>Ga0164313_10005285_pt1 | contig 11432 bp, 9 predicted proteins | sample GuaBasSedimGuay4_FD_113735 | JGI IMG/M metagenome (GOLD analysis project Ga0164313, IMG submission 113735) | Subseafloor sediment microbial communities from Guaymas Basin, Gulf of California, Mexico - Guay4, Core 4569-4, 0-3 cm | ecosystem: Environmental > Aquatic > Marine > Hydrothermal vents >...
ACATGAGTAACATCATCTGAATCTCCACTGGTATTAGTCACCGTGAGGGTTACTGCATAATCTCCACCCTTACTGTAGGTATGGCTGGGATAGGGATCCGTAGAGGTTTTTTCATCCCCAAAATCCCAGTGATAGGAGCTTGCATTTAAGGTACAGGAAGAGCTGAATTCAATGGGGATTCCAACCTTCCACTCCTCACTTGAAACAAAACAGGCCTCTGGCACATTTGAATCCTCCTTTTCACAAGAAGAGATCACAAAGCCAGTAAGAATTAGAACCAGAAGTAGGTGAATCTGCTTTTTCATTTCAGTTATTTTATTAGACCATACAAATATGGTGTAAACTAAATAACCACTCTCAAATCCTCTGGCTTGAGTTTTTAACATTTTTAGCATATGGAAAGGAGCTCCACTATTTTAATTAAAAAAATATCTCTACTTTTAAGTGCGCAATCGATTGTACATAGACCATGAAAAGACTAGAAGTAGCACTCAAAATGAAAGAGATTGGAGCAATTCCACTCTTCTACAATACTGATATTAATTTGTGTAAAGAGGTTATATCTGCCTGCTATCGGGGTGGCATGACCCTTTTCGAATTTACAAACCGGGGGGATTTTGCCCATGAGCTGTTTGCCGAACTTGTCAAATGGGCGAAAGTGGAGCTACCTGACCTGGTTTTGGGTGTTGGAACTGTAGTTGAACCCGGAACCTGTTCCATTTACATCCAGATGGGAGCACAATTTATTGTCTCTCCCCTTCTCAATGAAGAGATGGCCAGGGTATGCAACCGGCGAAAAGTACTCTGGATTCCAGGATGTGCCACAGCTTCCGAGATTGGGAAAGCAGAGGAACTGGGTGCCGAAGTGGTGAAACTATTCCCAGGCCCCACAGTGGGTGGATCAAAATTCGTGAAAGCCTACCTGGGCCCCTGCCCATGGAGTAACATCATGCCTTCGGGCGGAGTCTCTCCCACCAGGGAGAATCTGACTGAGTGGTTTCAATCCGGAGCTTTCTGTGTGGGAATGGGTTCGCAGCTCATCTCAAAGGAGATCATCGCAAACAGAGACTTTGATCAACTGGAGAAAATTTCCAGGGCTTCACTGGAAATTATTCGGGAACTCAATCGCTAATCCATCTCACAATGAAGGTCAAAACCGGTTTAACCCTACTGTTCCTATCCGTTATACTCTTTAGCTGCACTCAACAAAAACAAGGTACTGTGTTAAAACTGGCGCACGGTCTTGATCCTTCGCACCCCGTCCACAGTGCCATGGTTTTTATGGCCGATCGTTGTGAAGAGATATCGGGAGGGGAAATGACCATTGAAATCTATCCCAGTGGTCAGCTCGGTTCAGAACAACAGTGTGTAGAACTACTTCAGATAGGCAGTCTGGCCATTACCAAGGTTTCTGCTGCAGTGATGGAGAGTTTTACGGAAGATTTTAAGGTACTTGGATTGCCCTATGTGTTCAGGTCTAAAGAGCATTCGTTCAAAGTCCTGGATGGAGAAATTGGGAAACAACTCCTTTTAAGCACAGAGCCATTCTGGATCAGGGGATTGTGTTTTTACGATGCAGGAAGTCGCAGTTTCTATACCATTGATAAACCGGTGAACCATCCGGACGACCTGAAGGGATTGAAGATAAGGGTAATGAAAAGCATTACCGCCATGGAGATGGTAAAAGCACAGGGGGGCTCCCCCACTCCTATCTCCTGGGGCGAACTTTATACTGCACTGCAGAGTGGAGTAGTGGATGGTGCAGAGAACAATCCACCCAGTTTTTATACCAGCCACCATTATGAGGTTTGCAAGTATTACAGTCTGAATGAACACACCATGGTCCCTGATGTACTTATCGTCAGTCTGAAGGTGTGGAAGAAACTCACCGACCAGGAGAAAAACTGGTTGCAACAGGCCGCTGATGAATCGGTGCCAGTGCAGAGAGAACTGTGGGCCAAATCGGAAAAAGAATCCCTCGAATTTGTAAAGGATGCTGGAGTTATTGTTACCTATCCAGATAAGGAACCCTTTTCTGAGAAAGTCACTGAATTACTGGAATCTTACCGTGATAATGAGAAAATATATAAGTTAATCACCAGCATCAAAGAGGTGGAATAGATATGATAAAGTTTCAGCATAAATTAAACAGGGCGCTGGAGGTTTTTTTGGTGTTCCTGATGTCGATCCTGGTAATCGATGTATTGTGGCAGGTATTCAGCCGATATCTGCTGTCGTCACCCAGCTCATTTACAGATGAGTTAGCCGGATTTTTACTGATCTGGGTAGGGGTATTAGGTGCCGCCTATGTGGCTGGCCGGAAGGAACACCTGGCCATTGATATATTGATACAGAAATCCTCTCCAGCCCGGCAAAGGAAGTTGCAATATATTATCTATTCCATTATTTTCCTGTTTGCATTTTTTGTAATGGTGGTAGGTGGAGTGATACTGATGTACACCCGGTTTATTCTTCAGGTTAAGTCAGCTGCCCTGCAGCTGCCCCTGGGCTATGTTTATATCATCCTGCCCATCAGTGGACTGATCATTATGTACTATGAAGTGCTTCATATCCTTGAAATAAAAAAATCCAATTAGAATGGAAGTCCTTGTTCTTGTGCTCAGTTTTGTGATCCTCCTTGTAATTGGTGTTCCCATAGCCTTCAGCATTGGTGTGGCCGGGATCCTGACCATGCTGATGTCTATAGATGCCCTGCCGGCGTTCACAACTTATGCCCATCGCATGGCTACCGGACTGGATAGTTTTGCTCTGCTGGCCATTCCATTCTTTGTACTGGCAGGGGGTATCATGAACAGTGGTGGGATTGCCATGAGACTAATTAATTTTGCCCGCGTACTTGTGGGTAAACTACCTGCAGGACTGGCATTTGTAAATGTAATTGCCAATATGCTTTTCGGTGCTATCTCGGGCTCAGCTGCAGCGGCTACTTCAGCCATTGGAAGCATTATGGGACCGGAAATGAAGAAAGAGGGATATGATGAGAGCTTCAGTGCTGCGGTGAATATCACCTCTGCCACCACCGGGTTAACCATTCCTCCAAGCAATATTCTGATTATCTATTCTCTGGCCAGCGGGGGAGTATCCATCACGGCACTCTTCCTGGCCGGATATATTCCTGGCATTCTCACAGGAGTGGGCATAATGCTGGTGGCCATGTCCATGATGATCTTAAAGAACAAAGGGCTTTCCGGATTGATGAAAACCCTGGGTGGTATTTTGCTGATCTCACTGGCTCTGATTGGTGGCGGAATTGGTCTAAAGGCCCTGCATGCAAATAGTTCGCCTGCCCTGTTCAAGGGAGTTTTGTATGGGTTGCTGGGCATTGGACTGGCAGCTGCTGTGGTTAAATCGGCCAGGAACTGGGAATTCTTTAAATTTGCTTTCAAGAAATTTATTGATGCGCTGCCTTCTCTGTTGATGCTGGTCATTGTCATAGGAGGTATTGTGGCAGGTTTCTTTACGGCCACAGAGGCCTCGGCTGTGGCAGTGCTCTATGCTCTGATCCTTGCATTGATATACAAGGAGATTACCATCAAAGACCTGCCTGCCATCATTCTCCGCTCGATCCGCACCACCTGCATTGTGTTACTTCTGGTAGCCACCAGCATTGGGATGTCTTGGATAATGTCCTATGAGAACATTCCACAGGATGTGAGTGCCGGTTTGCTAAGCCTAAGCGATAATCCGATAGTTATATTACTGGTTATAAACTTCATATTGCTTTTTGTGGGAATATTTATGGATATGACTCCGGCGGTATTGATTTTCACTCCGATCTTTCTGCCCATAGTTTCATCTCAACTGGGAATGGATCCCATTCATTTTGGAATCGTAATTGTGCTTAACCTCTGTGTGGGACTCTGCACTCCTCCGGTAGGCTCTGTTCTGTTTATAGGATGCAGCGTGGCAAACCTTAAGATAGAAAAGGTGATAAAACCCCTGTTACCCATGTTTATCGTTATGTTTATCGTATTGATGCTAGTCACCTATATTCCATCACTTAGTCTCTGGTTACCCAGTCTGTTGATGAAATAGAAAGCGCATTCATTAGTTAGCGTATCTTATACGTTAACTTTGGTTTTGACCTTTTTGTTTCTTAAATTAGTCCCATGATTTCTCTGGGCAGAACCATTAATCCTCATATATCGGTCGACTGTGTGGTTTTTGGATTCAGTACAAATCAACTGAAGATTCTGCTCATCGAAAGAGAATACAGGGATGATTCGGGAAAACAGGCAAGAGATCATAAACTCCCGGGTGACTTCATAACCCTCAATGAAGACCTGGATCTGGCAGCTGTCCGAACACTGGAAGAACTGACCGGACTTAATTCCATCTACCTACATCAATTTGCTTTTATCGGGCAGCCAGAGCGGATCTGGAAGAAAAGCGATATGGACTGGCTCAACACCACCACCGGAATGGAGATTCAACGTGTGGTCACTGCTGCATATTTTGCACTGATAAACATCACGGAAAGCAACAGCGATTTCGCCATAAAAAACAATGCCTCATGGATAGATATAAAGGAGGTTCCTGCGCTGGCCTTTGATCACCGGAATATAATAGATCGAGGTCTGGCTCATCTTCAAAAATCCCTACGAAATGAGCCCATTGGATTTGAATTACTCCCGGAAAAGTTTACCATCAGAGAGCTTCAGTCACTTTATGAAGTAATACTGGATTGCAACCTCGATAACCGCAACTTCAGGAAGAAAATCCTTAAATCAAACTACCTGATTCAACTGGATGAAAAACAGATCGGAGTGGCGCACAAACCTGCCTTTTACTACCGATTCGATAAACATATTTATAACAAACAAAAAAAGGAATACCTTGGTTTCAACTTTTAACCCATTAACCCATTAACTTATACCTATGTATTTACTCGGTTATGATGTAGGAAGCTCTTCTGTAAAAGCCAGTTTGATCAATGCAGAGAGTGGACGGGCGGTTGCTTCAGCATTTTATCCCAAAAAGGAGATGAAAATATACGCTCCAAAACCAGACTGGGCTGAGCAGGACCCCGAACAGTGGTGGACCAACCTGATCCTTGCCACCAATGATGTGCTTCAATCTGCTGAAATTGATCCCTCATCCATAACAGCCATCGGTATTGCCTATCAGATGCATGGCCTGGTGCTTGTAGATAAGGACCATCAGTTATTGCGCTCATCTATTATCTGGTGCGATTCAAGGGCTGTCACTCATGGTGAACATGCCATGAAAACCCTGGGTGAAGAGCATTGTCTGTCTCACCTGCTGAACTCACCTGGAAACTTCACAGCTTCCAAGCTGAGCTGGGTCATAATGAATGAGCCGGAACTCTATGAGAAAGCCTACAAGTTTATGTTGCCCGGTGATTATATTGCAATGAAACTTACCGGGGAGATCAACACCACCATTTCCGGCCTGTCTGAAGGCATGATGTGGGATTTTCAGGAGAATTCACTTGCCGGTTTTCTACTGGAATATTATGGGATTCACGAACATCTGGTACCTGACATTGTACCCACCTTTTCTGAACAGGGAAGGCTCTCATCAGCCGCGGCCGAGGAATTGGGACTTGTTCCTGGTATACAGATTGCCTACCGTGCCGGAGATCAACCAAACAATGCATTCTCGCTGAATGTACTTAATCCGGGAGAGATCGCTGCAACAGCAGGAACTTCAGGGGTGGTGTACGGCGTAAGTGACGAAGTTAAATACGATCCGATGAGCAGGGTAAATACCTTTGCACATGTAAACCACAGTCCCGAACTAAACAGGCTGGGCGTTCTACTTTGCATCAATGGAACCGGTATACAATATTCATGGCTAAAGCAAAATCTTTCTCAACGGGAGATGAACTATCCTGCCCTTAATGACCTTGCCATGGAAGCTCCCATCGGATCGGAAGGACTGATAATGCTCCCATTTGGAAATGGAGCAGAAAGAATGCTCGGTAACCGGAATGTGGGAGCCACTGTGAAAAACATCAACTTCAACATCCACTCAAGTTCTCACCTGGCCAGAGCAGCACAGGAAGGAGTCGCATTTTCAATGCATTATGGGATGGAAATGATGAAAGAGATCGGAATTGTCCCATCTGTGATCAGGGCCGGACTTGCAAACATGTTCCTGAGTCCTGTTTTCAGAGATACACTGGCTGAGATATCCGGAGCAACCATTGAGCTTTATGATACCGATGGATCTTTAGGTGCTGCCAATGGAGCTGGCATCGGATCCGGAACCTATGGTTCTTTCCAGGAAGCTTTTGAGAACCTGAATAAGATGCTGGTTGTGGAGCCGTCCGGCACCAAAAGTGACCAGTACCAGGAAGCATTTGAAAACTGGACAAAGGTTCTTGAACGGTGTCTGGCAAACAGTTAAAAATTATAATTGCAATCAATTAGAAAATCAGATGGAATATTTATTAGGAAACACAGAGTATTTCCCGGGTATCGGGAAGATCAAGTACGAAGGCAGGGAATCTGATAATCCACTGGCTTATAAATTTTATGATGAAAATAAGGTGGTTGCCGGGAAAACCATGAAAGATCACATGCGATTTGCCATTGCATACTGGCATACCTTCTGCGGAACGGGTGAAGATCCATTTGGTCCAGGCACCCAGTTATTCCCCTGGGCAACTGGAGGAGGTGCAATTGAAAGGGCTAAGAATAAGATGGATGCAGCTTTCGAATTTATCACAAAAATCGGGGCTCCCTACTACTGTTTTCATGACATTGATGTGGTTTCAGAGGGCAAATCTGTGATGGAATATGAGAGCAATTTGCAAACCATGGTGGAGTACGCAAAACAGAAGCAGACCGACTCTGGAGTAAAACTTCTCTGGGGTACAGCCAATGTCTTCTCCAATCCACGCTACATGAATGGAGCAACCACCAATCCTGACTTCAATGTTCTTCCCTTTGTGGCTACCCAGGTGAAAAATGCCCTGGATGCAACCATTGCTCTGGGTGGTGAAAACTATGTTTTCTGGGGTGGACGAGAAGGATATATGTCCCTGCTAAATACTGAAATGAAGCGTGAGCAGGAGCACCTGGCCCAATTCCTCCATATGGCCAAGGACTATGCCCGTGGTAAAGGATTCAAGGGTCCCTTCCTGATCGAACCCAAACCCATGGAACCCACCAAGCACCAGTATGATTATGATACTGCCACTGTAATCGGATTCCTAAATAAATATGGATTGGCCGGAGACTTTAAGATGAACATAGAAGTAAACCATGCCACTCTGGCCGGACACACCTTTGAACATGAGCTTCAGGTGGCCATGGATAATGGGCTGTTCTGCTCCATAGATGCCAACCGTGGTGACTATCAGAATGGATGGGATACAGACCAGTTCCCTATTAATCTATATGAGCTTATTGAAGCCATGCTGGTGATTGTAAAGGGTGGTGGATTTACCTCAGGAGGTATAAATTTCGATGCAAAAACCAGGAGGAACAGCACCGATATGGAGGATATCTTTTATGCCCATATTGCAGGTATGGATACCTTTGCCAGGGCTTTTGAGATTACCCTTGACCTGCTTGAGAACTCTGCATTCAACAAGATGAAAGCTGAAAGGTATGCCTCCTTCGATATTGGAGATGGCGCCAGCTTTGAAAAGGGAAAGCTATCGCTGGAGCAATTGGCTGAACTGGCCAAAGTCAACGGAGAACCTGCCCAGATCTCAGGACAACAGGAGCTATATGAGTCCATTGTTAATCAGTATATAAAATAGAGCTATGTCCAATCAATCACAGACCCGCTCTATTCCCCCGGTAATATTTGCACTTACCCTTGTGGCCACCCTGGGTGGACTCCTATTTGGATATGACACCGCTGTAATTAATGGTGCCACCGATGCCCTCAGACAGTTTTTTATCACACCGCTGGAAGGGGATCCGGTACTGGCATCTGCCACCATCGTGCAATTCAAGGGAATTGTAACCATCTGTTTCGCCATTGTCGCCGCGCTAATTTCCAGCTTCCTTATCAAGCTTTTTGGAAAAAGGAAAGGGTCCATAGGGAGCGGGATCCTGTGGGTGATTGGGATTATAGTGATCTATTTTTTCTTCCTGAAAGGGGAGAATGTACTCACCGAATCACTGGGGAATTCCATCAAAGGATTCACCATCTCCAGTGCGCTGGTGGGTTGCATTATCGGTGGCTCTCTGGGCGGATATATCAGCCAGAGCATAGGAAGAAAGCGCGGACTGATGCTTGCTGCTATTCTGTTCCTGATCTCTGCGCTTGGCTCGGCCATGCCAGAGAAGTTAAACTTCATGGGGCTGGCCACCATCAGTTCCTTTATTTTTTATAGGGTGCTGGGTGGAATTGGAGTTGGACTTGCATCCATGCTTTCACCCATGTACATTGCTGAGATAGCCCCTGCCAATATACGTGGTAAACTGGTTTCATGGAATCAGTTTGCCATCATTTTTGGTATGGTGGTGGTCTACTTTGTGAACTACAGCATTGCAAAAGGACAGGCTGCAGAATGGATCAACGTTACAGGCTGGCGATGGATGTTCGGTTCTGAAACAATTCCTGCTGCACTCTTCCTGATTCTGCTATTCTTCATACCCGAATCTCCACGGTATCTGGTCATGAAACAACAGGAGAATAAAGCATTGCAACTGCTTAAGAAAATCAATCCGGCTAATGCCGAGAAGGTGCTGGCCGATGTAAAAGCCTCCCTGATTGTGACACGTACTCCCTGGCTTTCATTTGGAGGACTGGTTATCGTTATTGGAATCCTCTTATCGGTTTTCCAGCAATTTGTTGGGATCAATGTGGTGCTCTACTATGCAGGTGATATTTTCAGAAGCATGGGTTCTGGCAATGATTCTTCTTTGATTCAAACCATAATTGTAGGACTGGTGAATCTTATATTCACGGTAGTAGCCATATTCACAGTGGACCGGTTTGGTCGAAAGCCTTTGATGGTCATAGGAGCACTGGCCATGGCTGTCAGTATGTTTGCTTTGGGCTTCTCTTTTTATCTGGACAAAATGGGATTGCTCTCCCTGATCTTTATGCTCACCTATACTGCTGCTTTTGCCATGAGCTGGGGCCCTGTTACATGGGTTCTGTTGTCTGAAATCTTCCCCAACAGCATCAAAGGAGCCATGTCCATCGCTGTGGCCTCCCAATGGATTGCCAATCTGATCGTTTCATGGACCTTCCCTATGATGAATGAGAGCACTGTGTTGACCAAAATGTTCAATCAGGGATTCTCTTACTGGATCTATGGCCTGATGGGACTGCTGGCAGCCTGGTTTGTAATAAAACTTATTCCGGAGACTAAAGGAAAAACCTTAGAAGAAATTGAATCTATCTGGAAAAGATAGATTCAAGTATAAAGTATAAAGTATAAAGTATAAAGTGGAAAATATAAAGATTGTGAATTATGAGAAATTACAAATATTTAGTATGGATCCTATTAATAGTGGTTATGACCTTTAGTTGCCAAGGGACCGGGAGCAGTAGCAACAGTTTCGAAGATCCAATAAAGTTCTACGTTGGTTCCTCGGATGGAAGTCTGGAGCACTCCATTTTTCTTTGTGAATTTGATGCGGAAAGTGGAAATTTTTATGTCCTTGATTCATTTGCCGGGGCAAAGGGTCCCTCCTACCTGGCTCTCTCCCCCGGAAATGATTTCCTTTACACCATCAACGAAGAGATTTCAGACCCAGCGTCAAAACAAAGGACTGTAAGCTCATACAGCATCGACTCTGACAACCTTAGCCTGAAATTTATGAACTCTCAATCGAGCCAGGGATCCGGACCCTGTCATATTTGTTGCAGCAAAGACGGCAACTACATTTTCGCCGCTAACTATTCAAGTGGACATAGTTCTGCATTTCCTGTGCAGGAGGATGGAAGCATCGGGAACGCTACCAGCGTGGTTATAGGAGAGGGCAATGGTCCGGTTGAAAGCAGACAGAATGGTCCTCACGCCCATATGGTTGCACTGGATCCCGGGAATAGGTTCCTTCTGGTACCTGATCTGGGTACCGACAAGGTGTTGATCTACCAATTTGATGAGAATTCCGGGACACTTACACCCAATCCGGAGCAACCATTTCTGAAAATGGATCCGGGATCTGGTCCGAGGCATCTGGTTTTTCATCCCGGGGGCGAGTTTGTTTATGTGGTAAATGAACTAAACTCTACGGTTACAGCCTGTAGATATGATGAAAAGAGAGGTGTACTGACCAAGTTACAATCAGTTAGCACTGTTTCGGAGGATCATGTTGGATCAAAGTATCCAGCGGCCATACGCATCAGTTCAGATGGAAAATTTGTTTATGCTTCCACACGGGGTGAGCATAGCAAAATCTCGGTTTTCCAGGTAGAAGATGATGGACGGATCATCAGGACTCAAGTAGTAGAGGTTACCCACTGGCCCAGGGAATTTAACCTGGATCCAAGCGGGAAATATCTGATGGTAGCGGGCGAAAAGTCCGATGAGATCGAGCTCTATTACATTAACAAAGCAACCGGAAAGTTGAATCCTACCGAATCAAAGCTGACACTTCCCTCTCCAGCTTGCATTTTGTACATTGATTAATTCATTCTCCTGAAATGAAAGTGAAATGAAAAATTATAAAGTAGGTATTGCAGGCCTTGGAAAAGTGGCTCACCTCCATGCAAAGGCACTTCAGGAGATTGAAAACGCTGAATTCACAGCTGGCTGTTCCCGCACCCTGTCAAAAGCAGCATCATATGTCTCCGAATACGGTGCCAAACCCTATGACAACATCACCAGGATGGTCAGGGAAAACAGGCTTGATCTGGTGATCATTTGTACACCCCATCCCAATCATGTGGAACCCACCCTCGAAGCCCTTGCGGCAGGAGCCCACGTACTTGTAGAGAAACCACTGGCTTCAACACTGGAGGATTGTGATGTGATGATTGAAGCAGCTCGCCAAGCTAAATTGAATCTGGGTGTAATCAGCCAGCGAAGGTGGTATCCCCCTACCCTGCGTGTAAAAAAGGCCATGGATGATGGGAAAATCGGGGAAACAATCATGGGCACCATCAATATGCTTGGATGGCGGGATAAGGCATACTATGAATCAGATGAATGGAGAGGGAAATGGGAAGAGGAAGGTGGTGGTGTCATGGTGAACCAGGCCCCTCACCAGCTGGACCTGTTCTGCTGGTTAATGGGACCCATTGATGAGGTGTATGGCCATTGGGCCAACCTGAACCATCCTTACATTGAGGTGGAGGATACTGCACTGGCCATTGTGAAATTCAAAAGCGGCGCCATCGGAAATATTGTGATGTCTAATTCACAAAAGCCCGGGATTTTCGGAAAGATTCAGATCCATGGTAAGAATGGATCCTCAGTAGGTGTGCAAACAGAAGGAGGTGCCATGTTTATTGCAGGAATGGCTCCCATC
>Ga0164313_10005286_pt1 | contig 11431 bp, 10 predicted proteins | sample GuaBasSedimGuay4_FD_113735 | JGI IMG/M metagenome (GOLD analysis project Ga0164313, IMG submission 113735) | Subseafloor sediment microbial communities from Guaymas Basin, Gulf of California, Mexico - Guay4, Core 4569-4, 0-3 cm | ecosystem: Environmental > Aquatic > Marine > Hydrothermal vents...
AACAATTTCTTAATTTCGCAGCTATCTTTTTTAACTGAATTTTTTTAATTCAGAAAGCATTATAAAATGAACACAGAATTTAAAACATATAAAGGCTTAAACCTTCCTAATCTTGCTGAAGATGTACTCTCTTTTTGGGAAAAAGAAAACATTTTCGAGAAGAGTATTTCTACTCGCGAAGGAGCAACTCCTTTTATATTTTTTGAAGGACCTCCATCTGCCAACGGATTGCCAGGAGTGCATCACGTTTTAGCACGTGCTATAAAAGATATTTTTCCGAGGTATAAAACTATGAAAGGTTTTCAAGTACAACGAAAAGCAGGCTGGGATACTCACGGACTCCCAATTGAATTAGGTGTTGAAAAAGAACTGGGAATTACCAAAGAAGATATTGGTAAAACCATTTCTGTAGAAGATTATAATGCAGCTTGCCGTAAAGCGGTGATGCGTTATACAGATGTTTGGAACAACCTTACCAAACGTATTGGTTATTGGGTAGATATGGAGGATCCGTATGTAACCTACGATCCAAAATATATGGAAACTGTTTGGTGGTTGCTAAAAGAAATTTACAATAAAGGATTGCTTTATAAAGGATATACTATTCAACCATATTCTCCAAAGGCAGGAACTGGATTGAGCTCACACGAGTTGAATCAGCCAGGAACTTACCAAGATGTAACAGATACAACGGTAGTAGCTCAGTTTAAAGCGGTAAAAGATACCCTGCCAAATTCTTTAAAGGAAGTAGACGGCGACATTCACTTTTTAGCTTGGACAACCACTCCTTGGACCTTGCCATCTAATACAGCTTTGACCGTTGGAAAAAAGATAGACTACGTTTTAGTAAAGACCTTTAATCAATATACATTTGAAGAAATTCAAGTGATATTGGCTAAGAATTTAGTTGGAAAACAATTTGCAGGAAAGTTTGAAGAAGCAGAAAATGAATCCGATTTAACTACCTATGAAGAAGGAGCTAAAAAAATTCCATACTTCATTCTAAAGGAATTTAAAGGTGCCGATATTCTCGAAAGCCGATACGAACAATTATTGCCTTATGCATTACCAAACGACAATCCCGAAAATGCTTTTAGAGTAATTACAGGTGATTTTGTTACTACCGAAGACGGAACAGGAATCGTACACACAGCACCTACTTTTGGTGCAGACGATGCTATGGTTGCTAAACAAGCCAGTCCAGATGTGCCGCCAATGCTAGTGATGGATGAAAATGGGAAATTGGTTCCTTTGGTAAATTTACAAGGAAAATTCAGACCAGAAATGGGAGAATATGCTGGAAAATATGTAAAAAACGAATACTATGAGGATGGTGAAGCCCCAGACAAATCGGTCGATGTTGAGCTAGCCATCAAATTAAAAATAGAGAACAAAGCCTTTAAAGTAGAGAAATACACGCACAGTTATCCTAATTGCTGGCGTACCGACAAACCTATTTTATACTACCCCTTAGATTCTTGGTTTATTAAAGTAACCGACTTTAAAGACCGAATGTTTGAATTGAATTTGGGTATTAACTGGAAACCAAAATCTACCGGAGAAGGACGTTTTGGAAACTGGTTGGCGAATGCTAACGATTGGAACTTATCTCGATCTAGGTATTGGGGAATTCCTTTGCCTATTTGGCGTACCGAAGATGGCACCGAAGAAATGGCGATAGGTTCTATTGAAGAATTAAAGACTGAAATGCAAAAAGCTGTCAAAGCTGGAGTATTAGAAAAAGATATTTTTGAAGAATTCGTTTCAGGTGATTTTACTGAAGAAAACTACGCAAAAGTAGATCTTCATAAAAACATTGTAGATGAGATTGTATTGGTTTCCCCTTCTGGAAAACCTATGAATCGTGAAGCAGACCTAATCGATGTTTGGTTCGATAGTGGTTCAATGCCTTATGCACAATGGCACTACCCGTTTGAGAATAAAGAGAAGGTAGAAAACACGTGGCGAAAAGCAGATTTTATTGCAGAGGGAGTAGATCAGACGAGGGGTTGGTTCTATACCTTACACGCTATTGCAACAATGATTTTTGATGATGTTGCCTATAAAAATGTGATTTCCAACGGACTGGTTTTAGACAAAAAAGGACAAAAAATGTCCAAACGTTTAGGGAATGCTGTAGATCCTTTTGAAATTTTAGATCAATTTGGACCCGATGCTACACGTTGGTATATGATTAGCAATGCCAACCCTTGGGACAATTTAAAATTTGATGAAGCAGGGATTTCAGAAGTAAGAAATAAGTTTTTCGGAACGCTTTACAATACCTATAGTTTCTTTAGTTTGTATGCGAATTTGGATAAATTCAATTATTCCGAAGCAGATATTGCTTTAGAAAAACGTCCAGAAATTGACCGATGGATTCTTTCAGAATTACATACTTTAATCAAGAAAGTGGATAGGTTTTATGAAGAATACGAACCTACTAAAGCGACGCGAGCGATTTCAGAATTTGTTCAGGAAAACCTAAGCAACTGGTTTGTACGTTTGAGTAGAAGGCGTTTTTGGAAAGGTAGTTATGGCGAAGATAAAATTTCGGCATACCAAACATTACATACTTGTTTGCTAAACATTACAAAGCTTAGTGCGCCTGTAGCTCCATTTTTTATGGAACGGATGTACCGTGATTTATTACAAGGAACTGTTAAAGTTGAGGAAGTTTCGGTGCATTTAAGTAACTTTCCAACATCAGATTCGTCATACATTGACAGTGCCTTAGAACATAAAATGCAAAAGGCTCAAACAATATCTTCTTTAGTATTATCGTTACGACAGAAACAGAAGATAAAGGTTCGTCAACCCCTACAGAAAATTATGATTCCGGTATTGAACGATGAGCAACGAGAGGAGATTATAGCAGTTTCAGACTTGATTAAATCTGAAGTAAACGTAAAGGAAATCGAGCTGATCGATGAAGGGTCTGGGATATTAGTAAAACAAATTAAACCAGACTTTAAGAAGTTAGGACCACGCTTTGGAAAGGACATGAAAGCCGTTGCACAAATTGTAAATAATTTCGGACAAGAGGAGATATTATCTTTGGAAAAGGAAGGAGAAATTAGTATCTTGGTAAACGATAAAAATGCTACATTGTGCAAGGATGATGTGGTGATAAGTTCTCAAGATATTGAAGGTTGGTTGGTTGCCAATAGCGATGGAGTGACCGTTGCCTTAGACGTGACTATCAGTCCAGATTTAAAGAACGAAGGGATTGCCAGAGAGTTGGTAAATCGTATACAAAACATTCGTAAAGACTCTGGATTTGAAGTAATGGATAGAGTAGAAATTACCCTGCAAGAAGATGAATATTTGAATGCTGCGGTAAATCAAAATTTAGAATATATTAAACAAGAAACCTTAACCGAAGTTTTGAAATTTGAACAAGAACTAAATGAAGGAATCGAAATAGTTTTTGACGAAATCACAAGCAGGTTAGCAATTAAAAAAGTATAAAATGACAAACGAAATTAAAGACAGATATAACGATGCTGATTTATTAGAATTTAAAACATTAATTCTAGAAAAAATTCAAACAGCAACAGAACAATTACACCTAATTGAAAGTTCTTTTAGAAACGACAGCAATAACGGAACAGAAGATACAGCACCTACGTTTAAGGCATTTGATGAAGGAAGTGAAGTAATGAGTAAAGAAACTTCTTCACAACTAGCAATACGACAAGAAAAATTTATTCGTGATTTGAATAATGCTTTGATTCGTATTGAAAATAAAACGTACGGAATTTGCCGTGTGACTAAAAAATTAATCAATAAAGAACGATTAAAACTAGTGCCGCATGCAACACTTAGTATAGAAGCTAAGAATATGCAATAAAAACTTAAAATTCCAAAAAAAAATTCCAAATTCCATAATTATAAACTGGGATTTGGAATTTTTTATTTGATGCTTTTTGAAAAAACAGTAAATGATTAAATATCCTTATTTAATATTTTTTTTAATAGGAGTGTTCAGTAATTCTTTCTCTCAAAAAATTATTGAAAGAGAGTTTGATGCTACTTTTATTTTAGTTATTGAAATAAGTTCTGATATTGTTTTTAATATTACGATCACTTCAGAAGAAATTAATAAGATTAAAATTAGAACAAATATAGATGGAGAAAATTTCGAAAATGTTTTATTAAGCATCAAAGAAAACAATGGTCAGCTTAGTATTGCACCTGAATATTCCCCTTATTTTGAAGCCAAAAACGATAAGCTTGCTGCGCATAAAGTAATCGCTATTGAAATGGCACTCATTGTTCCTGAAAACATAGAAATCATTATTAAATCTAGTTTAGCATCCCTAAAGGCATCAGGAAAATATGTGTCTGTAAAAGCATTATTAGGAACAGGAAATTGCATGCTAGAAAATTTTAGTGGAGACGCACTAATTAAAACCAAACAAGGATTTATTAAAGTATATGCTGACAAATCTGTTTATGGAATTGCAAATTCAAAAAAAGGCACCATAATAAATCAACTTAAATACAAAGGAAAATACAGCATAGAAGCAGAAAGTTTTGAAGGAGATATTTCTTTGTTTTTAATCGAATAAATAGTATTATTTTTGCACACATTACAATCATTTATGACTCTTAAAAAATCAGCTATTATTATTGTTTTGATCTTATTGGTAGATCAGATATCTAAGTTTTATATCAAAACTACTTTTTCATTAGGAGATGGTGTTTTGGTTTATGATTGGTTTAAAATAGTATTTGTAGAAAACGAAGGAATGGCTTGGGGAGCAAAAATTCCTGGGCAATATGGGAAATTAATCCTGACTATTTTTAGATTGTTTGCCATTGTGGGTATAGGGTATTGGTTGTGGGATTCGGTTAGAAAAAAGTATTCTAAAATATTGATTGTTTCTATTGCATTGATTTTTGCAGGTGCTTTGGGTAATATTATAGATTCTGTTTTTTATGGGTTAATTTTCGATACCAGCCATCATCAAATTGCCACTTTATTCCCAGCAGATGGAGGTTACGGAACCTTGTTTCATGGGAAGGTGGTAGATATGTTGCATTTTCCGATGTGGGAAGGATTTTTGCCTAAATGGCTTCCTTTTTGGGGAGGAGAATTCTTCACTTTTTTCGATCCTGTTTTTAATATTGCCGATATGTCTATAAGTACCGGTTTTGGATTATTGATTGTTTTTAATAAGAGGGCTTTTCCGAAGAATGAAAAGGAACAGACTGAAATTACTTCAGAAAATAACGAATAAAATTTAATTTGTTGGAGCTAATAAAGTAAAAGGGTAGTAGTCTATATTTCTTAAAACCCAATACAAAACAACAATACCAAAATACCCATAAATAAAAGTATTGCTATAAAAAAGTTTGATGCGATACTGAGTTTCAAAAATATAATTCCAGATTTGCGCTCCCACTCCAAAAAACAAAAGAGGGAGACTCAATACTAATAGCGGATTCATTCTAAAAGCTCCCAAAATATTAAAATGCAATAATTGATGTATAGCCCTTTGCGATCCACATCCTGGACAATGATATCCTGTTATATAATTAAATGGACAAGGAAGAAAAAAGGAATGCTGAACAGGGTTGAAAATGCTATAGACGTAAAATAAACTCCCAAGAATTATTAAAACAAGGGCAATTTTTAAAACTTTAGTCAAGTATGCTCGCTCCAATGCCAAATATTACTATCGCTAAAAAATATAAAACTAAAATTATACCAACACTTACGGCTCCCCAAATAGAATATTTTTTTGCGTCGGCAGCAGCTTTTCTAGCACCTTCATGATCTCCTTGAGCCCAAAGTTCGTTCACTTTAGTCGATTTGATAATTGCTACTATTCCTAAAGGCATACAGCACATTACTGTACATAAAATTGCCCATACCAAATTATTGTCAGGGCGATTTTCAAAAGAGTTGTTAGTGGTTTCCATTTGTTTATTGTTTGATTAATTTTGAATTTTAAAGATACTATGTTTTTTTAAAATTATAAATTTTATTTGGAGTAACACAAAAATGCAAGGGAATATCTGTTTCTTCTGAAGGAATCATCTCTTCAGGTTCAAAAAAGGAGAGTCCAATAAAAATGGTTTCAGGCTTACATTTACTTAAAAAACGGTCGTAATAACCTCCTCCGTATCCCAATCTATTTCCATTTTCATCAAAAGCCAATAAGGGTATAAAAACTATCTCTATCTGGGATGGTTGCATCTCAATACCAGAAATGGGTTCAGGCACACCGTAATTAGAAATCATTAAAGTGGTATTATCCTGTAAAAGTAGATGAGTCATAGCAGGAGTTCCTGTAGCTACTTTGGGAACGATGATACTTTTGTCTCTTCCCTGAAGGATGTGTAAAAGATATTCGGTGTTGATTTCCTTATTACTTATAATGGAAAGAAAAATATGATAATTTGAATAATCCCAAATAGATAGTTCTAGTGCATTATTTGCAATCTGTAGGCTTAATTCTTCAACTGTTTCTTCTGATAATTGAGCACGTAACCCTTTATATTTTAATCGATATTCCTCTTTTGTCATAATTATTTTACTTCAACCGAAATATGAAAAATAGCATCTCCTTGATGAACAATGGCCGCTTTATTTACATTGATGATATATCCATTATTTGGAGCCAATACTTTAAACAACATTTTACCATAAGGATCTGTAATAGTGGCTAGCACTTCTCCTTGTTCTACAAAACTATTACAATTAATTTTTGTGTGAATAAGGCCACTTCGTTGTGCGCGAATCCATTTGGTTTTTTCAATAATAACAGTGTCTGTCTGTGGTATCGTGGCTTTAAATTTACCATCGAGCATCTCTAAAGAATTTAAAAATCGTTTGATCCCTCTAACTCCATAATTAACAATTTGCTTGTTGCTTTCTAAAGATTTTCCTCCTTCGAATAAGATAATAGGAATCCCTTTTTTATTACATGCTGCTCGATAGGACTTTTTAAGGTTATTAGATAAGATTGTAAAAGGAGCATTAAATATTTTAGCTAAAGCAAGTAATTTTTCATCATTAGGCTTAACTCTAACTTGTGCTGCGTTGAACCTACTGGCTCCTCCTGTATGAAAATCTAAACAATAATCTGCGTGCGGTAAAATTTGATTTGTAAAATGATATGCCACACGACTCGCTAAAGACCCTCTTTTTGTTCCGGGGAAAGCTCGATTTAAATCCCTCCCGTCTGGAAAAGCTCTTTGTGCATTTAAAAACCCAAAAACATTTAGTATTGGAATACAAATAATAGTGCCTCTTTTAGGTTTGTTTATTTTTCTGGAAATTAGTTGACGTACAATTTCAACCCCATTAATTTCATCTCCATGAATAGCCGCAGTTATCAAAACCGTTGGCCCAGGAATGGAAGCTCTTTCAATGATGATTGGGATTTCAATTTTGGTAGATGTATACAATTTAGCGATATTAAAATCTATCGTTTTACTTTCTCCTAAACCAATTTTATTACCTAATATTTCTAGAGTCTCTTTATACTTTCCCATTAACGATTGTTTCTTTCTATATAGCTAATAATACTTTTTGAAATATTTGCTCCTGTGGTATTTTCAATACCTTCTAACCCAGGAGAAGAATTAATTTCTAACACTAGCGGACCTCTATCAGACTGTAAAATATCAACACCACAAACTCCTAATCGCATGGCTTTTGCGGCTCGTAAGGCGACACTTTCTTCTTCTAAAGAGAGTTTGATATTTTCTGAAGTTCCGCCACGATGAAGATTAGATCTAAAATCTCCCTCCTTACTTTGCCGTTTCATAGCAGCAACGACTACATCATTTACTACGATAATTCTTAGGTCGGTTCCTTTAGATTCCTCTATATATTCTTGCAAAAGAAATTTTACTCCGGCAGTTTTTAAAGTTTCTATTGTGGAAAGCGCATTCAAATAAGTTTCTGCTAAAATAACTCCGTTGCCATGGGTTCCTTCTAAAATCTTAATAATAACAGGTTTGTTTTTAAAATTGTTGAGAAGCCATTCTACATTAGAGGTAATCCCCAGAATAGTTTTAGGAATAGGAACATTTGCTTTAGATAATAACTGTGAACAAGTCCACTTATCTCGTGATTGTAAAATTGCTCCTGCAGAGACGATAGAAAAAACTCCCATCGCACCAAAATGACGAACTAAAGAAGCACCATAATAGGTGTTAGAAGCTCCAATTCTTGGAATGATTGCATCTAAGTCATCCACTATTTCATCGTGGTAACGAATCACTGACTTCCCGTTTTCTATAGAAAGTGCACAATGAGATGGATCCAAAACTTCCATCACGTGATTGCGAGCTGTTCCTGCTTTTAGAAGACTTTGAGTAGAATAAAGGGCTTCTCCTCTTGATATAATAGCAATATTCATTTGTTGAAATTGATTGTGGCTAATTTAGTAATTTATCTATTAATCTAATTTTAATATTTTGTGCCTTCCGACTTCACTCAAGGCACAATATTCAAAGTGCCCTGAGCGGAGCCGAAGGGTTAATACGAAATTTACAAAAAGCTAATCTCTTTTTACAAAACATCAATTATCTTTGAAGAATGACAATTCCTTCGGTTGCATTACAAACTTCAAACTTGCCCAACAAACCTGGGGTCTATCAATATTACGATAAGGAGGAAAAGCTGTTATATGTTGGGAAAGCAAAAAACCTAAAAAAAAGAGTTTCTTCCTATTTTACTAAAAAACACGAAAACGGAAAGACACGTTTGTTGGTTAAAAAAATAGTAATCATCAAACATATTGTGGTGGCGACTGAAACCGACGCACTTCTTTTAGAAAATAACCTCATAAAAAAATACCAGCCTCGGTATAATATTATGCTGAAGGATGATAAAACATATCCTTGGATTTGCATAAAAAAAGAGCGGTTTCCAAGAGTTTTTTCAACCCGAATATTGATTAAAGATGGCTCCGAATATTTTGGCCCCTATACAAGTATGAAAACAGTTCATACATTATTAGGCCTTATCAATGGTTTATATCCACTTCGGAATTGCAACTACAATCTTTCAGAAAAAAAGATAGCTGAAGGCTCTTATAAAGTCTGTTTAGAATACCATCTAGGAAACTGTTTAGGTGCTTGTGAAGACAAACAGTCTGAAGAAGATTATACCAAAAGTATTGATGCCATCAGGAATATATTAAAAGGAAATTTTAAGGAATCTCTTTCAGCATTCAAATTACAAATGAAAGATTTTGCCGACAATCAACATTTTGAAGATGCGCATAGAATAAAGGAAAAGATTGACGTTTTGGTGAATTATCAATCTAAATCCACGATTGTAAATCCGAAGATAAATAATGTAGATGTGTTCTCGGTAATTTCAGATGAAGGGTATGGTTATGTTAATTATCTTCAGATTTCTTATGGTTCCATCATTCGTTCGCATACCTTAGAAATAAAGAAAAAATTAGAAGAAACAGACGAAGCTCTTTTGCAGTTGGCTATTGTAGAATTACGACAACGATTTCAGTCACAATGCAAAGAAATTTATGTGCCTTTTAAAATTAATGTTGGTGAAAATATAAAAGTTCATGTTCCAAAAGCGGGTGATAAAAAACACATTTTAGACCTTTCTATTCGAAATGCCAAATACTATAGAATGGAACGCTTTAAACAAGTAAGGATTACAGATCCAAACCGACATGAAAACAGAATTATGGCACAGATGAAGAAAGATTTACGCCTTTCTGAAGAGCCACGACATATTGAGTGTTTCGATAATAGTAATATACAAGGAACCAATCCAGTTGCTGCCTGTGTGGTTTTTAAAAATGGAAAACCTAGTAAAAAAGACTATCGAAAATTTAATATTAAAACGGTAGAAGGGCCAGACGATTTTGCTTCTATGGAAGAAGTGGTCTATCGAAGATATAAAAGACTCCTAGATGAGAAGCAACCCTTACCGCAACTCATCATCATAGATGGAGGAAAGGGTCAGTTATCATCCTCTTTAAAAAGTTTAGACAAGTTGAATTTAAGAGGTAAAATTGCCATCATTGGGATTGCAAAACGTCTGGAAGAATTATTTTATCCAGAAGATCCCATACCTTTATATTTAGATAAAAAGTCGGAGACCTTAAAAATAATTCAGCAGTTAAGAAATGAAGCGCACCGTTTTGGTATTGAGTTTCATAGAAATAAAAGAAGTAAAGAAGCGTTAAATACTACATTAGAAACCATTCCAGGTATTGGAGAAAAAACAATTGTAGATTTGTTAAAGTATTTTAAAAGCACCAAAAGAGTAACAAAAGCGAGTTTCGATGAACTTACTAAAGTAGTAGGGCCAAGTAAAGCAAAAAAAATTATCACTCATTTTCAAGAGATTCAATGAAAAAAATAATTTTCATATTAATAGTATTAGTTTCTGGGATTGGATTTTCTCAGGACGATGCTAATGAAGATATTAAAGTCGGATTGGTTTTGAGTGGAGGAGGCGCTAAAGGATTTGCGCATATTGGAGTGTTAAAAGTTATTGAAGAAGCAGGGGTTCGTATAGACTTTATTGGCGGCACAAGTACAGGGGCAATAGTAGGAGCTTTGTATGCATCAGGGTATTCTGCAAAACAGATTGATTCAATTTTTAAGAGTATAGATTTTGTAAAATTAGTGCAAGATGATTTGCCACGAAGCGCTAAAACCTTTTTCGAAAAAGAGGAATCTGAGAAATATGCGCTTACACTTCCGTTTGATGATTTTAAAATCAAGCTACCTTCTTCAATTTCAAAAGGGCAAAATGTGTATAATTTGTTTTCAAATTTAACTTCCCATGTAAATGATATTGATGATTTTAATGAGTTGCCCATTCCGTTTTTCTGTATAGCTACCAATATTGAAACAGGAAGAGAAACCGTGATTAATAAAGGGTATTTGCCTAGAGCGGTAACAGCTAGTAGTGCTTTGCCTTCATTGTTTCATCCTGTTAGGTTAGGAGATTCACTGTATATTGATGGTGGAGTTACCAATAATTATCCCATAGATCAGGTTCGTGCAATGGGAGCAGATTTTATTATTGGTGTAGACGTTCAAGATTCGTTAAAAACCAGAGAAGAATTAAAAACAGCAATTGCAATTATCAATCAGGTGGGGAATTATAATACCATAAATGATATGGTTGAAAAACGAAAAAAGACAGATATTTATATTCACCCAAACATTAAAAACTTTACAGTCGTTTCTTTTGATGAAAAAAATGAAATAATAGATTCTGGAGCAAATGAAGCAACCATCTTTATGGACGACTTAAAAGCGTTAGCATCAAGACAAAAAAAGGTTCGAAAACTAAAAATTGATTTTACGGTAAAGGAATCTTTATACATTACTAATGTAGAAATAAAAGGAAATAAAGAATATACACGATCTTATATTTTAGGTAAATTAAAATTAAGAACACCAGCTAAAATAACGT
>Ga0164313_10005287_pt1 | contig 11430 bp, 9 predicted proteins | sample GuaBasSedimGuay4_FD_113735 | JGI IMG/M metagenome (GOLD analysis project Ga0164313, IMG submission 113735) | Subseafloor sediment microbial communities from Guaymas Basin, Gulf of California, Mexico - Guay4, Core 4569-4, 0-3 cm | ecosystem: Environmental > Aquatic > Marine > Hydrothermal vents >...
ATTCCTAATTCCTAATTCCTAATTCCTAATTCACATGTAACATGTGCACGGATTCTGAGATGACTGTTACTTCCTCCCGTTTCCATGATGGCGCGCCGCGCGAGTTTCATGTCTCGCGGCGGGCGCGCGAAGTTTATGGTCTCGACGAGACCTTGTTTTCGGTCTCCGGTAACGTGGTCTTTGCCGATTTTCACGCCGCCCGGGTCTTTGCACACAGCATGAACGAGCGCCGCGATCTCCTCCAATTCCCGGAGCGGGCGGTGAGTGCAAGCCAGATCCACGCCCTCGGGCTCATCGATGAGGTGCTCCATTTGCTGATAGCGCGGCACCGTCGGGAGCAGGCGCCGGACATGTGGTCCGACGCCCTGTCGCGTCTCGAAGCTGAGCTCGGTGGGGAGGCGGTGGACCGGATGCTGGGAGCGTTCGTCGACGAGTTTCCACCGGTCTCCGTGTTCCGAGGAGGGCTCACAACCGCGACGTATCTCGCCGACACCACCGACGGCGTGGACCACCGCGAGGTTGCCCTGGAGGAGCTGGTTCTGCTGTGGCTCGCCAACCGTAATCCGGCGTTCGCCGAGTTTCGCGAGCTCTTCGACGACGAAGTTTTGCGGCGCGATACCCGCTACCTGCCCGCGATGGAAGAAGTCGAAGCGATCCTCGGTGCGGCGCCGGCGTCCGGTCACGGGGGACAGAGCCTGCTCGACCTGCTGTATGCACCGATGCGGGCCGCTCCCCACTCGCTCGAGGGTCAACTCGAGTTCATCCGCACGACCTGGGCCGATCTTCTCGGCCCCGACCTCTACCGTGTCCTCGGTGGGCTTGACTTCCTGGCCGAGGAGCAACGGGTGTTCTTTCCTGCCGGGCCGGGGCCGGTCGAACCTCCGGACTATGGCGTCCTCTCGGAATCCGGCGAGAATTACTCTGCGGATCGGGAGTGGATGCCGCGCCTTGTGTTGCTGGCCAAGAATGCCCACGTGTGGCTGGCTCAATTGAGCGTGAAGTACGGCCGCGAGATCACTACATTGGACGGCATCCCCGACGACGAGCTGGAGATTCTGGCCGGGTGGGGGATGACCGGGCTGTGGCTGATCGGAGTCTGGGAACGCAGCCGGGCGTCCGAACGGATCAAGAGGATGATGGGGGACGAGGATGCGGTGGCCTCGGCGTACTCGCTCGAGGACTATCGGATTGCGGACGCTCTAGGCGGCGAGGTCGCCTATGAGGATCTCAGGACACGGGCCTGGAAACTCGGAATCCGTCTCTCGACCGACATGGTGCCGAACCACATGGGCATCGACTCGCGCTGGATGATCGAGCACCCCGATTGGTTCGTGTCGCTGGGCCACTCGCCCTACCCCGCCTACACCTTCGATGGTCCCGACCTGTCGGATGACGAGCGGGTCGGCATCTTCATCGAGGATCACTATTGGCAGAAGAGTGACGCCGCAGTTGTCTTCAAGCGGGTCGACCGCGCCACCGGTGACCAACGCTTCGTTTACCACGGCAATGACGGCACCTCGATGCCCTGGAACGACACCGCCCAGCTCGACTACCTCAACCCCGAGGTTCGCGAAGCGGTGATTCAGACCATTCTCGCGGTGGCCCGCCGGTCACCGGTGATCCGCTTCGACGCCGCGATGACGCTTGCCCGGCAGCATTACCACCGTCTGTGGTTTCCGGAGCCCGGCGCCGCAGGCGCAGTGCCTTCACGGGCGGAGTTTGGGATGTCGCGGGCCGATTTCGACGCGGCGATGCCGCGCGAGTTCTGGCGCGAGGTGGTAGACCGGGTGGCCGCAGAAGCCCCCGACACCCTGCTGCTGGCGGAGGCGTTCTGGCTGCTCGAAGGGTACTTCGTCCGCACCCTGGGAATGCACCGGGTCTATAACTCGGCCTTCATGAACATGCTTCGCGACGAGCGCAACGCCGACTACCGGCAGCTGATCCGTTCGACGCTCGAGTTCGATCCCCAGATTCTGAAACGCTATGTGAACTTCATGTCTAACCCGGACGAGCGAACCGCCGTCGACCAGTTTGGCGACGACGACAAGTACTTCGGCGTCGCGACGCTGATGGCCACCATGCCCGGGTTGCCGATGTTCGGCCACGGTCAGGTCGAGGGGCTGGCGGAAAAGTATGGGATGGAGTTTCGGCGGCCGCGCTGGGATGAGAGGCCGAACGAAGGGCTGGGATGGCGCCACGATCTCCAACTCTTTCCGCTCTTGCGGCGGCGCCGAATCTTTGCCGAGGTGGACAATTTCCTGCTCTATGACTTCGTTACCGGGGACGGCTCGGTCGACGAGAATGTCTTCGCCTACTCCAACGAGGTCGACGGCGAACGAAGCCTGGTCATCTATCACAACCGGTTCGGGGACGTCCGCGGCCGTGCCCAGCACTCGACCGCGGTGGCCGAACGCGATGGCGACGGCGATCGGCGTCTTGTCCACCGTTCGCTCGGCGACGGACTTCAGCTCCCCGACGACGACTCCTCGTGGGTGATCTACCGCGACGAGGTATCCGGACTCGAATACGTGCGATCCTGCCGCGAGCTGAGATCAGAGGGATTCTACCTCGAGCTCGACGCGTACCGGCTCCACTGTTTCCTCGATTTCCGCAATGTGAAACAGGATGAAGAACATCCGTACGATCGCCTCGCCGCACGTCTTTGCGGGCGAGGGGTGCCGAGCATCAAGGAAGCGCTCGGACAGCTCGTACTGTCGCCTGTTCTCGAACCCCTGCTGCGTATTCTCGCCGAGCCGATCTTGCATGGTCTGGCTTTGCCGGATGGCGGCAGTGAGGCGGGCGCCGAGCTGCGAAAGGTGGCGAGCACCGAGGTCGCAGCCTACCTCGCTGCGGTTGCTCAGCGTGCCGGGTCCGAGACGCCGCGTACGGAGATCGAGAGCTCGATTCTCACCGACCTCGAAGCCGCGCTCGCCCTGCCGCAGCTTGTGGCGAGTTGGAAAACGGGGGATGCAGAGGTGGAATCGGCGGCGGCCCGGCTCCTGGGCGAGAACCTCGAGAGTCCGGAGGGATGGCTCATCCTGTTGTCATGGATTCTGGTGCGGCGTCTGGGCGAGCTCTCGGAGCGAGACGATGTTCGCGAGCTGTCCCGAAGCCGGATGGAGGAGTGGCATGTGGGGTCAGCCCTCGCCGATCTGGCGCAATCTCTCGGCGGGGCGCGGGAGGAAGCGCGGCGTGCGGTGGCGGCAATTGACTTGATGATCGGTGGAGGCGGCAGGGAGTCCGGAGGGGGCCAGGCCGCGGCCGTTCTGGTCGACCGCTTGATCGAGATCTTCGCGAGCCCCCCCGGGCAGCGATTCCTTGGCGTCCACCGGTATGGTGATGCGCTGTGGTTCAACCGTGAGGCCTTCACGGAGCTCGTGGACTGGATGATGACGACGGCTGCGGTAGCGGCGATTGCTGACGATGTGGAGGATGTCCACTCGCGAATCGTCGAGATCCAACGAGCTGTCGATTTGGTGAATTCCGCCGGCAAGGATTCAGGCTATCGGCTGAACGAGTTCCTCGAGTCGGTCAGGTTGGTGGGGGACCAACGAGCGACCGAGGAATGATCGACCTCCGCTCTCTGCTCCGCCCCTTCCCGCTGTTTCTGGTTTTTCTCTTCGTAGCTGTCGCGATCGTCGATCTCGTGCACTCGCTGCGGGAGACCCCCGAGCAGCCACCGGCTCTCCTGCGTACCGGAATCGTGCGATTTGTAGAGTTGAACCCGGTTATCGACTTTCGCCCGCAACCTCCAGATCCCGAGGTGGTGTACCAGCCCGAGCCGAAGCTGATGGGTCGCAAGTGGTTCCAACCCGAACGGCGGGGTGTGTGGGTGACGAAAGACGGTGCCACTCTCAAGCTCGACGTCGCGGACGGCGGGCACCGGGTGATGATCCTCGACTGCCTGCCCGCCGGCGGCAGGCGTCCGATCCGGAGCCTCGTGGTAACGGTCAATGGCCTGCGGTGCGGTCCGGTGGACCTCGCGAAGGGGTGGGGGCGCTACCGTGTCGTTCTGCCCATGAATGCGATTCGGCCGGGGAGAAACCGGATCGTTTTCGAGTTCCCGGACGCGAACCGGGCGCGAGCGCACCGACGGTATCTCCTCGTACGACGCCTGGGGTTCTTTCTCGACGAGAGTATCGGCGACGATGCGGTTCTCCGACGACATCCGGCGTCGGTCGACATGGCGGAAGGGGCGGTCAGTTTTTTTGCATCGGGAACCCTGGAGGTGCCGTTCACTGTCGACGACCGGACCGACGCCCTGAAGCTGAGATACCGATTCAACCAGGCAGGCGGCCGCGCCGAGGTGGTGGTGGGCCGCCCGCAGGGCTCAGGGGTGGGGCGTGACGCCGATTTTCATTGCTCGGTTTCCTCAGACCAAAAGTTGGGTGGGCGCATTCGGATTCCGCTCCACGGTCGCCGGGGCATTTTCGTGTTTCGAATCCGCGTCGATCTGAAACCTCAACCTGCGCGGCTCAACCTCACCTCGCTGGCGCTGGTCAAGGAGAACCGTTCGGCCCGTCCTCGTCACGCAACCCGGTGAGAACCGAGGTCTCGTTATCGGGCGGTGTGATATCGCGTGGGGGAGGACGATCCTCCTCGCGCCGGGTGGTGAAGGTGGCTGCAATGAAGGTGAGGACCAGGAGCAGCATCTCGTCCACAAACGGAATTGGGTCGGGGGTGACGAGATCAACCAGGAACAGACCTCCGAGGATCAGGAAGAGGTAGGGATATCGCAATCTCGGCAGATATCGTTGAACGAGGGTGGTCAGCGGGCTCATGTCACTCTGCGTCGGTGGAGTTGCGGATCACTGTTTCCTTGGGCTGGTAGCTGGAGTAGACCGAAGGTTTTCCATACAGCCCACTGATCTTGATCACCAGCACCCTGTCCGCCGGTGTTGCCTCGAGCCAATGCAGGACCTTGCCGTGGAGGCGATGCGTTTCATACTCCCCGAACTCGATCCCCTGCTTGGCGATGAAACCGTCAAGCAGTCCCTTGGCCTCGGGAGTCAGCTCGACGATACCTTTGAATTTCTGGAGGAGTGGGTGCAGGTCGTTGTCTTCGAGGATGAGCCGTGCATTCGGATCGACCTCGGCCACCGTACCGAGATCACTGTCGGCCAGCGGATTCGGCTCACCGGCGGCCTCAGGTCGCGGGCCTTCGGCGGTAGACCGGGTCTCATCCGTGGGGACCGACGGTAATTCTTCCGGGGCCCTGCTCGACTCCATCATCGATGTTATCTCGAGAGCTGCGGGCCCGAGCAACAGTTGCAGTGCTTCGCTGGTGACCGCAAGCGACGCCTGCATCGAGTGCACGATGCCGTCGCTCTCCGGAGGCAGCTCAGCGTCGCCGTGTGAAGCGAACCACTGACGCAGCTGTTCCATGAAGTCTGCGAACTTCGACAACCGGTCGGCGGATAATTTGGCCGAAGGCTCCAGCTCCGGTGGCTGTTGGACAGAGGATGGGAGCTCTATTCGCCCGTTCGTCAACTCGGCGATCCCCTCCGCGAGAGACGCGGTGGTTTTGCTGGCGTACGCGGCAACCATCTCACCGCCTGTGCCAAGTAACCACCCGCGGCGTTCACCTATGAACCCGGACATTCGCTCCAGGTTTCGGGAGGCCATTTCGAGCTCATGGGATGTGATCTCTTCCGGCATCCGCCCTTTCCCGCCAGATAGTACGGGCGCATTGTAACCCGGATTGATCTGTGGTGGAATTCCGTTTTCGTTTTTCCTTTTTTTCAACAAAAATTCCTGCTGCCACGGCTTGCGGCCGTGGCAGCAGGAATTTTGTGCGATGATGCGGGAGGACGTCAACAGATGCATCTGACGATCACACCACCCGATGACATGCACCTTCACCTCCGCGATGGTCGTGCGATGGCGGATGTGGTGGCGCACACGGCGAGGACATTTGCGCGTGCGGTCATCATGCCGAACTTGCAGCCGCCGGTCACCACCGCCGCCGCGGCCTGCGCCTACCGGCAACGTATCATCGATGCCCTGCCCGAGGGCTCGAACTTCGAGCCTTTGATGACTCTCTACCTGACCGATCTGACCTCGCCTGACGAGATTGTAGAGGCCGCGGCCGACGACACGATCGTAGGAGTCAAGCTCTACCCCGCGGGAGCCACCACCAACTCGGACGCCGGGGTCACTGATCTCGATCTGGTGATACCGACACTCGAGACGATGTCTGAGCACTGCCTGCCCCTCCTGGTCCACGGCGAGGTCACCGACCCGGCCGTCGATATTTTCGATCGCGAAAGGGTCTTCATCGATCGGGTGCTGGCGCCGCTCGTCGAGCGGGTGCCGGATCTGAGAGTGGTCTTCGAACACATCACGACTGCTGACGCGGTCGCGTGGGTGCTGCAGGCTCCGCCACGGATCGTGGCCACCATCACGCCGCACCACCTGCTGCTGGACCGGAATGCGATCTTCAGCGGCGGGCTCGACCCCCATCACTACTGTTTGCCGGTCCTCAAAAGGAATCGCCATCGGGAGGCGCTGCTGTGGGCCGCCACGAGCGGCAACCCGCGCTTCTTTCTCGGTACCGACAGCGCTCCCCATCCGCGGCACGCCAAGGAGTGCGCGCACGGGTGTGCAGGCATCTTTTCGGCCCATGCCGCTCTCGAACTCTACGCGGAGGCGTTCGAAGACGCGGACGCTCTCCATCTGCTCGAGGGCTTCGCGTCGCACCACGGCGCCGATTTCTACGGTCGACCGCGGAATGGCGGCGCCATTACCCTGGTTCGTGAGGAGTGGACGGCTCCGGCGACCTACGCTTTCGGTGACGCCGTGGTGGTGCCCCTCCGCGCGGGCGGCACCATCCGCTGGCGGGTGGCCAAGGAGGAAGACGTTGGAACGTTAGAACGTTAAACGTTTTAACCTTGGAAATTTGACTGACACCGGCTGCCGGAAATGAGGCAGACCTGAGTGCGTACCAAGATGACGCATGATTCACGGAGGAAATGAAGAATGACAAACACGAAGAAATACCGCGGAACGATAGGTATCCTCACCGGAGGCGGCGATGTGCCCGGTCTCAATCCGGCCATCCGCGCGGTGACGGTTCGGGCCCTGCGCGAGGGCTTCAAGGTGCTTGGGATTCGTCAAGGTTGGGCTGGACTGATCGAGATCGACCGCGATCGCAAGAACGGTTCGGACTACGTGATCGACCTCACGGAGGAGGTGGTCAACAAGGTCGGCCGCACCGGCGGAACCTTCCTCCACAGCTCCCGAACCCGTCCGTCGCACGTGCCGCTGACCGCGCTTCCAGATCACCTCCGGGATCGCTATGGCGACGACGTCAACGACCTCTCTGCCGAGGTGCTCGCCAACATCGAGTATCTGGGCATCGACACCATGGTGCCCATCGGCGGCGACGACACCCTCTCCTACGGAGTCCACCTTCACAACCAGGGGGTGCCGGTGATCGCGCTCCCGAAGACCATGGACAACGACGTCCCCGGCACCGACTACTGCATCGGTTTCTCGACCTGCGTCACTCGGACCATCGCCATGACCCATGCGCTGCGCACATCGGCCGGCAGCCATGAGCGCTTCCTGGTGATCGAGGTTTTCGGGCGCTATGCCGGCTTCACCGCTCTGCTGCCGACAATGGCCGGCGCTGCCAACCGCTGCGTCATCCCGGAACACCCCTTCGATATAGAACATCTCTGCGAGCGGCTGTCGCGTGACCGGGATAAGGCCCGCTCCAACTACAGCGTCGTACTGGTGTCCGAAGGGGCGACCTTCACTGGCGAGAGCGAGATGGTGTACGAGGACGACGAGAAGGACATGTTCGGCCACAAGAAGCTGGGCGGTGTCGGTGACCGGGTGGCTCGGGCGCTGCGAGAGGTTTCTCCGAAGTACAACAACGGCCGCCGCGTGAACGTCATCAACCAACGCCTCGGTTATTTGGTTCGCTCCGGCGACCCGGATGCCCTTGACTCGGTAGTGCCGATGGCCTTCGGCAACCTCGCGATGGATCTCATCCTGGATGGGGTGTCCGGGCGGTTGATCAACATCCGCAACGGACGCTACGACAACGTGCCCATCGATGTGGTGACGAGCCGCAAAAAGGTGGTGGACGTCGGCAAGTTCTACAACACCGAGCGCCTCAGACCGAAGTACACCAGGTTCGAAGGGGCGCCCGTCTTTATCATGACGTCAGACTACTGATGAATTAGGAATTAGAAATTTGGAATGCCACACACCGACCCATGAAGGTCGTCTCGGCATGGGGGAGGAGTGGGACTTCCGAATTCCGAATTCCGAACTCCGAACTCCGAGTTCCGAATTCGAACCGGGGGTTCGCATGAGGCTTCTTCACACAATGATTCGTGTTGGTGATCTTGATAAGTCGATCGCCTTCTACACCGAGGCCATCGGGATGACGCTCCTACGCAAGCACGATTATCCCGAGGGGAAGTTCACCCTTGCCTTTGTTGGCTTCGGTGACGAGGAGTCAACAGAGGTCATCGAGCTGACATACAACTGGGACACCTCGAGCTACGACCTCGGCAACGGCTTCGGCCACATCGCCATCGGCGCCCCCGACATCGCCGGTGCCTGTGAGCGGGTGCGCGAGTACGGCGGCCAGGTTACCCGCGAACCAGGACCGATGAAGCACGGCACCACGGTCATCGCCTTCGTCAAAGACCCAGACGGTTACACCATAGAGTTCATCGAACGCCAGTGAATTTGGAATTCTGAATTGTCCCCCACCCACCGGTGTGACCTTCAGAATTCGGGGGCCGGACATTCCTAATTCCTAATTCCTAATTCCTAATTCTTCCCAGGGTTGCTTGTCCTCCGAAGCGCGTCCCTGTACTGTGCGCCCATGATCGAGCTCGGGAAGCCGCAGCCCTTGACCGCCACCTGTGCCCGTGGTTTGGAGAAGGTGCTCGCGGACGAGCTTCGTGATCTCGGGGTGGATTCCGTGGCACCGGACCGTGGGGCCGTGATGTTCGCGGGCGATCTGCGGACCGTGTACGACGTCAACCTCAGGCTGCGCACCGCGATGCGGGTGCTGGCGCCGCTGGTTCGCGGTGCCGTGGCCACTCGCAACGACCTCTACGATTTGGCGGCGTCAGTGGCCTGGGAGGAGATCGTCGCCGATCGGCAGACCTTCGCCGTCGAGGTGGTCGGCAAGCATCGCAGCTTCCACAGGACGACCTTTGCCGGCCAGGTCGTGAAGGACGCGTTGGTCGATCGTCTGCGGAAGATCCGCGGCCGGCGGCCGAACGTGGATCGCGAGAATCCTGACGTGCGGCTCCACTTGCGCCTGGTGGATACGGGACAGTTGACGCTCAGCCTCGATTCCACAGGCGAACCCTTGTCGCACCGTGGCTACCGCCCACGCGGCGGACCCGCGCCGCTCGCAGAGACACTGGCCGCGGGTATTTTATTGCTGGCTGGTTACGACGGATCCGAGCCCCTGCTCGATCCCATGTGCGGCACCGGCACCTTTGCGGCCGAGGCGGCGCTGATCGCGACCCACACCCCGCCCGGCCTCCACCGCGCTTTCGCCTTCGAGCGGTGGGGGGTTCACGATCAGCTGACCTTCGAGGAGGTCCAGCACGAGGCCAGCCACGGCCACCGGGACGCCCCGCAACCGATCATCGCCCGCGACCGCGCTGACCGAGCGCTCCGCGCTACCGAACGCAACCTGAAGGCCGCCCGGATGGAGCGCTGGGTGGAGCTCGAGCAGCGGGACGCGCTGGATCTCCTACTCCCGTGGGACACCGGCGGCGTGATTGTGGCCAACCCGCCGTATGGCAAAAGGCAGGGCGAGGTGGAGAAGCTCTTCGGCCTCTACCGCCGCTTCGGCGACAGCCTGAAAAAGCAGGCGACCGGCGCCACCGCGTGGATTCTGGCCGGCGAACCGCGCCTGGCCAAGAACATCGGCCTCAAACCGGCGCGCCGCATCCCCCTCTTCAACGGCCCGATCGAATGCCGGCTGCTGAAGTTCGAGATGTATGAAGGCACGAGGAAGCACAAAGGCGGCTAGCTACAGAGGCCAGATACCAGATACCGGATACCAGATACCGGATACCAGATGCCGGATTCAGCGCGAAGTTATCGTTTTCTGGAATCTGGAATCTGGAATCTGGCATCCGGGATCCAGCATCCGGGATCTGGAGGCTGCTCTACGCAAAATATTTCGATACGCCGTCCAGGAATAACTGAACAGCCAGTGCGACCAGAACCATGCCCATCAGGCGTTCGACAGCGACAAGCCCCCGTTTGGTGAGGAATCGAAACAGGAACGTCGATGCAAACAGCACGACGAACGTCGCCGACCAGGCCAACCCCGCAGCGAGCAGCAGGTCCACCGTTCGCCCCGGCTCGGCGGTGGCGAATAGCAGAAGCACGGCCAGCAGCGAGGGACCCGCGATGAGGGGAACGGCGAGCGGGACGAGCAGCGGCTCGCCATCGATCTCCTCTTCTCCGTGCAGGTTCCTTGAAGGAAAGACCATTCGCAGAGCGATGATGAACAGGATGATACCGCCGGCGATGCTCACGGACTCCTGTCTCAGACCCAGAAATTCCATCACGTAGCGACCGCACAGGACTGTACCGACGATCACGGCCAGCGCGATGAGCAGCTCGCGCACGAGTACCCGGCGCCTTCGGTTTGCCGGCACCTTGTCCAGGATCGGCAAGAAGATCGGGATGTTCCCGAAGCCATCCATGATCAGGAAGAGTGTCACCGATATCGACAAGATTTCCATTAACTTCAGCTCCTCGATTGCGCCAATGCGTTGACCAGCGCATAGACAAAGACGGCGGCGAGCTTAGCGGTATTGTCGTCGCTGTCAAAACGCGGTGAGACCTCGGCGAAGTCGAAGCTCACGACCTTGCCCGAGGCCAGCACGTGTTTGAGTAGGCGCAAGACCGTTTCAGGGTGAAGCCCGAAGGGCTGTGGCGCGCTGACGCCCGGCGCGAACGCCGACGAGAAGACGTCGGCGCAGATCGTCACGTAGATGAGGTCATTGCCGTCAAGGAAGACATCGAGCTTCTTTTTGACCGGCTCCAAGGCGGCATCATTCATGTCCTTCGCGAGCACGGTCTCGACCCCGAGGTCCTCGGCAACCCTAAACAAGCTGACCGTGTTGGCCGACTTCTGGGCCCCAATACAGAAGTAGGAGAAGTCCGTGCCTCGCTCCTGACATGCGGCGGCGATTTGGGTGAACATCGTGCCCGAGGTTGCAGCCGGCCGCAGCGGCCTCAGGTCGAGGTGAGCGTCGAAGTTGAGGATGCCGAGCCGCTTCGAGCTCGAGAGTTGCCGTGTAATCCCGAGGTAGTGACCAAAGGCGAGGTCGTGGCCGCCCCCCAGTAACACCGGGAAGAGGCCGGACGAGAGAACTCGTTCCACCGCTTCCGCCAGCGCTCGTTGGGCGCCTTCCAGGTCACCGTCCGGGA
>Ga0164313_10005288_pt1 | contig 11427 bp, 8 predicted proteins | sample GuaBasSedimGuay4_FD_113735 | JGI IMG/M metagenome (GOLD analysis project Ga0164313, IMG submission 113735) | Subseafloor sediment microbial communities from Guaymas Basin, Gulf of California, Mexico - Guay4, Core 4569-4, 0-3 cm | ecosystem: Environmental > Aquatic > Marine > Hydrothermal vents >...
GGCTGAGGACGCGGGTACCTATGACGGTCAGGAGTCGAGCTGGGCTATTCGGGCCAGCTTTGATAACTGGAACAAGTGGTTGGCCAAGCCGCCGGGCATGATGGGCCTGGGCATGGCCTACACCTCTCGCAAGATGAAGTTCCAGGTCGGCGATTATGGCGCCATGATCAAGGATCCGCGCATGGCGGGTCCGTTTATCAAGACCTTTGCAGTAATGGGGCGTGTCTGACGGGCGTGTTTTCTGTGGGTAATAAAAAGTAAGGGTGGTTGCTCTCTGCTCTGGTTCTTGAGGGCATAAGAAACCCGCAAAGGTTCGTTTAAACAATTTGTAATTGGCTAGATTTAGTTCAGGAAGGCGCTGTTTCGGCAGCGCCGGTTCTTTGAGAAGGTGTTACCTCCAGGTAATGTCATTAGGTGTGAGGATTAACAATGTTAATCAGAAAGCTAGCAATTATAAGTCTTCTGTCCGGATACATGGTGTGTTCCGGAGTGATGGCCCAGGGAGCGGCTGAATCTGTTATTACCGTTCCAAGCATTCCGGTTGGAGCTGCAGTATCCCTCGGCGGGACGGTTGTTCCCTACAAGGATGTTACCTTTTCTGCGCAGATTCCAGGCCGTATCAAAAGTATCGCCGGCGAAGAGGGCGATCACTTCAAAGCCGGGGCCGAGATAATTGCTATTAATGATGATGACCTGCTGGCGCAACGCCGGTCCGCCTGGGCAAACCTGGCGAATGCAGAGGCCGCGATGCGTAATGCCAATGTACAGTACAGCAGGGTAATTATTTCACCCTATGGCGGTGAAGCGAATGACTCCATGGGCGGCATGGGTTCCATGATGAAGCAATTTACCAACCCCATGCAAGGCATGATGGGGGGCGGTTCTTCTCCCGGCTATGATCGATATGCCCAGCGGTACCAATCCGGTACGCAGCTGGAGCAGGCGCGTGGCCAGATTGTCACCGCCCGTTCAGCGATTGAGGCGATTGATACAAAAATTCGCGATGCAAAATCAGTTGCTCCCTTCGACGGTGTGATAACCAAGAAACTCGTCGAAGTCGGTGACCCGGTGCAGCCCGGTCAGCCACTGCTGAAATATGCCGACATGTCCAGGCTGCAGATCAAGGTCGAGGTCCCCGCGCGCCTGATGCCGGGTGTCAAGAAAGGCATGGTTTTTCCGGCCAGACTGGATGTGGGTGATGTGGACATCCAGGCCAAGGTTGTACAGGTCTTTCCGATTGCCGATCCGGACCGTCATACGGTGACAGTTAAACTGGACTTGCCACAGGGCGTACCGGGTGGTGCTGGTATGTATGCAGAAGTCATGATCAATGATGTCAATGCCAAGGTGCGCGAGTTGCCGGTTGTTCCCAGGTCTGCTCTGGTCTGGCGCGGCAGTCTGCCCGGTGTCTATGTCATGAATGCGAACAATCAGCGTGAGCTGCGACTGGTAAGAACCGGCGATGATGTGGGTGCTGACGGTGTGGCGATTCTATCCGGATTGCGTGCCGGAGAGCGTGTCGTCGTTGGTGGCAGTACCCCGGGGAACAACAGCACCTGGCGATAATCCATGGCGGTATGTCTGCAGCAGGGATGCAGATATGCGCCCGACCCTGAACAGGTTAAATAGCAGTCAGTACGGAATAACGACAAGCACAAACAGCACCTGTACCGAACCAGCGTAGTAAAAAGAAGGTGGAATAAAGTATGGCTGACGAACAAAAGAACTTTTCTACCCCTTTCAATTACGATGCCCATTCACTGGGTATAGCGGGTAGAACAGCACGATTATTTATTACCTCCCCGGTGACCCCCATGATCCTGCTGGTGGCACTGTTCGTTGGTTTGATCGGCCTTATGTTTACCCCCCGCCAGGAAGACCCGCAGATCTCGGTGCCGATGATCGACGTTTTTGTCCAGTATCCGGGTGCCTCTGCGGACCAGGTAGCCAGCCTGGTGACCGAACCGCTGGAACGCATCCTGATGGAAATTCCCGGGATACGTCATACCTATACGGCATCGGAGCGCGGCCGTGCCATGGTCACGGTGCGTTTCAAGGTGGGTGAGGAGATGGGTGCCTCTATTGTCAAGGTGCATGACAAACTGCAGTCCAACATGGACAAGATCCCGCCGGATGTTTCGCAACCCCTGGTCAAACCGGTGGGCGTTGATGACGTCCCGGTGGTTACCCTGACCCTGTGGTCGAAGGATGTGGATGACGGCGCCCTGCGGCTGCTCTCGCTGGACCTGTTGCAGCGTGTCGGCGAAATAAAGAATGTCGGCAAGGGGTTTATCGTGGGTGGCCGGGAAGACCAGGTCAAGGTTGAGGTGATGCCCGAACGCCTGTCAGGCTATGGCATCAGCCTGCAGCAGGTTGCACAAACCATCCAGACTGCAAATTCCGAAAAGACGGCCGGTGATGTTGAGTCCGGTGGCTTGTCATTCGCCGTACGTACGGGCTCGTTCCTCACCAATGCCAAGGAGATTGGTCGTCTGGTGATTGCAATCCGGCAGGGGTCTCCTGTCTATGTGCGGGATGTCGCACGGGTTTCTCAGGAGCCTTCCGAACCCAAGCAGATGGTTAGCTTCTTTACCGGCCCGGCGTACGAAGCGGATACCGAGAGTGCTGACGGCTATCCGGCAGTCACCGTCGCCATTGCCAAGAAGGAAGGCTCCAATGGCGTCAAGGTGGCCCAGGCGATCCTGGCCAGGGTGGAGGCACTCAAGGGCGACCTGATCCCCTCCAATGTCAATATCACCGTGACTCGCGATTACGGCAAATCAGCTAATGACAAGGTCAATGAACTGTTGCAGGCCATGCTGGAGGCCTGCGTTATCGTTTCGATATTGTGCCTGATCGGCCTGGGTGCACGTGCAGCGTTTGTGGTTATTGCCATTATCCCGGTCGTCATTCTACTGACGATCTGGTGGGCCATGATGATCGACTACACCATTGACCGTGTCAGTCTGTTTGCGCTGATTTTCTCCATTGGTATTCTGGTTGATGATGCAACCGTGGTGGTGGAAAATATCTTCAGACACTGGCTGGAAAAGGGCAAGACCAGCGTCGCTCTTGCCATTGACGCAGTGCGTGAGGTGGGTAACCCGACCATTCTGGCAACGTTTACCATTATCGCTGCCTTGTTACCCATGGGTTGGGTGAGTGGTCTGATGGGACCCTACATGCGACCGATCCCGGTACTGGGGGCTTCGGCCATGTTCTTCTCCCTGGTGGCCGCATTTGTCTTTACACCCTGGATGGCAGTGAAAGTCGCCCCCAGGCTGGAAGCCCTGAAGAAAGCAGAAATAAAAGAAAAGCGGGCCCATGAGCGCATCAGCAAGTTCTATCGACCGATCATCCTGCCGCTGATCGAAAACCGCAAGCTGGGTGTGACCTTCCTGATCAGCATTATTGGTATCACCGCGGCACTGTGTGCCACCTTCTATACGCAGCATGTCGCTGTAAAAATGCTGCCCTTTGATAACAAGCCCGAATTTTCAGTGATTGTCAACATGCCGGAAGGTACGGCCATGCCGGATACGGCCAACGTGATCATGCAGATGGCCAATGCCGTTCAGACAATACCCGAAGTAACCGCGGTGGTAACCTATACCGGTACTGCGCAACCGTTTAATTTCAACGGGATGGTGCGTCATTACTACCTCCGCCAGCGTGCCTGGGAAGGCGATCTGCTGGTTATGTTGAAGGATAAAAACGACCGTAAACGCGGCAGTCACGCAATAGCCGTTGAGGCGCGCGGAATTCTCAAGCCCATTGCCGACCGTATGGGCGCCCGTGTCGCCGTGGTCGAAATGCCTCCTGGCCCGCCGGTACTGAATACGATTGTTGCCGAGGTGCACGGTCCTGATGCGAAAACACGACGCCAGGTTGCCGCCGAACTGGTGTCTATGTTAGAGCAAGTGGAAGACGTTGTTGATGTGGACAGTTACATGGCTGAGCCTTATGAATACTGGCGCTTCGATGTGGATACCGAGAAGGCTGTTCGCCGTGGCATTTCGGTAGACACCATCAATGGCAGTCTGGCCATGGCCATGGGCAGCTTCAAGCTCGGGGATATCAAGCGTGGTTCTGTCCTCGAGCCGACCTATATTATTATGCAGATCCCGCTGGCGATTCGTTCCCAGGTGACCCGGCTCGGCGATCTGCCCATCCCGACGAATGATGGCAAGACCATCCCCCTGTCGGAACTTGGTGAATTCAAGAAGGGTTATGAAGACCCCATTATCTATACCAAGGATCTGCGTGGCATTGAATACGTTACTGCCGAGATGCAGGGCCGCCTGGGTGCACCGATTTACGGCATGCTCTATATCGAAGACCTGGTCCGGGAATACACGACACCGGACGGGGTGATCATGGAGACCATGCCCTGGAATCTGTTTGGCCCGCCTGCTGATGACACTGTGTCTGCGTATGAGTGGGAGGGCGAATGGACGGTAACCTACGAGACCTTCCGTGACATGGGTGGTGCCTTTATGGCGGCGCTGATTCTGATTTATGGTCTCATCGTCTGGGAGTTCAAGAACTTCGCCATCGCCGGTCTGATTATGTCACCGATACCCGTCACCATGATGGGTATCGTCCCCGGTCACTGGATCATGGGTGCGGAATTCACAGCGACCTCCATGATTGGCATGATCGCACTGGGCGGCATCATCGTTCGACAATCCATCCTGATTGTCGAATTCGTGAAACTTGAAGTAGCGAAAGGGAATGAGGTTAAGGAAGCTGCAATCAGAGGCGCGGAACTGCGCATGCGTCCTATCTTTATCACTTCCCTGACCCTGATGGCTGGCGCCTTTGCAATTCTGAGTGATCCGATCTTTAACGGTATGGCGATCAGCCTGCTGTTTGGTGCCGGTGTTGCGACCGTGATGGCCCTGTTGATTATTCCGCTGGGTTGTATCAGCGCACGTAAACAATTCTACGTTGAGACCAGCGATGAGGGTCAGGTAAGAGTCAGTGCGGCCTTTAATCAGATAGAGAAGGTACCGTTGGATGATTCGTCTGCCGGTGCACGGCCGGGCCTGTTGGCGCGCCTGTGGGGTATGATCTTCTCGCTCTTTTCCTGGGTGTTTATCCTTATCAAGGCTGTCTTCACCATGATATTCATGGGCGTTCAGAAAATATTTGGAGGAGGAGGCGGTGGTGGTACACCACCGCCACCACGAGCGGGCGGCGGCACGCCACCCCCTCCACGACCTGGCGGCGGCACGCCCCCGCCACCGCGGGAAGCACCGGCGGGCAAGGTCAAGGGCACACCCCCGCCACCGCGTGAAGCAGCGCCGGGCAAGGTCAAGGGCACACCCCCGCCACCGAGTGAAGCAGCGCCGGGCAAGGTCAAGGGTACACCTCCGCCACCGCGTGAAGCAGCGCCGAGCAAGGTCAAGGGTACGCCCCCGCCACCGCGTGAGGCACCGCCAAGCGAGGCCAAAAGTGCGCCACCGCCACCACAGGAGGCAGCGCCGCAAGAAGAACCGCTTGATACGCCACCCCCTGCACCCGTGGAAGCGTCTGCAGCCGGTGATTCAAAAGAGGCGCCTGCCGTGAAAAATGCGGATGCTGAAGAAGATGCCAATGGAACCGTTGGGGCAAAGCGACGTGGTATTCGCTTAAAACAGGATTTGGACTAAGCTGGTAATAGCAGAGTCGATAATAATCAGGTACATACAGGAGTGAGTAATGAAGCGTAGACGAGGAACTGTCAGTGGCTCGGTGATACTGTCTCTGTTGTTGGTGTCGACTCCTGTACTTGCTGATGAATCGGCCCCGCGTTCCGAATTTACCTACACGGATGACTGGGCTGTTGTGTCAGCACCGCCGCCACCGGGACCATACCGAGCCGTAAACATTGATCCGCGTGTGCCCGGGGTAGATGCCATCCCCCCACTGCCTATGGATGCAGTGACAACTTCTTCCATGGAGGATATCCCGGCCGATGCGCTGGCTACTCCGCCAGCTGCCGGTATACCGGCCACGCTTCCACCGCAAGACAGTCCCGCATCGGCCCTGGATACTCAACAGCCAGTACCAGCCGTGGCACCTGGACGCACGGAACGTGCAGCGCCATCTCCACCTGGTTATTATTATTCTGCACCGCCCCGTTTTCCGGCGCAGACGCGTTCTGCACCACCTGCCGGTTATCCCGGTTACAGAAATCCACCCGCCTACGGTTATTATGGTGCACCGGCATATCGCCAGGGAGAACAACAGGTACCACCGCCACCGGCGTATGATGTCATCATGAGAAATCAGCGCCCGTATGGCCATCCGGCTGGAACAGGGGCGCCTTGACGTGGCGTTCTTCTATAAGATAATGAACTACTATGATTCAGCACTCAGGATTTTCTGAAATAACATGGATACTGAGATTTCTGTTGCTCATTTCAGTCACCTTGATCAGTGCCTGTGAGAATGAAGAAATTACCAAGCCGCAAACACAATCCGAACCATCAGAGCCTCCATTGCCTGTCAGGGAATGGTACCCGGCACCTAAATACCGGCAGCAGCCAGGGATGTATGTACCTGTCCCGGCAATACAGCAGCAACCGGTGATGGCACCACCCGCCTATCAGGGGAACGTTGTGCAGCAGCCGTGGGGTCTTCCGGCGCAACAACCGGTGTACAGTGCACCGCAGCCTGTGTACCGGTTTCAACCGCCAGTGACTCAATACCAGCAACCGCAGGTCTGGGCGAATCAACAGCCCCTGGTCACGCTGCCGCAAACAGTCACACCCCAGTATCAGTACCAATATGTTCCACGCCCCTGGGGCGGTTTGACTGAGCCAAACAGTAATCAGAATCCTGCTGTAGCGACTGATACCTGGCCATCCGGTGCCGCCTCGCAGGGTGGCTATTTGGCGCCGTGGGGGGTACCGGCAACCGGAACCAATAGTTATTACGGCGTGACTCCCGGACAAACCGGTCAGGTACCCGGAACAGTATATTATGGTGATGTATGGTAGTGCTGCGGGTGTATCCGTATGGCACGGCTTGCGAGGGGAGGCCTGATCGGGACTAGTCAGAGAAGTAGTCAGAACATTGGATTGAAACCGGAATACCGGTATCCTGATGTGATCAGCAATGGTGACTCCCCGCAGTTGCTGATCTTGGTAGTGTAACGGGGATACGCGCTTGTTGTTTAGCTGCAAGCAACTATTAATAGTGAGAGGTATTTAAAGTATGAAAACATTAAAAACAACGCTGTATGCAGCCGCAATTACCAGCCTGGTTGCACTGCCGATGACTGCTGCCCACGCCTGGGGCAACTGGGGTGGTAATAACCGTGGCTACAACGATGGCTATGGTTCTGGCTATGGTTCTGGTGATGGCTGGGGTGATGGCTATGGCGACGGCGATATGGACGGCAGCTTTGGCTTCAACATGAGCGGCAGCGGCCGCGGTCGCGGCAGCGGTTATGGTCGTGGTTATGGTCGTGGTGATGGTAATTACTATAATCGTGGTGGCTATGGTGGTGGTGGTTATGGTCCCGGTTATGGTTATGGTCCCGGTCCCGGCTATGGCTATGGTGGTCCCGGTTACGGCTATGGTGCCCCGGCTCCGTATGGCGCACCGCCGGCAGCACCGGCAGCACCGGCTGCTGGCAGCGCTCAGTAAGCAGGTCTGTTCGTAAACGGGCCCGGCGCAGCAATGCGCTGTGGCTCGTTTTACGTTTTCCATCGGCAAACGGGTAAGAGTCCAGGTAATGATAACTGTTATCGCAAACCTCAAGGGTGGTTCCGGCAAGAGTACTGTCGCTTTTAACCTCGCTGTCTGGCTTGAAATACATGGCCGACGTGTCGTAGGTTATGATCTTGACCCCCAATGTACTCTTAGTGATCTCGGGATGCTGAGAAAGGACATCGGTAACGAGCCTTTTCTGACTATTCATTCCGTACGGGCCGTTTTACAGGAACAATTGAAGTCACATGGCGATGCTGAAGTCATCGTTGATGTGGGAGCAGCCAATATGGCTGCCATGAAAGAAGCCATGAGCGCGGCTGACAGGATACTGATTCCCGTCCCGCCGAGTCAGGCAGATGTGTGGGCCACGCAGCGTTTTCTGCATATTATCGGACCCGACCTGAATGTCGTAAAAATGAACGGCAGTCAGCAAATAATGGCATTTGTTAATCGCGCGGACACCAATGAAGCGATCCGTGAAACTCATGAAACCGAATCAGCATTAAAAATGTTGCCGGGGATCGATATTGTGTTGCCGCACAGACTGAAAATGCGAACCAACTTCCGACGCTCGCTCAGCGAAGGCCTGACAGTTTTCGAGATGTGGCCGCGCAGCAAGGCTGCAGGGGAGTTCCACACACTGGCCGCAGCGCTTTATCCGGATATCGCCGGTAAGTGAACCAAATTTAGGGATTAGGAGCAGGCATAATGAATTTACTTGCGCGCATTCTGAGTCACGGTTTTGCACTGGTAGTGGTTGTGTTAATCGCCATCACGCTAATGTACCGCGGCGATTTGTTTCCGGAATGGGGACTGCCTGATTTTCTGGTTATTAAAGACAAATCGGGCGCCGGGACGAATGCTGCGTCAGGCACTGTTGACCGTGTGTTACCAGCAACTGTGGCAACAAGCCAGGAAGCAACCACCGGAGTATCGCTGGAAGCTCCACAGGTCGAAGTGATCGAGGAAATTGTGATCCAGGATGCGGTGCCACCACCAGTAGAACTTGTTCCTGATACTGTTGATGAATCCCCGGAAATAAGCCCTGCGGCTGCAGAAGAGGCTGAGCCGGCTGTTCCTGAAGCCATGCTTGCAGAGCCGGTGGAAGCTGCTCCAACTGTAACGGTCACAGAAAGTGAGGTCGTTACCGAACAGCTTGAAGCACCGTTAGCTGACGTGGCGCCGTCCATGCCTGCTGCAGAGCCGGTTACTGATCCGCAGCCGGAGCCGGTAGCAGCAGAGGCAGCCGCAACGGTCACAGAAAGTGAGGTCATCACCGAACAGCTTGAAGCACCGTTGACTGACGTGGCGCCGTCCATGCCTGCTGCAGAACCGGACACTGATCCGGAGCCGGTAGCAGTAGAGGCACCCGCAACGGTTACAGAAATCGAGGTCGTCACCGAACAGCTTGAAACACCGTTAGCTGACGTGGCGCCGTCCATGTCTGCTGCAGAGCCGGTTACGGAACCGGAGCCGGAGCCGGTAGCAGTAGAGGCACCCGCAACGGTCACAGAAAGTGTGGTCGTCACCGAACGGATTGAACTGCCGTTAGCTGACATGGCGCCGTCCATACCGGCTGCAGAGCCGGTTACGGATCCGCAACCGGAGTCCGTGACAGCAGCGGCTACTTTGCTGGAGCGCACTGCAGGGAAAAGTACCTATGAGTTACTGGCAGCGGCGCGCGAGGCTTACTGGCTCCACGATTATGAAGGTGCAGAAAATCACTATCGACTGCTGATACAACTCGAGCCGGATAATTCCGACTGGTATGGTGAGTTGGGTAATATGTATTTTTCACAGGGGCAATGGCAGCAGGCTTCGGCTGTTTACTATGAAGCAGGTGTACGTTTGCTGAAAGACGGGAAAGTGCTACAGGCAAGACAAATGGTGGATGTAATCCGTGGTTTAAACGGAGTTGAGGTAGATGATCTTGAGAACCAGGTTAATGCCAGCCAGGACGCACCATAGCAATATTACATGAACCTTCAAGGTGAAAGAGGATAGTTATGATTAAACTGATCTGGAATCTACTGGCATTGATTGGTCTTGCCATGCTGGCCGGACTGGCCTGGGTTGCGGTTACCTATGACTTTGGCATGCAGAACATCAAGGACCTGCAGAATCTCAAGACATTTGATCCCATGGCGCCACAAGTCTACATGGATATGACAAAGTCCTTGCTGGCGAGCGGCAATGGCGCCGAGGCAACTGTCTGGAAACGACCCGTTGCAGAAGGCCTGACTGCAGAGGACGTGGAAGAGACCATGCGTTTTGTGGCCAATGAGCACAACTTCAAGAATGTGGGCGAATTGCCACTTTCCGAGCAGGTTGCCGCGATGACGGGCGAGGATCAGCGTTTCTGGAAGATCTATATGTTCTGTAATCCGCTGGTCGCGGCCAAGATGATCGACTATTCCGATGCCTTTTCGGCCTACCTGCCTTGCCGGTTGGCACTCGTTGAGGACAAGACAGGTCAATTGTGGCTGTATACACTTAATATGGATATGATGATACATGGTGGTACCGAGTTGCCGCCGGAGCTCTTTGAGGAAGCCAACAAGGTCAAGGATATTATTCTGGATATCATGAACCGTGGTGCTGAAGGAGACTTCTGAGGAGAGGCGTCTGCCACTGCATTGATGGATTAACTGCAGGATAGGCTGGTTGTGTACTGCCATGGTGGGTGGCAAAGCAGAGTCCGAGGGTGTATAATAAATTACATAAAATACAGTATATTACAACAACTACATAAAGGAAATGCTGATGTTTGGTTCTGGAAAAATAATTAAACAGCGACTCAAAGACCTGGAACAGCACCTGCAGAAAGAAAGCCCGGTGCTGGTAGAAGCAGTCGAGAGCTATCGGCATCTGGACCAGGTGGGTCGTTCCCTGGGGCTCCTGAACAACGAGCAGTCTTTTGCAACCCAGATATCCTGGTGGCCGATGATCTCGATACTCGGCACATTCTCTGCCGGTAAATCTACCTTTATCAATCACTATCTGGGGCAGCCCCTCCAGTCTACTGGCAACCAGGCCGTCGATGACAAGTTCACCGTCGTCTGTTTTGGCGGGGATCATGGCACCAAGGCCTTACCCGGTACCGCACTGGATGCAGATCCGCGCTTCCCGTTTTATCAAATCAGTAATGAACTCGAAAAGGTTGCCCAGGGTGAAGGGCGGCGTGTTGATACCTATTTGCAACTGAAGACAAGTCTTAGTGAAAGGCTGCGTGGCCGGATCATTATCGATTCGCCCGGATTTGATGCGGATTCCCAGCGAACGGCTACACTACGACTGACGGATCACATTATCGACCTGTCTGATCTGGTGCTGGTGTTTTTCGATGCCCGCCATCCGGAACCAGGTGCGATGCGGGACACGCTTACACATCTTGTGGGTGACACCATTCACCGCGCGGATGCCAACAAGTTTGTCTTTATTCTGAACCAGATGGATACCACGGCACGGGATGATAACCCGGAAGAAGTGGTGGGAGCATGGCAACGCGCAGTGGCACAGGAAGGTTTAACTGCCGGCCGGTTTTATAGTATCTACAATCCGGAGGTGGCGGTACCCATCGAGGACGAGGCGTTGCGCCAGCGTTATGAATCCAAGCGGGATCATGACCTGGAAGAAATTCATCAGCGCATCCAGGGTGTCGGGGTTGAACGCGCCTACCGAATTACCGGGATGCTGGATAAAACAGCCCATCACATCGAGGAA
>Ga0164313_10005289_pt1 | contig 11427 bp, 11 predicted proteins | sample GuaBasSedimGuay4_FD_113735 | JGI IMG/M metagenome (GOLD analysis project Ga0164313, IMG submission 113735) | Subseafloor sediment microbial communities from Guaymas Basin, Gulf of California, Mexico - Guay4, Core 4569-4, 0-3 cm | ecosystem: Environmental > Aquatic > Marine > Hydrothermal vents...
CAAGGAGCACCCAAGAGACCCACTTCAAACCCAAAGTCTTCATACCCACCCTCCGAGCCCTGCCGCGTAGCAAGATTCAGAGCGAAGGGCCAGGAGGAGCAGGAGGACCAGGAGGAGCAGAGGACCAGGAGGATGACGATGACGTAGGCGCTCAGGGGACTTGGATGCCGCCCATGCCGCCTTCGCCGCCCATGCCGCCTTCGCCGCCGCTACCACCGGTTCCACCAGTACCGTCGTCACACTCGTTCTCTTGGTCGACGGTGTATGCTGGCTCCTGCGCGACCGCTTCGTCGCCGCTCTGGTCGTGGGGGACGACAACGGTGCACGTGCCTGACGTTTCGTTGCCTTCGTCGTCGACCGCGCGGTACTCCAAGGTGTAGACGCGACCATCGGAACCGCCCTGCCGCTCGGCTCGCAGCTCCACACTGTCACAACCGAGAATGATGTCGGGCTCGGTGTTGCCGTCGCCCTTGTCGTTCACCGGCTCATCGCTCGAGGCCGAGAGGAACGTGACCTGGACATCGCCGTCGCACGCGTCCGTGACACAGTCTTCACCCGTAATCGTGTGGAACTTGTGATTCGGGGGCCAAAGCTGGGTCGGTTCGTCGTTGGCCTCGGGCGGCAGGGTGTCTTCGACGATCAGCTCGGCTTCGCACTCGACGATGGTGGGCTCTTCCCCATCATCGGAGGCTTCCGCGGTGACGACCACCTGGTGGGTGCCGACGGGGAAGGGGCCTTCGTCGTTGATGCCGAGATCGATGTTGTCGCAAGCTGTTTCCGCGAGCTCGTCTGCAGGCTCGATGTAGATCGTCTCCGGATCGCCCACGCCGTCTTCACATTCGACGGTAAAGCTATTCGGGCACAGCCACTCTTCCGGCGCAAGCTCACTCGCGTCGTCGACGCAGGAAGGGGCAAGGGCCGCCTGGTTCGATCCGGCCGTGGTGTCGCCGGAGCACCCGGCAGCCAATACGAAGGCGCTCAGGGCGCCGACAACGAGAAAGATGTTCTTGAAGATCATGATCGAACGTTTATCGCATCCCATGCGCGTTCGACCAATGAGCTAGCACACATAATTACGAGAAAATACATCCCAGTTTCGCTCCTTGTGAATCAAGTCACAAAGCACAATTGCAAACGTGCCGGGCGCTTGAAGCACACCGGCACGTCGGCAGTTTGTTAACCCTTCGAAAAGGATGTGCGCGAGTTACTCCGCGTCGTCCTCGAAGCCGGAGAGGTCGGGAAGCTCGTCGAGGTTCGGCTGAAGCGCGATCTCGATGCGACGATTCTTCGCGCGGCCTTCCTTGGTCTCGTTCGACTCGCTGGGCTGGGTGTCGGCGTAGGCGGCGGCCGAGATGCGGTTGCCGGGAACGCCGTATTCGATGAGGAGCTCACCCACATCGATCGCGCGTGCGCCGGAGAGCTCCCAGTTCGAGGGGAAGCGCTTGGTCTTGATCGGCTTGTTGTCGGTGTGGCCGCCCACCTGGAATTCGCGGCCCTTGATGCTCGCGAGGACTGGACCGAGCTCGGCAAGAACGCGAATGCCTTCCTTCTTGAGCTTGGCGCTGCCGCTCGGGAACAGAACTGCCTCGGGCAGCTCGATGACCATCTTGTTCCGCACGATGCGGACCGTGAGCTTGCCGGAGTCGATCATCGACTTCAGCTGCTTGAGCATGGAGTTGTACTCCTGGAGGCGCTTGGCGGCGCGTGCTTCACGAGCGGCAGCCTCAGCGAGGGCAGCCTCCATCGCGTTGATCTCGCCGGTGTAGCCCTTCACGAGCTTGTTGAGGTTCTCGCGATCTTTCTTGCATTGATCGAGCGATGTCCCCGTCGCTTGGCCCTGACTCTCGAGCTCCGCGATGCGAGCGTCCTTGGTCCTCAGCTCGTCCTTCTTACAACCTGCGGTCAGCATCAGGCTGACAGCCAACAAAAGTACCCAGCTTGCTTTATGCATATGCCCCTCCAAAAGGATTGTTCTCTAATCGGGTGCGGCACCTTATCAACCGTTCAGCACAAGGCAAGTACTTGCAAACACGCAAAACCCCAGCCGCAAACTTTGCGTTCCCCCCCTCACAACCCCAAAACCTTCCCAGGTTGGATTAGGCTTCCCAACCTTCCCAGGTTGAATTACCCCAAGAGCTTCCCAGGCCCCCAAAACCTTCCCAGGTTGGATTAGGCAGGCGCAGGTCACCGGTACTCCGGGGGCAATCCGCGTGGTAAGGGCGCCCCATGATGACTCGAGCGCTTGGGCGTACCGCGTTGCTGTCGGCCATCCTGCTGTTTTCATCCTGCGGGGGCTCGAGCAGCGAGCCGACTCCGCGCGCGCGTTGGACCGATGCGGAGGCCGAAGCTTGGTACGCCTCTCAGGCTTGGCTCGTGGGCGCAAATTTCGTCCCAAGCACCGCAATTAATCAGCTCGAAATGTGGCAAGCGGACACCTACGACGAAGCGACGATCGATCGCGAGCTAGGTTGGGCGGCCGTTCTCGGCTTCAACACGATCCGGGTGTTCCTCCACGACCTGCTTTGGCAAGTGCGTATTCCGCTCGACTTGGGCACCCGTTCCGGTGTGATGTGAGCACTCAATCCGGAGGACTTGGGCACTTTGTCGGAGCGTAGCGACGAGTGCCGGTGCGGTGCGGTCGTGGGTGGTCAGTGGTGGGTCTTGGTCTCCATGGGGTTGAGGCCCTTTTTCTCTCGAATCGACGGCCCGCGCAAGCCGAGCACGTGGGCGTTGTGCACGATGCGGTCGCAGATGGCATCGGCGATGGTGGGGTCGCCGAGGGCTCGATGCCACTGTTTCGTTGGGATTTGCGCGGTGATGACGGTGCTGCGTTTGGCGTAGCGATCCTCGAGCACTTCGAGCAGGTCCCTGCGCTCGATGTCCTTGAGCGGCGCGATCAGGAAGTCGTCGAGCACCAGCACGTCGAGCTTGGCGAGTTTGTGCAGCGTGTGCGTGTAGGAGCCGTCCGCTCGGGCGATGGACAGTTCGTGCACCAGACGTGGGACCCGCGTGCACAGCGCCTTATGGCCGTTGCGACAGGCCGCCTGAGCAAGCGCGGCTGCGACGAAGCTCTTGCCGACGCCGGTCTTGCCGATGACGATGACGTTGTGCTTGTGCTCGATCCACTGGCACGTGCTCAGATCCCGGATGACGGCTCGACTGATTCCGCGTTCGGTCGAGCAAAAGACGTCTTCGAGGCACGCATCCATCGAGAGCTTGGCCGCCCTGAGCAGCCGAGCGAGCCTTCGGTTCTCACGCTCGGTCCACTCACGGTCGACCATCATCCCGACCTTGTCCGCGAAGGACAGCTCGTGGCCGGGCGCCTCGGCGAGCATCTTCTGGAAGACCTCCGCCATGACGCGTAGCCGCATGTCGAATAGTTTCTGGGTGGTTTGTTCATCGATCATAGATTCTCCTTTCGGTCGTAGTAGTCTCCACCACGCACGTTTTCGTGATGGATCATTCGGGGTGTGTCGTGCGGCTCGTCGTGCTGCACCCGATCGAGCCCGCGCTTGAGGATCATCTGCACGCTCTTGCGCGTCGGGGATTCGATGAAGAGCGCACGGCGGCAGGCATCATCGAGTCGCCCGGGTCCATACCGCTTGGCGTCGCGGATCAGTGCCATGCACGAGCGGTAGCCGGCTTCAGGATGCGGCCGACTGTGCAGGATGCGCTCGACCACCTGACCGACCGAAGGACCGACCGATTGTGCCCAATCGATCACGCGTGACGGCGGCCAGTCGCCGTACTGGCGATGGGACTTGGGCCGGTGCTCCTCGAGGATCGTCGCGGTCCCCTTGGGCCCGTAGCAGCGACGGTGACTGACGATGCGGCGCGCGTTGTGCAAGACCTCGACCGTCGTCGCGGTCGCCCGGATATCGACCTTTTGCCCGACCAGAGCATGGGGCACGCTGTAGATCCGAGCGTCGTACTCGACACAATAGTCGATATTGACGCGGGCCTTCTTCCACCGAGACAGCTCGTAGCGTGTCGGTGGCAAAGGCTGTAGCGCCGGTCGGTCGATGCTCTCGAAGGCCGAGCGCCGACAGCCTTCGAGCTTCTGGAAGGGTCGCTCGTTGAGCCGCTCGAGCAGCTCGGCGATCGCCACGTTGAGCTCGTCGAGACTGTAGAACACTCGATTGCGTAGGCAGGCCAGAATCCATCGCTGCGCGACCAGTACCGCGTTCTCGACCTTTGCCTTGTCCTTGGGCTTGCGGGGCCGGGCCGGCACCACCGCCATGCTGTAGTGCGCGGCAAACTCCGCGTAGCTCGGATTGAGCTCCGGGTCGTAGCGGTCCGGGCCCTTGACCGCACTGCGGAGCTGATCGGGCACTGCAATCTGCGGCACGCCACCGAAGTACTCGAGCGTGCGCACGCTCGAGCCGATGAAGTCGCCGAGCTTCTGGCTGCGCGTCGCCTCCGCGTAGGTGTAGCTCGACGCACCGAGCACGGTGACAAACAGCTCGACCTCGATGACCTCGCCCGTGTCGCGGTCCACCATCGAGGGCTTCTTGCCCGAGTAGTCGATAAACATCTTCTCGCCTGCCCGGTGCACCTGCCGCATCGACAGGTCCACCGTCTTGCGGAAGCTCCGGTACAAGTCGCAAAACTGGCTGTACTGGTAGGCCACCCAGCCGCGAGGATCGCGGCCGACCTGCTCGCAGTACTCCACCCACAACAGCTGCAGCGTCACGCCGGTCTTGCGCAGCTCCCGATGCACCCAGTTGAAATCGATGGGCGCGCGCCCCGGTGGCTCGTTGCGGCCCAATGCCTTGAACAACAAATGCTCGACCTGCGCGTCGTCTAGAGCCTGGGCTTGCTCCCAGCTCAGGCCGACACGGCGGGCGCGCTCGAGGTAGCTGCTCACCGAGCCCTTGCTGATCCCGACCGAGGCCGAGATCTCACGATGGCTCAACTTGCGTTCGTATTTGAGACGGAGAACTTCGCGTATCTTTCGCATGCTGTGGCGTTCCATGACCGCGCAGCGAGCCACACTCGGCTGCTTCGCGCTCGGGTTTGAAACCCCCTGCGACCGCACCTCCCGGCGCCCTTCGGGGGCGTCCTGAAACGGTGCTACCCGCCACTGCGCCCGGGTCCTCCGGAATCGGTGCCCAAGTGCTCCGGAATCGGTGCCCAAGTGCTCCGGAATCGGTGCCCAGGTGCTCCGGAATCGGTGCCCAGGTCAGCCCGGAATCAGTGCCCAGATGCCGCCGGAATCGGCGCCCAGGTCAGTCCGGAATACGCAGCAAGAGGACTCGGAGGCGTTCCTTCAACGAATCGACTGGTTTCTGGCCCAAGCAGACCAGCATGAGATTTCGGTGATGTTGGTGTTTTTCGATGGCGTCTGGAATCCGTTTCCGGTCGCCGGCCCGCAACCTGAACCGACGCCGTTCGTCCACAATTCCCAATGGGTTCAAAGCCCTGGCGCCGAAATCTTAGGCGACTTCGAGCGCCACGACGAGCTAGAGCCCTATGTGAAAGGGGTCGTGGGACGGTTTCGTAGCGACCCGCGCGTCTTGGCCTGGGATCTGTTCAACGAACCCGACAATCCCAACATCCTGTCTTACCTCGACGTCGAGCTTCCCGCGGCCACAAAAGATCCGGCCGCCGCAGAGCTGCTCCGTAAAGCGTTCGGCTGGGCGAGGTCGGTCGATCCGATGCAGCCGATCACGGCGGGGGTCTGGCAGGGTCAATGGGCGGACCCCGAGATGCTGTCCCCAATCAACGAGATGATGCTCAACGAATCGGACATCGTCAGCTTCCACAGCTACGCCCGTGCGAGCGTGGTGCGCAACTTGGTGGCGGATTTGCAACAATACGGGCGCCCCGTGCTTTGCACCGAATATATGGCGAGGTCGGTCGGAAGCACGTTCCAAACCATCTTGCCGATCTTCGACGAGGAGAACATCGGCGCATACAACTGGGGCCTCGTCAGTGGACGCACCCAGACGATTTACACCTGGCTTTCCTGGGTGACGATGGACCCCGCCGATGCCGACCCATGGTTTCACGACATCTTCCATCCGAATGGCACCCCCTACGACCCACAGGAAACCACCCTGATCCAAGCCCTCACCAACCGCTAGCCCTCCCAAAACGTTCCCAGGTTGGGTTCAACGAAAACGTTCCCAGGTTGGATTCAACGGGATTCAACGAAACTCCGCAGCCCAGTGGCCGACATTGGAGTATGTCATTGCCGCGCCCCGTCCTTCCGAACACAACCTACATGTTGACCCGGAGATGCATCGGTCGGCGTTTTTTGCTTCTCCCTGACCGCGTCATCAACAACATATTCGTATACTGCCTTGCGTTGGCAGCCGAGAAGTACGGTGTGGAGCTTCACGCGGCATGCGTGATGAGCAATCACTACCACTTGATAGTGACCGACGTGCGGGGCGTCCTTCCCGATTTCACAGCCTGGCTCAACCGACAGCTGGCCGTGTGCATCAAGCGCGTGCGCAAGTGGGACGAAGTCGTGTGGGAGCCGAACGTCGCTTGCAGCGCTGTCGAGCTCACGGGAACCTCTGAAGTGTTGGACAAGGTGGCGTACGTGCTTCTCAACCCTGTGAGTGCCGCGCTGGTCCGATCTTCGGAACGGTGGCCCGGTGTGGTGACGACGCTGGCAACGCTTCGCCGAGGCACGATGACTGCCAGGCATCCCAAGGTGTGGTTCAAGAACGAACCTCGAGAGAGCACAAATCTGACGTTCACAACCCCGGCGTGCTTCGCGGACGAAGAGCACTACCATAGTGCGCTCGAATCGCTGCTGGCGAGCCGTCTCGCGCAGGTACGAACGAGGATGCTTCAGCAGGGAAGGGGTTTCCTCGGACGGACGCGTCTTCGCAAGACCCTCGTATCGGATCGACCGGCAACCAAGAAGGAACGCTTCGGTCGAAGTCCAACGTTCTCCGCGCTAACACGGTCCAGATGGCTGGCGGCCGTCAAGAAGCTCCGTGCCTTTCGAATCGCTTATCGGACGGCGTACGAGGCATGGTGCAACGGAGGGTGGGAGGTTGAGTTCCCCATAGGGACATGGTGGGTGGCGCGGCACGCCGGAGCCATAGTGGCGACGTAGCTGCACGACCGCCAACTTGGAGTTCTGGGAAGGTTTGGTGGCCGGATTGATGGTCGAAGCGTAGACTTTCCGCCACATGACCCAGATCCCGCTTACACGCGTCTTGGCGGACAGGCAAAAGGCGGAAGGCATTAGAGCGGCGGTGCGCGCGGTTCGCCTGCCGGACGGAGGCCGGCGAAAACTGGCTGGGTGCGAAGACGCGGAGCTGTTTCATGACTTCATCTGCGATCCTGCCGTGTCCAACTCCATCTACACGTTGCCGAAGCCAGTGACGCTTGCGTCTACAAAGGCTTTCATCGAGCGGCATGTTGACGAGCAAGCGCGTGGGGAAGGCTTGTTGATGCTGGACATCGATGAATCGGGCGCGGTCACTGGCTATCACGACTTTCAGTTCTGGCCCGATTGGTCTGCCTGCGAGCTTGGCGGTGCTGTTCGCCCTGACCGCCAAAGCAAGGGCGAGGGCCGCAAAGGTGCCGCATTGGCCTTCGATTGGCTGTTCGAAATCATCGGCGTCGATCTGATTTGTGAGACTGCCGCATTGGATAATATTCGCACCGCCCGCCTGCTTGAACGTCTCGGCTTCGTTGAAAAGGGCGTCATCGAAAGCGAACTCACCGGTGGGGGAACGCGCCCGTCACGCTATTGGGAGATGAGTAAAACCGCCTGGCAAACGATAAAGAACCAACAACGAGATCTAGCGCATAGAGCGCATTCCAACGATTGAGCTGGCAAGGTTTGGCCGGATTGGGAGTTGAACCTGGGAAGGTTCGGCGGAGCAGTAGAGCGGCGCAACCCTGCTGCCCGCTGGGTGGCCGGAATTCCCGCGGCGGTGGCGATGCGAGTTCAGTTGAGCGGGGTTGAACCTGGGAAGGTTGGAGGCATGGCGATCGAGGCATGGCGATCGAACCTGGGAAGGTTGGAGGAGGGGAAGGTTGGAGGAGGGGATGGTTGGAGGAGTGGGGTTGAACCTGGGAAGGTTGGAGTGGGGAAGGTGACGGGCGTGGTTGCGGAGGGGGGGGGAATGCTTGAGAGTAGCCGGCGGAGATTGATTGCTGATGATTTTGGATCGCTTCAGGGTGGATGAGCGGGTGGCCGTGGTGACGGGCGCCGGTCGCGGCATTGGCCGCGGGATTTCGATTGCTTTGGCCGAGGCGGGGGCGAACGTCGTGCTTGCGGCGCGGCGGGAGAGCACGCTTCAGGAAGTGGCCACTATCGTCGAAGCAAATGGGGGGCGGGCGTTGGTGGTGCCGACGGACGTACTCGTTCCGGAGCAGTTGGACCGGCTCGTCGAGCGGGCGCTGTCGGAGTTCGGGGGCGTTGACTTGTTGGTCAACAATGCAGGCGGAACGTTGCCGGGCCCTGCGCTGCAATGCACCGATGACGAATTCAACAAGTCGTTCAACTTCAACGTGACGACTGCGCTTCATATGTCTCGCGCGTTGGCGCCTTCGATGGCGGAACGTGGCCACGGGGCGATCGTCAACATCACTTCGGGGCTATCCCATTTGGTCGACCACGGGTTCGTGGCGTACGGGACCGCGAAGGCTGCGATGTCGCACATGACACGATTGCTAGCGTGTGAGTGGGCGCCGCACGTGCGCGTGAATGCGATTGCGGTCGGGGCGACGCAGACCGATGCGCTGGCGATGGTGACCGCCGACAAGGCCCTGGCCAAGCAGATGGAAGACCTGACGCCGCTTCGCCGGCTCGGTACCGTCGAGGACATCGGTGCGGCCGCCCTCTACCTGCTTTCGGAAGCGGGGAGCTGGGTGACCGGAAAGGTTCTCGAAGTGGATGGCGGTACGGTGGATTCCAACTGGCCCTTCGCCATGCCGAGTGGGCTGAGTGGCCCAAAAGGGAATTGAGCCATGAAGTCCGTCACCATCGATGCATTCTCGGACGACGCGAGTCGAGTCGAGGTTCGTGAGGTTGCAGCACCGAAGCCCGGGCCAGGGCAGGTGCGCGTCCGGATGCACATGGCGCCGGTCAACCCTTCGGACTTCAACTACATGGATGGAATCTACGAGCGTTCGTTTGCTCGGATGATTTGGAACCTCGGGGCCGAGCGGCCCACCGACAGTCCGGGGGGGGAGGTCTTTCCGAGGCCGCCGTACGCGCTCGGCGTCGAGGGTGTCGGCGTAGTCGAAGAATCCGGCGGAGGTCTTCTCGGGCGGCGCCTGGTCGGCAAACGCGTTGCCGTGGTGAGTGGCCCGCCCCATGGCACATGGCAGGAGCAGACGCTCATCGATGCGAAGCGCGCGTTTCCCGTGCCAAGGTCTCTCAGCGATGCCGAGGCTTGCTCGTTCTTCGTGAATCCCCTCACCGCGCTGGTGATGGTGCGACATCTCTTGCAGGTGCCGCGGGGCGCTGTGGTCCTACAGACTGCCGCCGGGTCTGCGCTCTGCCAGATGGTTCGAAACCTCGCACGCGAGGATGGCTTTCGCGTAATCGATGTGGTTCGCAGTCGCGTCGGTGCCCAGCGACTCAAGCAGGGGAACAGCAAGTACGTGGTCGCATTGGAAGACGAGGATTTGCTCACCGCGGTACATCGCATTGCGCCTCAGGGGGTCCAGTACGTCCTTGATTGCGTTGGGGGCGCGACCGGTGCCGAGGTGTTGCGAACACTTGCGCCCGGCGGACGCATGGTTTGCTACGGTACATTGAGCCGCGAGCCGATCGCGCTTCCTCCGAGAGACATCATGATGCCGATGACCCGCGTCGAAGGCTTCTACCTCGCAGCGTATCTCGCCAACCGCACGCTGTTTCAACGCCTTGGTCTGGTCCGCAAAACCGCGCAGATGATCAAGAGCGGGGTGCTCGGCACTACTGTTGCGCAGACCTATCGGCTCGATGAGCTGCATGCGGCGCTGGAGCATGCGCGCCGTCCCGGGCGCACTGGGAAGGTTCTTCTCGACCTGACCTGAGCCCGGGCCCTATTCGCTCAGGGTCTCATCATCGTCTTCGTCGCCGCGCGCGGACGTCACCGGCGCCAAGCGTCCCTCGTGCAGCATTTGTTCGAGCGCCCGCTGAATCTCCCGCGCGAAGATCACGGAGGCTGCCTCGAGCGCGATCGGCTTGAGCGCCGTCAGAAGCTGTGCGGAACTGTCGATGCCGCCATCCCGGACGCGCTCCTGCACGTGCTCCTGGAAGTGAAGGCCCAGCTCGGTTGCTGCTTTCGACAGGTGGCGCGACAGGATTTCCGTCGCCTCGTGGGCGGCGACCACATCGATGCCATGGGCTTCGAGGGTAAGCACCATCTTCATGAGTGCAGGGCTCCTCACCAAGTACTGATTGGCTTCGCGCTCCAACATGCCTGCGTTCACGAGTGCGGCCAGTAAGCCAGGCGGACGGCCCGCGAGCCGTTCCTGGATCTCCTTGTCGCTGAGTAGCTCCGGCACGTCCTCGCTCCACGGCATGCGGAGCTCGGCTTCGAAGCCAAGCCAGTCGTCGAGCGATGCTTGCCCGCAAGCAAGTTGGTCCACAAGATTGCGGATCGCGCGAATCTGAAGGCCGCGATCTTGTAAGCGCGCTATCAGCTCGAGCCGTTCGACGTGGGTGCGGTCGTAGTACGCCTTTCGTCCACGCCGAACCGGCGCGGGCAGCGCCCCCTTGCTCTGGTAGAAACGGATCGTCCGGCTTGGCACGCCCGTGAGGGCGGCAAGCTGGTCGATCGTGTAAGTAGCCTCGTCTTGCTCCGTCATCCTGCAAGGCGGGTCGTTCGACCCGGTGGGTCGGGATTATGCGTGTGCTTTGTTGCAGCCGCGAGCCACCTGGTCACAAAGGAAGCCAGGTAGAATCGCTGCGGCGGCGAAGGCTGTCCATGCAATGAGCGTGATCCAAACTAGTTCCATTCTGCACCTCCTATTGAGCCATTCATAACTCTGACAGTCACAAGTGTCAAGGTTAAGGGGGTGCTGAATAGACGAAAACAGAGTAATTACGTGGAACGATGAAGCCACTCATCCTCGTTTGTACCGACTTCTCCGCCTGTTCCGAACTGGCCCTCGAAAGGGCTGCCGACATTGCGAAGCGCGACGAGACACGTGTGTTCTTGATTCACGCGTACGACCCCAAGAGGATCAAGGGGCCGGGGGACCGCGAGCCACCCGAAGGAGATCGGCAGGCCTGGGATGAAGATTCGATGCACCAACTCAAGGAAGTGCGCCGTCGATACTTTGGCGGTTTGGCCGACACCGACGTGCAGTACGACGCGATTCCAAGCACGCATGCGTCGATCGAGATCTGCAAGATTGCGAAGGACACGAAGGCGAGCCTCATCATCCTCGGATCCCACGGGCGCACCGGCATGTTGCGCCGCCTACTAGGCAGCGTCGCCGAGGCAACGGTGCGCC
>Ga0164313_10005290_pt1 | contig 11426 bp, 8 predicted proteins | sample GuaBasSedimGuay4_FD_113735 | JGI IMG/M metagenome (GOLD analysis project Ga0164313, IMG submission 113735) | Subseafloor sediment microbial communities from Guaymas Basin, Gulf of California, Mexico - Guay4, Core 4569-4, 0-3 cm | ecosystem: Environmental > Aquatic > Marine > Hydrothermal vents >...
CGGCCATGGATGTGGAAGATCTCGCGCGTGAGGAGCCGTTGGCCTGGAACTTCGGTCCGTCACGGTTTGAGTTCCGCGACATCAGCACTCTTCCGGATCACGAGGGAGAGAACGACTTCGTCATCGCCATGAAGCGGGGAGGAAAAATCTCTGTAAACGGCGACGTGGTGATCGAACCTTTCGGGATCCGCGGGATGGTGGTGGTAGAGGATGTGAATCTGAAGAACCTCTGGGAGGCTCTGCAACCGTTCTTCTCCTTCAAGCTCACATCGGGGGTCGCGTCCAGCCGGATCGGGTACTCGGCGCGGCTCGAAGATGACGGCCCACACGTCGAGATTGAAGATCTGCACGTCAGAGTCAATGAGCTGGCGGTGGCGGCCGGGAGCGATGATCTGTCGGTTCTCGAGGTCGGGTCCTTCCTTCTGAGCGGTGGCTTTATTGCGTGGCCGGAGGCGCGGGTCCGGGTTGACGAGATCGTCGTCGAGGGCGCCGAAGCTCTGCAGTGGATCCGGCCCGACGGCACGGCCTCGTGGGATGCGCTGGTCCCGAAGGAGACCCAGGAGCAGGTGGTGAAGACCTACCGCGAGATCGAAGAGAAATTCCCGTGGGACATCGCGGTGGATCGGTTCGAGATCAAGGAGTCCATCATACGGGTCGAAGATCGGACATTTGAAGAACCCGAACAGCTGGCTCTGGAGAATGCCAATCTCGTTCTCACGGATTTCAGAGCCGGGAAAGGACAGCAGTGGGGGCTGACCGCCTCGGCCACGCTCCCTGGTGAGGGCCGGGCCTCGCTCGAAGGGGTGGCGACCACCGGGCCATTCGGTCTCGAGCTCGAGGTGGCCTTGCAGGACCTCGATCTCAGCGGCTTCCAGCCGTATGTCGGGCGGATCGCACCCATCAAGTTGGGGGCGGGCCGGGTGGAGGCCGCGGGGACGGCGGTCATCGCGACCGGCGGTGAGGGCTCGGTAGCGACCTTCGCCGGCGATGTCACGATCCACGAGATCGACCTCATGGAAACCGTGGTCGGCTCTCATGTCCTGAAGTGGGGGAGGGTGGACGCGCGAGGGATCAACGCCGGGTTGGGGCCGCAGACCTTCGAAATGGCCGCCCTGGAGATCCACGGCGCCGGCATCGAGGTAGTGGTCTCCGAGGAAGGCAAGGTGAATCTCATCGAGTTCCTGGCCGCCATGGCCGAGAAATCGCGGGAGGCTCCAAGCGAGGAGACCGTCGGCGAGGATGATGAGATGCTGTCGATTTCGGTGGGCGCCGTGACGCTGCACGGCTGCTCGGCCGCCTACACCGACCGAACCTTGACGCCGCCCTTCACCATGGCGGTCGACCCGGTCGACGGCAGCGTCGAGGGGATTTCGACCACCGCAACGGCGGGCGCGGCCATCGCCATCGACGGCCTTGTTCGAAGCGGCGGCGATCTTCATCTCGAGGGTGAGATGGATCTCTTCAATGTGAAGAGGCTCACCGATCTCGCCATCGATATTCGCCAGGCAGATATGCCGCCGGCCTCGCCCATGGCCGTGCGATACGTAGGCCACCCCATAAACCAGGGTGAAGTGGATATCAATCTCGACTACGAGATCGTCAACTCAAAGCTCGTGGGCGGCAACCGGTTTGTCACCAGCGGTCTCGAGCTCGGCGAGCGGGTCGCGGGCGATCGGGTGGTGGATCTGCCCATCAAGCTCGGGGTGTCTTTGCTCACCGACAAGAACGGCCGGATCACCCTCGAGTTTCCCGTCGAGGGAGATCTCGACGACCCGAACTTCGGTCTCGGCAACGCCGTCAGTGAGGCGGTCAAGGAGATCACGAAGGAGCTCACAAAATCGCCGTTCAGGATCCTCGGGAAGCTCGGTGGTGGTTCCGGCGATGAGGACTTCGGCCACATCGAGTTCAAGGCCGGCAGTGCGGAGCTCGGGAACAACGCGACGGAGAAACTGACCACCCTGGTTGCGGGCGCCGATCAGCGGCCGGAGCTGGTGCTCCTGGTGGAGGGCAGCTGGGATCCGGAGGGAGATGCGCTCGCGCTCAAGGAGATCGCGTTCGACGTCGAAGTTGCCAAACGGTTGGGAGATGAAGGAGGGCAGCCCCCCCTCCAAATGCTCGAAAAGCTCTATCGCGATGCTGCGTCTGGCGAAGCTCTGAAAGAGCTGCGCGCGCAGCATGAGGCCGATGGAAGCTTTGACGAGACTGCGTACTATCGCGATCTCGGCGATGCTGTCGTCGAGGCGCAGACCGTGGATCCCGCTGCGGTCGAGGCCCTCGGAGGCGCCAGGGCCGATGCGATCCGTAGATTCATCGTAGAGGCCGAAGGAGGCGACCAGTCGCGAATCCGGGTTCTCGACCCGGTGGCGATCGAAAAGAGCCCGGGGGACGGCTGGGTCCGTTGCCGGCTCGATGTGGAAGCCGGGCAGTAGACGGAACGATCTCGTTTTGGACCACAGAGGCACAGAGACGCACGGAGAGACACAGAGACGTCACATCATCTCAACGTCGCAAACTCGAAGACGCAAAGACACGAAGAAATCACAAAGGGAGCATCGAACGGAGGAGTCAGCGGCAGTCTCCGACGGCCGCCACCATTGACTCGTGCTGTCGTTCCGAAAGCCCGCCTTTGGCCCACCATCCCGATTCAACGGCCCGCTGTGTTTTCCGCACAGCGGCTCCGCCTTGGCGATCGCCCCGCTGAGCGGTTGCGGAAGCCCGGCGACCCACCCCGCATGTCATACGGTAGCGGAAACCCGGCGACCCACCCCACATGTCATGCTGAGCGAGGGAGTCCGACGACCGAGTCGAAGCATCTCCACTGCGTTTGGAGATCGTCTCAACCGTCATCGTCCCGCAGAAGGTTGGAGCGACGATCCGCGTTCCTTGTGGAGACGCTGCCTACGTCGCTCTACGAGCTAGTAGGAACAGCTCGACTCGCTCGGCGGCACTCGCTCGCTCAGGTTGGATCGGGTGTGTTCCGTCAGCAGTCTGGTTGCGGGTCCTGAAGAACCCGCCTACAGTCGGACAAGAAATTGATAATAAACGAGATAACTGTAGGCGCGCCCTTTAGGGTGCGCGACCAAACCGTTGTAAAGAGCGGGCTAGAACTCCAGCCGGAACCCGATCTCGTATCGGCGGGGAAGCTGGTAATCGAGAGGTGTGCCCCACGGAAGCACCTCGAGTTCGCCGGTCTCGTACTCCACCGGTTGCTCGGACGAGAAGACGTTGAGGACCGTCAAGAAGCCCTGTAGAAAGACTCCTCCGAGCCGAAACCCCTGTGAGACCTGGAGGTCGAGCTGGTAGTTGGAGTGACCGCGACGGCTGCCGCGGGGCTCGAAGAGGACATCGCCGGCATACGAAGCTCCGCAGACGTCGTAGTAGTAACGATAGGTGATGCCGAGTTCGTCGAGCCGAGCGCTCGGCGCGCCGATGATTCTGTCGCACCCGATGGTGCGGTTGAGCGCCGGAGCCGAGGCCCACCTCGCATCGAAACCGATGTTCATGTTCCACGGCAGCAGGACGTAGCCGTAGACCTTCAACCGGTGACGCCGGTCATCCGAGAGATAGCCGTAGACGTTGAGAAAGTCACGGGGGAAGAGATCGTACTCGAGAGTGGAGAACGCATAGTCTGCGGTGGCTTCCGTCGATCCCTTGGAGACCGACAGAGTGTAATTGGCAAAGATCTGAAGACTGCGCCCGCGGCTTTCGATCGACTCGAACGGTGTTGTCCAGAACGTGTCATCGGGATAGTAGAGGTGTTCGTCACCCTCGTCGTCGACCCGGACGATCGGCGGACCGAAGAGGTTCTCGAGGAAGGCATGATCGCAGTAGCCGGCGCTGCACCAGAGCTCGTAGCCGTAGAATTCGCCGATGCCGAATCTCCTCCCGTCGGCGACGAGGCTGATGCTGAGAGCAGCCGGATGCATGAATCGGCCGATGTTCGCCCTGAGGACGTGGCGACCCCGGCCCGTCATGTCCCAAGCAACTCCCAGACGGGGCTGAAACGACTCGAGGGAGGCGATGTTGCGCGTCCCGTCGTTGACGTATTTCACCGCGTCATAGCGAATGCCCGGTTTGATGGTGAGCCTGGGCGTGGGACGCCATTCATCCTGGAGAAACACCCCCCACGCGGTGCCGGTGGAGGTGACGGGCGCCCCCGCTTCGGGATCCATGAACAGGGCGAGGGCATCCGTCAGTCCATCGCCGTCCTCGTCGAAATGGCCGTACCCCGGCAGGACGCCGGTCGGGTCGTAGGTCATAGCGGTCAAGAAGACGTTGCCCGTTTGTCGCCACGCCACATCGGCGCGCATGTCGCGGATCTCGATCCCGCCCTTGAGCTCGTGGTCACCCGACGCACCGCTCAATAGTCCGGTCAGGCTGGTTCTGAGCTGGAGCGAGTCAACGGCGTTTCTGGTGATGTAACCGGAGCTCTGCGAGGTGATCCCAGTGGTCCAGTTCACCAGCCTCGGGATTTCCGGATCACCATGCATGGGTCCGACATCGACCTCGGACGAGATCACGCCGAACTGGGCATCGAGCAAGAGCGAGTTTGTGAGCACCGAGTTGAGGCCCGCCTGCAGAATGCTGATGCCGGATTCATATCTCGCGCCGGCGTCGGTGGCGATGAATTGGTGACCGCGTTGATGACCCCACCGAGAGCGTGACCGTACTCGGCCTCGAATCCACCGGTGTGGACCGCGATTTCCTGCAGGGCATCGAAATTGATCTCCAGCGAGGCGGTGCCGAGGACGGGGTCGGTGGTGTTGAGGCCGTCGATGAGGACAACGTTCTCGGAGTAGGTGCTGCCCATGATCCGAGGTCGGGAACCGCCCTCGACCCCGGCCTCCTTGCCGATGATCCCGGCAACCGAGCGTCCGTCGATCCCGATGCTCCCGACCTCCAGGAACTCCTGGTTGTAGGTCTGGCCGACATCGACCCGGGTGATGTCCATCTGGACCGGCTGGGCCGCGACTTCAACGGTGATTTCGCCTTCGAATCGGGTTGGACCCATCTCGATCCGGAGGTTGGTGCGGCGGTTGAGGCGCACCACGGTCTCTGCCTCCAGCGGGATGAAACCCTCGAGTTCGGCGCGGACCAGGTAGGAGCCGGGCGGGAGAAGGCGAAAAACGAACTTGCCGTCGTCTCCAGTGGTGTCCTCGTGGACGCCACCGATGAGCACCTCCGAACTCAGAGCGACGCGGACACCGGAAAGCCCTGCACCTTCGGCGTCGACCACGACGCCGTTGAGGTCGCCGGTGGTGTCGGCGGCCTCAACGGGAGCCGCGAGGCACACGGCGATGAGACAGCACGCCGTCAGGACATGAAGAAATGCCCTCGAGCCTTCGTCTCCTTGCATGAGTTCCCCTTAGAAATACCATGACCGTTCTGACGGCAAGGAGTCAATCTCGAAATCGTCAAACGTTGTGAAACCGAGGAGCTCCCAAGATCCGTCCAAGCCGCTGAGATATGCTGGCCGGAGATCATCCGAAAAAAGGGGGGACGAACCCATGCGATTGGCAAAATGCGTGACGTGTGCGGGCCTGACGATTATGGTGCTCGGCTGTGCGCCTGCGGTCGATGTCACCGAGCACAACAAACAGGTCGTAATGGACGTGGTGGTGGCCGTGAATGCCTTCCACTACGACGATCTCGACAACCTGATCGCGCAGACCTATCACCGGCACTGCCAGGCCACGCCTGATGTCCAGGTCGAGACCCTGGACCAATTCAAGGCGATGATGAAGGGGTTCGAGGGGGCGTTCGACGACGGACGGGTCGAGATCTTCGAGCTGATTGCCGAGGGGGATCTCGTTGCCATGACCGGTACGTATCGAGGCACCCACACGGGCCGGATGGGACCGTTTGCCGCAACGGGCAAGACCATCGATTCCGAATTTGCCGGGTATCACCGGTTCAAAGACGGCAAGATCGTCGAAACCTGGGTCACGTGGGACAACCTGACCATGTTGCAGCAACTGGGTCTGTTCCCACCCGCACAGCCCGAGAGCGAAGCCGACGCGATCGAGGTCGAGGGGGGATGATCGGCGACGACCTCGGGTCGGTGACGGCCAACGCCTATCTCGCCCGACCGGGGTGGGTCGATCCCGGACTCAAGCCGTTCGACTGGTACCGGCTCCTGGTCCTCGCCGGGGCGGAGCACCACTCGTTCCCCGACACCTACCTCGCCGCCGTCTCCGCCGTCAGCGCAATCCCCGATCCGGACCGGGGACGAGCCGACAGCAACCTCTCGCCGATCCCGGGGTTGAAACACTGAGAACGGAAAGTGTCTCGCTCAACCCCTCCCCCGCGTTGCTATGGCGAGCTCGAGCTCCACAAACTCATGTCACCACTCTCGAAGCTGTCATTGAAGATCGAATCGCTCACCTTAGGTGATAGATTGGGCGGAGCATCAAGGGGTCTGCAATGACATTTGTCCGGCTTCTACCAGTGATCCTCAGTTCGCTCCTTCTCGGAGCACACTTCTTTCGCGCAGGCCTGACCTTTCTCGCCGTCCTGATCCTGCTGTTCCCGGTCCTTCTTCTGGTGAAGCGGGCGTGGGTCGCACGGTTGGCACAGCTTGTCCTTGCTCTTGGAGGAATCGAGTGGATCAGGACGCTTCTCGTCTTTGTCGCTGCCCGCCGTGAAATAGACCAACCGTGGACCAGGCTCGCCGTGATCCTAGGGATCGTGGCCCTCTTCACCACCGGGTCCGGCCTGCTGTTCTCACTCTCCGGCGCCCTTCGAAAACGATACGGGCTCGAGACGACCGAATAGCCAAGACACCCCGCCGCTCACCGGAGCACGCGGGCAAAGTGTGGTGCGCGCGTCCCGCGCGCAGGTGGAGCATCCGGAGAACCGTAGGGTGGGCCTGGGCCCACCTTCAGAGTCGCTCCCGAGTCCTTCGCGATGCACGCAGTCAACGATCGCCGACGTCGACGGACCACTCTCCATCGAGGAGATGGACCAGGCCATTGCCGACCAGGTGTGCTCCGACGACGATCGGATCCGGGGCAGCAAACCATGAAAGGCCTCGACACAAACGTCCTTCTCCGTTTCTTGACCGCCGACGAACCGAAGCAGAGCCGAATCCCCCGACGGCTGATCGAGGATGCCGAGACAATGGGTGACCGCCTGCATCTTTCGACCCTCGTGCTCGTCGAACTCGTCTGGGTTCTGCGTGGGAGACGATATTCGCTGTCGAGATCCGAGATCGCCGATCTCCTCGATGAGCTGCTGAATACCGTCGTCTTCGAGGTCCAGGACCGCGACCTCGTTCGCAGAGCAACCTCAGCATTTCGAGCCGACGCTGCCGATTTTTCTGACTATCTCATTGGCGAAATCGACCGCCGAGCAGGCTGCGAAGCAACCCTGACCTTCGACCGTCGACTCGCAAGGACCTCCGGGTTCGAGGAGCCCCGTGGGGAAGACGGATCCCCGCCTCGGGTGTCGGAGCCCTGACGAGAGCTGCCCGAGTAGGGTGGGCCTGGGCCCACCATCAGAGTTGTTCCCGGGTCCTTCGCGATGCACGCGATTTACGTTCACCAACGTATGCGCAAAGCACGCGGGCAAGGTGTGGTGCGCGCGTCTCGCGCGCAAGAGGACCTTCCCCTCCCCAGCACATCATCCAGAGAGGGGAAGCCGATGGGTCCCTAAATAGCCACCCTGAGCGAACGAGTCCAACGACCCACCTCACATGTCACCCTGAGCGAACGAGTCCGACGAGAGAGTCGAAGGGTCCCCTCAAGTCGAAAACGCAGCTGGGCACAGTACCTCGTTGGCCTCGCAACGAAACCTGGTGAGAAGAGCGGGCTAGCGGCAGCAAAAAAGAAAGAACTCTTTACTTTTGATCGAGAATAGGCAAGAATTCTTTCATAGGACCATGAAACGCATCACCGGCACCACCCAGAAAACGACAGTGACGGGGGAAACTGTCGAGGCATTCATCCCCTTTGATCTGCCACCGGCCGATCCGCTGCTCGATCTTGGCAACACTGCTAGACAGATGCTGCAGGAAGCCTCGACCGGGCTCGAACGCCTTGAACTCGCCGCCGACCTGGTCCCTTCCATCGACTGGTTCATCTACGGATTTGTTCGCAAAGAAGCCGTCGTGTCGTCCCAGATCGAAGGAACGCAAGCGACGTTGGTCGATCTCCTGGACTTCGAAGCGCTCGAGACCCGGGAGCCCTCACCGAGTCCGGATATCGAAGAAGTCTGCAACTACCTCGACGCACTCGGCTATGCGAGGTCAGAGCTTGCCAGCGCCGATGGCCTTCCCCTGTCCATGCGGCTGCTCAACGGTTGTCACCGCCGGCTCATGGATGGTACGCGAGGATCATCGAAACAGCCCGGCGAGGTGCGCCGCAGTCAGAACTGGATCGGAGGAACACGGCCCGGGTCTGCGGTTTTCGTCCCCCCTCCTCCGGCCGCTCTCGCCGGCGTCTTGAGCAGCTTCGAGCGTTTCATCCACAGCCCAAGCGACCTCCCTCCGCTCATCCGGATCGGTTTGCTCCATGTCCAATTCGAAACGATCCATCCCTACCTCGATGGGAATGGCCGGATCGGGCGACTCATGATCGCCGTTCTCCTCGAGCACTGGAGTTTGCTCACTCAGCCGCTCCTCTATCTCAGCCTGCACTTCAAGCGCAACTTGGACGAGTATTACAACCGACTTGGCGCTGTTCGGACCAAAGGCGATTGGGAAGGCTGGCTCTTGTTCTTTCTCGATGGCGTCCGATCCATCTCCAAAGAAACCGTGCAAACCGCCCGGGAACTCTCCTCCTTGGTCAGGCAGGACCGTGAACGAGTCCTTGGCGGCAAGGGCAGCTCCATTGCTTCAGCCCGTCTCTTCGAGCAACTGCCGTCACACCCCGTTTTGACCATCAAGCGAGCTACCCGGATCCTCGAGGCCACCAAACCGACTGCGAGCAAGGCGGTTAACGTTTTGGTCGACGAAGGCATCCTCGCCGAAACATCCGGTCGCAAGCGCGACCGCCTCTTCGCGTATCGACGTTACTTGGAACTCCTGGGCAGCGGCACCGAGCTGTAGGCTGCAGCGATGACCGCACGACGCAAGCCCGATGGATGCGTGACACCCATCGGCTTCTCATCGGTCGGTCAATGCCCACCCTGATCACCGAAAAGGGCCTCGATGGTGGCGTTGTTCGGATTGGGGTCGTTCAGAAGCCCGGGAAACCTCGATTCCATGATGTCGATGAGCGCCTCGGCGAGGTAGTTCGAGTACTCGAGCCGGGGGTGGAACCCGTCGAAGCTGGTGAACAGCAGGATCGGATCGATTCCGGCGTCGACCATCAGCTCGGAGGCATCTTGATGGACCTCGTCCGAGTCGATAAAGACGAGGATGAAGTTGTTGAAACTCTGATTCATCACTACTTGCTGGATAACGGCGTCAAGCTCCGACGCCCGCATGGTTGCCGCCATCCGTGAGCCCACGTCGTTCGTTGTGATGATGGGGCAGGAGCTGGCTTCGAGGCAGTTCAGGTACTCATACACGTCCGAGTAGGTGTAGGAATCCGGCGACCCGACGTCCGGAGATGAGGGGTAGATTTCGTTTTCGATCGACAGGATGATGGGATTCACGGCCGGCAACCCCAACAAAAGGACCACCGAACCCGGCGCCAGCTTGAGATCCAGATCGGCAAGCCCCCGCAGGAGCCGTGACTGGAAGTCCTGCGGATCCGTCATGGAGCCAAGGTCATCCGCGCAGATGTCGCCCAATCCGAAAAACGCGACCACGAACGACGATCTGGACACGCCCGCCGGAACGGTCAGCCTGCTGACTTGGCGGTCGAAGTGGACGATCTCGTCATCGGGCACCGCCAGGTTCATCCACTGTCGATGGGCACATCGGTCGCGTTCGCGTACCTCGAGGTGGAAGCTGTTCGCCACATCGGTTCCGGTGAGGAACGACTGCCACGGGAAGTTGTAAAGTGTATCGAGGCCGGTCTCCATACAGCTTGCGAACTCACCATCGAGACAGCTCACGTCCATGTGAAAACCGGAGGCGAGTGCGTCACCGAACACCAGGAGGTTTTCCGTGTCTTCATAGGGGGCGCACAGGAGATCTTCGTAACTCAGACCGGAGCCGGATTCCGTGCCGAAGATGCCGTTGCAGTTGCCGTCTTCAACGCCGCCGTCGCCGGCGAGCATAGGATGGGCGTTGCGGTCGTTGTCGTTGCAGTCCTTGGCACGGAGAGTGGCCGGCCCCGGGTCGGGAAGCGGACTGAATCCGTCGCCATCATCATCATCCAGGGGATACGTTTCGAGAAACGGTGAGTAGCTCCCTTCGACGCTGATCGCCCGTTGCAGCAGAGCCATGGCAACGAGCTTCGTCATCGTCTCCGAGTCGACCGATGGAGGCACGCAGCTCGAGCCCTGGATGAGCGCCGACGCCTGCTGTTCATAGTGGGCCGGGAGACCAAGGAGCGCCGCCGGATCGCAGGGATGTGACGACCACACGCAAAGCCGGCCGGATTCGAAGTCGTTCGAGAAGATAAGCCCCTGCGAGGATGCCTCTGCGGCGGCGCCGATCAGCACCCAGCAAGAAAGGGCGAACACCTGTGCGCGACGGGCAGCTTTCCTACTGTACATATCTCAAAAAGTTTACCATGAATGAAACACAAATCAGCCGGCGGAGATGGACGCCGAAACTCAGATCGTCCTCGCGAAGCTCGACCTGAACCGCCGAGCCCAGCTCGGCACGATCGCCCTCAGAAAACACAGAGGCGCCACAATTCAACCAATGTGAACGTGGCACCCGTCGGGCCATCGCGCTCTATCTGCGAGTTCCGAGGGTTCGACACGGACCTGGAGGTCCGCGCGCCAAGGGAGGCCCTCGTTCTTTTCCTTTCTTCGAGCGCCGCAAGACGTTAAGCTACGAGCCGGCCCGCCGAGAAATCTTCCCCGGGAGGTTGACCGATGAGACACATCACATTGACCATGACGATAATCCTGGTTCTAGGCGCCGCCGTTGCCGGTGCAGGAGAACGAACCCACAACATCGAGGCCGAGGATTATTTCTCGATCGCCGGGATCAGCGGAATTGCCCTGTCACCCGATGGCAATACCGCCGCCTGGACCGAAAGGCGTTGGGATGTCGAAGCCGACGGCCGCAATACTGAATTGTGGACTGTCGACCTTGCATCCAAAGAAACCCAGCGATTGACCTTCGACGGAATGGGACCTTCCGGGATTCGATTCAGCAAGGACGCCCGATGGATCTTCTTTGCTGCCGAGGATGCCGCCGGCAACAGTCAGATCTGGCGGATCGCCTCCGACGGGGGCGATGCGAGGAAGATCACATCGGTTTCTGACGGCATCGAACTTTGGGACCTCTCGGCCGACGGACGCAGCTTGGTCTATACGGTAAGTTCAGATCAGACCGACGACGAGTGGAAGGACCTCCGAGA
>Ga0164313_10005291_pt1 | contig 11426 bp, 8 predicted proteins | sample GuaBasSedimGuay4_FD_113735 | JGI IMG/M metagenome (GOLD analysis project Ga0164313, IMG submission 113735) | Subseafloor sediment microbial communities from Guaymas Basin, Gulf of California, Mexico - Guay4, Core 4569-4, 0-3 cm | ecosystem: Environmental > Aquatic > Marine > Hydrothermal vents >...
AACGGGGAAGAGGTTAGTCAACAGGATTGTGGTGATGAAATTTGCGTGTTAGGCACGGGTTGCATTTTGTGCATCGCGGGTTAGTTTTTTTGTGAGGGCAACACCGTCCTGTCGTGCAACCCGGGCCCGCCGCCCCAGTGGGATTCCATCGCGACCTGCGATGCCATGTCCTTCCAGAAGTGTAACTCCGTTCAGGGCGCCTGCCTGCCCCTCGAGATCACCGGCGGCAACACCCCGACAGGTTTCTATTACCAGTACGCCAGGTTCCAGCAAGGGGACACCGAGTTCCTGGGGGGCTACGACATCGATAGCCTGGGCGACTACCTCTACGTCAACCGCGGCGGCAGCGCCTTGGACGTCTACAAGGTCGAGCTGCTCGATTCGGATGGCGACGGTGAGTTTGAGCCCAACCAGCACCCCGACAATCCGGACGACACCGGTCCGGTTGAGGATCGGGTCATCACCCACATCCAGACCTACGACACCCAGCTGGGTCAGCAATCGAGGGGCGAGCTCTACGCGGTTACTGAGGGGGTGTTCTTCGTCGACTACCAGCAGACGCAGGGCGACATCTTCAAGTTCACCTACAACGGCCAGGTGACCGCCACGGCGGTCGATACCGCTTCGCCCCTCCAGTTGGCCCACCTCGGCTACGACGCGGTCAATGGCATCTGGTATGGCTCCAACGAGGGAGGGAGACGGGTGTTCTCCTTCCACGCTGCGTCGAACGAATGGGTGGCCGAGTTCGCCTATCCGGATCTCGCAGGGAGCCACATGGATGGCATCGAGGTGGTTACCGACCCGAACGACGGGACCCCCTATGTGTACGTGTCCGACATGACCTCTGACTATTTGGGCCAGTACCTGCGTGACCGTGGCGATACCTGGGTCCAGGTGAACCTCTTCGAGTACGCCGGCACCGGTGAGTACGTGGAGGGGATGGGGTTCGGTGCCTTGAACCACTTCTGGGCGACCGCCGGGAGCGCCGTCTACGAGATCGGTGGCGGCGACCTGGCCAAGTTCACCGAGCCCGACGATCCGCCGCCGCGCTAGTGCTCGCCCTTTGACCCCGCCTTCAGGGTAACTCGTAGGCCCCGATGTCTTCACTGAGGCCGCTGGGGCGGCTCGTACCGGCGCGGTCTACGGCGATGTCTTGGCCCAAGCTGGTCTGGAACTCGTCGTAAATGGCGTCGAGGGCGGCTCCAGCGTCGATGGCAGGTGAGCCGCTCTGGGGCACGATGGTGCCCGTCGCGAAGAGGGGATCGCCTTGGACATTGGCGTTTGCAAAGGTTGCGGCGTTGAGGGTCGCCAGATCGGTGTAGTTGGTGCTTCCAACCCGGACAGTCAGGGTCGTGCCTGAATTGAAGAACAGGTTCTGGTCGAGGCTGAGCGTGCTGCCGTCACAATCAGAGAAGTCTAGGTGGCGGTCCACGGCATCGACGACGATGTTGTTGAGCACCGACAGCGTGGTCGGCGCGCAGCCCCACATGCCCATCCCGTCGGTGACGTTCGCGATGGTGTTGGCGGCCACCACGATGAGCCGATGTGACTTGTCGTCGATCTGAATGCCACGATTGACATCGGTCATCACGTTGCCGATGACCCAGACGTCTTCGGAGCCCTCGATACGCAGTGCCCTTGAGCTCTGACGCATCTCGTTGTGCAGGATCCACACCCGGCGCGGACCCATGTTCGTCCCGTCGTCGAAACCGTTGCTGCCGACGACCATCGCGTCGCCGCCGGAGGTTGCCGAGGAGCCATAGCCAACCATCAGGTTCTCGGACACGACCACATCGTGGATCGTCTTCAGATCGACGGCGTTTTCACGGTCGTCATGCAAGGTGTTGCGCCCGATATAGACGTGGTGAGGCGGCGCGCCGAAGCATTGGTGGCAGCCCTGAAACGAGTCGCCGTTGTTGTTGTAGATCTCATTGTCGAGGATCCACAGATTGTAAGAGCCCTCGCCGGCCTGGATGCCGTGCGAGTCGGTGTCGTTGTCCCGTCGGTTATTGCCGATTTCGCTATCGTAGATGACCAGATCGTGGCCGCGCATGTTGACCACTGGGTTGAAGTCGATGAAGGAACCGAGCGGATTGGTGACGCCGATGTCGTGGAACACCAGGTGATCGCCGTCGATGATGTGGCGCGTCTTGTGATAGAAACCGATGTTCTCGAGCACACCGTAAGAGCCATCCCAGGAGAAATCGACGCGACTGCCATCGCCGTCGAACACGACACGCTCCGCCCCTATGCCCTTGATGATGACGGGCGCGGCCTCGGTGCCATTCATCGTCAAGCTCAGGTCGCCGCTGATCATGTATGGGCCGCCGAGCACATGCACCACGTCGCCGAGCTCGTAGCTGACTGCGCCATTGCCCTGAAACAGGTCGCAGTAGGGCGCCGCTGCCGTGCCGACCGAGTTGTCGCAAGCGGGGTCGGTGTTGTCGACGTAGATCGTCGCGTCACCGCTAGTGTCGAGCTCGTAGCCGAAGCTGGGTCGACCGATACCGACGGGCATGCCATCGCCCCCGGGCAGATCGATCGGATCGCAGCTGTCGCTGTGCTCCACACAAATCGTACCGTCCTCACAGGGCGCAGGGCCGTTCGCGCACGAGCCGGCGTCGCAGTGCTCATTGCCGTTGCAAAAGACGCCATCGTTGCAGTCGTTGTCAGCCCCGCAGGGCACGGAGCCACCCGTTCCCGCAGTGCCCCCGGTCGCAGTGCCCCCGTCAGAATCGTCGCCGCAGGCTGGGTTGAGCAGGCCGAGGCTAGCTGCGAGCACCAGTGTGAGCATCTTTCTCATCGTTCGATTCCGAGGGTCCCAACCACGGTACGCGCCCGGCAGTTCTGCTGTCAAAGTCTGCCAGCCGGCGGCGCGGTCGCGGAAGGCGTACGGCGGATCCCGGTTCCGCGGCGGTTCTTTCTCGGAGTTGCCCTGAGTCTCATCGTCCCGGTCCCTAACAGCGAATGCTACGCTGAGTGACCACCATGGGCGCGGAGAGCTCAGCTGAGTCGTATCGGGGCGAGGTGTCTCGAGATCTCACCGATAGGAGCCCCCCTCCTGCCGCGGAGCCTGAGCTCAATCGTTGGGGAGAGCTCTGCGATCCGGCGATGGAGCAGGAGTTCCGCGCCGATCGGTTTCAGCGTGAGCTCAAGAGCCCCCTCAGGTGGTCGGCATGGTCGGTGACGCTGATCTATCTTGCGTTTGGACCGATCGACTGGCTCATTGTCCGCGACGCCGTTTGGCTCGCGTGGCCGATCCGCTACGGGTTTGCGGTCCCCGTGAGTCTCGCGCTCGCAGTGGTTACGCTGACGAGACATGCCGGGAAGTATCACCGTACCATCGGGATCATTCACACGCTGATCGGCCCGGCGCTCTTCCTTACGGTCGGGGTGTCAGCGGGGGATCCGGGAGGGGTGCTCTACGTCGCGTGGGGCGCGGTGCTCTTCCCCCTTCGGGCTGCCTGGTCGAAGGACGGATCACAGGGCCCAAGACGCTCGCGAGCGTCGCAGGCCAAGGGCAATCAGAACCAGGATACCGAGGCTCCACTGCGAATTCGTGTGGTGAGTGCCGCAGCCACAGCCAGATTGATCTTGTGACCCATCAGGTGGTCCGGCGCCCCCGTTGCCACCAGCGGCATCATCGGTGACTGACACCGAGATGACCGCCGCCGCGGTGGCGTCCTCATTGTCTGTAACCGTGACCGTTACTTCATAGTCCTGCACCTGAACGAACGTGTGGGCCGGGTCTTTCTCCGTGGATTCAGCACCATCACCGAAATGCCAGGAGTAAGACACGATCTGTCCATCCTCGTCACTTGCATCGGCGGAGAATTGGACGCTCAGCGGAGCCATTCCTGCTGTTGGGGTGGCGGTTGCCACAACGGTTGGAGGTGTATTGTCGGGGTTTGCTTCCAAGCCGTTGAGAAACTCCTCGACGTTCGTGTACCCATCAAGATCTGCATCTTGGTTGCCATCGGTCGGATCGTTGGGATCCAGATCGTGGGCCGTCTCCCACTCATCTGCCATTCCGTCGTGGTCTGTGTCTGGGTAGGGTGATCCTGAAGGGATAACAGGGAAACCGCCTACGTCATCTTCTGTAACGGGAAGCTGACCCCCACTCCTGGTGCGGCACTCTTCGATAAGGCGGCCATCCACGGCATCTCTATTGTCGACCCAGCTGCCGTCTCCATTGAGTTGACGATAGGCTCCGCACTCCTCGCGCAGGAGCTCTTCTAGATTGGTCGCCGAATGAACCGTGATGGGGAATGCACCCCCATCAAGGGGGGCGTTTCGGCGATAGCTCGGGTTCATGGGGTTGTTGGTAGGAGTCCAGCCAGTGCATTCAGCGATCATGTGCCAATTGTCTGCGGCTGGATCTGCATTCGTATGCCCGGTGTTGCCCGCAATGTAGATTGACGGATCTCCCAGAGGGCCGCCGCTCTGACCATCTCCACCCATGCGCCACAGCACTTCGGTGATGGTGGACTGCGCCATCGTCGCCGGTCCTTTGATGTAGATATTGCCGATGACATCAGCCACGACGCCACCACTAAAACCCGTGGCGCGCCAGCCCCAGTTGTACGCTAGATTGTTGATGATGCGGCCGCGCTTGCCTTTGAAGTTCGGAAGTCTGTGTCCAGGGGTGATGAAGAGATTGTGGTGGATGTCGATATCGAGCATTCCCTCGGTATTCGTGCCGCTTCCAACGATAATCGAGGTGGGGTGCGATGAAAGAGGCTCCCCAAAGAGATTCCATTGGAACGTAATGTCATGGGCAGGATTGGAAGACGACCAGACGCTCATATTCTGGTCGCTCGTCCAGCTCACGGAACAGTGGTCGACAATCGCATTGTAGACACCGTCGGCTAAGACAATGGGGTCGCCGGTTTGGAGCTGTTGGTTGGAATTGTAGCCCTTCCGGCCCCGCAGGTAGCGAATCACGATGTCGTGGGCATTGTTGAACATGATGCCGCTCTCGGGGGATTTTTGACCACTGACGAGGACGCCGCCGCCAGGAGCGGTCTGGCCGGCGATGGTCACATAGGAGTATGGCTCGCCCGATATCCAGATGGCGCTTTCCAGCTCGATGGTTCCACCGACTCTGAACACGATGATTCGTGGCCCTGGAGTCAGCAATGCTTCTCGCAGGGTCCCTGGGCCGTCGTCACCGAGACTGGTAACCTCGATAACCTGCCCCCCACGACCTCCGACCGCAGCGGCACCGCCACCTTCAGCATCGGGAAAAGCAGGTATCTGCGCCAAGGCAGGGGTCACAGTGGAGACCAATCCAAGGCTGATAGTCAGCAGAGCAAGGGGGAGTGAATTTGACATGGGCGACTTCTGCACGTTCACGGTCTGCGGCCTGGGGTCCAGGTACCATTGGGTCGAGGCATCGTGGCTGCGCTCTTGAGCGGCTGATCCGATTGCACATGGAACCACGATTGGCGCATGATGTTCACTTCAATCGAGGCGGCGCAAGGAGCTCCAGGGGAATGTGTCCCAGAAGGGCGTCTCGACACCTTGCTTGGGGTCTAGCTCGAACCAGGTGGTGCGCGGCGACGGTCGCAGCACCTGGAAATTCTGAGCGGGCATGAAGCTTTGCCCCATGAGCGCGACCAGCCGCCCGTCCGCCGACCGTGCCAGATCGAGGATGAGTACCGCGTGCCCGGGCCCGCCAGGGAGCACGAAGAAGTCACCGGGTCTTACCGCGTCGCGGCTCGGTTGCTTGGCGCTGCGAGCCAGTGAGACGGTGTTGGCCCAGCCAGCCACCACGTCGAAGTAACGGCGATAGGTTTTGTGGCTGTCAGCCCGGGGCCGTCCGCTGCGCCACTCGAAGGTGTTGCCGACCACCTTCGGATATTGACCACTGAGGTAACGGGTCCAGGGGATGGGACCGCCGCCGCTCGGGTAGCTGGCTTCCTTGGCTCGTTTGTGGTGCCACAACCACTCACCGTGAAGGCGCATGATGGCGTCGGCGCACTGCTGCAGATCCCTGTTGCCGATGTCCAAGGTGGTCACCGACGCCAAATTGCGGTGGTCACCCGGCAACAGCAGTCGACCGTCGTAGGCCAGGACCGGAGAGCCTGGCGCCGCCAGCGGCAACCTCCGCAACCAGGCGCCGAAGCTGTCAGGCGCGACGTCGACTCGGGCGAAGCCAGCGGGCGCCGCGAAGCGCTGTTCGAGCGTGGCCACCGCCTCGAGTGGTTCGATGGATGGGTCGTCGTGCCAGGCGTAGGGCGAGGTGTCGAGCGGGGCGACGGCGACCGTTGCCGTTCCCTTGGCGGTGGCCGCGGTAGCGGTCGCAGTGGCGGAGGTGGCGGGCGAGATCGGCAGCCCAGGGCCACCTTTGCCTGGATGCCCACCCGTTGCCGGCTGGGTGGGTGGTGCGTTGCGGGCCGTCGTTACCGGTCGCCCGTCGCCGCCATCCCGGCAGCCGAGCGCCATGCTCAGGCTGGCGGTCACCGCCAGCAAGGCCAGCAGCGGTTGCGGTTTCCATGAGATCGTTGGCGTCATCACCTCAAGACAACAACAGTTCCGTCAGCCTGTCACACAGCGAGTAGAATGCACGGGCGACAACCTGGAGCCAGTCATGCCCAAGATCGCCCGCATCGAGCTCTATCACGTAGCCATTCCGCTGCCGGCCAAGTTCTACCCGAGCTGGATTCCTGGCTTCCCTCAGACCGAGAACCGCTTCACTTTGCTCAAGGTCGTCACCGACGATGGCGTCGAAGGGTTCAGCGCCGGCCCGGCCATGGGGCGGGAGCGGCAAGGGCTGGGTGACTTGCTGGGCCCCTACCTGTTGGGCGAAGAGGCCACCGACATAGGTGTCATCCAGCAACGGCTTCGTGAGATCGCTTACCTCGGCTGGCGCAACTGGTGGGTCGAGCCAGCGTTCTGGGACATCAAGGGCAAGCTGGCGGGCAAGCCGGTTTACGAGTTGCTTGGCGGCAGCCCTGGCAGCGTGGGGCTCTATGCCTCTACCGGTGAGGTTAAACTGCCCGAAGAGCGCATCGAAGAAGCTTGGGCCCGCTACGATGAGGGCTTCGACACCATCAAGCTTCGGGTCCACGATTTCGACGAGGCCGTCGACATCCGGCAGGTGACCGAGACGGCCAAGGCACTGGGCGACAAGCTGACCATCGGCGTCGACGTCAACCAGGGTTGGCGAGTGGCGGTCATTGGTGATGCTCCAAAGTGGGACCTGCCTCGTGCCAAGCGCTTCGCCGACGCCTGTGCCGACGCCGGTCTGGCCTGGGTCGAAGAGCCGCTCGCCATGGATGGCTACGACGACCTTGCTGCTCTCACCAGCTACAGCCGCGTTCCCATCTCAGGCGGTGAGCTCAGCTCTCAGGGCTTGCCTGAGCTCAAGATGCTGGTCGAGCGACGTTGCTACGACATCTTGCAGCCTGATGCGCTCTTCACCGGCGGCATCGCCCAGACCTTCGAAGTCGCCAAGCTGTGCCGCGACCACGGGTTGCTCTTCACGCCCCATACCTGGACCAACGGCATCGGTTTCGCGGTCAATCTCCAGCTTCATGCGGCCAGCGGCTTCAGCGACGTCAAGCCGTTGGAATACCCGTTTAATCCGCCTGGTTGGACCATCGAGGCTCGGGACGCCATCCTCGAAGACCCCTTCTATCACCACCGGGGCAAGCTCAATCTACCGGTTGGCCCGGGGCTCGGCTTTCGAATCAACCGTCAGACGCTGAGGCGCTACGGTGAGCGCTTCTTCGTCATGGACCGCAAGCGGCTCGTCTGGTTCTCGCTGCGCCAGCGGGGCCTTTCGGTGTCCTTGGAGGTCGAGAAGGCCCGCAAGGCACGGCGCCATCCATCCCAGTCTTGACGGAGGTGTCGGCGGCCGACCTCAGGTGGCCCTTGGCTGCTTGGGAGCCCTGCCTGGGACCGAAGGGTCAGCAGGCTACGGCCTCGCGGCGTCACTGCGCTATGCTAGAGATGCTCGATGCTCGATGGCAGCGGTGCGAGCCAGGGTCACCGGCGGTAGGGGAGGGTGTCGCTGGTCATCGAGAGTTAGAAAGTGTATAAACCGTAACTCAGAACGGAGTTACTAAGCGGTTGCTCGGAACTCAGTGGTTGTCATGGCTCGGCTCAACCTCATTGCTGTTTTTCTTCTGGGCTTGGCCCTGTCGCTGGCAGGCACGCTGGCCTGTTCGGACGTCACCAATTATTTGAGCGAGATCCCGCCGGGGACCGGGGCGTTCAACCCAGGTGGCGGTGGTCCGCCTGGCTACGGCTATGGTGCCACCTACGGCACTGGTGGCAGTGGTGGCGAACCCGGCCCGCCCCAATGTGACGATGAGCTGAAGCGCTGCGCCACCATTTTCACTCTCGCCAAGGGAAGCGAGCAGACGGCCGAGGTGCGCGGCGATTGGGCGCCTGATGGCTGGGACCTCGGCATGCCCATGACCCTGGAGGGTGACACCTGGACCGCCGAGGTGGACGTGCCCTGGGACGTGGCGGTGCAGTACAAGTTCGTCCTCGACGGGAGCACCTGGATCATCGATCCGGACAACCCGACGCAGGTGGATGATGGCGAGGGAGGCTTCAACTCGCTGCTCGCCGGCCAGACCTGCGAGGAGTGGACCTGTGTGCCCCCGCTGCTCGGTGACTTCGACTGGCGCGACGCGGTGCTCTACTTCGTGTTCGTCGATCGGTTCCTCGACGGCAATCAGAGCAACAACGGCTCGCCTGTGTCAGGGGTGGAGACGCCTGCCAATTTCCAGGGCGGCGACTGGGCCGGGGTGATCGACAAGATCGAGGAGGGCTACTTCACCGATCTCGGGGTCAACACCTTGTGGCTCAGCGTACCGGCGGCCAACACCAACGCCAGCGGTCTGGGGACCGATGGCCACATGTACAGCGCCTACCACGGCTACTGGCCCACCGATCTGAACGCCACTCAGCCGCGCTTCGGCTCGATGCAAGAGCTGATCGACCTGGTCGATGCCGCTCACCAACGGGATCTCAAGGTCATCATCGACTACGCGATGAACCACGTCCATGTCGACTCGCCGGTCTACAGCCAACACCAGGACTGGTTCTGGCCCCTCGACAACAACGGCCAGTACTGCGTGTGCGGTCAGGGTTGCTCCTGGGATGGCGCGGAAGGTAGGCGCTGCTGGTTCACCGACTATCTGCCTGACTTCAACTTCACCGTGCAGGCGGCTCGCGACTACTCGGTGAACAACGCCATCCAATGGGCTTTGGACACCGGCGTGGACGGGTTCCGTCTCGATGCGGTCAAACACATCGAGGACGCTTGGCTAACCGACTTGCGGGCCAAGGTGAAGACCGACATCGAAGCAGTCACCGAGCAGCACTTCTACATGGTCGGCGAGACCTTCACGGGAAACAAATCCACCATCGCGTACTACGTCGATCCGAGCACCATGCTCGACGGCCAGTTCGACTTCCCGATGCGCAACGCGCTGGTGTCGACGCTGCTCATCCGGGCCGCCTCGATGCAGGATCTGGACAATTTCCTCAGCGACAACGATGGGTATTACGGCGCCGGAATCATGAGCACCTTCGTCGGCAACCACGACGTGCCGCGGTCGATCCACTTTGCTCAAGACTCGCCCGTGTGGAGTGATCCCTGGGCGGATGGCAAGAACCTGGCTTGGAACAACAAGCCGAGCTTGCCAGGCCAGCTCAGCGCCTTCGAGCGGGTGGCCAACGCCTTCGCGGTGCTCTTCACCTTGCCCGGTGTCCCGCTCATCTATTACGGCGACGAGGTCGGGTTGCCTGGCGCCGGTGATCCTGACAACCGCCGCTTCATGCAGTGGTCCGGCTATACCGGGGGGCAAACGTTCTTGCGAGATCGCATCGCGACCTTGGCCTCGATTCGTGCCGATCATCCAGCGCTGCGGAGAGGCAGCCGCACCACCCTGTCGGTCACGGGCGACACGCTGGCCTATCGCATGAACGAGGCGGCCGACGAGGTGGTCGTGGTGATCAACCGTGGGGACGGTAGCGCCAGCGTCTCAGGTGTCCCCAGCGGCTCCTATACCGATGAGATCGACGGCAGCGCGCACAACGGCCCTGACATCTCGGTGCCCGCCCGCTCAGCTCGAGTACTGGTTGCAAACTAGCCGCTTGCACCGCCGACGGAGACCCGCTCAGGGGCCACCCATCGCCTTGTACTCTTGGTAGCTCTTGTTCTGTCGGAGCGCCACGTCGAGCTGGGCGTAACCTGAGCCAGTCAGCCAGGAGCTGAGCGCGTAGACGACGAGTCCCCCGCCAAATCCCCCGGTCATGGTTCGGTAGTCCCCGGTCAGTCTCTCGAATTCGTCATTCGAGACACCATTTTCAGCATTGGCCGCCCGGACGTTATCTTTGAATTCGTTCGCGTTCACTTCCATCTCCTCGGCGCACTCACGCGGCCCAGTCGCCCTGCGCAGTGTGAAGCAGTCAGCCTATCATCTCCTCGCTCGTCGTGCAGGACGAAACTGGCCGCCTCACCGGGTCCACCCCTGGGCAGGTGATCAGCTGTCATTCCAGTGATCGGTTTCAGATTGAGCTACGATCATCCAGTGTCCCGCTCACCCACACAGTTGACCCCTTGGCCGATCGGCTGGGTTGGCGTGCTGTTGGCGTTAACCTGCGGCTGTGGGGGTGATCCGCCGTTGCGAGATTGTTTTGCCCGCGTCTGGGTGCCTGCCTCGGAGGGGACTGCGGCAGTCGTCGGCAGTTGGGATGATTGGCGGCAGCCGGGGATCCTGGCCCAGTCCTACGGCGGTGACTGGTTGCTGGCGCGCTTCGAGCCCGGCGCCGGTGAGCACGGTTACGTCGTCGACAGCGGTACCGGACAACGGCGTGATTTCTTCAATCCGTTGACCACCTACCGGGGTGAGGACGAGGTGTCCTTGTTGCTCATCCCAGACTGCTCGGTGCCTGCGGTGGCCCTCGACGAGGCATCCATGTCCTCAGACGGCATGCTCACTGTCGGCGGAACCTTCCTGGCCGCTGCCGGGGGCGACAAGCTGGACGTCGCCAGCTTGAGCGCTCAGACGACGGACGGCGTCGTGCTGCCCATCGAGACTGCCGACGACGAGACCGGTCGACTGGTGGTGCGAGCGCCGGGAGCACCAGCGGGCAAGCACACTGTGGTGCTCACTGCGATGGACGTCGAAGGGCGCAGTGCCGAGGTGGCCCGGGCGGTGACCTGGCGCTCCCCCCGTGCCGCCTCCTGGGCAGATGCGGTGATCTACCAAGTGATGATCGATCGCTTTGCGGGAGACGGCGGAGCGCCGCTCGAGCCGCCTGAGACACCAGGTCGCCGGGCTGGTGGCACCCTGGGTGGTGTGACCGCGGCGATTGAGAGCGGCACCTTCGACGATCTCGGCGTCACGGCCTTGTGGCTATCACCAGCCTACGTCAATCCCGAGGGGCAGCACCTCGGCAAC
>Ga0164313_10005292_pt1 | contig 11425 bp, 7 predicted proteins | sample GuaBasSedimGuay4_FD_113735 | JGI IMG/M metagenome (GOLD analysis project Ga0164313, IMG submission 113735) | Subseafloor sediment microbial communities from Guaymas Basin, Gulf of California, Mexico - Guay4, Core 4569-4, 0-3 cm | ecosystem: Environmental > Aquatic > Marine > Hydrothermal vents >...
CCGGAATTTTCTTCAGTATTATTTTAATATTATCCATCCAGCCTGTATATCCTGAGTTCATTTTCTATCTTTATTCTAAATGGCAGCACACTATATATCCCATATAGAGCAGTCAGAATAGACCCGTATAAATAAAGGGGGGATACTATAAAAAGATACGCAAGAGATGCAGAAACTATAGCTATAGAGCAAACTGTAATCATATTCCGTTGGTATATGAGATACTTTGAAATTGCAATATGATTCTCTTTTACATATCTTCCGTGAAAGGATGTCCTTATATAAACAGGAACAGCCACTCCGAAAGTAACCGAGAATACTAAGAGGAATATTCCCCAGGTACGAATATTACCGGGTGCTGTTATCCTTATTTCTAATTGGTGCACAAGTACAACACCCACAAATAAAAGCAGAGGCAGTACTGTGATAATCCAGAAAGTTTTCCAGAGTTTCTTGAGTATATTTTCAGTAGTAATTTCCGACATACTTCTACCTCCCTGAAAGAAATATAACAGAAGAGCAGCCTTACAGCTGCTCTTCCAAGAACTACAGAATTCTATGCTTCCTGTTTCTTTAAGAGTCTGGTAAATCCCTCAAAAACTACCCAGATTGCAATAATTATGACAATTGCATTTACAATCATTAACAGAATGTTACCTGATTTTATGAAGTTACTCTCATTAATGAATAGAGCCCAAATAGTCATAATAATCATAAAGACTGCAGGAATGGCAGTTAGAAGATACTTAGCCCCGCCTTTACTCTTAAGGTAGACTGTAACAACAATCAGGGAAAGCCCTGCGAGTGTCTGATTTACAGCTCCGAACAGAGGCCAGAGGGTAAGTGCTCCCTTTCCGTTTGCTCCATTATAGAACGCGAGGATAAGGGCAGTTATTACTGCGAATGCCGTAGCGGCATACTTACCTTTGAGGAAACCAATTTTGAAGTTCCCTGCAAGTTCCTGTATCACATAACGCTGCAGTCTGGTAGCAGTATCCAGAGTTGTTCCTGCAAAAGAAGCAACAAATACACCCATGATAACGATAGCGATTGCTTTAGGAATTCCCAGAAATGATATCATGTTTGCTCCGCCAACAACAAAAGCTGCTACTTTTGATCCAAGACCCGCTGATGCGGCCCATGAAGAGTAGTGCTGAGTCCAGGCGGCGGTTCCGGTAAGAACACCGGCATCCTTTGTCTGGTATGCAATACCAATCCCAGCTGTAACAGCGATTATTACCAGAGTCGCAAGTGTGCCCTCCATAATCATCGACCCATATCCGACGGCAAGAGCATCAGTTTCTTTTCTAACCTGTTTCGCTGATGTACCCGAAGCTACAAGAGCATGAAAACCGGATATGGCCCCGCACGCAATAGTAATAAAAAGGAAGGGCCACATTGAAGGAGCTCCTTCCGGATGAACCTGAACTGCAGGAGCAACAATCTTAAGATCGCCAAAAAACGCCGATGCAAAGATACCCAGAACCAGAAGAATCATCGCAACCATCAACTGCCAGGCATTCATATAATCGCGGGGTTGTAATAGCGTCGTTACAGGTAAGGTAGAAGCAATGAAGGCATATATAAGGAGGATGATAGTCCATGTACCTGTTGGGCCCATGCCTCCAATAGTTGGAAGTGTAATTGGAATAAAGTGGCCCAGAACAACAGTTACATACATCAATACTACAGCCAGTAATGTAGCCCAATTCACGTTCATCCCTTTCTTATACAAAAAGTAGCCGAGAGCAATCGCAATTGGGATTTCACACCATACGGGGAAGACAGACTGAGGATACATGGAGAAAATAACTGCAATGACAAGTCCGAAGATTGCTATTACAATCCACAATTCTAGGAGAACAATAAGAAAGAATATCGATCTTGTTCTCTTATTGATATAGTTACCAGTAACCTCTGATATAGATTTACCCTGATTTCTCAAGGAAATTACAAGAGCCCCGAAGTCATGGACGGCCCCCATTACTATGGTACCTACAAGAACCCATATTACAGCAGGCAGCCATCCCCATATAACACCGATTGCCGGCCCCACTATAGGTCCGGTACCTGCGATAGATGTAAAATGGTGCCCGAATATTATTCCCTTTTTTGTGGGAACATAGTCCTTTCCATCTTCCATCTCAACAGCTGGTGTTTTCGTCTTATCACTTAGATTGAATATTTTCTGGCTGAGAAATTTACCATATACTTTATAAGCCAGAATATATCCAATAAAGACGATTACCATTAATAGTACAGCATCCATTAGGTACCTCCGTAAAAAAATTGGCCTCACTCTACCTTCAAAAGGTGGCAGAAGGTGATATTTTGAATGAAATACCGAAATTTATACATGAAGTAACTTTATAAATATATACTTATTTAACTAATTGCCATAATTTCTCTGAATCTGCTGATATAGTTTCTTGAAACAGGAATTTTTTCAATTATCCCCTTCATTTCAAGCTGATATGTGTTGTTGAACCAGATATCGATCTTCCTGATATGATTAAGATTAATAATATAACCTCTGTGACAACGAAAAAATATTTCATCATCGAGTAATTTATCCATAGATGTTATAGATCTCGAATGCTGAAACTCTCCTTCAATCGTCATAATTCTAACATCTCTGCCATCAGCGGCAACTGTCACAATATCGTCAACCAGGATTGGTTTAAAATGCTCACCTTGGAGGATGGTAATATGTCTTGGAGAAGATTCTTTCTTCTGAATTTTCTGTATCAATTTGCTGATTAACTTAAAGTCTATCTTTTTTTCATACTTCCCTTGAGATAAATATCTCTCAATACTCTTTTCCAGCCTTTCTTTGGCAAAGGGTTTTAAAATATAGTCAAGGGCGTTAATTTCAAAGGCTTTTATTGCAAATCTATCATAGGCTGTCGTAAAGATAATTCCCGGAGCATTTTTATTTATCTGGAGCTTCTCTGCTACTTCAAAACCGTTCATCTCCGGCATTCTTATATCCAGAAGCACAAGATCCGGTATCAGTTTCTCGGCAAGTAATAGAGCCTCCGGACCATCCTTTGCAATTCCTGATATACTGATATCCGGAATCTTCTTCAAGAGATACTCCAGTTCCTCCCTGGCAGGTTTTTCATCATCAACAATTAAAACATTGATCATTTTACTATCTCCGGAATACAAATCGTAACTTTAGTCCCCCTGCCCTTTTTGCTTTCAATTAAAAGACCGAATTTCTCTCCATATTTTGTAATCAATCTCTTATTGATGTTATTAAGTGCAATTGATTCATTATTGTTCTCTCCCAGTAGAGTTTTCAACTGATCCACGTCCATACCAACCCCATTGTCCTCGACAGTAAGGGTGATTTTTTTCTTATCCACCCTCGCTTCAACAAGGATTTCTCCACCATCCCTCTTTACCATTATTCCATGTTTGACTGCATTTTCAACAAGTGGCTGAAGGAGAAAAGGTGGCAGATAAAAATTCAGCGAAGTGGGAATTTTAAACTCTACCTTCAACTTGTCAGCGAATCGTGCTTTTTCAATTTCGAGATACGCACGGATTTGATCTATTTCCTGATGAATACTGACTTCAGTTTTTTCCAGCTGAAAACTATTTCTAAAAAACAGACCGAGGTTCTGTAGAAGTGTCCTGGCAGCTTCCGGATCAGTTCGCACCAAAGATACAATAGTATTAATTGCATTAAACAGAAAATGGGGATTTATCTGGGCCTGCAGTGCTTTCAATTCCGCTCTTTCCAGCAGCATTGCCTGTTCCTCGATCATACGGAGTTCGATCTGGGTGGAGAAGAGGGAACCTAGACCTTTTGCAAGATTTATATCAACTGGTGAAATTGCGTTTTTCTCCTCTCTGTAAATCTTGAGAGTTCCGATGACATCATTTCCCTGCATCAGGGGTATTACTACTGCCGATTGAAGTTTACACTGTGAGTTTGTACAACTGATCTGTTCCTTTGATTCGGCAATCTGCAACTTCCGGGATTTTATAGCCTTGCGGGTAAGAACTGTCTGAAACTCCCCTCCTTGCGGATGATGTACAGAACCCTCACCAACGTGAGCCAGAATAGTGCTGTTATCTGTAAATGCGACTGCGGACAGATCGGTATTTTCCAGAATAATCTTTGCAGTTGCCAGGGTTGTCTCTGGATTAAAGCCATGTCTGAAGTGCTGAATGGTTTTCCTGGCAATAAGCAGAACAATCGCAGCCTGATTAGCCGCAACTCTGTCCTCTTCCTTCCTGATGTTGTTGAGAATGGCAATGAAGATTCCAATAGCTATCGCATTCGCTCCAATCATGGGAATAGCGATAATCTTAACCAGCTCCAGCGCCCCATTATATGGTCTCACAATTAGCAGAATGATTATCATCTGCATAATCTCTGCTGAAGCACCAGCTACCATGGCAAAAAACCATTTTTCTTCAACCCTCTCAAATCGTTTACTCAACAAGCCTCCCAGAAGTCCCTCGATAATAGTGGAAAGCATACAGGCAAAAGCGGTAAACCCACCGATATCAATTGCCCATCTATGGAGTCCCGCCACCATTCCGGTAAGTAATCCTACAAGAGGTCCTCCTATAAGACCTGCAACAAATACACCCACAACCCTTGAGTTGGCAATGGCTCCATGGACTGGAACACCCATATAGGTCCCTGCAATTCCCAGAGAACCGAATAGAATCACTATTACAACCGAATCCCGGTAGCTTAATTTCCTTCGGATCAGTATGCGTTTTACTGTTCTTGATTGGGATATCACAATAGCAAAGATTGCTATAAGTCCAGCCTGATTCAGAAGGGTTTTGAGGATTTGGATTGTCATTACTGATTCCCAAGCGAATATCGGGATCGTTCCTCGCTACGCTGTGGTACGATCCTGAGTATGAGCGGAGTGAACTTGTTCATTCTGACGGGATCGTTTCTCGGCTCTCGCCTCCGGTACGACCCCTGATCCGAATGAGTGAAGGGAAAGAATGGTTTCATACCACACTACTCCGCCGCGGAACAGGGAGCTGCTTGAGCGACTCCGGGTCCAGGGATCTGCCCAGGGGCATGTTACCATTCATTTTATTCCAGTTTATTTTGCGCCGGGCCCTTTCGTCAATACAGGTTTACCATAAGTTTATATATGAGTTAACCTGACTATAGGATTTCAACTATAGATTCCTGTGAAGGCAAATATGAAGATACTCATAAAATATTTAAAACCTTACACCCTGTTATTGCTGGTAGCGATAACCCTCCTGTTTGTTCAGGCTTACACCAATCTGGCGCTGCCGGATTATATGTCGGACATTGTGAATATAGGGATACAGCAGGGGGGTATTATAGACGCGGTACCCCTGGTGGTCAGAGAGAGTACAATGGAGAGACTCCTTCTCTTCATCGACGATAACGGCAAAAGCAAGGTTCTTGAAAACTACAGGGTTGTTGAGCCTGGCTCCGATGAAGTTTCGGTGTATGGGGAAGATTTCCCCGGAGTGGTAAAAGAATCAGTTTATTTTTTCGTAGACGGCGATAGTGATACCCGTAAAATTTTAAATTCCCTTCTGGGCAGATCCTGGCTGGCGCTGAAAGCTTCGGAAGGGTACGGAGGGAAAATCTCCGGTGCCCCTGAATCAATGAGTCTTACGATGGTTAATCAGGCTGCAGTCCGGCTTGTAAGGGAAGAATACAGGGCCCTGGGAATGAATACCCGCCGGATACAGATGGATTCTATCGTTCATACCGGGATATTGATGCTTCTGTTCACTGTTATTTCGGCATTGGCGGCTGTAACGACAGGTTTTCTTTCCGCCCGCATCGCATCGGGTTATGCCCGGGATATCCGTTTGGCGGTGTTTGAACATGTTGAGAATTTCAGTGCCGGTGAGTTTGACAGGTTTTCCACAGCTTCTCTTATTACACGGACAACAAACGATGTCATGCAGCTGCAGACCCTTATGGTTATGCTGGTAACGATGGTTTTCTACGCTCCGATTATCGGTATAGGCGGTATCATCAGAGCGATTGGAAAAAGCAGATCCATGTGGTGGATTATTGCTCTAGCGGTGGTAATCCTGATTATCATTATTTTCACTATCTATAAAATATCCGTACCGAAATTTTCACTGCTGCAGCGCTTAATGGACAAACTCAATCTTGTGGGCCGCGAAACATTATCCGGAATGATGGTTATCCGTGCTTTCAATAGACAGCAGTATGAGGAGAAGCGTTTTGATGATGTGAATAAGGCTCTGACGGAAACAATGCTTTTCGTGAACCGGGTAACGGTTATCATGATGCCTCTGATGATGTTCATTATGAATGGAGTTTCTCTGATTATTCTCTGGATAGGGTCGAAACAGGTTGCCGCATCAAACATGCAGGTGGGCGACATGATGGCGTTCATGCAATATGCCATGCAGATTGTTTCTGCCTTTTTTATGCTCTCCATGATGTTCATTATGCTCCCCAGGGCGGCGGTTTCTATCAGGCGGATTGCGGAGGTTCTCTCGGTTCAGCCCTCGATAAAAGATCCTGATTCCCCCGGAGAATTCAAATCACCTTTTTTGGGGGTTATAGAGTTCAGGGATGTTTCCTTCAGGTATCCGGGAGCAGCGGAGAACGCTGTTTCCTCTATCAGTTTTACAGCCAGGCCGGGAGAGGTAACGGCCCTTATCGGTACAACAGGGGCGGGGAAAAGCACCCTGGTTCATCTGATTCCCCGATTTCACGATGTCTGTGAAGGTGCTGTATTTGTAGGCGGCGAGGATGTCCGTAAGGTTAGTCAACATGAATTGAGAAAAAAAATCAGCTATATACCCCAGAAATCGGTTCTGTTTACAGGAACGATTGCTGAGAATCTCCGATACGGAAATGAGATTGCCGGCGGGGAAATTATCAGGGAAGCGGTAGAAACGGCTCAGGCGGAAGACTTTATCAATAGCTTTCCTGACAAAATGAATGCGGATATTTCCCAGGGCGGGAAAAACATCTCCGGCGGGCAAAAACAGCGCCTCTCCATTGCCCGAGCTCTTGTTAAAAGAGCCCCGGTTTATATATTTGATGACAGTTTTTCCTCTCTGGATTTTAAAACGGATGCTATGCTGCGCAGGGAACTGAAGACGCAGCTACATTCCAGTACTCTGATTATTGTTGCTCAACGCATTTCTACGATTATGGATGCGGCGCAGATAGTGGTATTGGATAAAGGAAAAATTATCGGGAAGGGAACTCACACCGAGCTGATGAAATCCTGCAGGGTTTACCGGGAAATTGCGGAAGCTCAGCTGACGGAAGAGAAACCGGCATGAGCGGTCAGGGAAGGAACAAACCGGGAATAACCGGTATGGGTATGCGCGGCCCCGGACTCCGGGGGCCCGGCCGGCATATGATGATGGGAAGCGGCGAAAAGGCACGGGATTTCAAGGGTACAATGAGACAGATTTTGGTGTATCTCGGGTCTTACATCCCGGCAATCACCCTGATAATTTTCATTGCCTGTGCATCAACTGTATTTACAATTCTCGGACCGAAAATTCTGGGCAGGGCAACCACGAAACTGTTCAAAGGTGCGATGGCTCAGATTACAGGTACCGGAAGTATTGATTTTAATTTTATCGGCAGAATTATCATCTTTGTTTTTGGTCTGTATCTTTTATCAACAGTGCTGAGCTATATTCAGGGCTGGATTATGTCCGGGGTTTCCGTGAAAGTGACATACCGTTTCCGTAAAGATATTGCTGAAAAAATAAATAGAATGCCGCTGAAATATTTTGACGGTACCAGCCAGGGTGAAGTGCTTTCCCGTATTACCAACGATGTTGATACGGTTAACAGAACCCTCAGTCAGAGTCTTACCCAGATTGTCACTTCTTTTGTTACGGTTCTCGGTATTCTTGTAATGATGTTTTCCATCAACTGGATTATGACCCTTGTCGCTCTTGCGGTGATTCCTCTGTCTGCAATTTTTGTCAGGCTGATTGTTAAAAAGTCACAGAAGTATTTTAAGGAGCAGCAGGAGTATATCGGTCATGTTAACGGCCATGTGGAGGAGATGTACGGCGGTCATCTGGTTATGAAATCCTTTAACGGGGAAGAGAGAAGTATTGAACGGTTCAATACTTACAACAGTACTCTCTATACTGTCGGGTGGAAGTCGCTGTTTCTTTCGCGGATGATGATGCCCCTGATGACGATTCTCGGGAACGTCAGTTATGTGGCCATAAGCATACTGGGGGGGTGGCTGGCGGTGAAAAAAGCCATAACAATAGGAGATATCCAGGCTTTTATTCAGTATGTACGGAATTTTACCAGGCCCATGGCACAGCTTGCGAATATCTCCAATATCCTGCAGCAGACCGCGGCAGCAGCAGAACGGGTATTTGAGTTCCTTGCGGAAGATGAACAGAGTCCTGAAATAGATAATTCTGTAAACCCTGCAGATATTCACGGTGGAGTTGTTTTCAGAAACATCCGTTTTGGATATTCCCCGGATAAAACAGTAATCAATAACTTTTCGGCATCGGTACTCCCGGGGCAGAAAATTGCCATTGTCGGACCGACCGGGGCGGGTAAAACAACAATCGTGAAGCTGCTGATGCGTTATTATGATGTAACAGAGGGAACAATACTGATAGACAATCTGGATAGCAGGGATTTTACCCGGAAAGACCTGCGGTCGCAGTTCGGAATGGTTCTTCAGGATACCTGGCTGTTCAGCGGAACCATAATGGAGAATATCCGTTACGGCAGACTTTCAGCAACGGATGATGAGGTTCTCAATGCTGCCCGGACGGCCAACGCACATCACTTTATCCAGACCCTTCCCGGGGGTTACGGTATGATAATCAACGAAGAGGCCAGCAATATTTCACACGGACAGAAGCAGCTACTCACCATTGCACGGGCCATACTGGCCGACCCCGGGATTCTGATTCTTGATGAGGCTACAAGTTCCGTTGATACTTTGACCGAAATCCATATTCAGCAGGCCATGGATAACCTTATGAAAGGTCGGACAAGCTTTGTTATTGCCCATCGGCTTTCAACTATTCGTGATGCCGATCTGATACTTGTTATGAACGAAGGGGATATTGTTGAACAGGGCACTCACAGACAGCTGCTGATGGCCGGGGGATTTTATGAGGAGCTGTACAACAGTCAGTTTGACTCCCGGGCGAAATGAGCAGGAGGGAGTCCCGGGCAAGACTTTTCAGGTAACTATCCCCACCGAATCGCTCCTGAATATCTCCACCACATCCATTCCCCGGGTCATGGCGACGTACTGCAGATTCCGGTAGAGCCTGTCCTGGTAGGGTGGGTCGATTTCCTTGACCGGGGGCATTTCCGGGAGGTACATGAGCACTACCGGGAAGTCCAGGCCCTTGGAGGAGTGGAGGGTGGAGAGCCGCAGGACTCCCCGGCGGGAGAACTCGAAGTCCCCGGCTTTCACCACAGCCGAGGCAAGTCCGATGGCAGAGAGTTTTTCGGCGATGAGGACCAGGTGGGCGGTACGGGAGCAGAGTATACCCACCGCTTCGGGGTCGTAACCCAGGTCGGAGATGTACATCCGGGCTTTGGCCGCCAGGAGGTCAGCAAGAGCATCCGGGTTGCCCATCTGATGAATCTCCGGATCGGGACCTTCCCGAAAAGGGTAGGATTCGGGACCGGGGTTTTCCCCGACTCTCAGACCCCGGCGGCGGTAGTTCTCGGCGAGGTTGTGGATGGGGATGGTGTTCCGGTGATTGGTTTTCAGCACCCGGATCTGTTTCTGATCCAGTTCCAGATTTGCCCGGCGGTAAGGATTGATAAAACCGTAGATGGACTGACCGGTGTCTCCGGCCATGATGAGTGATCGCCCGGCGAGTTTTTTCAGGCACATGAGTTCCACGGCGAACATGTCCTGACTTTCGTCTACGAAGAGATTTTCGTGGGTAACCAGGGCTCCGGGGTCGCTCTCCAGCCAGTGGAGCAGCCGTACCCGGGCGTAGTGTTTGGAGTAGCGCCCTTCGGCCTCCATATATTCGGCCAGTTTCTCCCGGATGGCCCACACCTGTTCTCTTTCTTTGAGGTTCAGAGGTGTTTTTAAACCATTCCGGGGAACGGCGGCGTCCAGGTATTCATCTTTACTGATGTTCAGCCCGAAGAGGAACTCCTCGATTTCTATCCAGAGTTCGGCATCCGAGAGCAGCCCGCTGTCGTTCACTTCGGACATGAGATTCCGAATGAGCTGATAGTCTACGGTGTGCTTCGGCTCTTTTTCTTTGAGCTTCTTCCAGAAGAAGGTTTCAGATGACTCAAGGTCGGCTTCCTGGAGGGTGCCCGGTGTCATCAGTTCGGCCAGGTAGCGGTCGTATTTAACCAGGGTTCTGGTGAAGGTTACCAGGGTGGTTTTTGTTGGTTGACCCAGATGCAGTTCAGGGGTTCTGCTTTTCAGGGTTCGGGCCAGGGCTTCCAGGAGCACCAGGGTTTTTCCGGTTCCGGCGCTGCCTGTTATCAGCATGTCTTCCGGGGTGTCGGTGGAGAAATCGGCAAGGGCTTCGTACTGCTCCGGGGTGAGTCTTACAAGGTGTTTCTCATAGTCCCGGCGGGTGCGGGCGGTGAGGGAAAACCGGGAGAGTCCGTCGATGTAACGGTGGTAGTCGGAGCTGTCGATTTCCGCTCTGAGCTGCCGGATGGACCGGAGTACTTCCGTGCGGGTGGAGGTGAAGCGGGTTTCGCCGCTGGTGCCGGCCTCCTGTGTGGGCTGCCCGCCGTTATCAGGGGAGGCGATTTCAAGATCGATGAGCCGTTTGCGGAGTCTGAGGATTTCTTTCTCTTTGGCATCCAGTGCCGGGTGCTGGGTGATTATATCCGCCGAGCGGCTCTGGAGGTCAGCAAAATTCGTCTTTAAATCTGCCAGTTCGGTATCTTCGGCAGCGGACTCCCGGAGCTCCCAGGTTTCCAGGGAACTACGAAGTTCCCCGGCTTCCTTCAGAGCGGCCCAGCCGGTGTAATCCCCCAGACGGAGGAAGTTCCAGGTGATGCCCCGGGCCTCTTCAAAACTGAGGGAGGCAAAGCTATGACGTACCGTGTTGGTGATGACATGTTCCCGGATGATGGCTGAAAGAACGGCCATGAAGTCGGCGGCAGACCCTGTGCCGAGGGAATCGATGCTGTCCCGGTGATCCCGATACCAGGTTTGGAGGATGTCCCGGAAGTTCATGTCCCGGGTACTGCCCACGGCTTGTGCGGCCTGGTTTTCGATAAAGGCGTGGAGACCCAGAGCATATAGGCCGGGGTCGGTGAGCCGGACGGCGTTCAGGCGGTTGAGATTGACGGGCCAGTTATCGTTCATGTCTGTATTATGACATAAAACCTCAGGGCAGCTACCGGTCCGGCAGAATGCTCCGAATGAGCCATTATTCCCATAGTTTTCAACGCTGAATGGCC
>Ga0164313_10005293_pt1 | contig 11424 bp, 9 predicted proteins | sample GuaBasSedimGuay4_FD_113735 | JGI IMG/M metagenome (GOLD analysis project Ga0164313, IMG submission 113735) | Subseafloor sediment microbial communities from Guaymas Basin, Gulf of California, Mexico - Guay4, Core 4569-4, 0-3 cm | ecosystem: Environmental > Aquatic > Marine > Hydrothermal vents >...
TGAAAATACCAAGAAGCAATTTGATAAGGACGGATGGATAAAAACCGGTGATGCAGGCTATATAACACCCGACAATCACCTGGTTGTGTTTGGAAGGATGAAAGAACTCATTGATCTTGGGAATGGAAATAAATTCGCTCCGGAGTTCATAGAAACCCGACTAAGGTTCAATCACTTCATAAAAGACGTCATGGCATACGGCAAGAAGGGAGGACCTTTTATTATCGCACTTGTAGTAATGGATTATGAAAATGTCGGGAAGTGGGCCGAAAAGAACCGGATTAATTATACGACTTATGCAAATCTTTCTCAGAAGTCAGAGGTCGCGGAAATTATACGAAAAGAGATAGTGCGGATAAACTCGGTACTCCCTGAATGGAACAAAATTAAAAGGTTTGTAATGGTGACTAAAGAATTTGATGCCGATGAAGCTGAATTGACCCGCACTAGAAAACTTAGAAGATCCTTCATGGTAGAAAAATATGGAATTCTTATCGATGCCATCTTCTCCGAAGCTGAAAAGGTAATGTTTGAAACACCCATAACATATCGGGATGGTCGACGAGGAGCTCTTAAATCCGAAATTAAAATAATTAGCACAGTGGAGGGTTAATAATAATGAGATTTTTAATAGAAGGAATTGTTTCAGGGATCTTGATAGGCGGTGTATACTCTCTGGTTGCTCTGGGAATAGTGGTTATATACAAGTCTACCAAAATAGTCAGTTTTGCCCAGGGCGGAATTGTCCTGATGGGGGCGATAATAGGCTGGGGCCTGATGGGACCCCTCGGATTATCTGTCGTCCCGGGTATCTTATTGACTCTGGTTGCCTGTGTGATGCTTGGTATGGGTATAGACCGTTTTTGCATGCGGCCCACTATCGGACAACCCATTCTTGCCTCTATAATGGTGACGATAGCATTGGCATGGCTGTTTGACTCAATCGGTATTTTAATCATTGGCGGCGGCGAAAGGCCTTATCCAGAGATTATTCCAACAGGGACTTTCGAGATTGGGTTTCTTGTTATTTCACAGTCACTCTTAATCCAGTTTGTTATTGCTGTTATCTTGTTTGTCTGCTTTTATTTGTTCTATCAACGGACGCAGCTTGGACTTGCGATGAGGGGAACTGCCGAGGACCATGAAGTTGTGCAGAGTTTAGGGATAAAAGTCACAAAAATTTTTAGCTTTTCGTGGATATTTGCAGGGTTTTTTGGAGGCGCATCAGGAATACTACTTGCCAGTTCTCTCGGTGCAACAGTCGGTCTGTCAGGCATTGGGTTGACAGCGATAGTAGTCGTTCTTATTGGCGGGATGGAGTCAATAACAGGTGCTATCATTATGGGACCTGTCATCGGCATACTGGAAACACTTACCGTTCAATATCTGGACCCCATGATTGGTGGAGGTCTGGGAGAGGTCGTCCCATACATCATTATGCTTATCGTGTTGGTATTTAAACCTTATGGCCTTTTTGGTCTGGAAAGAATAGAGAGGATATAAAATGCACTGGTCACCCTGTGGAACATATAATGTTAATTACACAAAAGATATGGCAATCTTCAGAACAAAGTCACATTGGATATCACTTACACTGTTTTTAGTGGTGCTTTTTACCTTACCACTTTATTGTAGCCGCTACTATCTTACGCTCTTGTCAACGATAGGAATAACGATTATTGCGGTTCAGGGTCTTAGTATTCTTACCGGGTATACCGGACAGATATCGATAGGCCAGGCCGCTTTTGTAGGAACCGGAGCCTATATCTCAGTTTTTTTCATCCAACATTACGAATTTCCCTTCTTTTTTTCTCTTCTTTTAGCCGGAGTAGGGTCAGGCCTGATAGGTATCTTCTTTGGACTGCCTGCATTAAGGATAAAGGGGTTTTATCTTGCCATGTCAACACTGGCAGCTCAACTAATACTGGGTTGGTTATTCTTGCACATGGAAGGCTTTACTGGCGGTACTGAAGGACTTCATGTAGAACATGCAACTATCTTTGGAATTGTCATCGATACTCCCCAGAGGAAATACTGGCTGATCATGTTTTTTGTCACGCTTACGGTATACATCGTTAAAAACATGATGCGGACAAGGGTCGGCAGGGCACTGGTCGCAATAAGAGACAATGACCTGGCCGCCGAAGTAATGGGAATTGATGTCATGCGTTATAAGCTTCTGGCATTTTTTCTATCCTGTTTTTTTGCCGGAATTGCAGGAGCTATCTATGCGCATTATATTGGATTTATAAATCCGGTTCAGTTTACAATGCAGTCTTCTATTATATATCTTGGGATGCTGATCGTCGGTGGAATGGGGAGTGTGTTAGGGGTAATTTTCGGGGTAACGTTTATGATATTATTTGAAGAATTCGCATATGCTATCTCACCCTCATTAACCATGATGTTTCCATCATTTGGGGCACAGTTTTTTTCAGCGATTTCACTGTCCTTTTACGCACTTGTTATTATAATTTTTTTGATTTTTCAACCAAGAGGTTTAAATCACCTGTGGAATATTTTGAAAAGAAGATATCGACTTTACCCGTTTTCCCATTAATGGGTGACCAAGCAGAAATCTAATAACCTGCTGGGCACTTTAATGAAAAAACGGAATATAAACCACCAAACTAAGAGAGGAAAGAAAATGAACAAAACAAAAAAATGTTTAACAATTTTGGCTTTTGCTTTATTGATCATGGGTTGTTTTTTTACACCAGGAACTGCATTTGCAGGAAAATCAATCGGATCTGTGAGTATTTTTGAAATCAACGATCTTACCGGTCCTACCTCTGATTCTTGTGTTCCCCATCACAATGGAATTTGGGATGTTTTTAGAGCTATCAACGAGGAAGGCGGTATACTCTATGATGACCCGAAGACCGGCAAAGCCGAACGTGTAAAAATTAATTTCAGGTGGGGTGATAATAAGGCACAGGCCGGACCGGTGCCGACGCTTTACGAACGTTTGTCCAGTGCAAATCCAAAGCCTGTCATGTGCTATATGGGGAGTTCTGCTGCTGCTGAAACAATTCCGTCATGGACTGAAAGGGATGAAATAGTCCAGATAAACGGTCCTTCAGGGCAACCGACCTGGTATCCCCCCCATTGGTCTTTTACCATTACGCCGGATTATCCTGCAGATGCCTGCACCGCTGCCTGGTGGGCAATGGAAGATTGGAAAAGCAAGGGGAATACCGATGTTCCTGATTGGGCCTGGTTTACTTTAAATATACCATTTGGAAAATCCCCGATTAAACCGGAAAGCGAAGCGTATATTAAAAGCCTGGGGTTCAATATTGTTGGTACATGGACCATGCCTTTTGTTCCTGTAGACGTTGGATCACAATTCCGTTCAATGATAAATGCAGGGGCAGACTATACCTATGGCAATCTTGTGGTTCTTCAACAGCAAAAGCTGATGAAGGATTTAAAAAAGCTCAAACTTGAAGATAAGCTTCAAGTCATCGCATGTCCTTACGGGATAACGGACGACGTGATAAAAGTTGCCGGTGACGCTGCAGAGGGCCTTGTGGGTGTTCATTATGCGGCATTTCCTGATGAGATGGACAAACCTGGTGTAAAAGAAGCTTATGAACTTAGCAAAAAGTATAAACACAAATGGAATACAGATGCAATTTTAGGCGTTGCTATTGGAAAAATAATGGTCTCCAGGCTTAAAGCAGCATTGGAAAAAAATGGATACCCCATCACTGGAAAAGATGTATATGCTGAAATGTTAGATCCTGCAGGAATTGATACCGACGGATTATTGCCATTAATAAAGTATACCGAAGAAAATAGAAGGGGCATGTGGGTGACACATATGCGAGCCGTTAAAGATGGTAAAATCGTTCGTGTCAGCAAGGATTTCAATATACCGGATGTCGCACCGAATGGCCCTTGGACGCCTAAATAGGATTATTAAAAAATGTTGAATGTAAACGGTATTGAAGTAAAATATAGCAATACTATCCTGGTTTTGAAAGGGGTCTACATAGAAGTTCCGGATGAATCCATTGTTTGCCTTTTAGGAGCGAATGGCGCTGGGAAGACGACACTACTCCGCGCTATATCTGGAATGCTTAAGACTCAATTAGGCAGGGTAACTGATGGAACTATTGAAATCGATGGAATACGGGTCGAAAATCAAAATCCGGAAACGGTTGCTGCGATGGGGGTCTCACAAATTATGGAGGGGAGGAGAGCCCTTGAGCATCTTACTGTTGAAGAAAATTTGAAAATAGGTGGGAATCACTATAAAAGCCATCAGAAATTAAGCAGGGCTTTAGACAAGGTTTACAGCTATTTCCCCAAACTAAAGGAAAGACACAACCTTATTTCCGGCTACCTTTCAGGCGGTGAGCAGCAAATGATGGTAATTGGCAGGGCTTTGATGACAAACCCCAAGCTGATACTTTTGGATGAGCCATCCCTGGGTTTAGCCCCACTCATGGTAAATAGCATATATAATGTTCTTAGGGACATCCATAAGGAAGAAAAAACCAGCATGCTTATTGTTGAGCAGAATGCCAAAATAGCCATGTCCATTGCAGAGTACGCTTATGTTATGGAATCGGGCAAAATAGTTCTTGACGGTACTTCTAAAAGCTTATGTGAGAACGAGGATATAAAGGAATTCTATCTTGGGTTGTCAGCAAAAGGACATAAGAAAAGCTATAAAGATATAAAACACTATAGACGCAGAAAGCGATGGCTGGGGTAGAATCTTTGCTGCAAAATGTACATGTCGAGAGTCATGACATTAATGACAAAAGACAAATATGTTTTGGGATAGAACAAGAATCGTAAATTTAATAAATAGTTTAAAAAGGTAACCCTCCGGCCCTGCCGGGGGGATTACCAAATTTTGACTAACATAATAATAAGGGAATAAAATGAAAAATGAAACTGCGAGTAAAAGAAAAGAATTTGCATCATCAATTACTGACACCAGAGATCATGTGATAAATATCAGAGGGTATCCTTTAAAGGATATCATTAAAAAACTTACATTTTCGGAAACAATTTTTCTAACCATCCGTGGAGAACTCCCCACGAAAGAACAGTCACGTGTGATGGATGCGGTGTTATGCGGTATCGTAGACCATGGGTTGTATGCACCTACAATATTGGCGGCACGTGTAGTTGCGTCAGCTTCACCATCAAGCATTATGCCGGCCATTGCGAGCGGAATGCTTACGGTCGGTCAGATTACCGTATCCCCACAGGATACGGCCGAGCTGATTCAAAGAGCTTTCAAGATTAAGGAAGAAAAAAAGTTAAGTGAAAAGGAAACCGCCGTAAAAATAATTGAAGAGTATCGGGTCAATAAAATAAGACTTCCAGGACTTGGTCATCCTTTGCATCCAACCGGAGACCCTAGGGCGATTGCCCTCAAAGAGGTAGCTGTAGAACAAGGGGTGTGGGGAGAGAAGGGTGAGATGTATGATCAGGTACATAAAGCATTTGTTGAAATAACCGGTAAAGAATTTCCAATTAACATAGACGGCATGATGGGATGTGTTTTAAGCGAGCTTAACTTTTCTCCAAAGGAGATGGCAGGCATTGCAGCCATGTCATTCATGCCTGGAATTATCGCACATGCTGTCGAGGAAAGCGAAACAATAAAATTGAGAATAGCTGAATGTGAATATACAGGAGTTGAAGAAAGAAAACTGCCATAGCGCATATAAAATAATAACCCGGCAACTAAATACATGAAAAAATAATTTCTTTGTTGCTTGTGTAAAGCCGGATAATCTGAATATCACCAAGTGATTGTAATGATGTAAATTACGTTCGCCTTAATTAGAATAAACCTAATTTCTTGGTAGGGTTACTATATGGTGAACTATTAATAATACTATATTGAAAGGAAAATACAATGGAATACTTTGATGACTTTGAAATAGGCAGAAAAATTATTACTAAAGGAAGATCTGTAACCGAAGCGGATATTGTAAACTTTGCCGCTATCAGCGGAGACTGGCATCAACTTCATACTGACATAGAATTTTCTAAAAAAGGGCCGTTTGGAGAGCGTATCGCGCATGGGTTTCTTGTTCTTACAATTGCTTCCGGCTTGATGCCTCTTGCGCAGATGGCCGTTTTGGCCTTTTACGGGATGGATTCAGTCCGATTTTTGAATCCAACAAAAATAGGAGATACAATTCATCTTGAAATAGAGGTTATTGAGAAAAAAGAAAAAGGAAGTAAAAGCGGTGTTATTTCATTTAAAACTTCCGTTATGAACCAAAATGATGAAGCGGCTTGTATTTTTATCATGAAAATGGCGCTCCACAGAAAATGAGGAACATTATCTTATGAAAACATTGAAACACCTTTTTGCCCCCATCATGATAGGGAGAATGGAAGTCATGAATCGATTGGTAATGCCTCCCATGGGTATAAACTTTGGTGTAGATGATCAAGGATATGTTACCGATCAGTTAACAGAATATTTTGTAAAGAGGGCAGAAGGCGGCACTGGTTTGTTGATCGTGGGGGGGGCGGCATGCCACCCTTCCGGACTGGATTTGCCCAGGTTGCCTAGAATTTGGGATGATAAACATATACCTGGATTCAAGAAAATGACCGATGCTGTGCACAAATATGATGTAAAGTTCGGCATACAGCTTCTCCACGGGGGAAGGCAAGTTGCAGGAGAAGTAAAAGTTGCACCGTCACCTCTTCCTGCACAGGGAGTTGTCAAAGGTATCCCTAAGGAGCTCACAATAAAAGAGATAGAAGAAATTGTAAGTTCATTCGGGGATGCTGCCAGAAGAAGTGAAGAAGCCGGTTTTGATTTTGTTGAAATCCACGGTGCCCATGGATATCTGGTTACTCAGTTTCTTGGCCTTAACTCTAACAAACGAAATGACATATATGGCGGCAGTTTTGACAACAGAATTCGATTTCTCCTTGAAGTTTTTAGCAATATCAAGAAAAAGACCAGCAAGGATTTTCCAGTGGGAATAAGGATTAATGGTGACGATTATATCAAAAATGGAAACACCATTAAGGATGCAATAAGGACTGCACAAATCCTTGAGAAGGAAGGTATTGATTATCTGCATATTTCCGCAGGGATTTATGGTTCTTATACTCCGGGTATTACAATCCCTTCAATGTATGCAAAACAAGGTGTTTTTATCCACCTTGCAGAAGAAATCAAGAAAATTGTTTCAATACCCGTGATCGGAGTCGGAAGGATAAAAGATCCCGAGCACGCAGATCGAATTATAAAAGAAGGAAAAGCTGATATGGTTTCAATGGGGAGGGCGCACATCGCTGACCCTGAAATTGCAAGAAAGGCCCAATCTGGAAAACTTTCTGATATAAGACATTGTTTAGGATGCTGTATAGGTTGCGTGAAACAGGTCTTTGCTCTACAGGAAGCAAGCTGTGTCATGAACCCCATGGTAGGCAGGGAACATCTTTTAAAAGATGAGAAAAAAACTTTTGAACAAAAGAAATTATTAGTACTGGGCGCAGGACCAGCCGGTCTTGCTGTATCAAGGAGGGCCTCTATACGAGGACACAAAGTTATGCTTTGTGATGAAAGAGGATATATAGGTGGTATGGTAAGGGCTGCCTCCAAAGCACCTGGCCGAGAAGAACTGGGTGAATTAATTGACTACTATCAACATGAGTTGGACAAATTACAAGTTGAAATCAGACTAAATACAGGTGTCGATATGGAGTTGGTTGAATCAATGAATCCGGATGCCGTTATTATATCGACCGGAAGTCAACCAAAGATGCCAATTATTAAAGGTCTTTTCAAAAGCAAAATAAACAAACACAGTGCGATCGACATATTGGAAGGCGAGTCGATTGTTGGGGATCGAGTTATAGTACTCGGCGGTAATATGGCAGGACTGCAAATAGCGGATTTCCTGAGCGAAAAGGGAAAGACGGTCGCTGTTCTGCATCCAGGCAAGCATTTTGCTGAGGAAATGTCAGGAAACGACCGGGTGTTTTTAAGGGAAAGACTGAAAACTGAAAATGTGGTTTTATATAAAAATGTGTCAATCGTTTCATTCCTTCCGAACGGAATAGTCTTTGAGATAGACGATAAAGAGATTCGACTTGAAGGATATGAAGACATTGTTATTTCAATGGGAATGGAATCTGTTAAAAGTGTAAAAAATATATTCAAACATAAGGATATACCGCTTTACATCATTGGAGATGCTAAAACTCCAGGATTGCTTCTGGACGCCATCGCTGATGCAGATGAAATCGGGCGGTCAATTTAGGTCGAAAACATTAAGCATGGTGTTTTTGCCATAATATTAAGAGGAGAAATATATAGATGAGAACTGCAAAACAATACGATGAAGATTTGATGAAAATGAGAAACAATATATATGTGGGCGGTAAACGTGTGCAGCGCAATGATTCAATGTTTCAGCCATCTTTGAATGTTATACGAAAAACCTTTGATGCTGTATCAGATCCTGAAATGAAGCCTTTGATAGTCGTTCCTTCAGAACTGGACGGGAGTGATATCAACCGTTTCACTCACACACACAGAAGTATTGATGATTTGATGAAAAAACAGGAAATGACTCGTAAATTATGCTGGGCGAGCGGGAACTGTATCCAAAGGTGTATGGGAACAGATGCGCTTAATGCAGTCGGAGTCGTATCAAAAGAAATCGATGAAAAAAAAGGGACTGAGTATCACAAGAATTTTTTGAAATATCTGAAATATTATCAGGAAAATGATCTTATAGGAAATGCTGCCCAGACGGATGTAAAGGGAGACCGGAGTAAGCGGCCCCATCAACAAAAAGATCCGGATCTGTATCTTCGTATAGTAGAAAAGAAATCAGACGGGATTGTCGTTCGGGGGGCTAAAGCACACAACACCACCGGGCCATATGCAGACGAAATCATAGTACTTCCCACGCGTGCATTGACAAAAGAAGAGGGTGATTGGGCGGTTTCCTTTGCGATTCCTGCGGATACAGAGGGGATAAAGCTTGTCTGCCGGGTCAGTTCCATGCGGGAACGTAAACATCTTGATGCGCCAGGTTGTGAGTTTGGGATGTCTGATTCCATGACCATATTTGAAGATGTTTTCGTACCATGGGAAAGAGTTTTTATGTGTGGTGAATGGGAGTTTGGTGCCAGATTAGCATTGCTGTTCGCTAATTATCATCGACATTCCTACTGTGGATGCAAGCCTGCTGTAACGGATATAATTATGGGACTTACCGCCCTTGTGGCAGAATATAATGGTATTGGTAAGACTCCGCATGTTGTCGACGATATATCCGAACTCATGATTCTTGCTGAGCTTGTCTATGCTTCGGGGATTGCCGCTTCCGCCAAAGGCAGCGAGTCCTCATCCGGAATTTTTGAGCCCGCCTTTATCTATTCCAATACAGGACGCTATATAGCAGGAGAAAATATTTACCACGAGTACAGCATACTGGCAAAAGCCGCCGGGGGTTTACCTGCAACTCTGCCATTTGAAGAAGACTGGTACAATGATGACACAAAAGATCTTCTTCATAAGTATATTATGCGCAATCCAGATATTTCTTCCGAAGACCAGCACCGTCTTTTCAGATTTATTTCAGACTACAGCTGTTCCGGTATTGCCGGAGTTTATCAGTATGCCGGAGTTCATGGAGGAGGATCACCGATTATGGAAAAAATAGGCGTAAGGGCAACCTATGATATTGAATTGAGAAAGAATATTGTAAAAGATCTTGCCGGCATAAAAAAATAAGTAATGTCCAGAATTTTTTATTTTAGGGAATGAAAATCATGAGTAACAAAATAGATACCGACGGTTATACATATAATCAAAAAATGATAGTTGATTTTATTAATCAGCTTTCTAAAAAATTTGATCGTAAATATTGGATGGAAAAAGCTGATAAGAAAGAGTTTCCACAGGAAATGTGGGATGAAATTGCCAAAAATGGATATTTGGGGCTTGTAATCCCTGAAAAATATGATGGAGCTGAGTTTTCATTTAGTGATTTAAGGGTATTTTTAGAAGAATTGTCAACAAAAGGGTTAATGACCCTTCATTTCGTAAGTTTTTTTATGGACAGCATTTTGCTTTTACATGGAAGCGAAGAACTAAAAAAAGAGTATCTTCCTCAAATGGCAAAAGGAACTTATTTTAGCTTTGCACTGACTGAAGCGGATGCAGGAACAAATTCTTTAAAGATTTCTACTAAAGCAGAAAAAGAAGGAGATTTCTATCGCATTAACGGTTCCAAGTTGTTTATAACCGGAGCAGATGAATCAAAATATATGGTACTGGTCGTGAGGACTAAGGCTTTTAATGAAGATAATCGAAAAGATGGTATCAGTATTTTTGTGGTTGACTCTCATGCCAAAGGCATCACAATGCAGCCTCAGGACATTCATATGGTCTCTCCGGACAAGCAGTACACAGTATTTTTTGATAATGTTATGGTTCCCAAGAAAAATTTGATTGGAGAAGAGGGTAAAGGGTTTTCATATTTGCTTTCAGGTTTAAACCTGGAAAGAATCATTATTTCATGTTTTAGTCTTGGTATGGGAAAATATGTCCTTAAAAAGGCGACCGACTATGCTAAGGAAAGAAACATTTTCGGAGATCCGATCGGGAAGTACCAGAGCGTACAGCATCCTTTGAGTCGTGCGTTTCTTGAAATTCAACTTGCCAGTCTTGCAAACCGTGAAGCATCTGAAGCGCTTGATGCGAAAAGAAAACCCCGGTTGATAGGCATGTACGCTAATATGGCAAAAATTTCTGCAAGTGAGGCTGCTTTTCATGCCTGTGACGCAGCAATTCAGACGATGGGTGGATATGGTATTACCAAAGAATATGACGTAATAAATTTTTTTACTGCGACTCGTGCACTGCGAGTTGCTCCTGTAAATAACGAAATGATTTTGAACTATTTAGGAGAAAATTATCTTGGGTTACCAAGAAGTTATTAAGAATATGGAGGTATCATGATACAGAAATTATTTAGCCTTGAAGGGAAGAAAGCTCTTGTAATAGGCGCAAGTAAAGGTTTAGGGGAAGCTATGACACTTGCTTTAGCATCTGCCGGTGCAGCTGTAGCCCTTGCAAGCCGGTCTGTCGAACTTATCGAGACGATCAGCAGTGATATAAACAACCGTGGTGGAAACGCGATAGCTGTAAAAGCTGATATTAGTAAGGAAGAAGACATCGAAAGGATGACAACCAAAGTAATTGATTCTTTTGGTGAGATAAATATATTGATTAATAATGCAGGAGTTTATAAGCCGGGGAAAGCTATTGAGTTAAGTACTGAAGACTGGGATACAACAATTAATGTTAATCTAAGGGGTCTTTTCTTATGTTGTCGGAGCGTAGGAAAATATATGGTGAAACAGAAAAGCGGAAAAATAATAAATATTGCCTCTGTACTCGGTAAA
>Ga0164313_10005294_pt1 | contig 11424 bp, 7 predicted proteins | sample GuaBasSedimGuay4_FD_113735 | JGI IMG/M metagenome (GOLD analysis project Ga0164313, IMG submission 113735) | Subseafloor sediment microbial communities from Guaymas Basin, Gulf of California, Mexico - Guay4, Core 4569-4, 0-3 cm | ecosystem: Environmental > Aquatic > Marine > Hydrothermal vents >...
TAAAGAAGATGAAAGCATCGCTACTGCGATACCACCTGCACATGCTATTGAGTTTAAAGTTTTCATCGTTTTTACCCGCCTTCGTAATCAGTTAATTTTTCAATGTTTGTCACAAAGTGTGACTTGTGTCCCTTTTGCAAATCCCAGTTGGGAACTGCGTCACATCTCTTTTATTGGATGCTTGACATCTTTATACGGCTACAGTGGAAGCAAATGAAGAAATGGGTATACCCTTAATGGGGCAAGGGGTGGCGGTGGCATTGCAAAGAACGTCGAGCGATTTCTCTGAGATGTCATCTAATTTGTTGTTTTATAAGGATAAATACGATTTTAGGGGGGATTTTTGACCCGAGTTGACCCAAAAGGGGTAGGGGTGTTAATCATGTGCTCGGGAGGGGCTAACGTGCGGGTATTACTGGGGTTCGCGGGCGAGTTCTTCGATGCGGAACTGTTCGTCCCTGTATGCTGATTCCCAGTCAAAGGGTGTGGAGGAGGGCGAATTTTCCTCGATTATCAGGGGATTCTCCCGCTCGATATGTTCTTTTACTCCCCATTTCCGGGTGTTGCTCAGGCCTTTTTCAGAGGGCTCACCCAGGTACATGTCCTGTAATCCTGGCAAGCTGGTACTACCGTCTTCCAGGATAGTTCCAGGGCCTTGGTAGTGGTCCGCTCCGGCCATATCCTTCTGGATGTCGAGACCGATATTGCCGCAGCCGCGCTGTCCCAGTGTGATGGCTCTGGTGACGCTGGCATACCCGCTGCCCTGCTGAAATGGGCTGTAGGAGAGCAGGCCGTCCTTGTTTATCGCCAACTCCGCGCTGGACATAAGCTTGCATTTGACGTCATCCGGGGTCAGGTCTGGCTCCAGTTGTAATAGTAGGGCGACCATCCCTGAGACCAGGGCGCTTGCCTGTGATGTGCCGGTCATTACGAATTCGCCGGTTTTCAAAAGGTAGTCCGGATAGTCTTTGGTGAGTGTCGATCCTGGGCGGGTTATGCCCGTCATATGTCCGCCGGGAGCAACGATGTCGGGCTTAATATGGGCATTGGGGGTAGGGCCACGAGATGAGAAATCCGGAATGTAGTCGTCATCTCTGGTGTCTACCGTCCATGAATCGGTCACCGCGCCAACCGTGATCAGGTAGGGTAAGTTTCCCGGGGACCCAATAGTCATTGCGTCGGGCCCCTCGTTACCAGCTGCTGCTATCACGGTTATACCGCTTGCCCAGGCTTTCATGGCGGCCTGATTAACGGGGTCCAGCCAATAGTGCCAGCGTGGCCTGGCTGAGAATGATAAATTAAGCACCTTGATGTCCAGTGCCTCGCGTTGATCTACTACATATTGAATTGCCCGCACGATATCCAATAAGTCACCATGCCCCGCCACATCGAATGCCTTTACAGCGACAAGGTTCACGTCGGGAGCGACGCCTTTGAATGTTCCGGTAGGCTGACCTTTATTTGTAACCGGGTCGCTGTTGGCGATGACGCTTGCCATATGTGTGCCGTGGCCGCTGCCATCAAAAGCTTCTTTTCCCGAGATATCCTTAATAGCGTCATAGCGGGCCAGGATTCGAGACTTTCCCCGGGTGTCCAGGGCAAGTGAATTGGCCTCCCACAAGCCAGAGTCGACAATAGCCACGGTAATGCCCCTGCCGGTAATCTGGTGTAAGTGCAGGGAGTCGGCGCCTATTACGGTCGGGAAATAGGTGTCCTCGTGATTATTTCTATAGCCAGGTATGAGCTTTGTTTCGCAGTCGGGGCCAAATGTGGCTGTTATTTCAAAATCGCTTTGAATTGGAAAATTCTCGGTCCAGGTATTCCCGGTGGTTTTGAACGCAAGCCGCAAACGGGCCGTCTTATCCAGAACGGGTGCGTCCTCTTTGGTGAATACTAGTGAAAGCTCCCCTTCGCGTTCAGGTTGCGCTGTGTCTATCTTTGTCTCCCCCAGGGACAAGGAGTGAATCTTCCCCAGGGTAGTTGGCCATTTTATGTCCAGGGACAGGAGGCGTTCCCTGGTTTCCTTTTTATTGTACAAGCGCCAGCTAAGCTGTGAATTTTCGAGCTCCAGTTCCATGGCGCCACCCACGTCACAGGTCTTTTCGACATCCGGGGCAGAGTCTACGGGTGGCCCGGACGTGGAGAGGTCGTCCAGGTGCCGACTCACCAATGGTGATTTAAGAATCTTGTCTAACTGCGTGGCTGTTACTATTGCGCCAACGGCATCGATAATATGCAGACTATGGCTTATGGTGCCGCCGTTGTCCTCAACCAGGTGCTGTAATTCGGATGCGGAGCTGCCTTGCAGCATTACCTTGAACGGGGTTGTGCTGTCCTGGGCTGCCCACGAAAGCTGGCCGAGGCACAGCAGGGACAACGCGGTAGCGGTATTCAGGAAAGTGAAGCACTTCATCTGGGGAAGGAGTGTTAGCCCTCGGTCACTTCGTCAATTTCTGATGTGAAGTTCTGCATCAACATTGTAGGTACATCTTCCGGGTATATGGGCCTTGAAAAATAGTAGCCCTGCAACAAGGTGCATTGTTTCTTTACCAGGTATCGAAGCTGGTCTTGCGTTTCTATACCCTCGGCAATAACCCTGAGATTAAGGGCTTTTGCCAGTGCCAGAATGGCGTCAATGATGGCCGCGCCATCGGCAGTGTGCAGATCCGCAACAAAACTCTGGTCAATCTTTAGCGTATCAATGGGGAAGCGCTTCAGATAGCTGAGCGATGAGTAGCCTGTTCCGAAATCATCGATTGCCAGGTCCAGCCCTATCGCCTTGAGTTCACTCAACTTGGCGATATTGGTTTTCGCATCGGTCATGATGGCGCTTTCGGTAAATTCCAGCTCCAGTCGGTTGGCGTCCAGGCCGGATTTCTCCAGGAATGTCTCGATGTACGCCGGTAGGTTTGTGTGGTTGAATTGCATGGGTGAGATATTTACGCAAATGCGAAATTTGTCTATGGGCAAGGTGTCCCAGTAACTACAGTGTCTTGCAACTTCGGACAACACCCATTCCCCCAGCTCGATTATCTGGCCGGTACTTTCCGCTACAGGGATAAACTCCAGTGGAGACACCATGCCGCGCTGGGGGTGTTTCCAGCGTACCAGGGCTTCCATGCTCACCACCTTTCCATTTCTGATATCAACCTGGGGCTGATATCGAAGTTCGAGCTCATCGTTTCTTAAGGCGTGGCGCAACTCTTCTTCCATTTTGAGTTGTTCCACCGCTGTGGCATTCATATCTTCATCGTAAAAACGATAACAGGCGCGACCCTCAGCTTTTGCGACATACATGGCGGTGTCCGCATTTCGAACCAGCGTGTCCGGGTCGGTGCCATCGTGTGGAAATAGTGCAATGCCTATACTCGGTGTAACCACCGGGTTGTGAGACTGTAGCTGAATGGGCTCGGAAAGAGAGTTCAGGATTCTTTTTGCGACAAGCTCCACATGGGCAATATTGGGAACATCTGACAACACCACGGTGAACTCATCGCCACCCAGGCGGGCAATCTCCGTACCACCGTCTATATCATCGAGATCTTCTGCACTGTTTTCCGTGAGATAGTTGATTGCGTCGTCTTCGCGCAGTTCGACGGTGAGGCGTTTGGCAATTTCAACCAGTAATCTATCGCCACGGCCATGGCCGATGGAATCATTGATGCGTTTGAAATGATCAAGGTCGATAAATAACAGTGCGGCGTTGGAATTTCGTCGCTGGCTACGTTTTAAAATTCGGTTCAGTTGCTCATTAAAACTGCGTCTGTTGGGCAGGCTTGTCAGTGGGTCGTAATAGGCGAGATAACGCAGGCGGTCTTCCTGGCGTTTCAGGGCATTGAATGCATTGCTGGCCCGCAGCATGTAGTGCACATCGCGGCCCAGTAACGACCAGTTAACGGGTTTTGTTTTATATTGTGTCGCGCCGGCCTCGAAGCCCAGGTCTATTGACTGGCGGTCATTAGAGCCCGTTACAATCATAATGGGGATGGATTCCCCCTGGGGCATCTTTCGAATGCGTTTGCAAACCTCCAGGCCGTTCATGCCCGGCATTTCCACATCGAGAAACACCAGGTCGGGGCGTTCGCGCACAAATACATCGAGAGTTTCGGGCCCGTTCGCGGCCTCGACCACGATCATTCCCTCTGCCTCCAGGCATTGCCGGGTTAACAGGCGCACGTTCAGGTCGTCGTCGCTGACGAGAATTTTTGCTTTGTGTTGAACTTCGTTCGTGGAGGACATGCAGGGTCCAAACTAGGTTTATTATAAGCCCATTAGGCTAACACCACTGGCGCAGTACGCCTAGTGAGAATGAGCGCTTAACAGCAGTTTCTGTTATGTCGGTCTCACCGATTAGCTCAGGAGATCATGTGCCTGTGCTGTTTGAAACGCTGCTCTTCGATAAATCGCGGCAATTGTTGCAGGGGAATGGCGGGGCTGTAGTAAAAGCCCTGCACCTGGTGGCAATTAAGCTCTCGAAGAAATTCCACCTGCTCGTAGCGCTCTGCTCCCTCGGCGATGACCAGCATGTCAAGCCGATGAGCCATCTCCACTATCATCTTACAGACGGCGGCCTGTTGTATGTTCTGGGGTACATCACGCACGAAACCGGTGTCAATTTTGAGGGCGGAGATAGGAAGTTCGGTCAGGTGTGTCAGCTGGGAAAACCCGGTCCCGAAATCATCCAGGGAAAACGATATTCCCAGTAACCGCAACTCGTCCATTTGCGTCTTGATGGCCGCCGGGTTCTTTAATATGGTGGTTTCGGTAAGTTCAAACTCCAGGTTGGAGGCATTGACGCCACTACTACTGACTATATCGCGCACAATTTCGACAAAGCGCTCATCCCTCAACTGTGAGAACGAGATATTGACCGCAACGTCCACGCTGGTTAACCCCTGCTCTTCCAGCCAGACGAGGGCGCTGACAGCGTGTTGTATTACCTGGTAGCCGATGGTTTTCATCAGTCCCATGTCCTCGCATTCGGGTAAAAACTGACCTGGCGAGACCAGTCCGCGCTTCGGGTGGTTCCATCGCAGCAGTGCTTCCAGCCCAACCAGTTGCTCGGATGCCAGATCGATCCTGGGCTGGTAGTGCAGTTCAAACTGATTTTTCCGAATGGCTGTGCGCAACTCGCCAGCGAGGGAACTTGCACCACACTCGTCGAACAGGAGTTCTTCGCTGTAGAGGATATATTTGTTGCCCTGTACAGATTTGGCCTGTTGCATGGCACTTCGCGCACGGTCCACCATCTCGGAGGCCTCACCCGTGCCATCGGGATAAATGGCGCTGCCGATACTGGCGTGAATAGACAGCTGTTGTTCGCTCAGGGTCATGGGCCCCGAGAGGCTGAAAAGCATGCTCTCTGCGATGGCCTCTACGTCGTCAGGGGAGCCGACATCCTCCAGCACAATGGCAAACTCATCCCCGCCCAGGCGGGCAATACTGTCGGTACTGCGCATTTTATTGAGCAGGCGGCGGGTCACAGTTTTTATGACAAGGTCGCCACCCGTTTCGCCGTAGTGATCGTTGATATGGGCAAATTGATCGATGTTGATACACAACAGGGCTGTCTTAAAACCGTAACGTTTTGACCTGTCCAGCGCACGATCCAAATGTGCCCGGAAGCCGGCACGGTTGAGTGCACCGGTGAGTGGATCCTGGTTGGACAGTTGTTGGATGGTTTGCCGGGCGCTTTTGAGCTGGATGCTGTAATCCAGAATGCGGTGAGCCAGGGCATCCTGCAACTGTCCGCGTATCAGGTAGTCCTGGGCGCCGTAGTCGCGCAATTGCGAAACTATCGCGTCATCCGCTTCGTCCAGCAGTACGATCATGGGAATTGCAGGGTTATGCCTTTGTGCCAGGCGCAGCAAGTATTCAGTTTCGGGGCCGTGGGACAGGATGACCGCATCTATGTTGGGGTCCATGAGTGCTTCCAGCGGTCGGTCCATGGAATCTGGTGTAGAAAGCCTAAAGCGCCGTGGAATCGCGCGCTCCAGACAGGAAGACAGGATCAGATGATCCGTCTTGTTGTCAGAAATGATCAATACAGTACTTTGATCCACGTAGATCCCTATATTCCACTCATATATGATCTCGGTACTGCGGCGACCCCAATCCGCATGCAGTACTGAGTATTATTGCTTATTCTTTATATAACATGAAGTTATACGGGTTATCTCAGTGAATTTCTAGTAAATAAATATTGAAAAATACCAATCTACGCGAGATTGACTGGTCGGCGCCAATATGGGGCCAGGGGAACTGCTTGATGGGTGGGTCAGGGGAATGACTGATAAAGAATTTATCGAGCTTCCCTAGACCGGCTCGCAGGAGAACACCGGGATATTGCGCTCAGCGCTCTGGTCAATATTTTGGTGCGCCCCTATACTTGAAAAGTTGATGCCTATCAAAACCTTAGGGTTGATCGGCTGGAAAGGTATACATCATGAGTTTGGTAAGGGAATTAATGAAATTAAAAATAAAAGCTATCAGGGGCCTTGTGCTGGCTGTAATGGTAGCTCCCCTCCTCGCTGGCTGTGCCAGTGAACCCGGTAAGCCATCATCTCCCAATGCAGCAGTATCGGCCAATGACCTCGCCGCCAGGGCGGGTCTGCAGGACGGACGTGGCCGATTCCGTGAAGTGTTCTGTGCGGTATTGGAAGAGCACGGCAGTGAGCTGCCGGACTATCGGTCCTGTGACGAGGCCCTGACTGCGGATGGGGTGGAGGCCGGCGCCACTGGAGAACCGGTGAAACTGGGGCAGACCGAAGCGAACTATCTGGTCCTGATGGTGCCGGGGCTGGGCTGGGAGTGCTTCGCCGATTGGCTGGACTTCGATGGTTCGGCATCAAAGCATGTTGCCCAGTTTGGCTATGACATTCAAATGCTGGCAGTTGATGGTTTGTCCAGCACCGAAAACAATGCGCAACAAATCAGGGATTACATCGCCAAACTGCCGCCGGAGCAGGCCGATATGCCCATCATCCTGGCTGGATACTCCAAGGGTGCGCCCGATATTCTTACGGCGGTGGTGGCATATCCCGAACTGCAACAGCGGGTGGTCGCCGTCGTCAGCGTGGCGGGGTCGGTAGCGGGCTCACCCCTGGCCGATGATGCCACCCAGGGGCAGGCCAACATGCTTATCCATGTACCCGGGTCGACCTGTGACGAGGGTGACAACGGCGCAGTTGCAAGCCTGAGGACGGCTGTGCGACAACAATGGCTGGCAGACAATCCGCTGCCGCAGCAGATCCGCTATTATTCCGTGGTTACCTACCCGGAACCCGAGCGCGTTTCGTGGGGTTTACGCAACGGCTATCGCATTCTCGGTGGCGTGGACCCCCGCAATGACACCCAGGTACTCATTCCGGATCAGATGATCCCGGGCTCCACCCTGGTGGCTTTTGTTAACGCCGACCATTGGGCTATCGCTGTTCCCGTGGCCAGGGAGCATGAGTTCATCGGCAGTACTCTGGTGAATCGCAACGACTATCCGCGTGAGGCCTTCCTGGAGGCCCTGTTGAGATATGTGGAAGAGGATTTGGCCAGCGGTAGCAACACCGAGAGGGTGCGGGAGGTTGAATAACTTACGTGTAGTGCGTACAACAATATCGATAATTGCCCTGACATTCCTTGCAGCATGTGCCAGCAAACCCTATTCCCCCGTCGATGTATCGACTTCAAGCTTTCTGCAGCGCACCACCACCCAGGAGCAGGGGAATATTCGGGTGACAGCGGCAGTACCCAGCGCTGCTGAGGCAAAAGCCCTCACCGGGGTGGATGTGTACCAGCAGGGTATTCAGCCGGTCTGGCTCAAAGTGGAGAATAATGGTGACCAGCGGGTTAGGGTGACCCCCTGGAGTATCGACCGGAATTACTTCTCCCCGATTGAAGTGGCGTACATGAACCGTAAAAAGTTCAGCAGCCAGGGCTACGATGATATGCAGCGCTGGTTTTATGAGAACCGGCTGGAGCGCCGCGTTCCCCCTGGTGAATCCCGATCGGGCCTTGTGTACACCCACCTGATGCCGGGTACCAAGGGTTTCAATCTGGATCTTTTTACCGCCAGTGGCTCGCTGAACTTTACTTTTTTTGTCCCCATGGCCGGATTCACCGCCGATTACAAGCGGGTCGACTTCGATAATCTGTATGCGGATACCGGGGTGCGGGAACTGGCAGTGGGCGAATTACAATCCGTATTGGAAGGGGAGCTCCCCTGCTGTTCCACGGATGCATCCGGCGAGAAAAATGGTGGCCCTTTCAACGTGGTGTTGGTGGGTTCGGATGTGGCGGTGAGGCGCTCTCTACTACGGGCCAACTGGAATGAAACGGCAGCCAATGACCCCAGTACTGCGGACGCGCGACTACACCATTATCGAGGACGGCCGCCCGACACCGTTTTTGTACAGCGCCGTGAAGATAGCGATGAACGCCTGGAGCTGCGCCTCTGGCTGGCTCCCTGGCGTGGCGACGATAAACGCGTCTGGGTGGGTCAGGCCAGATTTAGCAATAGCAAAACCCGTCTGTTCGACATGGACTCGAATTTTTTTGCCCGTTTCGCCAGGGAAAATGTCGGCGCCGACGTAGACAGTGCAGTCAACTATGTTTTACAACGATTCTGGTATAACCAGTCGCTGATCAAGATGGGCATTGTGCAGGGCGCGGGTGCATCCACCCCGGAAAAGCCCCACAGGAGTTTTACCGGCGCCGAGTATTTCACCGCGGGCTACCTTACAGTCATGTTGCTTTCGGAAGAACCTGTCGCAATGGATGAGACCGAGTTTATTTACTCGCAGGAGCAAAAAGAACCGGGGGATGGCAGTGAACAGTAGTTACCGCCTCAGCTTCGCGTCTATCGCATTGGCGTTGTTGTTCGTTTTCACGGCCCCCATTGCCCCCGCGCAGGATCGACAGGTTTTCCAGGGGCGGAAGATCGCCCCCCCTAATGATCGACTGCATATCCAAACCGAGCAGGTAGTCAGGGTCACCACAGCGGTTCCCAGTGCGCAGGAGACCGTAGCGATTTTTGGCGCCAACCTCTACCGGGACAATATTCAACCGGTCTGGGTCCGGGTCGAGAACCTGGGAGATAAACTGTTGTTTCTCACGCCCATGGGCCTGGATGATGGATATTACACGGCGCGGGAAGCCGCTCAGCGTATTCGCCGCAGCGACTCTGAAGACCTGCGCAGCGAGGAGTTTGAGAACCGGGGCATTGTGCGACTGCAATTGCCTCCCCACAGTGTTCAGTCCGGGTATATTTTCAGCCGCGTGGATGAGGGCACAAAGTCTTTCAATGTGGATGTGATCGGCGATTCCTCCCACTATATGATGACGTTTTTTGTACCTGTCCCCGGCCTCAAGCTGGATCATTACGAAGTAGATTTCAAGAATCTTTATCCCGAGAGCGAACAGAAACAGGTTGATCTGGCGGGGCTGCTGGACGAGTTGGAATCGATGCCCTGCTGTGTCCGTGACGAAAAGGGTGAGACCAGGGGCGACCCCCTCAACCTGGTCTTTGTGGGAGAGGGTAAGAGTATGTTCTATGCCTTAATGCGCGCCGGTTGGGATGAGACCGAGACCATCTACGGGGGCTCCCTGTTTAAGACCGCGGCCTCAGCGTTGTCCGGGGGCACTTATCGCTACTCGCCGGTGAGTGCACTGTATGTATTCGGCCGTCCCCAGGATATCGCCATGCAACGGGCACGTTCCAGTATCCACGAACGAAACCACCTGCGCCTCTGGTTGACTCCACTGCGCCACGAGGGCAAGCCAGTCTGGATAGGGCAGATCAGCCGGGATATCGGGGTACACTTTACCTGGAAGACGATCACAACCCACAAGATCGATCCCGATGTCGATGAAACCCGGGAGTTTTTGGTAGAAGACCTGGCCTATGCCCAGTCTCTGTCCAAATTTGGCTATGTGGGCGGCGTTGGCGCCGCGCCCTATGATCAGCCCCGGGGCAATCTCACGGGGGACCCCTATTTTACCGATGGCAAGCGGGTCATCATGTGGATGGCGGACCAGTCAACCAATATCAGTGAAATTGAAGCGCTAGATCTCAGCGCGATTGGCGGCACAGTGATCCCCGGCCAGTGAGAGTATGCTAGAATCCGCCCCTGATCCCTTCCTGCCCTTTTTGAAAATTATTTTGATTCTATGAGTTTAGCCTCCGAAAAACTGGAAACCATTCGCCAGCAGGTGCAGTACCACCTGGACAAGGCAGAGAGTAAGAAACTGAACCCCTCCCAGGAGCGCGCCCTGTGCGACGCCATCAAGGAGCGGTTACAGCGTGAAAATGCGGTCTTGATTGCGCACTATTACACACCGCCCGCTATACAGGCCCTGGCTGAGGAAACTGGCGGCTGTGTCTCTGACTCCCTGGAGATGGCGAAGTTTGGCCACGAGCACCCCGCCCAGACACTGGTTGTCGCCGGCGTGAAATTTATGGGAGAGACCGCCAAAATTCTCACCCCGGAAAAACGTGTCCTCATGCCCACCCTGGAAGCCACCTGCTCCCTCGATCTGGGCTGCCCCATTGAAGATTTTTCAGCATTCTGTGACCAGCATCCGGATCGTAAAGTCGTTGTCTATGCCAATACGTCCGCCGCGGTAAAAGCACGGGCAGATTGGGTGGTCACCTCCAGCATCGCCCTGGATGTCATTGAGCATCTGGCCGATCAAGGTGAGAAGATTATCTGGGCCCCGGACAGGTATCTGGGAGATTATGTGCGGCGCTCTACCGGTGCCGATATCCTCATGTGGGATGGCGCCTGTATTGTCCATGAAGAATTCAAGGCGAGGGGGCTGGCTGATTTGAAGCGCGTATACCCCGATGCTGCCGTACTGGTTCACCCGGAGTCCCCGGCTTCTGTAATTGAACTGGCTGATCGTGTGGGCTCCACCACGCAAATTATCAATGCAGCCCGGGAGATGGATAACAAACAGTTTATTGTTGCCACCGACCAGGGCATTTTTTATAAGCTGCAGCAACTGGCGCCTGATAAAGAGTTTATTATTGCCCCAACGGCGGGTGAGGGGGCGGATTGCCGCAGTTGTGCCAACTGCCCGTGGATGGCTATGAACGAGCTGGAGGTTCTCGCTGGCGTGTTTGATCGAACTGACAATGAGATACTTGTCGAAGAAGCCGTCGCGGAGCAGGCCATGATACCGCTGCGCCGTATGCTTGATTTTTCTGCGCAGCTAAAAAGGGAAGGTGGGGCTTAGGTCGCTGCTTATCAGGACGCGCCCAGGCTAAAGCCGCATCTTCTTGCGCATATCGGCTATATCCTTGAGCCGGTGCTGCATTTTGGCCGTGGTGAGATGATCTTTGTCCGAAAGCTCCAGTGCGTAATGCAGTTGTTTTTCCGCCTGGTCCATTAGCCCATTCAATATAAAATACTCGGCTCTTGCGCGGTGCAA
>Ga0164313_10005295_pt1 | contig 11422 bp, 11 predicted proteins | sample GuaBasSedimGuay4_FD_113735 | JGI IMG/M metagenome (GOLD analysis project Ga0164313, IMG submission 113735) | Subseafloor sediment microbial communities from Guaymas Basin, Gulf of California, Mexico - Guay4, Core 4569-4, 0-3 cm | ecosystem: Environmental > Aquatic > Marine > Hydrothermal vents...
ATTCTCGCCACAGGCGGTTAATACAAATGATGCTACAATCATTGAGCTTAATATCTTTTTCATTTTTTATCCTTGATTATTGGGTGAGTGTTTAAACAAGCTATATTATATACCCCTTATCATTGAAGATGCAGGTTCAGTAAACAAAAGGTTACATTTGTTTTTTTATGGTTGGCTATCAATAAATATGAAATTAATTTATACCACTGAAAATCGCTATTTAGTTCACAATATTCAAAACATTGTGGAGAATGCGGGCATTGTTATTATGTTTAAAAATGAGTTTGCAGCAGGTGCGGCGGGAGATCTTGTTCCACATGAAACATGGCTTGAGTTGTGGGTGAATGATGCCGATTATGATAAGGCACTGGCTGTTATTGCTGCTTCTTTTAGCTCGGTTGATGATGTTGATTGGCTTTGCGACCATTGTGGTGAAAAAAATGATGCTTCCTTTGATTTTTGTTGGCAGTGTCAAACAAGTCGTTAAATTATTGCCTCTTAAAACATCCTCGCTACTTCTTCTATCAGCTCTGTTCTTTAGGTATACTTAAAATATCTACTAGGAGAAAATCATGTCTAATATCGGCAAGTCAATTACACAGTTTATTATTGAGCAACAACGCGCTCACCCACATTCGTCGGGTGAGATGTCGGGCTTGTTAAATGATATTGTCAGTGCCTGCAAGAAGATCTCTCATCTGGTCAACCGTAGTGGGATCATTGGTATCAGCGGTGCGGCGGAGTCTGAGAATGTGCAGGGTGAGGTGCAAAAGCAACTTGATATTATCACTAATGATGTGATGGTTGATCATCTTGATTGGACGGGACATCTTGCCGCGATGGCTTCGGAGGAGATTGAGGAAATCATTCAAATCTCTGATTCTATGCCGAAAGGTCAATATTTAATCGCCTTTGATCCCCTTGATGGTTCATCGAACATTGATATTAACTTATCAGTCGGCACTATCTTTTCTATTTTACGTTGCCCTGAGGGTGTGACTACACCTACTGTTGAGGACTTTATGCAAAAAGGGACTGAGCAAGTGTGTGCTGGTTTTTGTGTTTATGGTCCTGCAACGATGATGATTTTAACCACGGGACAAGGTGTGAATGGCTTTACACTTGATGGTGATGTTGGCGAGTTTATTTTGACTCATCCTGATATGACGATCCCCGAAGATACGGCTGAATTTGCTATCAATATGTCTAATCAACGCTTTTGGGAGCCATCTGTTCAACGTTATGTTGAGGAGTGTATTCAAGGCATTGCAGGTGGGCGCGAGAAGAACTTTAATATGCGCTGGACGGCTTCTATGGTGGCAGAGGTGTATCGTATTCTTATTCGTGGTGGTATTTTTATGTATCCATTTGATCATAAGCCAAGCACTAATGGCGGCAAGTTACGATTGATGTATGAAGCCAGTCCGATGAGTTTTATTGTTGAGCAGGCGGGTGGATTAAGCTCCACGGGGTATCAACGTATTATGGATATTGAAGCACAAGATATTCACCAACGTGTGCCGGTTATTTTAGGCTCTAAAAATGAAGTTGAACGTGTGGTGTCTTATCACCAACAAAACAAGGAAGAGAAATAAAAATGGTTGATATTGTTAATTATGAAACCTTATTGATAGTCGGCAAAGAGCAAGCAGAGCCACAACGCTTTTTGTTTACCTTCTTAAAAGCCTCTTTGCCCAAAGATCATGAAGGTGATGAAAGTAATCGCTTTGCCACCGGTAATGGTGGTGTTTTACAAGCCATTATGTGCGTTGATAAACCTTTGGATGATCTCACTACTTTTGCTGATTTAGTTACTGAATCAGAGAATATGGGGCAAGAATGGCAATTAGTTATTGTTGCTTGTCTTTCAGGTTTAGGTGGGCAGATGCCCACAGCAACAGAAACTGAACTACAACTTAAACTGATGGTGCAAAGAGTCGAAAATGGCGGTGATTTATCACGTTATTTAGCCTTTGATCGCCAAGGTGATTTAGTCCAATTCACTTAAAGTCTAGCCATGTCTTCCATTGATTATGATGTCATTATTCTCGGAGCAGGGGCGTCGGGTTTATTGTGTGCATTCACTGCGGCGCAACGTGGCAGACGGGTTTTAGTATTAGAAAAAGCCAATAAAGTCGGCAAGAAGATCTTAATGTCAGGCGGTGGCAAGTGCAACTTCACCAATTATAATGTTGAAGCTGAACACTTTATTTCCAATAACCCACACTTTTGCAAAGCGGCTTTAAAGCGTTATAGCCAATGGGACTTTCTTGCCCTTGTTGATAAACATGGTATTGCGTTTGAAGAACGACAACATAGTCAGTTATTTTGCCTCAACTCAGCAAAAGATATTCTCACCATGTTGCTCAATGAATGTGAACAAGCAGGCGTGGTAATCCAAACTAACTGTGATGTTATCAATATTAATAGTACAACAGACAACACCGAACAGCCTGTTTATCAACTTGATCTTGAACAACAATCACTACGCTGTCATGCACTTATTGTTGCCACAGGGGCATTATCAATCCCCTCTTTGGGTGGCAGTGGCATTGCTTATGATATTGCCAGACAGTTTGATTTATCATTGATTAAACGGCGGGCAGGCTTAGTGCCCTTTATGTTTAGCGACCATATCAAAACACTGTGCGAGCAATTATCAGGCATTGCCATTGAAGTTGAAATAAGCTGTAATAATCAATCTTTTACTGAAAACATGCTATTCACCCATCGCGGTATCAGCGGCCCAGTTGTGTTACAGATCTCTAATTATTGGCAGGCGGGAGATGAGATCAATATTGATCTGCTACCTTATTTAAATGCTTCTGAGTTGTTGCTTAATGCTAAAAAATCAGCGGGCAAATCATTACTCCGAAGCTTGCTTAATAAAAAACTGGCTAAAGCCTTAGTGTTTGAATTACAAACACTTTGGTGGAAAAATTCAGCCGAAAGCCCCCTTGCCGAGTGGCGAGATCAAGATCTTATTGCCCTTGGCAACAAACTCAATAACTGGCAATTAAAGCCCCCTGCCACCGAAGGTTATCGCACTGCCGAAGTCACTTTGGGCGGCATTGATACTAATGAAATAAGCTCCAAAACAATGGAAGTCAAACAACAACAAGGGCTTTATTTTATTGGCGAGGCTTTAGATGTAACAGGGCATTTAGGCGGCTACAACTTCCAATGGGCTTGGTCTTCGGGTTATAGTGCGGGTCTATTTGCATAACAGCCATAAAAAAGCCCCGATCATATGATCAGGGCTTTATTTTTTCAAAACTAACTCTTGCTAATCTTCTGCTTTAACTGTTGAATAAGTATGCACATCCATTTGTGGATAGGGAATTGAGATACCATTATCATCAAAAGCAAGTTTAATTGTTTCAATGATCTCTGAACGCACAGCCCAATAGTCGGCACTATTCACCCACGGGCGAACATTGAAATTAACACTGCTATCTGCCAACTCAGCCACAGCAACTGCAGGGGCGGGATCTTTTAAAATTAGCTCATGATTATTAACAATATCTTCCATGATCTGTTTGGCTCCCAACATATCATCGTCATAGCCAATACCGAACACCATATCAATTCGACGGGTTTCACGTGCTGAATAATTAGTGATAGCACCTGCATAGATTTGTCCATTAGGGATAATGATTTCACGGTTATCACCTGTTTTCATCGTAGTACTAAAGATATTCACTTTTTCTACCACACCGACAACACCACCTGCTTCGATAAAGTCTCCGAGTTTGAAGGGGCGGAAGATGATCATCATCACACCCGCAGCAAAGTTTTGTAATGAATCTTTAAGTGCTAAACCAATGGCTAAACCTGCCGCACCGACAAGGGCAACCAATGATGTTGTATTAACCCCCAATTGATCTAAGGCGGCAATAAACACAAATAGCATAAAGACAATATTTGCCATTGATGCGGCAAAGTTAACCAGAATAGGATCGGCATCTGCTCGCACGGCAATTTTTCGTACTAATTTAACTAATAACTTCACTACAATTCGACCAATAACGATAATGGCAATCGCGATCACTACGGGCATTAACCACGTCATAATTACTTCATTCATTTGTTCACATCTCCTATTACTTTAATAATATCACTCACTAATTTAGGCCCTTGATAAATAAGACCACTATAAATTTGTACTAAGTTTGCCCCCGCGGCAATTTTTTGTGCCGCATCATCCGCAGACATAATACCACCCGCAGCAATGATTGGCATATGCTCTGGCAATGCTTGTCTAAATTGTCGCACGACTTCGGTTGATTTTTCAAATACTGGACGACCACTTAAGCCTCCCGCTTCATCACCATATTGTAAGTTTGCAACCCCTTGTCGTGACATGGTTGTATTCGTTGCGATCACGGCATCAATCTCAAATTGAGCGAAGGCGTGTGATAAGGCTTCAACCTCATCTATTTCAAGATCAGGCGCAACTTTAACCGCCATTGGCACATAGCGATCATAATGTTGCTGTAGTTGTAACTGCTTTTCTTTTAATGCTGATAATAAGGCGTTCAAAGTGTCACCAAACTGCAATGTTCTCAAACCAGGTGTATTGGGTGATGAAATATTGATAGTGACATAGTCAGCATGAGGATAAACTTTGTTCAAACCTATTAGATAATCATCAACCGCATTTTCAACGGGCGTATCAAAGTTTTTGCCAATATTGATACCTAAGACTGCTTTAGTTTGGGCAATCTTCACTTGTTCAATTAAATGATCAACGCCTAAATTATTAAAGCCCATGCGGTTAATAATCGCCTCTGCCTCAGGCAGTCTAAATATACGTGGCTTGGGGTTGCCATCTTGGGGTCTTGGGGTAACAGTGCCTATTTCAATAGAGCCAAAACCAAGCGCGACAAGGGCTTCAATATAATCACCATTTTTATCTAAACCTGCGGCAAGTCCAACAGCATTGGGGAACTTTAAACCCATAATATGTACTGGTGTTGCAGGAGCTGGCGGATAAAGTAACTTAGACAACCCGACTGTTTCGAGGATGTTCATACCTTTTAGCCCCATATTATGGGCTTTTTCTGCATCAAGCTTGAATAAAAGCGAACGTATTAAACGATATAACATTACTCTGTCACCATGGTTATTTGATAGCCACTAAATTTACGAATATTCAAAACACCCGTATCTAATAATAAATACTGCCCTTTTATACCTTGCAAAACACCGCTTATTTCAGGTGTTTTATCAAAGTTTAAGGATCGTACTTTATCAGGATATTGTTGCACAATATAGTCAATATTCACAATAGATTCTGTTGATAATAATTGAATCGCATCTTCACCAAACTGTTGTTGCAATGCTGTTATTTCATCGGCACACAATGCCATCAACTCATTACGTTTAGCGATTAAATCAGCAGGTTCTGCACTGCCTTTTAACATTTTACGCCAATCAGTTCTATCGGCGATATGGGCTTTTAATGCCACTTCAACAAGACCTGATTGATAGCGTGTTTTAACTTTAAATATGGGCAATGCCTGTGTTGCACCTTGGTCAATCCACCGTGTTGGTATTTGCGTGCCACGGGTAATGCCGACTTTAATGCCCGAACTATTGGCTAAATAAACAAAGTGATCTTGCATACAAAATGTCTCGCCCCATTCAGGTTCACGACATGTGCCTATATCATAATGGCAAGTTTCAGGTTTCATAATACATAAATCACATCGCGCTAAACTTCGCGCACAAGGAAAGCAAAATCCACCGCTATAACTCTTTTTAGTCAATCGGTCACAGGCTTGGCAATTGATTTGACCTGCATAATGCAATTCAATTGTTTGTCCAATTAGTGCTGTCATAGCGACTCTTTGTTCGCCCAAGACCATTTGATAATCTACTTGATGGCCTGTTGCATCAAGTGTAACTGCCATTTTTTCCATCTTGCCCGAATAATCTGCCACGCCATCACCTAAATTGTTTGAACTTGAACCATAGTGTATGCGATTTCCTATATAATTGCCGCCATGATAATCAAATACTCACTTTCCCCCACTATTCTTGTCTTGTTGTTATCTTTATTGATCTCGGCATGTACACATACGCAAACACCACCCACGGCTGAACAATCGATTTTTGACCCTGTGCCTATTAGTCAGCCAACAGTTAAAACCGAGCCTATAACAGCCTCTGCCATCGATCAAACTGAAAATATAACACTTAAACCAGAGCAAGATCTTTGGCAACGGATGCGCAATGGTTTTAGCATGGATCACTCGAAAGATAACCCTGCCACTCAACAACAACTTCGCTGGTTTGTGGCACACCCTGATTATATTGAACGTGTTGTTGATCGCGCACGACCTTATCTACACTATATTGTTGACCAAATTGAAGAGCGCAATATGCCCTTGGAGATTGCACTTCTGCCTGTGGTTGAAAGTAGCTTCCAACCCTTTGCCTATTCACATGGTCGTGCCGCAGGCTTATGGCAGTTTATTCCTAGCACTGGTGAAGTTTATGGTTTGAAACAAACATGGTGGTATGACGGTCGCCGAGATGTGATTGAATCAACTCGTGCCGCCTTAGATTATCTCGAAAAACTACATGATGATTTTGAAGATTGGCATTTAGCTTTGGCGGCTTATAACTCTGGTGAAGGCACGGTGGGTCGTGCGATTAAACGTAATCGAAAAGCGGGTAAAGCAACCGACTTTTGGTCTTTGGACTTGCCGAAAGAAACATCGGCTTATGTGCCTAAGTTAATGGCTATCTCGACTTTAGTGGCTGATCCTCAAGCTTATGATATTACTTTAAGCCCGATTGATAACTCACCTTTCTTAACCGTGGTTAATGTTGGCTCACAAATTGATTTATCACTTGCCGCCAAACTTGCTGGCATTAGTATTGATGAAATGTATCAACTCAACCCTGGCTTTAACCGCTGGGCAACCATGCCCGAGGGTCCACATCGTCTTGTTGTGCCTTTAGAAAATGAAGCACAATTCCAACTCGCATTAGATCAATTACCCCAAGATGAACGTGTGCAATGGTCGCGCCATAAAATACAATCAGGTGAGTCATTAGGTGTAATTGCTCAACATTATCAAACAACAACTTCAGTTATCAAACAAGCCAATGGTTTGGAGAGCAACTTTATCCGTGCGGGCAATTATTTATTGATCCCGATTGCAACGGGCAAGGCAAGTGATTATCCGCTCAGTGCCAGCCAACGTTTGGCAACACGACAAAACACGCCGCGTCGTGGTGATAAACAGATCTACACCGTTAAGGCGGGCGATACTTGGTGGGATATTGCCACTGCCTACCATGTTGAGGTCGCAAGTCTAGCTAAGTGGAATGGTAAAGCACCGCGTGATCCCTTACATCCAAACCAGAAACTGGTGATCTGGACAAAGAGTAAAAGTGCATCTACTAGCAAAACTGTTCGTTCTATCAACTATAAAGTGCGAAGTGGGGACTCACTTTGGGCAGTGTCACAGAAGTTTAATGTCACCGTTAATCAAGTACGCGATTGGAATAAACTCAGTGATCGTACGCCGCTTCAACCAGGGCAGAACTTAACCCTTTATGTTGATGTAACGAAGCAAAGTAAGCAATAATCATGTTACATATCGCGCTGTTTGAACCCGAAATCCCACCCAATACGGGCAATATTATTCGCCTGTGTGCCAATGCGGGGGCACAACTACACTTGATTGAACCTTTGGGTTTTGTGTTAGATGATAAACGTTTGCGACGAGCGGGTTTAGATTATCATGAGTTTGCTCAAGTGCAGATCCATAAAGACTTTGCCGACTTTAAACACTGGTCTGGTGATCGCCGCCTATTTGCCTGCACCACCAAGGCAACGCAAGGTCATCATCAAGCCCGTTATCAAGATGAAGACGTGTTGTTATTGGGCCCTGAATCTCGTGGTCTGCCTGCCGAAGTGCTTGCCAGCATTGAAGATGATTATAAGATCCGTATTCCCATGCAAGCCAATAGTCGTAGTTTAAACTTATCCAATGCCACAGCGATTATTCTTTATGAAGCTTGGCGACAATTAGATTTTAAAAGACCTTAAAACTAATAGCGTGCCACCATCTCACCCAAAGGGATTGATTTGATCTTGCTGGCATGACCTGCACTACCAAAAGCAATATAGCGTGCTTCACAAATTGCCTGCATGGCTTGTTTGGCAACTGCATAGAATTTACGCGGGTCAAACTCACTGCTATTTTCTGCTTCCGATAAGAACCGTCTAATTGATCCTGTTGATGCCATTCGTAAGTCAGTATCAATATTCACCTTGCGTACACCATATTGAATGCCTGCAACGATCTCTTCAACTGGTACACCATAAGTTTGAGCAATATCACCACCATAGTTATTGATGATCTTTAGCCACTCTTGTGGCACAGAACTAGAGCCATGCATTACAAAGTGAGTGCTGGGTAGACGTTGTTGCAAAGTCTTTAAATGACTAATTGCTAAAATATCACCTGTCGGTGGTTTGGTGAATTTATAAGCACCATGACTGGTACCAATGGCAATCGCCAAAGCATCGACTTGGGTTTGTTCGATAAACTCAACTGCCTCATCAGGGTCGGTTAATAATTGACTATGATCCAACTTTTCTAGTGAGCCATGACCATCTTCTTCGCCCATCATGCCTGTTTCTAGTGAACCGATACAACCAATCTCACCTTCAACAGAAACCCCACAAGCATGTGCCATATCGACCACTTTGCGAGTGACATTAACATTATATTCAAATGAAGAAGGGGTTTGCATATCTTCTAATAAAGATCCATCCATCATCACTGAACTAAAGCCAGATTGAATGGAGCGGGCACAAATATCAGGGCTTGCACCATGATCTTGATGCATCACCACAGGGATATGAGGATAAGTTTCAACGGCGGCCAGAATTAAATGTCGTAAAAAAGCCTCACCAGCATATTTTCTTGCCCCTGCCGAACCTTGCATAATAACAGGGCTATCAACCGCATCTGCCGCCTGCATAATGGCATGCACTTGTTCCATATTGCTTACATTAAAAGCTGGAATAGCAAACTGATGTTCTGCCGCATAATCTAATAATTGTCTTAATGAAATTAAAGCCATGTTATTACCTCTCTCTTTCTATTAAATTTGCAGAAAACACTGCCGTCATTCCCATAAAAATTGGAATCCATGGGCAGTGAAGATAGCCACTATCGTTGGATCCCCGCGTTCGCGAGGATGACAGGCTTTATTAAAATCCCGAAGGGCAAGACAATAAGCCATATTCAATGATAACGGGTATATATCTCTGCTTTCCTATATCTGCAAAGATGTCTGAGTTTAATATTTATCCATAAACAGCATCATTCTCTTTAGGTTGCACCATGTCGCCAACCCGTACTAGTTTCAACGCATTGGTGCTACCTTCCATTTCTAAATCACCTTTGGTAATGATAACTAAATCGCCATCGCGTACCACACCACGGCGTTGTAATTCATCAATCACCTCAAGATTAAGTGCCGCATGATTACTATGATCCATGGTGAAACTCACCGGATATACACCACGATAAAGTGTCACTTTTCGCCGCGTTTCCACATGAGGTGTTAATGAAAAAATAGGGATCCCTGAACTAATACGAGACATCCATAAGGGTGTTGAGCCCGTTTCTGTTAAGGTTGCAATTGCCTTCACATCCAAGTGATTAGCCATATACATCGCTGACATTGCAATCGCTTCATCCACTTTATAAAACTCTGAGCGGATCCGATGACCTGATTCTCGAACCGAAGACTGTTGTTCCGCCTGTAAACAAACACGATTCACCGCTTCAATCACTTTCACCGGATGTTTGCCCACCGCTGTTTCACCAGAGAGCATCACTGCATCAGTACCATCTAATACTGCATTGGCAACATCAAATACTTCGGCTCGTGTTGGAATGGCATTTTCAATCATTGACTCCATCATCTGAGTAGCGGTGATCACCACACGATTTAACTGCCGCGCACGTAAAATAATCTGTTTTTGCAAAGGTGGTAACGCCGCATCACCGACTTCCACACCCAAATCACCTCGTGCAACCATCACGCCATCTGATGCTTCGATGATCTCATCAATCACTTCAATCGCTTCTGCACGTTCAATCTTGGCAATAATGCCACCTCGACCGCCAGCATCTCGCAATAACTGTCGTGCTGTATGAATATCATCAGCACTACGTGGAAAAGAAACGGCAATATAATCAGCCTGCATTTCTGCCGCGGTAATAATATCAGCCTTATCTTTTGCTGTTAATGCATCAGCAGATAAACCACCACCTTGACGATTGATGCCTTTATTATTGGATAATTCACCACCGATCACAACACGACAAATCACCCGTTGACCATCAACATCTTCAACCCACAAAACAATGCGACCATCATCTAATAGTAGTGTGTCGCCTCGCTTTACATCTTGCGGCAAAGTTTTATAGTCAATACCAACTTGATGAACATCACCCTTATTGATGCCCAGTTCAGCATCTAAGACAAAAGTCTCATCTTCAATCAACTTCACTTTATTATCTTTAAACCGAGCAATACGGATCTTCGGCCCTTGCAAATCTGCCAACACACCCACTTGTCGACCATAAGCCCGCGCACGATTGCGTACTGTTTCTGCTAAATCGAGATGTGCTTGTGGATCACCATGAGAGAAGTTCAAGCGAACAACATCAACACCTGCCTCGATCATGGCATCTAAGACATCAGGCGTATTGGTTGCGGGCCCTAAGGTTGCAACAATTTTGGTTCTTCTTTTAACTGCCAAGGGATATTCCTTTAAATTAAGCGCGGCTTTCTAACATCGCAACAGCGGGTAATACTTTGCCTTCTAAAAACTCTAAAAATGCACCGCCACCGGTTGAGATATAAGACACATCATCACTGATATTATATTTAGAAACTGCCGCCAAGGTGTCACCACCGCCCGCAATTGAAAATGCTTTTGATTCAGCAATCGCCATTGCAATGGCTTTCGTACCTTCACCAAACTGATCAAACTCAAATACGCCAACAGGACCATTCCAAACAATCGTACCGGCATTTTTAATGATCTCTGCCAACTCTGCCGCCGAATCAGGACCGATATCAAAAATCATATCATCATCTTGTACTGCTGGTGTTGCCATTAATGTTGCCGCCGCTGTTTCAGCAAACTCTTTGGCACAAACGACATCAGTTGGCACAGGAATATCGCCACCACCCGCTTGTGCATCAGCGGTTAATTTCTTACAGGTATCGATTAAATTAGCTTCATATAAAGACTTGCCGACATTGTGACCTGCCGCGGCAATAAAGGTATTGGCAATGCCGCCACCGACAATGAGTTGATCAACGATTTTTGATAATGACTCTAATACCGTCAATTTGGTAGACACTTTTGAAC
>Ga0164313_10005296_pt1 | contig 11420 bp, 26 predicted proteins | sample GuaBasSedimGuay4_FD_113735 | JGI IMG/M metagenome (GOLD analysis project Ga0164313, IMG submission 113735) | Subseafloor sediment microbial communities from Guaymas Basin, Gulf of California, Mexico - Guay4, Core 4569-4, 0-3 cm | ecosystem: Environmental > Aquatic > Marine > Hydrothermal vents...
AAGGTAACCATTATAAAAAAATTGATACACTTCTTAATCACTAAATATTAAATTATGAATGACAGGAAAAGTAAAATAAAGATGCCCAAAGAAGATGTAACATATCTTGAAGCAGCCCAGAAAATATTTAACGAAATGGGTTTGAAATCTACTTTCGAAGTTTCCTATGATTGCGGAGAAGGAGCATATGATTTTTTCTTTGACACTGATGATGAGTACATAGATTGTCTACAAATTGGATGGGTGAATGCAGAAACTGCTACTAAAGAATGGGCTGGATTCGATGGACAAGAAGTCTGGCCAGCATCCTGGAGTCTCTATGATGAGGTAGGGGTAATGTTGATTGAAAGTGGAATCACACCAGATTTTGGAGTTATTATAGATAAGTTAAAGGAAATTATTGGAGGAGATAAACTTGGAGATTTCAGTACCATCACTGGCCTCCGCGACCACTTAAATACTCTTATTGAAGCTGGAAAGGGACACTACTCAATAATAGATTACAAGGGTGTTTCTATGCTTCAAAAACATGCTAAGGTGCATGATGACAGGGAAGAAATTATAATCAACGCAAGATTAGAAAATGAGTAAATATAAAGAAGGACATGAATACGGGATTGACCAAAGGGAAGATATGTTAACTGTGGTAGGACAACAGCACACACATAACTGGTCACCAACTCTTCAAGCTAAGCTGCTTAAAGTTAATAAGAATACGTGTACCTTCCGAATAGTAGAATCTGAATATCCCTCCCTGAATGTAGGTCATAGTAAAAGAATTGGGAACACATTCTTGTGTCCGATATACATTTCATGGAATACATTTTTTTATTAAGATTTTTATCTGTTGAAAATTTTGGTTACCTTTATAGTATACAAAAAATAATTGATAATGGCAAAATTCACAGAAGCAAGATTACAGAAAGTTCTTAAAGATTTAAGAGCTGGTGTTCAAGACGCTGGAGATATTGATGACTGTATGGCATTCGATATTGCGGACTCTATATTGTTTGAGGAGATCGGGATGGAAGAATACATAAGGGAAGTGAAAGGTTACAGTGATCCACAGGGTTTTGTTGCTAACTCAATATATTAAGATATGTTTACGAAAGACGAAATTGAAGATTAAAAAATAAAGATATGACATTCGAAGAAAGATTACACAAAGCGCTTAACAGCAAAAAATGGGATAACCTTGATACAGATGTTCCTGATGGTTATGGCATGTTTTCTGAACATTTGCTTGAGGGAGCTGATGAAGCCGGGGATACAAGTTTGGCAGTAAGACTTGATCATCAAATGAGTGGATACCAAGGTTCATTTAATTGTCGAGACTTAGAGGTTGATTTAGCAGAAGTATCAGAAACTAAGTATGAAGTTACCTTTGCTACAGAAGACTTTGGTGGTTCGCTACCAGGATACTACCAACGTCAACTCGATAATGGAGAGATGGAGTGGAGCCAGGTTTTTGAAGATTACGATGAGCTCCGTTCTTGGGGAGATGAAGAGCCTACAGTCTGGACTAAAGAGTTCGATACATTAGTAGATGCATTAGATGCAATTGATGAACAAGTTGGACCTTACGAAGGATGATACAAAGACTAGTCCTGGGCCACCTCCAAACTGAAGAGAATGGGATAGGTGAAGACTAAGAGTCTAAGAGTCCAGGCTGGCTACCGGAGAATAAAGGATTATAACGTAAAAGTAGGTATGGGTTAAATTCCTATCGTTCGAAAAGCTTCGACTATGTATCCTTCCGGTAGTCAAGATATTCAGGCAGGTTTTTCGGATCTGCCACCTCAGAAACCCAGGGTTCCCTTATCCCTGGGTTTCGCTTGTTTAAATAAATTTTTATCTGTTAAATTATTTGGTTATATTTATATTATAAAATAAATTTAGGTATGAAATTAACAGAAAAGCAAGTTGATAAGATGTACGACATCATAGAGAAAGAAATGCAAGATGTCGATAATGTCGATGTAGAAGACACTTACATGTCTGGATCTCATGGATATAGTGTTGATTGGTATGATCGTGAAGGGAGACACCCATGGGTTCAAGTAGATTTCCAAGTGGATTTTGAAAAGATGCTATACAACGTTGATGGAAACATTGGCGATAAAGCAGGGACATTTGATATCGCGCGCGCGCGGCGCGCGCGCGCCATTAATTCTGATTTAAGTATTGAAGAAATTCCAGAATGGTTGGAATGTATTGTTGATGATATATGTCATGATTTAGAAAATATGGCCCGATAGTGGATCTCTGGAGAATTACATATACGAGTATTATTACAGGTGAACGTCTGAATTATATGGATGTTGGGTTTAACAGTCCAGAATCTGCAAAAGATGAAATTAAAAGACTCATAAGAGACGCTAAAAAATACAAGAAAGATCTCATACACTTTAATATAAATGAAATGTATGAGAGTGGAGTGAGAATTCCAAGTGCTTTAATTGGAAAGAATTGGAGAATAAAGAAAATAAAAATAAAAAAGTTATGAAATCAACGTATCATTTATTAACTACATTAGTTTGTTTCGTGATAATCATTTTTCATTACACATACAGTTTTGAAATTATCACTCACCCTTATATGTTCTTTCTGATGACTGGATTGTTCTGCGTCGGTGGTTGGAACTTCGGAGTCGGTGTTGGGAAATTTATACAAGAATGTAAAAGATAGGTAAATCGGAGGCGATAATTCCTATTAGGCTTATTCGCATGAGGAAGATTAACTGATAAGAGGGGAGACTGAAGTACAAGGTGTCCCCTTTTCTTTTTAAAAATAATTTTTGTTTTTAACATTTTTTAACATTCCTATTTTTTACTGTTAAAATATTTGGTTATATTTATACTATAATTTAATAACAACCAAAAAATTATTCATATGCCAGTACTTAAGCCGGATTTTGTAAACGAAATTGAATTTCTACCGGAAACTAATCGTAGAGATGAAGTAATATCTCCTTACAAAAGTGATTATCGTGCTCGTGTATCGCTTAAAATCAATAATTCTGTGAAGGAAGTCGTTCTAGCTCAAAATTCAGAATATATCTCCAGCCAAGGAAGGTATGGCACAGACGATTATAAAGACAGCTACACTAAGAAGTGGTCAGGTCTTTATTATCGTAATGATGATCCTTTCCAGGAATTAGTAGATGCTGGTTTCAATGTGGATTATTCAGAAATTGTAGCTCAATATGATGCTATGGTAGAGAAAGCTAAAGAGAGGCAGAAGCAACTGGATGAAGAAAAAGAGGCACGGAGAATAATTGCCGCCAAAGAAGAATATAAGAATGCTTGGATTCATTCTTTCAGAGATACTGTATTTGCAGATAAGAACAAAGCAGTTGCTAAAGTAAGAGACAGTGTAGAATTCACTCCTTCAACAGAGGAACTATTTTTGAAGCAGGGTAGTCTTTGGGTAGTAATCAAATATAAAGACTACAATACTGCAGTAAAAAAGAATGACGGGAAGTATGAGTGGGAAGGCAGTCACAGATTGACTGGGGAGGTGAATGAAGAAGGGAAACCAAAGAAAGTCTATGAATCAATCAATTACGGTAAGAGGAAGAGGCTGAAGTGGGAAGGTTCTATTACCCAAAAATTCGTTGAAGCAGTTGATGATGAGATTGCTAGCAATGATTCTGCTATCAAGAGGAAAGCAGAAGAGAAACAAAGTAGGCAAAATGTTCGCAAAATTCTTAAAGATGCATCAGGATATCCTGTAACTATTTTGATGGAAAATAAGTGGGAAAGGAACCGGTATGGTTCAGGCCCTCGTAGCTGGATAGAATATTCTTACATGATAATTACTGAACTCAAAGAAGACAAGTGGAGTAAGCATACTGGTGTTAAAGTCGATACCTTTATGGAAACAGAATATAAAGATGGTAAGCGATCAGAAATAGGAAGAGCTTATAAAGTAGGAGGATTCAAAGTGAATGTGAAACAATTCAGAGGAATTTTAGATATTCTCCTTGAAGGTAAAGAAGCAATTGATACTAAGAAACCCGCAGAAGCCACTAAATAATGGTTAAAGGTTTATATAAACCAACCTTTTAGGTGTATTAGAAGTCACTAGAAACACTGCTTAAATATCAGAAATAATGAATAAAATTAATTCGTATAACAACTAAATAATAACTGATCATGAGAAACATTTGGAAAGAAGTATCTAGTGATATTAATCATAATGGAAATATTATAGATATCACTGCCTTCCTAACTGATGAAGACAAAGAACAAGGTAAGGTAATTGCCAAAGTCGATGTCTCCAGTTTTGAGGTTGAATATCTTGATAAACGAGCTAAGACCGACAGGTATGCGCAGGATATTATTAATGAGATTTTCATGTAAATTATGTTAGGATTAATAAAAGAAAAGAAATGGAACTGAAAGACATCAAAGTAGCAAAGTTAAATGTTGAGAAGTTGAACGAAACTATCAACACTTATTTTAAATCAAAAGAAGAGGTTGAAGAAAGGGCATTCAGCTATCAAGTATCAGAGCATTCATTGTGTATAGCAACAAGTAACAAGGGAACTGTTGCAATATTTGATAATGAATTATGTGGGTGGCTTGTAGAAGAGCAAGTTAAGTTTGATGTTATCCGAGCCTTTGAAGAAGGTGGGAGAGATATGTTCCCGACTAAATTGGTGGGTTTTTCAATGGAAGAAATGCAAGATTTCATTGACGAAGAAGTAACGCTTGAAGATTTTATGGGAAGCAGGTTCAACTATAATAGTAGAATCAAATCTAACCAAAGAGAATTTGTTAATTTTATGACAAAAGAATAGAACTTATGTGGAAGAAATTAGATAGGGTGGCAGTCATTAGTCTATTGTTAATTACGCTAAGTTTGACAATTTTAGGGCTTGTTCGTGTACATGAAATGAATGGTACTAAGCAAGAACAAGTGATGATGAATAAAGTATAATAGTAGAAGAAAAAGCACACACTATGAAATTTAAACTATATAAAGAGTTGTTAGATCGGGATGATATCATGTCTCATGTATTTCTTAATACCTGCCCGCCAGAATTGGTAGAAAAAATTGCCAAGGAAAACGAAGGAATGGATAAAGAAGATGTCGAAAAAAGAGAAATTGAGATTGAATTAAAAATTGGTGGAGAAGTAGTAGATGTCAAGAAATTTTTTGGAATGTTGAAAGATCAATACTCAGGTTATGTTGAAAGGGAAGCTACTGAAATTGTAAAGAACCAAACTTCCGAAGCTTTGAAAGATATGCATTACAAGATTGAAGAAGTTACTTCAGTCTTAGAGGGATGGTCAAAGGAAGTTAATTGGGATGTTCCTAACCCGTTCGGTAAGACATTATATGACAAGTACAAGAAAAGGTTGAACACTCTTAAAGAAGAGAGAGCTAATTCGGTAGATGAAAATACTGATGCAGAAAATGAGTTATACGATAAGCTTATTGAATTAACTGCTCTGATTTGTAGAGATTTGGCAAACGACAGGTGTAATTAAAAATAGAAGATATGAAATGGAACATTAGAATAGTTTTAGGACTCAGTATAATCGCAGTAACAGCAATAACGCTTACACTTGCAACTACCATCGATCATTCAACTATATTAGCTGGGAATGTCGGAGCTTGTACTATCTGGACGATAGGGATGGTACAACTGGGATTGAAAAAAGGTAAAATAGAATGGAGGAAGTAATGACTGAAGCAAGAGAATTTTCAGATTTGATGTATGATCTTGAAGGAAATTTACGAGATTTAGAATCATACATATGGGATGAATGGGAAGAGGAATCAGGTGATTTTTGGAGAGAAATCTGCGCGTTTGATTGGGAAAGCGCTTATAATAAAGATCCTATGGCTTCTATTGCACTAAAGGAGAAGCTAAAATCTTACTTAAATTAACATTTTTTAACACTTTAATTTTTTACTGTTAAAATAAATGGTTATATTTGTATTATACATTATTAATAAAACACAAAATTATCATGGCTAACATGTTTGACAAGGCGAAGAAGGGAACCGCCGCAAAAAAAGCAGAGAATCACGAAATCGTGAACCTCCCTGAACTTGAGAAAGATATCAAAGCTTTATCTAAGCTTAAGGTTGATATCGCTGGCCTGGAAGCTAAAGCTTCTATTCATGATAGTAACATCCGAGTTGCTGGTAAAGAAGCAATGGTGCAATTCTATCAGGATAAGAAAAGATTTCCTGGAACTCTGAAGATTGTTGGTGGAGCAGGCTCTTTCCAATTTATCACTTCAGACAGGTATAAGATTTTGGATGTAGATCGTTTCAACGAATTGGCCGGAACTTACGGAGAAGAGTTGGTTGAAGAAACCACTACTTATTCCTTCAATACCAAGATTCTGGAAAAACACATGGATCATATTTCCAAGCTGCTTATGGGTAGCAAGAATTTGACCGATGCTGAGAAGGAAGACCTTCTTACCAGCAAAACCGCTTACACGGTTAAGAAAGGAACCATCAAAGATGTCCTTACTATTTCCGAAGATGTTGAATCTCTGATTGAAGACATTCAGCCAGTATTTTCTATAAAAAATGTAAAAGTAGACTAATGGGAGCTATCAAAGAATTTTATCACGACGAAATTTGTGCCATGGAACGTGGCGAAGATGTACTACTTGACGATGCATACATGCAAGAGAAATGGCAGAAGCATCAAGATGAGCTCGCGCTCAAAACTCTCAAGGAAATGGAACATGACCTGGAAGAAGTAGAAAACAGCGGAGTGCCAAAACACCTTTCAAAATTTAAGTAATGGAGAAGTGGAGAAACATACTTAAAATTATAGAATTCGCTTCAAATGATTTTCAACTGAATCCATTTCAAGAAGATTATTTAGGATTCATTAACTTATCAGTAGACCAGTTTGACAAAGAATCAGAATTAAGGGCTGCCCTGAAAGACTTTGTTTTCATGTATAACCTTCATCCAAATGCCATTGACTATATACTCAAAACTGAAGGGTTAGTGATGCATGAGTGTCCAGACGAAGGAGAAGTAATAATTTATAACATAGAAGGTTAACACTAATGGGTGATATCAAAAATACTAAAGATGCTCTTGGTAAAGAGGTGGTATTCGGAAAGACTTATGGTTATTCTAAAGATTCGAATGGAATTACTGATATTGTAATTTGTAAACCGGTCAAGTTTACTGCAAGTGGTCAAGTTTCTGTAGAAATACTTAAAAGAAGTAGGGCATTATGGAAGAACATCCCTGAAGTACTTGGAGAACTTACTGTGTTTGGAGATAAAAGGGCAGAGAAAACATCAGTTAAGCCCATTAAATTATTCCCTGTAAATGAAGTATAACAAGTACTCATATAAATATCCTCCAAGACCAGAGCTGCAGATTCCTGTTGAAGCTTTGAATGACATGGAACAAGAAGGAGTCTTCCTCGCTCAACCCAAATTGAATGGAAGTTGCATGGAGCTCTACACTAATGGCAAAGAAGTTATTGTAATGAATCGCCATAAGAAAACCTTGTCCCATAAATTAGATGTGGATGAATTGAGAAAGCTTCATAGAGGAGAGGGATGGATGGTCCTTGTTGGAGAATTAATGAATAAGAATAAGAAGGATGAGACCAACAAACATTGGAATCATAAATTTGTTATCTTTGACATCCTCGTTCATAATGGAGAGTATCTATTGAAGACTACATTCGAAGAAAGAGATACTCTGTTGAACAGATTATACGGAGCAGAAAGATTGAAGCCATACTTATTTAAGATATCAGAAAATGTCAGTAGAGTAATGTCTGTATTCGGAGACTTTAAACAAGTATTCGATTATATTACTCCATTTGATATGTATGAAGGATTAGTCTTGAAAAGGAGATACGGCAAGCTAGAAAATGGTGCTAGCCAAAAGAATAATACACGAACTCAAATGAAGTGTAGAAAACCAACGAAAAATTACTCGTTTTAATAGGGTGATTCTAATGGTACCAAATTTTTGGTTATAGGTTACCTTAACATCGTTATTTGAATTTACTAATGGGCACTATATGTACCCTGATAAACTAAGAAAACCATTTAAAATTAAACAAATGATTAATATCGGAGTGGGAATTGATGCTACAGTTTTACAAACTATACTGTTCACAGCAAAAGCAATCGTATTGTTTCTTTCAATTATGTATACGACAATTACTTTAAGGAGTGTTGGGCAATTGGCTGGGGCTGTAGCAATAAAGAGAGATATTACTTGGCCTGCATCTATGTCATACAGACCAGCCGCTTTGTGGACTTTATTTTGGTTGATCTGTCAGATACCTGTGTAGAATTACATTAGTAGAAGAGTGACACACACTCTGAATAAACTTAAAATGGGGATGGCTATCGTAGAAGATAATGCTTGGCTAAGGGTAAGACAATTAGCTGCTCAGAAAAAAGTATTCAATTGGTATTATGATGTCGAAGCAATTCTAGCAGTCGAACCCATAAAAAGCGATAGTAAATGAAAAAATTTAGAAGTATTTAATCACACTCGATTTTTTTCTTTAGATTATTTGTATTATATTTGTATTAATCAATAACAAACATGGGAAATAAAGAAAACACAAAGGCTTGGAAGATTTTGGAATTCATTGGTTCCAAGGGTAGAGAAGGTGCAGGTTTAACAGAAATTCAGCATTATATCTGGACGGTTTTAGATGGGTATAGTGAAGAATCATTCTGGAAAAAACGGAAGTGTTGGGGATGGGATGAGAAAAACCAAACTAGTAGGGACATTATGCTAAGGGGCACAAGAGGTCATTGGTGCACAGCACTTTACGGAGGACCATCTTATCATACAGGTTTATTGCATGAATATTGCGTCCCGAGTAAAAGAAAGTGGATTTTAGCAAGTATGCCGAAACCAGACGAAAGGATTTTCAAATATAAGGATGGGAATTACAAAGGTCATAAAAGTTACTGGAATGGATAGAGATAATAGGTCAGTTACTTGACGGTATGGCCAAAAAGAATAATATAATGAAAATTGTGGTAGACTATATCAAAGCGAATCGTAAAGGTTCCCGAGATGCAGAGCTAGAAGATAGCACTGGTTGGAAGTCTAGTCATAAAGTTCATGAATCTAGTAAATCTTATACTCGTAAGAAAAAACACAAGAATGACAATGATTGAGATGTTTTACGAGCTCCAAACAATTGTATTATTCGTAATATTGGTCTTCAGTTTTACAAATACGATAGTTTATGGGAGAATTACTACTGAAATAATTGATTTAAGTGGATATGAATTGAATATTTTCAATAGTGATTTAATTTCTCATCCTAATAGCGGAGCGTTAGAATATATCGGAATTCATTCTGGTATTTTTACAAAATATCATTATAGTAGGGGAGTAGGGAAATCAAACCGACAAGTGTTACGTTGGTCTAAAGCTCATAGAAACCTTGAAATAAAATATAACGAATTACGAATAGAAGAGTGGGAAGAAATTAAAGTAGAAGTTAACTATAAAGAAATTAAATAATTACATAAATTAAATTAAAAACAAAAATGATGAAGAAAATGTTTAGGTTATTGCTCATTGCTATTGGTGCAGTGATGTTACTTGGAACGACTGGTTGTGGTTTCGAGAGGATTGACGCCGGGTACGAAGGTATTCAGGTAAACAAGTATGGCGATGAGAAAGGCGTGGACCAGATTGTCCAGGTTACCGGAGCCGTATGGTACAATAAAATCCGTGAGGATATTTATGAAGTGCCTATCTTTATGCAGGATTATAACTATGAGAACATGGAATTTAAAACTGCCGATATGATGACAACTACTGTAAGTGCCGGAGTCCAAGTAAGGTTACCAGAAGGACAAACTCCTGCTCTATTTGTAAAATATCGAAGCTATTTTGACAAAGGTACAGTCGATTTAGATCAAGTTATTTACAAACATGTAAGGAAAGCTTTTTCAGCAGCAGTTGGTCAATATGATGCAGAAGAACTTATTACAAAGAAAACAGAATTTGCTCGAACTGCAGATTCCCTGGTAAAACAAACACTTGCTGATCTGAATTTTATTGTTGAGGGGGTATTCTTATTAGGAGATCCAACTCTACCTGAAGCAATCCAAAAACAAGTTAACTTTAAAATTGAGGCTGACCAAATTGCTCAAATGAAAGAGAGTGAATTGAGGCAAGCAACAGCCGATGCAGCTAAGGTAGTAGCTAAAGCAACTGGAGATGCAGATGCCGCAGTAATTCAAGCTAAGGCAGATGCAGAAGTATACTTACTGCAAACTCGTAACCTAAGTCCTGCTATTCTACAGAAGATGTATATCGAGAAGTGGAACGGTGACTACGGTACAGGCAACGTTTACGGAGCTGGAACTAACATTATGAAGAACCTTAAGTAATGATAAATGCTAATAAAATATTAGGGCGGGTACTTATTGTACTCGCTCTAATAACTTTAAATTTTGTAGGCTGGAATCAGTGTTCCGAGCTGTTGACTGCTGTTAGTACTATGGCAAATACAATAGGATGGTTGGGTTTAATTCTTATTGCATCTATTGATATTTGGTCCGTACTAAAACTTTACAATCTTTGGATTGTTAAACCCAAAGAAAGTGATGAATAACATACCAAAGACCTGCTTCATTGAAGCAGGTCTTTTTTAAACTAATTTCTAATGAGAATAGATTTAATAAGACAAGTTATACTTGATGATTGGCCAGATGATCTTACTGAAGATCTTATCATTGGAATATTGGCGAGGGATGAGAAACTTATTCCAACATTATTAGATATTTTAGCCTCTGAGAGATCTGAAAAATCTAAACTTATTGAGGATATGAATTTGGAACTTTCAAGAGCTGAGATTGGATTAGATAATGATGCTCTTAATGAAGATGATTTTATACAAAAGGAAATTAAAAAATTCTATACAAAATATAAGGACCAAGTTGGTCATTGTTTTAAAGATTATGGAAAACTCGAAGAACCAAAAAAAGATGAAGGTCTCGTTCGATTTTGATGATTGTCTTGATGACAACATTCATATCCAGACCCTAGCTAAGATACTGATCGGAGCTGGGGTTCCTGTATTTATTTTAACTGCTCGTGATAATGATGGTCATATTAGAAATGATGATCTTTGGAAAAGAGCAGAAGAGCTGGGTATTCCAAAAAGGAGATGCATATTTGTAAATGAATCTCCTAAGCATTTAGCAATGAAAGAACATGACATAACGATTCACTTCGATGACAATGCAGACACAGTGGATCGGATTAATAGATTCTTTGACACACCAAATTCGTTGAATAAGAGGGCACTCTTGGTTAATCTAGATTTAGCTGATGTACTTAATACATGGCATAATTTAAGGGATGAATAGTAAAACTGTTTTGTAAAACGAACATATAAAGTATATGACAATATTATTCGAACA
>Ga0164313_10005297_pt1 | contig 11420 bp, 9 predicted proteins | sample GuaBasSedimGuay4_FD_113735 | JGI IMG/M metagenome (GOLD analysis project Ga0164313, IMG submission 113735) | Subseafloor sediment microbial communities from Guaymas Basin, Gulf of California, Mexico - Guay4, Core 4569-4, 0-3 cm | ecosystem: Environmental > Aquatic > Marine > Hydrothermal vents >...
GCAGCCGCCCTTCTTCAGGGCGACCCGGCGGTTTTTATCGCAGCACGGACCGCTATCGCGACGTACATGAGCGCTCTCCTCGAGCGCGCAGAAGGCGCAGCCCGCTGCGCGACGGCGCTACGCGCCACGGATGCCCTCGAAGAAGCCGTCGCGGTCCTCGCCCCCGCGGTGGCGGCAGCGCCGGAGCATCTGGCCGCCGCGATGGCCCTCGCCGCGATCTACCGCGACACGGGGGACCACGAAGGCACGGCGCGCACTTTCGAGATCGCGGGACGCGCCGCCAAGGCCCCCGAGCTCCGAGCCGAACTCTTCCACGCGGCGGGGGTAGTCCTCGAAGATGAGCTCGAACTGCCCGAGCAGGCAGCCGTCGTCTACGCCGAAGCCGCCCAGGCGAATATCACCTACGGCGACCTCTTCGATCGCTACCGGCGCTTGCTCGAGAGTGCCGGCGACAAGGAGGGCCTCGCGACCCTCACGGAGCGCCGCATCGCAGCCGGCGGGGATGTCACCGTGCTCGCCGAGCTTCAGTCTCGCGTCGCTGACATCCGCGAAGAACTCGGGGACCAGGCCGGCGCGAAGGAAGCGCTGAGAGCGGCACTCTCGTTCGAAGGAGAGAACGCCGACGCGCTGAAACACCTCGCCGAGCTCAGCCTCGCCGACGAAGACTATCGCGGGGCCGCCGAGGCGTTGATCCGCCTCGCCCGGATACGAAAAGACCGCGAAGAGCTCCGCTGGGTCTTCTTCACCCTCGGGACGATCTACGACGACAACATGCCGGACGCGCGCCGGGCCGAAGCTGCGTTCCGGCGCGTGCTCAAGCTCATCCCGACGGACGTCGAAGCCATGGAGCGCCTCGCGAACCTCTACGAGCGCGAGAAGTCCCTCGAGAAGTCGGTCGAGATGCTGAAGCTGCTCGCTCAGAACGAGCTCGACCCGGACAAGAACCGCGACCACCGACTACGCCTCGCGGGGACCTTCGAAGCGCGCGGAGATCTACGCGGCGCCGAGTCCATTCTCGAGCAGACGCGGCGCAACGCTCCGGTCGATCTCATCGTCCTCGAGAGCATGGCGGACCTCTATCGTCGGCAGAACGCGCCTCAAGCGCTCTCCATGCACCTCAACCGGGCGGTGGCCGATTTTCGCCAGGCCATCGCCACCGACGCTCGAGATTCGGCTGCCTGGGTCGGCCTCACGGAGGTCCTCGCGTGGCGCGGCCGCAAAGACGCCGCCCGGGTCGTGGCCTCGTCAGCGGTCACCCTGGGCATCCGCTCGGACCAGCTCGCGGAGCTCGTCGACAGCCACGGCGGCGTACCGGGCGTCGGCGCGCGCGCCGCGGACGACGAAATCGACGAGCACCTCGGCTCCCAGACGATTCCACGGGCAGCGCGAGCCATCTTCCAGATGGCCCACGAGGTCTTCGACAAGACCCTGCCCTTCGACGAACGCAGCGTGAAGGCAGAAAAGGTCTCGGCTCGAAACAGCGAGTTCCTGGCCGCCGGCAAGGACATCGCCCACTGGTTCGGCATTCCAGAGCCGCGCATTCTGACCACGAAATTTGCGCCCCGGGTATGCGTACCGGTCTCGGCCTCACCCTTCGTGGTGCTGATCGGCGCCGATATCTACTCCTCCGCCGACGAGCGCGAGAAGCGCTTCCTGCTGGCGCGCGCGGCAAAGATCGTGACGAGCAACCTCGTCGTCGCGGCTCGCTCTCAGCCCATGGACCTCGCCCTGACGATCGCGGGCCTCATCCGCTCGTACGATCCCAACTATGCCCCGCCGGAGCTGGACCAGAGCCGCCTCGACGACGTCACGCGACAGGTCGGCCGCGCCCTGAGTCGCAAGCTCCGAGACCCCCTCCAGCCACTGGTGATGGAGATGGCAGGGGTCAGCGGATTCGATGCCACCAAGCTCGGTCTCCTGGCCTGTGAGCTCGGGGATCGAGCGGCCCTCCTAGCGACCGGCTCCGTACCGGCCGCGGTGGGCGCCCTCATGCACCTGGCCGGCCGGAGCGACCTCCGGGAGCTCTCATCGAAGCAACGCCTCGAAGCCATCAAGGGCGTGCCCGAGGCCCAGGACCTCTTCGACTTCGCGCTCTCGGACGTGCACTTCGATGCCCGTCGCCGCGCCGGTGCCGAGGACGGCTGAGGTGAAGATTGGCCTGATCGGACCCTCCGACGGCCCCGAGGAGGTCCTCGACGAGGCCGTCGATTTCCTCATGGGCGACGTCGGGGTGGAGCTCCTCGTTTACCTCGGCGACGACGAGGCCATCACCCTTGCCGCCCGCACGTGGGCCGAGACCGAGGCCCCGGGCGAACTCGACGAGTCTGCCTTTCTGACGAAGGTCGCGACGGTGGCCCGCCGCGGCACCGTCGCCGAGCTCGACGCCATCTTCGAACACGACACGGCCCTCGATCGCCTCGCGACCATCCGCCGCCTTCCCCCCGCGCCGGCGCGAGCCATCGAGATGATCGGCGACAAGATCGTCACTCTCGTCTGGGACAAGGCGGTCCTCGGAGAAGAAGACATCGCCAATACGTTCTTCACGGTCTACGGCAAGTCGAAGAAGATGCTCTTCAAGCGCTTTGGCCCACGCTACTTTTTCACCCCGGGGCCGCTCTCCCGGGGACACATCGGCGTGCTCGAACAGGAGAGCGAGGCCATCGTCCTGAGCCTCTTCTCTCCCGCCGGTGTGCCCATCTCCCGAGAACTGCTGCACACCGGCTCGACGGCGAAACTCTCGGTCTCTTCGTGAAGGTGATCGCGGTCTATGGAGGGAGTTTCGATCCACCCCACGTGGCGCACGTGCTCTGCGCAGCCTACGTGCTCAGCGCCGAAGCGGTCGACGAGGTGCTCGTGGTTCCGACCTTCTCCCACGCCCTCGGAAAGGAACCGGGGGCATCCTTCGAGCACCGCTTTCGCATGGCCGAGCTCGCGATGGGTGAGCTCCCGCGAGCCCGGGTGAGCCGCATCGAGGAAGAACTCGGCGGCAAGAGCCGCACCTTGACCACCCTCGAAGCACTCCAGAAACGTCACCCGGATGCGACGTTTCGCCTCGTCATCGGGGCCGACATCTTGGCCGAGACCCACCTCTGGCACCGGTGGGACCGGGTGGCGGAGCTCGCGCCGCCGATCGTCATCGGGCGCCAGGGGGTGGCGAACGACCAAGACGACGAGCACCCCGACGACCGCACCTTGACCATGCCCGAGGTGAGCTCGACCGACATCCGCGCCCGCCTGGCGGAGGGGCGACCGGTCGATGGCCTCGTCCCCACCGTCGTCGCAGAATACGCCCGTCGCCACGGTCTCTATCGGGAGCCCGAAGCGTGAAGGTCGTGCTCATCGGCCGGGGTCGCGTGGGGAGCGGCCTGGCGCGGGAGCTTCGCCGGGCCGGGGTCACGGCGCGCAACATCCGCGGCAGCGGCTCTCGGCCACTCTCGGTCGGGACCGCCGATGTCGTGATCGTCGCGGTCCCTGACGGGGCCATTGGGGACGTAGCGCACCGCCTCGCCCCTCGGCTCCGCCCCGACTCCGTGGTCCTGCACTGCGCCGGTGCCCTCGGTCCAGGGGTCCTCGGCCCCTGCGCCGCCGTCGGCGCGGCCATCGGAGCGATGCATCCTCTGGTCTCTTTCCCAGCCAAAGGCACCGCCGCGAGCATAGCCGGCGCCACCTTCGTCATCGATGGCGATCCTCGGGCGGTCCGTGCCGCGAAGGCGATCACCGAGACCGTCGGCGCCTGGCCCCTCATCGCGCCCCTGCACGGCGCCCGCTACCACGCCGCGGCGGCTCTCGTCGCCAACGGAGCCGCAGCCCTGGCTACGGTAGCCGTCGGCGTGTTGGAACGCGTCGGCATCGAGCCCCGGGCGGCCGTTCGCGCCGTCGGCGCGCTCCTGCGGTCGGTCGGAGACAATGTCGAGACCATCGGGGTGCCCGCGGCCCTCACCGGCCCGGTCGCCAGAGGAGATGCAGCTACGGTCCTCCGGCACCGCGAGGCTCTGGCAGATACTCCGGGTGGAGACGGCGGCGCCCTCGCCGCGTACGATGCGACCGCACCGATGATCGTTGCGGTGGCCCGCGCCGGAGGGCTGTCATCGAAGCGTGCAGCGGCGATACGGCGTGCGCTCTCGAAGAAGGTGTAGAGGTAAACGATGGACCGTTGGATTCAGAGGGAGGTCAAGAGCCGGGTCGAGGAGCTCGAGCTCCCCTTCAACCGGGACGGCATCGACCCCTTCGGTATCTCGAAGCGCCACGTCGCGCGCTTCATGACCATGCTCGGCTGGTTCTACCGCCGCTACTTCCGCGCTCGCGTATTCGGCATTCACAACGTGCCGACCTCCGGCCGAGCGATGCTCGTCGGCAACCACTCGGGGGGCTACGCCATCGACGCGGGCATGGTGATCGCGAGCTGTTTCTTCGAGCTCGGCCCCCCTCGCCTCGCCCAGGGCATGGCCGAGAAGTTCCTGGCCAAGGTCCCCTTCGTCTCAGCGTGGACCAGTAAGACGGGGCAGTTCACGGGCCTCCCCGAGCACGCCATTCGGCTCCTCGAGAACGAACGTCTGCTCATGGTCTTCCCCGAGGGCGCCCGTGGTACGGCGAAGCTCTTCCCCGAGCGCTACTCGTTGGTGAAGTTCGGCCAAGGGTTCGTGCGCCTCGCGCTCCAGACGAATACGCCGATCATCCCGGTGGCTTTCATCGGTGGCGGCGAGGCGGTGCCCACGATTTCGAACCTCGAACCCCTCGGTAAGCTGCTCGGCGTTCCTTATATTCCCGTGACCCCATACCTCATCCCGGCGCCGCTCCCGGTCCCGGTCTCGATTCACTACGGCGAGGCCATTCACTTCGAGGGCACCGGGAACGAAGACGACGCAGCGATCGTGGCGATGGTGGACGAGGTCAAAGGGCGCATCGCTGCCCTGATCGAAGAAGGGCGGAAGAGCTGATGAAGGTCCTCGTCACCGGCGTGAGCGGGAAGATTGGACGCCTCGTAGCGGCGCGGCTGCTCGCCGACGACCACACGGTCATCGGCATCGACCGGCGGCCCTGGCCCGATGCCCCCGAAGGCGTCGAGATGTTCGAGACCGACATCCGCAAGCGCAAAGCCGAAGACGTATTCCGGACGCGGCGCCCCGACGCGGTGATCCACATGGCAACGGTCACCCACATCCGCAAGAGCAGCGGCGACCGGTTTCGAATCAACCTCGGCGGCACCCGCGCGGTCTTCGAGTACGCCCACCGCTATGGCGTCGAACGAGCGATCTTCGTCGGGCGCCACACGTACTACGGAGCCGCCCCGGACTCCCCCCTCTATCACACCGAAGACGAGCCGCCGCTCGGCCTCGAGTCCTTCCCGGAGCTCGCCGACCTGGTCGCCGCCGACCTCTATGCAGGCTCCGCCCTCTGGCGCTTTCCCGACATCACGACCTCGGTCCTCCGGGTCTGCTACACCCTCGGCCCGGAGCGTCACGGGACTCTCGCGGGGTTCCTGCGAAACCGCCGCGTGCCGCGGGTCCTCGGCTTCGACCCGCTCTTTCAGTTCATGCACGAGTTCGACGTCGCCCGAGCCGTCGCCACCGCCCTCAACGCATCCCTGCGGGGCGTCTACAACGTCAACGGGCCCGCGCCCTTGCCGCTCTCGGTCATCATCAGGCGCGCAGGACGTCAGGACTTGCCCATCCCCGAGGCGCTCCTCGCCGCCGCCATGGGGCGTTTTGGCATCGCGGAGTTGCCACGGGGCGCGATTGACCACATCAAGTACCCGGTGGTGACCGACGGGGCCGCCTTCCGTGAAGCCACCTCGTTCACCCACGAACACGACGAGTACGAGACCATCGAGGCCTACAAGAGCGCCCTCCGGAGGGGATTCCCATGAAAGCATTCAAGCAAATCATTCTCTTCTTCTTCGGTGGTGCCATAGTGGGCGTGGCCATCGGGAGCGTGGTGGCACCGAAGTTTGTCGAGTTCAGAACGGCAAACCAAGGCGCGCTCTGCAACTGCCGGGAGATCGCGGAAGATGTGACCTCTGCGTATATTCATTCCCAGCTCGGAGGCGTCGTCATTGGGGGCCTCCTCGGTTTCGCGCTCTGGGTCGTCTTGCGCCGCAAGGGCAAGCTCGCCTAACCCGGCCGCTCAGAGCAGCATCAGGATGATGATGGCGACGGCGACCAGGCCCACGCCGATCCCGATGCCGAGGAAGAAGCCCGTCTGAGTCCCGAGGGCACCGCCCTCATCGACGTGCGCGGCCTCGACCACGGCCTCAGTCACGGCTTCGGCCTCGGCTTCGGCTTCGCCCTCGGCTTCGCCCTCAGCTTCGGCTTCGGCTTCGCCTTCGGACTCAGCCACGGCCACGGCCTCACCCTCGCCCCCCTCCACCGGGTCGGGCCCCGCCGCAACGGGAATCGTCTGCGCGCGGTCCTCCGGGTCGTCGGCGTCCTCCGGCTCGGCGATCGGCCGAACCGCAGTACCGGCGGCGTCTTCTTCGACACGAAAGCTCGCCATGCGCTCCCGATCGCGGCGGCCTTCGAGCACGTCGGCGGCAAATTGGTCGGTCAAGAACGAGGCAAAGCGAAGCTGCGAGGCCATGAGCCCCGCGGCGAGGGCGTAGTCTTCGAGGTCGCCGAGGAACTCGGCCGCGGTCTCGTAGCGCTCCCCCCGGTCCCGGGCGAGGGCCCGGTCGAGGACCGCCTGGAGTTGATCCTGAACGGGCAGGCGCCCATCACGTACCGGCGGAACCTCCCCGGCCCGGGCCATTTCGAGCATCTCTTCTTCGGTGCCCTTGTAGAGGCGGCGCCCGGACACGAGCTCCCAAAGGAGGATGCCTGCCGAAAAGATGTCTGCGCCGGAGTCGATGTCTCCGCCTGCAGCATGTTCCGGGGCCATGTAGGCGCTCTTGCCGGCGACGCGACTCGAAGCGATGGCCTCTTCCTGGCCCGGAGCCGGCGCTTCCCCGGCGGCGGCCCCGGCGCGAGCGATGCCGAAGTCGCAGAGCTTGACCTCCCCCTCGAAGGAGACGAGGACGTTCGACGGAGAGACGTCGCGGTGCACGAGGCGCAGCGGACGCCCGTCGGAGTTTCGAGCCCGATGGGCGTAGTCGAGGGCGCGGAGGGTCTCTCGGACGATGAAGAGGGCAAACTCCCCCGCCAGCGGCACCCGAGCCTTGGACAGCCGCCGAAGCAGCTGATTGAGGTCGAAGCCCTCGACGTACTCCATGGCGATGAAGAGACGACCCGCCTCGCGGCCGAGGTCCATGACCTGGACGACGTTGGCGTGATTCAGGTTTGCGGCGAGCTTGGCCTCTGCGGTGAGCATCCCGGCGAACTCGGGGTCGGCCGAGAGCTGGGGGAGGATCTGCTTGATCACCACGTGACGGGAACCGCCGAGGGAATCACGACGGGTGGCGAGGTAGATATCCGCCATGCCCCCGCGACCGATGTGGTCGAAGAGCGTGTACCTCCCGAACGCCCGTGGCAGGTTCCCTTCGGACCCTGCCTCCGCGGCCGATGCCGAGATCGACGACGTCACGATACCGGTGTGTGACACGGCCAGGGGGCGAGGCGCAAGGAGACGCAAGGGAGAGCCGTGAAGGCCCCTACTCCGCCGCGTCGACCTGGGCTATCGGCACGAAAACGAGGGTGTCCCCTTCGCCGCGGAGCGCGAGCTCGTCGCCCTCGCCGATGTCTCCGGCGAGGATCTGAGCAGCCAGGGGAGACTCGACGAGGCGCCCGATCGTCCGGCGCATCGGCCTCGCCCCGAGGCTCGCGTCATAGCCCCCGGCTCGGCAGAGCGCCGCGAGAGCCGAGTTCTCGATGCTCAGCACGATGCCCCGCTCCTCGGCGAGGGTCCGAGCGACGTCGCTCAGCATGCGCCGGGCGATCTCCCGCACCTCGTCCTCCGATAGGGCGGAGAACCAGAGCGGCTCATCGATGCGATTCCACAGCTCCGGAGGCAGAGCAGCCCGGGCCGCCGCCAGGGCCGCGGCACCGTCATCGCCCAAAGACGCAACGTCGTCACCGCCGCCGAATCCAATGCGGCTGCTGCGTGCCGGTGCTCCGACGCCGAGATTCGAGGTCATGAAGATGATCGTGTGGGTGAAGTCGACGGTCCGGCCCCGGGCGTCGGTGAGACGTCCTTCATCCAAGAGAGGAAGGAGAGCCAAGAGCACATCGGGATGAGCCTTCTCGATCTCGTCGAGGAGCAGAAGCTGATACGGGCGACGGCGCACGGCCTCGGTGAGCTGGCCGCCTTCCTCGTGACCGACGTAGCCGGGAGGCGAGCCCATCAGCCGGGCCACGGCGTGGCTCTCGGAGAGCTCGCTCATGTCGAAGCGGGTCATCGCCCCGGCGGGGAACACCACCTCGGCCACGGCCTTCGCCATCTCTGTCTTGCCGACGCCGGTGGGCCCGAGGAGCAGGAAGGTGCCGAGGGGGCGCTTGCCACGGAAACCCGCCGCACCCTTCCGGAGCGTATCGGCGATACGCACGACGGCGGCGCCGTGACCGACGACCCGGTCTTCGAGGTGGCCTTCGAGTTGGAGCAGCTTGTCCGCATCGCGGGCGAGGAGCCGGTCGACGGGGACCTCGACCAACTCCGCGATGACGTGGGCAACGGCGGCGCGGTCGACCATGCCGCCGTTGCGGCGTTGGACCCGGGCCCCGGCCTGGTCGAGGACCGCGATCGCCTTGTCCGGGAGCTGTCGCTCCGTCAGGTAGCGGACCGACAGCTCCACCGCGGCCTCGAGGGCGTCGGCGTCGTAGGCCACGGCGTGATGCGCTTCGTAGCGCGAGACCAGTCCCTTCAGGATCTCTCGCGTCGCCTCGATGCTGGGCTCGGCGACGCGAATCGCAGAGAAGCGCCTGGCGAGGGCGGCGTCTTTTTCGAAACAGCGCCGGTACTCGGCGTCGGTCGTGGCACCGATGCAGGGCAGCTCCCCGCGGGCGAGGGAGGCCTTGAGTTCCTGGGCGAGGTCGTCCGGTCCGTCGCCGCCGACGATGGTGTGAATCTCGTCGATGAAGAGCAGCACCCGTCCGTCGGCGAGGGCGACCTCCTCACGGAGCGCGCGCATGCGCTCGGCGAGGGCCCCACGTACGCCGGTGCCTGAGATCAGGCTGCCGGCGCTCACTTCGATGAGCACGCGCCCCTCGAGGTTGCCGGGGTTGGAACCGACGCCGGCGATGCGACAAGCGAGGCCCTCGACGATGGCGGTCTTGCCGACACCCGGAGGCCCGACCAGGACTGGGTTGTTGGACCTCCGGCGAGCGAGCACATCGAGGAGCTGCTCGATCTCGCGATCTCGGCCGATGACCGGATCGATTCGGCCCGCGGCGGCGAGGGCCGTCAGGTTGCGACCGACGCTGGTGAGCAGAGGAAATGCCTTCGGCGAGAGCTCGTGGGCCGACAGTTCGAGGTCTGCCGAGTCCGCGATGGCGCGCTCGAGCTCGAGCTCCGGTGCGGAGGCGGACGGGGGAACCGTGCGATCTCGAGGTTTGGCCCGGGCCGAAGGACGCTTCGGCTTGGGAAGCGTAGGCGCCCGGGCGGCCCCGCGGGGCCTCGACCGCTGGCGCGGGGCGGCAGATGCCCCGGCAGGTGTGGGGGAAAGCAGAGCCAGGAGCTCGTCGCGGACCCGAGTCGCGCCGGCCCCCACTTCGTCGAGGCACCGAAAGCCCACGCTCCGGGAGTCGCGCACGATGGAGAAGAGAAGGTGGATCGGCCGAGGATTCGGCTCACCGAGCTTCACGGCGAGCTTCTGGGCCCGCTCAACGGCGACGTCGAGGGCGCTCGCGGTCTCCCCGTCGACGACCTGGAGGGCCTTGAGGAGATCTCCTTCGCGAACCTGGTGGCGAGCGAAAACCGCTGCGGTCTCGGGCTCCCTTTGGAGGAGCACCAACACCACATGACCCGTCGATGGGGTTCGCCCACGTCTCTGAGCCGCCCGCTTCGCCTGGGTGAGAACCCCCGAAAGACCGCTCGCCATCGCGTCCATTCGCCTCCGTGTTCTGGGGTAACCGGCTGCGCCAGAAGCGCCAAGTTTTTGACCGTGGTTCTGAATAACCCCCAGGACCGGGCGTCCGAGCCGGCCCGGGAGAGCGTCGACCTGGGCGGGGCAATTTGATAGGCTCAGCCCCTTCGATACGGCGCCCATCCGGGCCCCCCGAGGAGGACAGAGGCTGATGAAGCTGCCGCGGATCGTCACAAAACTCGCCGTTTCGGCGCTTCTCCTGGGGAGCGTCGTCGCCCTCGCGACCCCCGCCCTCGTGGAAGGGCAAAGGGGACTGCGCGCGCGAATCTTCCTCGTGCAGCATCGCCTGCCCCGGGGCGGCAGCGAGCGCGCCCTCCTCGGCTTCGCCCGAAGCCACAACGCCCGGCGCCTCCGCGAGACGACCGACCAGCCCATCCCGGAGAGGAAGTGGAAGGCGGAGATGATCACCTCCTTCAACCGCCCGCCGGGAGACCTCGAGTTTCACGTGCTCTTCTATGACATCGAAGATGGCGCCCGGCGCTTCGTCACGGACATGAGCACCTTCATCAACGACCGGAGCCAGAAGACCTTCGTCCAGCGACTCCGCCTGCCCCGCGGCCGCGGGCACCACGAGGGCTTCCAGCCCAACCGACGCATGGAGTTGGTCGTCACGATCCGACGCCAAGAGGTTGGCCGGCAGCGCTTCGAGCTCCTCGGCGAAGAGATCGCCCGCACCGGCACCGTCAACTTCGGCGACGACGAGCGCTGAATTCGTGAACATCAGCACGCTGATCGCCGAAGCGCGGGACGGCAAGTTCCCGCCCATCGTGGTGCTGGTGGGGGCCGAGCGCTTTCTCATCGAGCGGGCGACGGGGCTACTGAAAGCCGCGGCCCTCGGGGATGGCCCCGCGGGCTTCAACGACGACGTATTCCACGGCCGGGGCCTCGACGCGAAACGTGTATCGGCGGCGGCCCGGACGCTTCCGATGATGGCGAACGCCCGCTACGTCTTGGTGCGCGACGCCCAACAGGTCAAAGACCTCGACCCCCTGGTCGAATACCTCGACGACCCCTCACCGACGAGCTGCGTCATCATCAGCGGCGACAAGCTCGACGGTCGCAGTCGCTTCGTGAAGGCCGCCAAGAAAAAGAAGGTCTACTGCGAGGCCAAGGCCGTGAAGCCCGGAGAGCTCCGGAGCTTCGCCTCGAACGAAGCCCAAGCCCGGGGCCACGCCCTCGAGGGCCCGGCGGCCCAAGCGCTGGTCGACTCCATCGGGGCCGACCTCGCGGCCATCGACGACGCCCTCGAACGCCTCTCGCTCTTCGTCGGCGCGGGTGCCGCCATCGACATCGCCGCCGTCGAGGCCTGCGTAACCCGGGTCCGCACCGACTCCATCTGGGCCCTCGTCGACGCCGTCAGCGTGCGCAACCTGCCCCGGGCCCTCGCCGCCGCCAGCTCCCTCCTCGCCGA
>Ga0164313_10005298_pt1 | contig 11420 bp, 10 predicted proteins | sample GuaBasSedimGuay4_FD_113735 | JGI IMG/M metagenome (GOLD analysis project Ga0164313, IMG submission 113735) | Subseafloor sediment microbial communities from Guaymas Basin, Gulf of California, Mexico - Guay4, Core 4569-4, 0-3 cm | ecosystem: Environmental > Aquatic > Marine > Hydrothermal vents...
GGCATCACAGAAGGCGGTGGGGGTGGATTATTTAACCTTTATCCAGAAGATGTTCTTTCAAGGCCTGGTTCCATTGGTAAACCGACATTTGGGGTTGAGGCTAAAATCGTCGACCCTTTAGGAAAAGAATTGCCAGATGAAACTGTTGGTGAACTGGTATTCAGAACGAATAGAATGATGCTTGAATATTATTCAAATCCTGAAAAGACTGAAGAGACTTTAAAGGATGGATGGCTACTCACAGGAGACTTATTAAAAACTGATAAGGATGGATATTTTTATATTGTTGACCGCATGAAAGATATGGTTACAAGTGGTGGTGAAAACATCTTTCCTGTTGAGATTGAAGATGCCTTAATGGATCATCCGGATATAAATGATGTTGCCTGTATTGGATATCCGGATGAGAGACTTGTGGAAATTGTTCTGGCAGTTGTTCAGCTCAAAGAAGGTAAACAGTTGAGTGAGGAAGATGTCATTGAATTTGCAAAATCGAAATTATCCATGTATAAAGTTCCACGCAAGGTTATTTTTGATCAGGTTCCAAGAAACCCGACAGGAAAGCTGATGAAACCACAGATCAGAGAAAAATTTACCGGAAGAAGGGAAGCATTTAAAAAATTAGATTAACTTTTTATCTTGACTTGTAATATGGCTGTAATATAGCTCGCAATTATCAATAGTCTATGATTAAAAAACTTGATTAATGTAGATCCCATAACAGCAGACGGGATTACAGGAAGGTGATCTTCTGTAATCCCGGCTTCATTTAATGGGACTATATTCCTTTATCAATGATATTCTTATCGTGTAATAATCTTTCCTGAATACCCCTTGAAACTTTCCAGTCTTTTTCAAAATCATTCCAGAAGTCTTTATTACCATCTTTCCAGCCTTTCCCAAAACGCTGATTAAAATGGTTCCCCAGTTTCTCAAACAGAAGTTTCCAGGTGGGTTTGCCATCATTATATGCACCTAAAAGTTCATTGATTAGTGAGTCAAGCTCACTTAAATGCTCTTTTGAAAGATAGGAAATAGCTCCCTTTTTAATGGACAGCATCAAGGATTCAGAATTCAGGGAATGGGCTGTCAACATGATGGCCGGGATATCTCTTTTTACACACTCTTCTAAAAGTTTAATTCCGTTCACCCCCATGATGTCGAGGATAGCAAGGTCATATCGAGTCTCAAAAATTTTTTGGGAAGCTGTCTCATAGTCCTGGGCAACGTCTACTTTTGCCTCATCTAAAATTTCCTGTATGGTTTCAATGACGTCCCATTCATCATCAACAGCCAGTATATGTTTATCTTTAAGAAAAGATTCAGCGTGTGTCATTTTTTTCCTCCTTGTCAGCATCTGTATTACATTGTTTTTATCAGTCAGTTATTAATTCAAAAGGTTCGGTAAAAATAGAACCACCTTTGGAAAAAACATCATTAAAATCACACAAATAATATAAGCCGGCAGAAAATAGGCAACCCCTTTAAACACCCTTTCAAGGGGAACATCTTTTGCCATGCCTCCGACCACATAAGTGGTGGCACCCACCGGAGGAGTCACAGCCCCTAGTGTGGTGACAATGGTAATAGTGATACCAAACCATAACGGATCATACCCGAGCTTTACGACCACGGGAAAGAAAATAGGAATAGTAATAAGCAGCAGAGCCAGGGCATCCATTACCGCACCGCCAATAATATAAATCAAAAATATAATTGCCATGATGGTCAGTTTGGAAAAAGGAAGGGCGATCACCCAGGCGGCAATATCAAAAGGTATTCTTGTGATGGCTAAAAACCTTCCAAAGATCATGGCACCCGTGATAATAACAATGACCATACAGGATATTTTTAAGGTATCGAAAATGGAATTATAAAAATCATTCCATGAAAGATTTTTTTGAACTATGGCGATGATAACAGCAAAAAATGACCCGATAGCGCCTGCTTCCGTTGGGGTAAACAGTCCAAAATAGAGCCCTATCATTACGATGAAAAAAAGAATGAGCATTTCCACAGCGCCTGTCAGGGATTTTATCTTTTCCTTAAAAGTGGTTTTTTCACCTACCGGCCCCCATTCAGGATAAATAGAACAAAGAACATAGACGGTTATCATCAAAAGAAGAGCCAGCAGCGTGCCGGCACCAAGACCTCCATAAAAAAGTTTGGCAATGGATTGTTCCGTGGAAAGCCCTATGATAATCAGAACAACACTGGGGGGAATGACGACTCCCAGGGTTGACCCGCATGCAATAGCTCCAGTGCTGAGCATGGGTTCATACTTGTATTTGTTCATCTGAGGCAAAGCAACTGTGGTCATTGTGGCTGCAGTAGCTGCATTGGAACCACAGATGGCGGCAAAGGCCGAGCATGCCAGAATAGTTGCCATGGCAATTCCACCTCTAATATGCCCTACCCATGTAAAGGCAGCTGTGTAGAGTTTTTCATTGACCCCGGAATAAAAAGCAATCTGACCCATAAAAATAAACAACGGGATCACCGTTAATCCATATTTGGAAAATGTATCCCATGTGACTGTTGCCAGCATGTTGAATCCTGCGTCAAGGGAAATGACATAGGAAAAACCGCAGAATCCCACAAGGCCCATGGCAAATCCAACAGGCATCCCAAATACGAACAGAATAAAAAGCAGGGCAAAGATACCAATAATGCCGATGAGGGTAAGACTCATTTTGCACTCTCCTTTTGAGGCAAAATAGCCTTTAAAAAATCGGTAAACAGGGCAAGGGAAAGAAGAAAACAGCCAAGTGCCACAGCAAAGACAAAGGGGTAATAGATAATTCTCAAGGTTTCAGAAAGTTCACCTGCATTTTTCAATGTCAATGCCTTTTGAACAACATGCCAGGAGGTAATCAGGAAAAAGGCACAGCAAATGCCGTGGTTGATAATGGATACGGTCCGTTTAAGCGGTTTGGGATAGGTATTCACCAGAACATCTACAGAAATGTGCCCATTGGTGAACTGTGTATACCCAAGGGCAAAAGCCGTTACAACAGCACCGGCATATCCCATCAGTTCAAAGGTTCCCCTGATGGGGATATAGAACTGCCGGATAAAGATGTTGGCACAGGTGAGAACGATCATGCCAATCAAAAACAAACCACCGGTCAATGCGAGCAGTTTATTTAAAAATGTATTAATTCTCAATAAAAAATCCACGCGGAGTCTCCGAACTCCTCTAACCGCCATGAAGCGGTTAGAGGTGATTTAGACAAAAGGGTTATTGTATAAGCGCTTTAATATCACTGATAATTTTTTCTGCAGGAAGACCCTTCTCATTGGCACCCTTAATCCATTTGTCAGTGATAAAACCAAGTTTGCCGTCCCATTTGGCTTTTTCAACAGCAGAAAGAGAGATAAACTCAACATTATTGGCTTCTTTTGACCAGGCAATAGATTTTGTAATCTGTTCATCCATGTATGTTCCAGTCCAGAGAGACTGCTCTTCTTTTAGATCCATCATGACTTTCTGCACATCTTTGGGCAGTGAATTGTATTTTGCCTTATTCATAATAACGGCAAAGGGATAAACTACCATTTGTGTCATGGTCACAAATTTACAATTTTCAGCAAATTTAAAATCTTTCATGACTTCCAGAGAAGAAAAAAGACCTTTAACCGTTCCTTTTTGTAAAGCTTCAACAGTTGACGGCATGGGCATTCCAACAGGATTGGCACCCCAGGCTTTTAAGATTTGGGCTGCTCCACCGGAAGCTCTTAAATCCAGACCTTTCATATCAGCCAGAGTTCTTACAGGAACCTTTGACATGACATTCCCAGGGGCATTGACGAACATGGCCAGCACCACCACATCCTTAAACGCTTTAGGTTTATATTTTTCATAAAGTTTTAAAAGAGCAAGGCTTCCGATTTTGGCATCCTTGATGCCAAGGGGAAGGCTCATGGCATTGGTTACAATAAATCTGCCGGGCTGGTACGCCATACAGATGTTACCGATATCGGACTGTCCTGCAATAACACCGTCCATCATACCTTTTGCACCAAGAAGGGTTCCGCCTGGGAATGTATTAATCAAAACCTGTCCATCTGTCCGTTTCTCAACTTCAACTTTCCATCTTTCCATCTGAACACAGGGAAATGTTGGAGCAGGGGGGAAATTGGCATAATTGAGTGTTGTTTTTCCTGCCATTACAGGAACTTGAGATAACAAAAGACAGGTGATGACAGTAAATAAAATGAGTGTTACAGAAAAAACAGATTTTTTTATCATGGTATTAATCTCCAGTTATGAGCAATAATTTGCTCTGTTTAAAATAACTTTCATGCCCTGACGGGTACAATCAAATCATGAAAGCCTGTTGATAGCCTGTAATGAGAGCCACAGTACTACTAATCAAATTAAAAAACAAATAAATTTTCTAAAAAATATTTACAAAATCAGACATAACAGGTACACAAACTCTTGATTCTTTGAATATTGCTAACAATTGTTAAGATGGACAAATTGGCTGTAGAAAATAGCAGAAAGCTTATTATCAATAAAATGGGTAATAGATCCTTTTTTTTTAGAGCAGCATCAATACATGATATGGGGTAAAAAGAGTATGATTTTCGGAAAAATGATCAAGATAATTACACCGACAATCACGGCAATAAGAAAAGGTAAAATACCCTTGAATATTTTTTCCAGAGGAATTTCATGTTCCAATACATTTTTTGCCACACCATATACCACATAGACGTTTATTCCTACAGGTGGTGTTATAACACCCATCTCTGTTACCATGACAATAATGATACCAAACCAGATGGGATCATATCCAAGTTCCATGACAACCGGAAAGAAAATGGGAACGGTTAAGGTGACAAATGCCAGGGCATCCATGAAACAGCCACCGATAAAATAGATCATTATGACGACCGCCATAACCAGAAACGGTGCCATTTGAAGCTCACTGACCCAGCCGGCAATTTCAAATGGGATTCTTGTAACAGCCAGAAACTTTCCAAAAATAACGGCCCCTGCGATGAGCATCATAACCATGCACGAAGTTCTTAACGTTTCCAGCAGAGATTTGACAAAACCGGCCCAGGTGATCTGTTTTCTTAATATGGCAATGGCAAGTATGCCGAATGCACCGATTGCCGCAGCTTCAGTTGGTGTAAAAAGACCAATAAAAATACCGCCGATTACCAGTGTAAACACAGCAAGTGTTTCACCGAGACCGAACAATGCCTTAAGTTTTTCAGCCCATGTAAATTTTTCACCGCAGGGACCTTGTTCAGGATTAATGCGACATTTGATGTAAATAGCAATAATAAAAAGAAGGGTGACAAGCAGGGCCGGAAAAATGCCGGCAACAAATAATTGACCGATGGACTGCTCTGTCAGGATACCGTAAATAATCAGGACAACACTGGGCGGCATAATCATACCGATTCCACCGCCGGATGCAACAGAACCCGTGGCCAGTTCATCATCATAATTGTAGCGTTTCATTTCAGGAAGCCCCACCGTCGCCATGGTTGCTGCTGTTGCAGGGCTTGAACCGCAGACTGCACCAAAAGCCGTACAGGCTGATACCGTGGCCATGGCAAGCCCGCCCCTGGTACTTCCCAAGAATTTGTAGCCGACGTCATAAAGGCGTTTACTGATTCCCGAATTGAACCCGAGCTGTCCCATGAAAATGAATAAAGGAATTGTTGTTAAATCATATGATCCAAAAACGTCATACACATTTCGGGACAAAAGAACCAGACCGGCATGGGGTGTAACCATGGTACTGAATCCAACAAAGCCGACGATGGCCATAACAAATGCAACGGGCATTCTTGTCAGAAACATGAGGATCATGATTACAATACCGATGATGCCAATAATTGTTGGACTCATTTTGTTTTTAATTCTTTCAATTGCTGAATATCTTTAATAATAACCTCTATTATAGTAACAGAGAAGACCAGTGAACCAAAAGCAAGCAAATATATAATGTAATAAATGGGAAATTCCAGATTCATGGAAACTTCTCCTGTCTCACGTATATCCTTTGCATAAAGAAACATCTGCCAGGTCACCAGACAGAACAGAACAAGGCTTAAGGTACGGGTAAAAAGATCAATAATAAGCTGAGTCTTTTCAGACAGCAGCCGAACCAGTATTTCCACACCTACATGACCTTCCACTTTATAGGTGTACGGCAGGGCCGCCGCTACCACAATGGTGGCTAAAAAACCGACAAGCTCAACAGAACCGAATATGGGATGCTTGAAAAACCGGCCGATCACATCAACAACAGTCAACAGCATCATCGTGGTCAGAGCTGTCGCTCCGATGATTTTTAACAGACCGGAAAATTTTTCCAGGGCTCTGGAAATATTGTTCATAAAAAATCCTGCTTAAAAATTAAACTATCAGTAAATGACCGGCTTTTATTAAAACTGGTCATTTATTGTGAACGAATATTTAAATATTACATATTTGCTTTGATGAAATCCACAACTGCTTTTCCATCAACGCCTTTTGCATTCGCTTTTTTGATATACCCATCAATTACCGGAGCAACAGCAGCTTCCCATTTTTTGGATTCTGCATCAGAAAGACTCACCACGTTTCCACCCTGAGATATAAAGAAAGCCAGACCTAATTTGTCTGCTTCATCCCAGGCTTCACCGTGTTTGACAGACCATTCAGCGTTTATATCTTTAATTGTCTTTTGGGTAGCAGGAGACAATTTGTTCCATTTGCCTTTGTTCATGAAAACGGCAAATGTGGTGGTATAGGCGGTTGAATAATTTTCAGTCAGAAAATGAACAACCTCTCCTAATTTCCACCCTTTGTTGGCTTCAACCGGGTGGAGAGATCCGTCAACAACACCTTTTTGAAGCATCTGGTAGCATTCCCGCATGGATTTACCAACAGGAGATGCACCAAGGGCGGCAGCAACCAGACCACTGGTTCCGGTACCTCTGAGTTTAAGGCCCTTAAGGCCTGCCATGGTAGAAACGGCTTTATCGCGGGTATGGATAAGCCCCGGTCCATGACCATGGAGAAACATAATCTTTGAATCATCAAATTCTTTGGGTTGAAATTTATTTAAAACAGCATTGGCAACGGCTGTTGCCTGGATACCGCTTTTATAGCCCAGGGGAAGATCAATGGCGGATGCTACTGGGAAACGACCTCTTGAATATGCAAGAACAGTCATGCCGATATCTGCAATGCCTTGTACTACACCATCATAAGTTTGCGGGGCTTTTGTAAGGGTGCCGGCAGGAAAATATTTAATAACAATTTCACCATTGGTTCTTTTTTCTACTTCTTTACACCAGCTTTCTGCAAGAATACTTTGAATGTGTGTGGGAGGAAAAAAGTTAGCATAAGTGAACTGGGTTTTAGCCGTTGCATTGAAAGTAAAAATTGCACTGAAACAAAAAATAAAAAAAGACAGAATAGTAATTTTCTTCATTTTGTTGACCTCCTAAAAAAGTTTATAATAGAGCCAAAAACTAACTTGAAACACTGTAATTAGAATAATGCGACCATATGTTCTGCCCTGATTTTCACCTCCTTTCAATGGATGCATTTTAATAGTATCACAATGTAACTATAAATCAGCTATAATAAATAACTATATTGAAAAAAAAGAAACCCTGTCAAGGAAAAAGTTTGGTTTGTAAAAATAAAATAGAATTTATATAGTTGTCGTGTCAACTATATTTTGACCATGGGAACTTTTGACGTTGGTACCAGCTAAAATGCAATGGGATTTATGGCTGTAAAACCAGAAAAATTCAGCATTATTTTTCCTCATCAAACTTAAAACCTGTTTTTAATTTCAATAATCTTTTGATATTTTGCTTGACAAGAAGCAAGTTCATATCCTAAATCATAGGGCATAATCACAAGTGGCCGTGAAAATATTGTTCCAAATTGAAATAGAATATGCTCTGATGCATTATCTTGACATTGATGATGTCGAATGTAGGGGCTACTCTGAAAGAAAAGATTTATTGAAGTTGTGCCAAGGTACTATTTATTGCCAGATTTATTGTTAAATGTTTAGTTGATCTCAATAGTTGAACCTGATGTTGGTAAAAGTCAACATTAATATTTTATATAACTTAACTAAAAGAAAGGAACTAAGTATGAAACTCATGAAACCAGGAAAAGTCTTATTTCTATTGTTTGTTTTAATCATTGGCTCATTTATGATTGCTTCTCCTCTTATGGCAAAAAAGAAACCTTCTCTTGACAGGTGGAAACCTGATTTTGATCCAAAAGGAGCAAAATACAAATGTATCGTTTCCAATGTGTCAACGCCTGCTCTTGTTGGTACTTATGCAGGATTTGAAATTCGCGATGAAGTCTGGAAAAGAACAAATGGTCAGATTTATGTCGATTTTAAACCATATTCCATACTTGGTGGTGAAGTTGAAGTATTAAACATGGTACAGCTTGGTGCTGTTCAGGGCATGGGAGTAAGTTCAGTTGCTGCTACTAATTTAGGACCAAGATTTGGCATTGTTAACCTTCCATTTCTTGTGGATTCTTTTGAACAAGTTGATAAATTTATCAGCAATAAAAAATTGTTTGATCATTTTTTAATGGCAATGGATCATCAGGGAATAACAGGTCTTGATATTACCGGTTATGGGAATTATGGATGGGCAACAACCACTCCTGTAAGAACTATTGCCGATGCTAAAAAAGTTAAATTCAGAATTGCTGAGGCTGCAGTTAATCAGTTAAGTTATAGACAATGGGGTTTTAACCCTGTTTCCATGCCGTGGCCTGATGTACCAGTCGCTTTAAAGCAAGGAGTTATTACAGGTCTTGATCATGCACCTTCAGTTTGTTATTTAACTAAAAAATTTGAAGTTGCCAAATATTTTACCCAATTAAATTATGCCCAGGGACTTTTTATCTGGATTTTTAACAAAGGATGGCTTAACAGCCTTCCAGCTGATTTGAGAAAAGCTTTTGTAGAAAGTGTTCATGATGTATGTACTGAAAATAGAAAACGTACAGCATCCTGGGAACTTGATCAAATCAAAGCTTCAGAGACAAAAGCCGGAGTAGAGTTTATTAAACTTCCAGATAGCGACATGAAAATCCTGAAACAACAGAGTGAGGCAGTCTATAAAGAATATGCTCCTGAAATCAATAAAATATATTCCAATGACAAATATAAATCAGCTAATTATTTAAAAGAAGTTCAGGATTTTTTAAAATAATTATTTGATTATTATTACAAAGATAGCTTTAGGATAAATCTTATGGTTGGGAAATTTTTTAAAAAGCTGGACCGTTTTATTACAAATGTTGAGGAGTGGAGTCTTTTTGCAATAGTCATCATAGGTCTTATTCCTTTGTTTATAAATGTTGTATTAAGGTATGGTTTTAATTATACACTTGCCTGGAGTGAAGAGCTGGCTCGCATAGTAATTATATATTCAACTTTTCTTGCTGCCAGTGTTGCTGTCAAACAAAGGGCAATGATTAAAATAGATGCTGTTATCCAGATTTTTCCAAAACTTAAGACAGGTCTGACACACTATTCCAATATTTTAATGCTTATCTTTGCCAGCATGATGATGTATTATGGTTATAAAATGGCTGAACTTCAGGTCATAACTAATCAAAAAACAATCATCATGCAGATACCGCTGGTTTACCTATATGCCATAATGCCCGTAATGGGCGTTATGGTATTTATCAGAACTGTTCAAGTGATGGTTCAGGATTTTAAAGGAAAATAAAAGAGGAATTTTGCGTGGAAAATAGTGATTTTATTATTTTATGTATACTCTTAGGTTGTATGGCAACCTATGTGCCTGTTTTTTTAAGCCTTTTTTTTACGGCTGCTATAGGTTTCATGTTTTTTGCAGACATGCCTCTTATACTTCTTGCCCAGACTCTTTTTCGAAGTCTTGATAATTTTTCCCTTGTAGTTGTTCTGTTTTTCATTCTTTGCGGTAATATTATGGGCAGGGGAAAAATTGTAGAAAAATTGATCAACCTTGCCAATGCTCTTGTGAGTTGGCTCCCGGGCGGACTTGGCATGGCAGGTGTTATTGGGTGCGGTCTGTTTGGAGCAATATCAGGCTCAACAGTTGCAACTGTGGTTGCTCTTGGCGGCTTTATGATTCCAGCGCTTATTAAAAATGGATATGATGAAGATTATACTCTTGGCCTGATGACTACATCTCCTAATCTTGGAGTAATTATACCTCCAAGCATTGCCATGATTTTTTATTCCATGATCAGTAATGTTTCCTTAGAAGGTCTTTTTATTACAGGATTTATCCCTGGTATCCTTATTATAGCCTGTGTATGCCTTTACACATGGATTAAATATAGACATAGAACTGATATTGTAAGGCTGCCCTCTCCAAATTTAGAAGAACTCCGTGTGATTTTCAAAGAGGGATTCTGGGCAGTAATGCTGATTATAATCATTTTTGGAGGTATCTTTTCGGGAGCTTTTACTGCCAGTGAAGCTGCTGTTGTTGCAAGTGTCTATGCTTTTTTTGTAGAATTAGTTATTTACAGATCCATGGGTTTTAAGGAAGTAAAAGAAATTACTATCAGTTCTGCTGTAACAAGTGCAACGTTACTTTTAATTGTTGCAAGTGCAACCTGCTTTGGACGATATCTGACTTTTGAAAATATTCCAAACCGAGTCGCAGAGATTGTTGTTGCAAGTATTGATTCTCCAATTGTATTTTTACTTGTCATGAACATTTTGCTTCTATTTATAGGCATGTTCATGGATCTTATTTCTGCAACTCTTATCCTTGGTCCGGTATTTTTACCTCTCCTTGGACCATTTAATGTAGACCCAATGCATTTTGGCCTTATCATGACTGTCAACCTTGCAATTGGATATTGCACTCCTCCTATGGGGGTGAGCCTCTTTATCACGGGGGCCTTGGCAAAGCGGGATATTATCTTTGTGTCAAGAGCCGTATTGCCGTTCCTAGCAATACAGATAGGGGTATTGTTTTTTCTTACTTATTTCCCGGAAGTTGTTCTGTTCTTACCGAGACTCTTTGGATATATATAAAAAATAAGTTGCTCCTGCGTCATTGTTGCTTTATGACCAGGAGCAAAAAGTGTCTTTTGTCATGACGTTCATAAAGCAATGGTCAACCAGCAATCAAACCATGACAATACCGTTATCAAGCGCAACGAGATTTTTTATTGACGGGTATTTAAAGGCACACTTATTCTTCTTCAAGCCTTTAATCAATTGAAGTTCTAAAACCTCTTTTTTGTAAACAGTTGTGATATCAACATGCCGGCAAGCATGAGGATACATCCAAAAATACCACGGCCTGAAAGTATTTCATTTAACATAATCCAGCCTCCAAGGGCTGCAAAAACAGCCTCAAGGCTAAAAATTATGGCAGCATGGGAAGCAGGGCTGTCTTTTTGA
>Ga0164313_10005300_pt1 | contig 11418 bp, 12 predicted proteins | sample GuaBasSedimGuay4_FD_113735 | JGI IMG/M metagenome (GOLD analysis project Ga0164313, IMG submission 113735) | Subseafloor sediment microbial communities from Guaymas Basin, Gulf of California, Mexico - Guay4, Core 4569-4, 0-3 cm | ecosystem: Environmental > Aquatic > Marine > Hydrothermal vents...
GAAGGAACCATCGTCGGCCGTCACGGTGGGTTCGCCGACACCGTGCGGTGCCAGGCCGAGTGGGCCATCCCACTGCCCGAGGGATTGGACATGGCCAAGGCGGGCCCGCTATTTTGCGGCGGCATCACGGTTTTCAACCCGATCGTGCAGTTCGGTGTGCAGCCGACCGACCGAGTGGGCGTCATCGGCATCGGTGGTCTCGGGCACCTGGCGGTGCAGTTTCTCTCCAAGTGGGGATGCGACGTCACCGCGTTCACGTCAACCAACGCGAAGGCTGACGAGGCGCGCGAATTGGGCGCGCACCACGTCGTCAACTCGCGCGACGCGGGTCAACTCGAGGCTGTCGCGGGGAGCTTCGATTTCATCCTGTCAACTGTCAATGTCGACCTCGATTGGGACTCGTACCTCGCGGCCCTCGGTCCACGAGGCCGCCTGCACGTGGTTGGCGCGGCGCTTTCGCCGATTCCGGTACCGGCTTTCGGCATAATCCCCGGTCAGAAAAGCGTGTCGGGCTCGCCCCTCGGCTCGCCGGCCACCACCGCGACGATGCTGGAGTTCTGCGCCCGCCACGGGATCGAGGCGGTGACCGAGCACTTCCCGATGAGCGAGGTCAACGAAGCCATGGAGCACCTCCGATCCGGGAAGGCCCGCTATCGGATCGTGCTCGACAACGGATAGCAGAGGGCTAATCTCGGCCGGGCAGATTCGCCTCGAGCCATTGTTCGAGCTCGTCTGGATCAAAACCGAATGGACCCTTGCCGCCCCTGTAGGCGATCCGACCGTCCACCCCGATGACATAGAGCCGTTCCGGCCATGCGGCGAAGGCGTCTTCGGCGGGATTGTCCATCGGGTCGATGACGAGAGGCATCGTGTACTGGAAGCGCTCGATGAAATCGTTGGCGATCATCACACGATCGGCAAGCGTCTTGGGTTGCGTGTAGCAGACCCCCTGCTTCTCGTTGACGGTCATCTGCCACTCATCTTCCGGGTGAGCCTCCTTGATGTACACGGTCAGGAATTCCGCACGATCCTCGAATCTCGATCTGATCTCATCCATGCGCCCGACCGAGCGCCGGAAGGGTGGTCAGGTGAAACTGCCGAAGACCAACACCAGCGGTCGCATGCCAATCCAGTTGGTGATCGGAAGCTGGCTCGTGCCATCGAGAGCGACCATCGTCACGGCCGGTGCGGCATCCCCGACCTGCAGGTTGCCATCGCGCGCCTGCCGGCCATAGGTGAGTATGCCGATCACGTTCCTCGGCCCGATATAGAAGAACGCGCACGCCGCGATCACCAACAACGCCGCGACAGCAATCAAAAGCACCTTCCCGAGCATCGTCGGTCTCCGATCTGTTTTGAAATCCTGACTCAGTATACGCTATTCGGTCCAAAGCCGTCACCGTTGAAGACAATCAACAGCAACGCAGGAATCAGCGCCCCACCCGCGATTCCTCGGGAGACACCGAAGAAGAAACTCCGTGAAGTTTCTCCCTAGTGAAGCCCTGGTTTGAGCTCCAAAGGAGCGACAGATTCGTAGCCTGGGGCGTTAGCCCCAGGATTAACGGCTGAAAAATCGAAGAAGCCGCGAAGCGGCGACAGACAACCCATGGCCGATGATCGCGGCTCACGCCGCGACCCCAATGTGTCGCCCCTTCAGGGCTGGTCGGTTGGCGGCCTCCGTGTCCTGGGGCTCACGCCCCAGGCCATGTATCTGTCGCCGCTTCGCGGCTCGTTTCAGCTACCGCAGTCGGCCGAATATCTTAGGAGATGGCGCCTATTCTCTGCGTTCGCTCGATCCTGGAACAGCGATCTTCCGTTTCTCGGGATCGGGATGCTGACGGTAGAGAATCGCCATCCGCCCCACTGTGCCCACGCATTCGCAGTTGACGCGAGCCTCGATGACGGGCACGAGCTGCTCCCGCTCGTCCCGTTCGGCAGCGATCTTCACCTTGATCAGCTCGCGGCTCTCGAGGGCAGTGTCAATGGCGCGAACAACGCTTTCGCTCAGCCCCTCTTTCCCTATCTGCACCAGCGGTTTGTAGCCGTGGGCAACGCCCCGCAGGTACTTTCTCTGTGAACCCTTGAGTTCGCCCATCATACCTCCCATTACCAACCCGCAGGGTAGCATTGGATGCCACTCATCCATCACAATCGATCAACGCATAGGGCGGCACCCGGATGCGGATGAGAGTGGAGCCTCTTGCAAAACCCCCGTGGCTGTCAGTCTCTTGCTCACCAGGGGCGAAACTGAAGGTGGGCCAAGGCCCACCCTACGTCGGACCCACAATTCCCGCGAACTCGTAGGGTGGGCCTTGGCCCACCTTCAGGGCCCTTCTCGTATCTTTGGCGACTCGGAAAGCGATGTCACTGAAAGCGGAACGGCCCGAAGGGTCGCGTATTTCGTCGAACGCTGGGTTTTTTGCAAGTGGCTCAGTGTTCAACGCTCGAGCGACTTGAGAATCCACTGAGGTGAAAATCCTGCCACGGCGCTGTTGCCGATGACGACGGTTGGAAAGGAGACCTTTCCGGTGAGACGCCTCATCTCCGCCTCCGCCCGCTCCTGGTCAGCCTTGGGGAGTTTGTCCACCTCGGTGATCGAAGCGGAGATACCGTTCTCGGCGAGGAATTTCTTGAGTTTGTGGCAGTAGGGACACCATGTGGCCGAGTAGACCTTGACGGTCTGATTCCGGGTTTTCTCGACGCCGCTGGTTTCCCGACCGGCGTCGCCGGGTTGCGACGGTTTGGATCCGGCCAGCTCTCCGCCAACGCTCAGAGTCCCACCTCGTGAGTGCGCGGGCGCCTGGGCGTTGGCCTCTCGGGTCTTGTCGATGTCAACTTCGGAGATTGGAAGTACCCGGTTGGTACCACCGGGTTCCATATAGCGGAGCTTCCCGAAGGCGTTGACAGGTTTGGTTCGTGCTGGGATTCGCCGGCCATTCCTCAAAACGACGACATAGGATGGCTCGGATGTCGTCTCGTCTTTCGCGAGCTCCTGGGTATGAGCAACCGGGACGAGTGTCGAAAGGGCGATGATCAGCAGGGCACGTTGAATCAGTCCTCTGATGTCTCTCATGGTGATCGATATCCTTCGATTCTCCTCTCGCCATTTTGTCACACCGATGCCGATGGAGATGCGATATCCTCTGCCACTGAGAATCGAGGTTGTCTAATGGTACGAGAAAAAAAAGGCATGAAAATTGGTTCGACACGATCCGAAAGATCGGGCAAGACGCGGTTGTTCGCCGTGCTGCTGCTGGCGTTCGCCATCGCGTTCGGCGCATGGTACCTATTCCGGGTTGGGCCGGTACCGGAGGTCAAGCTGGTGACCGAACGGCCGGCGGTGGGCCGGTCACATGAGGTGACCGCGGTATTCAGTGAGCCCGAGCGCGGTCTCGCCACGGTCCGGCTCGAGCTGATCCAGGGAGACCGCACCGAGCTCCTGGCCGAGGAAGTCTTCGTCCCCGGCTCCGGCATCCCCTTCATCGGTGGCGCCGGGACCGCCCGGGCGGAGCTCGAGGCGAACGTGGGCACAGACGCCATGGCCTGGCTCGCGGAGGGTGAGGTGGTGCTCAGAGCTACCGCCGAGCGGGCGTCGGGGCCGTTCAAATCGGCGGCGCCGGTGTCGGTGGAGCGCACCCTTCCGGTTCGGTTACGGCCGCCCAGGTTGGGGGTGGTGTCCACCCAACACTACGGCCGTCAGGGCGGAAGCGGAGCTGTGGTCTACCGCGTCGGCGAACACGTCGTGCAATCCGGAGTCCGAGCCGGGCAGGTGGAGTCGCCAGGCTCTCCCCGTCCAGGTGGTGGCTCCAGCGAAAGATTCGCCTTTTACTCGCTGCCGTGGAACGTGGCCGATTCCGCCGAGATCCGTCTCTTTGCCGAGGACGATGCCGGCAACCGCGCCGAGCAGCCCTTCCTCGACATCTTCAAGGCCATGCCTCCGCGAATCGACACCATCCGCCTGAGCGATGCTTTCTTCAAACGGGTCGTGCCGGCCATCGCCAGCCAGACCCCGGGTTTCGACGCCAGCGGCTCCTTGCTCGACCAGTACCTTCGGATCAACGGCGATCTGCGTCGTGCGGAGCTGGACCGGGTGGCCGAACTCAGCCGGGACAGCGAGCCGGCCTTCCTGTGGTCGGGCGCCTTTCTCCAGATGCCCAACTCGGCCCGCGCGGCCAACTTCGCCGAGACCAGATCCTATATGTACGAGGGCCGCGAGGTGGACCAGCAGACCCATCTCGGCCTCGACCTGGCCTCCACCGCCCGCGCCCCCGTGCCGGCGCCAAACTCGGGCCGGGTGGTCTTCGCCGGCTGGATGAGCCTCTACGGTAACGCGGTGATCATCGATCACGGATACGGGCTGATGTCGCTGTGCGGTCACATGTCCACGATCGACGTGGTGGCCGGTGACAGCGTCACAAAGGGTGACCGCATCGGTACGAGCGGCGCCACCGGACTGGCCGGCGGCGACCATCTCCACCTCGAGATCTTCGTCCACGGCCAGTCGGTGGACCCCATGGAGTGGTTCGACGCCAAGTGGATCAGGGACAACCTGGCCACCAAGATCGAGGTGCCGATTCAGTAAGGGTGCTACGCGAGACTCTTGCAATCCCCCTGGTTGAGGTGATTATCGAGAAGGGTTGACCCACTGCCCCTTTTCGACACGCGCGATCGGCGACCTCGGCTTAGGACCTCCTTCGAATACTTCGATGGCGCAGACACCTTGTCGTTCAAAGGCATCCAGCAGCCGTAGCTGAAGGGCATCTGCGCCCGGGCCGCTGGTTCCGATACACACGGTGCCGGCGTCGAGGGGGCTTTCGCCTTCAAAGACCAGGCAGCTCTCCCACTCTGATTCCGGCGTAAAACCTGCCAGCAGCGACAGCACCAAGTCCCTGGCCGCAATGCCGGGAAACGCAGTATCTGTCGTTGTCCGATCGTAAACGAAGCTAAAGGTCGGTTCGGTCATCACGGCCTCTCAGGGAGTGGTCTCAGGTTCCAGGCTCTTAAGGAGTTCGAGTGGCTAGGGTGCCCTGTTGAAGGACCTACTTTGCCGCTTTGGCGGCCTGTTTTGCGGCCTTGTTCGCCTTCTTCTGCTTGGGTGAGAGCTTGGGCTTGTTGGTCTTCTGTTTCTTCACCTGGCCTTTGGCCATTTCATTGCCTCCATTCGTCGGCGATGCGATAGTTCGGCCGCGCGGCCGATGGTCGCCGGGAGCTGCCACTGTACACCCTCATACCGGCGGTTGCGCGTGGAAGAGTGCTCGAATCACCCCCTGCGACGCCGCCTTTTCCTGCCGCGCCATGGCGCGGGGCGTACTACGTGCCCGGTCGTGAGGATCTCGAGACGGCCTGGGGCTTGGCCGTCCTGGTCCAGGGCGCGAAAACGACCGTCCTGTTCGACGCTGGCCCGGATGGTCCACTCTTGCTGGGCAACCTGCGCCGCCTCGGCATGACAGGTGCCACGTATCACGTTGTCACATTGCAGGCTGGCGAATCACACCTAACCTCATCCCAGTAAACAACTTCTCCTTACAACGTCATAAAGTGATACGTGGCACCAATCAGGAGGCCGGCGCTCGAGCCCGACGAACGTCGGGTTCAGCACTTCGCAGTGAGGGAGATCCCGCGGCGACGCGAGGCGATCGCTCCCGAGGTCTTTGCCGCTGAGCTCGACCTGCTGCTCGACGACGTGAACCGGATTCTTGACGTGCTCGAACGGCGCATGACCTACCTTTGCCGGAGGGGCGGCAAGGACGTGGTGTGGGCCTATCCGGTGACCGCCGAGGAGACGCCCCATCAGGTGCGGATAGATGGAGGGGCAGCGTTCTCGGCCGCTTGAGCGGCCGACGCTCTGGCGACGCCCTTCGTGCAAGGGCAACTGCTGGACAAGGACCTGAGCTGTACCGTCGAAACCGTGTGCGCCGTCAGTGGACATTCCTTCGTCATCGAGATTGAAAGTGATCTGAGCTATCGCGTCCGTCCGCCGGTCGAGCGGCCGGTGTTCTTCATTCCAAATATCGACCTGCCCAACCTGGACGCGCCGTGCATCGTCGATGACTTCTGAATGAAGAGTGTCTTCTTCTGGTCAGAAGAAGAGGCCCGCACACACCGTGCAGAGAACCCGGAGCCAAGGGGTATTTACCTCACCCTGCGGCAGGGTGCCATCGTCACTCAACAGATCCAGAGCGTCCTCTTCGGCTTCGCGGAATAGCATCGGTCCGCAGCTGCGCCAGGATCCAGGAGCTTGTGACTGGCGAGCTCCGCAAGAGTCCCGAGATTGCGATGAGTTCCGAAGGGAGGCGACCATCGGGTTGAATCTCAGAGAAACCAGGAATGAAGAGACCTTTGTAACTTGGAACCCGGCGCTGTGCACGACTCCGGCAAGCAGGCAGCAAAGGAAAAAGGAACGGCGCGCCGAGGCGCGCCGTTCAACATTATCGCGAGCCACGCTGAATATTAATCAGACCAGTGGAGCCCCAGCGCCTTTGCAAGGAAAACCGCCATCTGGGCGCGGGTCAGGGTGCCATTGGGGCAGAAGTTTCCGCCGCCGCAACCCGCCGTGATGCCGGAGGCAACCAACGCTTCGATGTGTTGGAAACCGAAGGAACCGAGAGGCACGTCGCCGAAGGTCGCAGATCCGGGTGCCGGGGTGATTGTCCGTGACCAGCGAACGGCTGCGCCGAAGAACCGCATCTGGTTGAAATCGGCCGCGCCGGATGTGGTCATCTGGAGGCCGTAACCCAGCATATTTCTGAAGCCGTCACCGCTCAGGTCAAACCACTCGCGAATGACGACCGGTGAGCCGGTGAGATCAAGGCTGATACGGGTATACCCGGGTACTCCGGAAACACTGGTAGAGCCTGAGCCAAAGGGAATAATATCGGGTTGTGTGGCACCCTCGCCACCTTCATATGCGCTGAACGACAGGTTCCACGAGGCACTCGCGTCGTTGTCATAGACCAGGGCGTAGATATGGTCGACGCTCGCCCCCAACGGGAGGTCGAACTGGACCCAATATCCGGACCACAACGATGTGATGGGTCCAATGTACCCGGGGCTCCAGTACTCGGGGTTGGCCGTTTTGTCCCAAGGCAGCCACCGCGCCGCGTGGAACGTCTTCCAACCGTTGAGCGCGCCAAACGAGTCCGGCGCGTCGAGGGTTTGGAATTCCTGGGTATCGATCGCGAAGGATCCCGCTGGGGATCCAAACACAGCGTCCTCGTCGCCGTCGGCGCCGGCGGGCAGTGCGATCAGAGAAACACCGGCTATCGCAGCAAACACGACAAAATACTTCATAACTGTCCTCTTCATCTTCATTTTCCCTTTCCCCCAGAATGGGCTGTTGGTGATAAATGAACGCGCCGACTCGGGACACCGTTCCCTGGTTGAATACCTCCCTTCACCACCGACGGTAAAATATGAACGTTCGTCTTCCTGTGTGAATAACTGTACAGGTTCTCGACGCAATATTCTAGGATGCCACGTTTCGCATAGATGGATGGTGGCGATTCGGAAGTGCGATGTTCCGATTGAGGGCTGTTCCCGGGTCGCCGGTCGAGGTAGACTGATTCGAGACACAGGTTCAGGATCAACTCAACGCACCGCAAAGCGGGCGAAGTGATCGCCGCAGATGGAAGGAGGGCCCATGGCGAAAAACATCGTGGTCTGTTGCGATGGAACGAGCAACGAGTACGGGGACTGCAAGACCAACGTTCTCAAGCTCTTCTCCGTGCTGCCCAAGGGCGACCCCGACCAGGTGACTTTTTATGACCCGGGCGTGGGTACCTTCAGCGCTCCGGCGGCATTGACAAAGACCACGAAGGCGGTGACACGGGTCTTCGGTCTGGCATTCGGATACGGCATCACAAAGAACATCGGCGACGCCTATCGCTTTCTCATGGACACCTACGAACCCGGCGACCGGGTCTACCTCTTCGGCTTCAGCCGCGGCGCCTACACTGCCAGAGCGGTCGCCGCCATGATCCACAAGTGCGGATTGCTGGAACCCGGGAACCACAACCTCCTGCCCTACGCCCTCAGGCTTTTCAAGTACGAGCGGACACCGCGGATCTATGCGGGGTTCAAACGCACCTTTTCGAGGCGTTGTGACGTGCACTTCCTGGGGGTCTGGGACACCGTCTCCTCGGTGGGCTGGGTGTACGATCCGTTGACCCTCCAGTTCACCATGACGAACCCGATCGTCAGGACTGTTCGCCACGCCATCGCCATCGACGAACGCCGATGCTTCTACCGGCAGAACCTCTGGGGCAAGCCGGGCCGCGGTCAGGACGTCAAGCAGGTCTGGTTTTCGGGGGCCCACTGCAACGTCGGCGGCGGCTACGAGGAAACTGCGAGCGGCCCTTCCCAGATAACCCTGGAATGGATGATCGACGAGGCAGTCCGGGCCGGCCTCGTGGTCGACACGGACCGACGACGGCTGGTCGTGCCGCTGAAGCCCGCCAAGCCGTCCGATGACGAGGAGTTCCACGCCAGCCCGGACGCCGCCGCCCCCCTGCAGAAATCTCTGAAGGGGCGGTGGTGGATCGCCGAGATTCTCCCCAAGCGCTTCAAGGACCCTCGGAAGAACTTCAAGACGAGCTGGAGAATCCCGCTCGGCCGCCGCCGCTTTATTCAAGAAGGATCGACCCTTCACGGTTCGGTGGTCGCGCGCATTGAAAAAACCAAGGAGACGGACACGCCATACAACCCACCCCGGCTACCGAAGAGTTACGAAGTCGAACCGTGGAACGAGGGCGGCGCGGATGAATGAAAGGCCGACCGATCGCGCCACCGGCGGCACGGCCAACGGTCGGTGAGGAGGGCAACATGACCGAGATTCTCACCACAGGGTTCATCGAGCCCCTGCTGGAGAAGGCCGACAGCGACCAGGACATCGAGGTGCGCCTGGATGCCGTCGACATCGCCACACGGCTGCCTCTCGAGGAGGAGGCGTGGTTCGCGGTCGCCGACTCGGTCAACCGGGTGCTGAGCGACTCCGCTATAGACTCGGGTGATCGGCGTCGCGCGCTCGAGATCGCGGTCCGTGTGCCGTTGCTCACCTTTCGGAAATACCTTCGGAGAATCGCATCCGACGCGGACGATCCCGATGGCGACATTCTCAACGACAAGTTGGCCGAGGTCGGTGATCCGTCGCAGGTGGGACGTTTGCTCGAGCAGGCGAGCCATGGCCGCGACGGGGTCTTCGAAGCCCTCGCCGCCATGCCGTTGGAGCACGCGAACGTCGAGCCGGGCGAAATTGCTCCGGTTGCCCCAGACGGCGATCCAAACGCGGCGCTCTGGCGTGCCTTGGCTCTCGCGCGGCTCGGCGATTTCCAGCATCTCGACTCCATCCTCGAAGCCGATGAGGATCTCGGGTTCACGATGTTTCTTGGTGATCCGTGGACTCCATACGACCGAATCGCCGCGGTGCGGCCGGTGCCGCCGGCAATGCGCGAGCATCTGCTCGACATCTTGTCCCGGGGGCAGATCAACGACCTCGGCCGTTCCATCGTGTGGGCGGTCACCGGCGTCGCCGACGCCGGCGGCAACCCGGTCGAGGAACCTGAACCAGCCGAACCGATCGCCATGGAGACCACTGCCACGCCCGAGCAAGAGACCAAGGCTCGCGCTGCGGCTGGGCGACTCCTGGCGGGTTTCGATCCCGAGCACCAGGCTTCGTCCGACGATCTCGACGCCCTCGTCTTTCTACCGGCCGGGGAGGCCGCGGACTTCGTCACGAGGCTGATCGGCGAGGGAAACCGGCTCGCCGCGGAGCTCCCACCCGGCGTTCCGCCCGAGATCGAAATCGGAAATCGAATCCTCTCTGTGGTGGAGAAGCTCCGAGCCGATGAGGGTTGGCCGGTCGCCGAGCTGAGCGCGCTCTTCGTCGAAGGTGGCGCTCTCGACTGCGACCAGATGGCCTGGGTGATCGGGAGCGTCCCGGTGCATCACGCCATCTCTCATTTGGCGAGGCTCGAACCCGTGGAAGGCACCGATCGTGCCCGCCTGATTCCCCTGCATCGCGCCGTCGCGGACCGCTACGCCGGTCGCTCGGGCTCACCATGGCGGGGTGCCGCAGGCGGCGGTGGCGAGGTCATCGGTCGAGGACCGCTGATTGACGACACGCCGGAGGAGGCAGCTCTGGACCGATCCCTACCACCGGCCGCCGCTCTCGAATCCCCTCCTCTGCCGGGGTCCCCGCCACCTCCCGATGCCGCCCCGCCGGCGATGGGAGAAGCCCTGGAAGCTCCCACCGCAGCGCCGGAGGAAGAGCGCCGGGTGGTTGTGCAGATCCGTCACCAGGGGCAGGCGCGCAACACGTTTGTATCCGGCACAGAGAACATCATTCGCTGCTGGATCGGTCTCGACACGCCAAAGGTAGGAGCCGTGGCCGACGACTCGATCCCGGAGATGCAGATCCCGGATCAGGGTCTCACTCTCGACGTCGTGCTGGTGTGGAACGACCAGACCGACCGGAACACCATGCATCTTCCCGCCCATCGAACCGCGCGCAGCGGCGACTGCGACCTCCACATCCGGATTCCCCAGGGCGAACGCTTTGTCAGCGCCGAAATCGCATTCCTCTATCGTGGGCGTGTCTTCGAAATCGTCCGGGTGGAGGCCTTCGTGGTAGAGCCATCGGCGGCGGAGGAGCCCCATCACACGATGGAGGTCAAGGTCCAGACGGCACAGCGGGAGGTCATCGAGATCGAGGACAGCCACGAGGTGGATGCGGTGATGGTTTTCGGCGCCGACCGGTCGCGCGGTGGGGATCCCGACGACCGGCAACCCTCCACTCTGCGCGTCTTTGGACGCCAGGGCGACGGCAACTACGATCTCGGCGACGCCGACGAAGCTATCGATTTCCTCAATCACGAGCTCTTCACGGCGGCGAAGTCGATGGTGCGGCGGCGCGCGCGACAGGGGCGGACCGAGGAGGTTCTCGACACCGACGACAAGGACGTTCTCTTTGTCCTCCGGACTCTCGCGCGGCACGGAGCGGCGCTGTTCAACAGCCTGACGGGCCAGGGGTTCAGCGACCCCGGTGAGCGGCTCCAGGTGCTCAACAAGGACCTCAAGGAGTACGCGCCGGTCGAGTTCGTCTACGACCGGGGATTCCCAATCGATGATGCGAAGGTCTGCGAAGAGGGCCTTGCCGCACTCGACAGCGACGGCGAGGACTGCCCTATTTGCCCGTCGGCCGCGAATCTCTCCGACGATCTACGAGATGCCAACCCAGTCATCTGTCCCTTTGGTTTCTGGTCGCTGCAGAAGATCATCGAGCGCCGGGACCCCGTGGCGCGCCAAGCGGGTTAGTCTGCCTAGCACAGCTTCCCAGTCGCGAACCGCCGCCACCTCCCCCCGATCGACAGTGTGCTCTTTGCAAGCAGCCACAACGTGGAAGAAGCGGATAGAACCGCTATC
>Ga0164313_10005301_pt1 | contig 11417 bp, 8 predicted proteins | sample GuaBasSedimGuay4_FD_113735 | JGI IMG/M metagenome (GOLD analysis project Ga0164313, IMG submission 113735) | Subseafloor sediment microbial communities from Guaymas Basin, Gulf of California, Mexico - Guay4, Core 4569-4, 0-3 cm | ecosystem: Environmental > Aquatic > Marine > Hydrothermal vents >...
ATGTGTGCGTTGCTGTTCCGGAGGATGGAGCGGGTGGGTGTCTGGGGCCCAAAATCGCGGTATTCGACTTCTTCGTAATCAAATATTGGCGCATCATCGCCGGTCAGCACGACACTATTGCGGGCGAATGTTTCCGGTAAGTCCCCACTCAGCCAGTCAACAAAATCAGTAAGTGAGATGACCCGCAAACCGATCTGGCTGATCGCCTGAATATCTGCTGCCAGCGCCCGCCGATCGTTGGTCGCATAGTCATTGCCGGCAATATTCTGGCCGTGGTAGGTGAGAACTGGAACCAGCTCTGTGTGGGAAATCGATTGCATAGCGCGATAATGCTATATCATCTGTTCTTTCAAATGCCAGTTTCCCTCCCGGCAAGGAGTAATCATGAACAAGGTACCCTCAGACTTCCGGCGCGTCACGATGATGGTCAACCAGATGGAGCCTGCATTGACGATCTACCGCGACATATTGGGAATGGACGCCTACTACGACGAGGAAATCGTGGTGTCGGGTAAAGGTCTGCCGTCCGGAGCGCCTGATTCCAAAGCCCGGTTGGTCATCCTCAAATGCAACGACCCGTATGTCGGGATGCTGGGTATTATGCAGTACATCGACCCACCCCTGCCGGATCCGGGTCCGCGGCCGGTTCCCAATCGCGTCAAGGTGGGAGAAGTCGTTTTCGTTATCCATAACGACAACGTGGAAGTCGTTTACGAGAAACTCAAGGAAATATCGGGCATCGAAATGGTTGCGGAGCCTCATGTCAAAGAGTTCCCCAAGGATGACGGCAGCGTCATTCGTGTGATGGGTATCAGTTTCTTCGACCCTAACGGTTACTTCATCGAACTCAACCAGTTTATCGAGTGACCATGCGCATCGTACCGGTAATAACCATGATCCTTGCTGTGGCGTTGGGGTCATTTATGCCTGTGGCGGTGATCGCTTCGAATTTCTCCAGCCTCGAAGGCGACCCCCACCTGCGCTCGGCCTCAGCCCTGGTTATCGACATCGACGGCAACGTCATCTACGGCAAGGATATTGATACCCCGCGCCCCATCGCTTCGATTACCAAGCTGATGACGGCCATGGTCATTATCGATTCCGGCGTTGACCTGCAAGAAAAAATTACCGTCACCCGGAACGACCGCGACCTCGTTCAGCTCACGGGTTCGCGCCTGGAGTATGGCGCCACGCTGACCCGCAAGCAGATGATCCTGCTGGCTATCATGTCCTCTGAAAACCGGGCGGCCGCTGTACTGGGCAGAACATTTCCGGGTGGCATGAAGCAGTTTCTGGTTCAAATGAATGCCAAGGCAGCGCAACTCGGGATGCGGGACAGCCATTTCGCCGACCCCGCAGGCCTGAACGTCGAGAATATATCCACCGCCAGCGACCTGGCGAAAATGGTCGTCGCCGCCTATGACTACCCGCTGATCCGCCAGGCCAGCACCACGCGACGGATCGAGGTCTATCCCTATGCCAAACGCGGGCCACTGACCTATGGCAACACCAACCGCTTGCTGAAAAACAAGAGCTGGGATATCGCGCTCAGTAAAACCGGGTACATCAACGAAGCGGGGCGCTGCCTGGTGATGCAGGCCACCATCGAGGGCGAATCTGTCTCCATCGTATTGTTGAATTCATTCGGCAAGCTCACTCCGTTTGGTGATTCAAACCGCCTGCGCAAATGGATGCTGGCGCAGAGATAAAGAGTTTGGCTCGTGGAACTAAATATTGCAAAATAGAAAATATATTCTATAATACAAAATATGCTCACGAGGCGTATTGTCAAATTGTTGCACAAGCGCTTATCCGGTTACCCGGCTGTGGCGCTCGTGGGCCCTCGGCAAAGCGGTAAAACGACTTTGGCGAAGTCCCTCAAGGGGGAATACTTTGATTTGGAGCAGGAACCCGACCGTTTACGGCTCGATCTGGAATGGAGCAACCTGGTTTCAGGCAAGGCACTGATCATTCTTGACGAGGCACAGACCTGGCCCGAAATCTTTCCCCGTATACGTGGCGCTATTGACAATGATCGGAAGCGGTTTCATCGCTTCCTGCTATTGGGTTCGGTATCGCCGGCATTAATGACACAGGTATCAGAGTCATTGGCTGGCAGACTGTCGATATTGGAGCTGACACCACTGCTCCAGTCAGAATTGAATACAGAGGCATCACGTAAACGCCTGTGGATGTATGGGGGCTATCCTGATGGCGGCGTTTTGGGTGAAAAAGCCTATCCGGCCTGGCAGCGGGATTACCTTGCATTGCTGGTGCAGAGAGATTTACCCAATTGGGGCCTGCCGGCCCGAAGCCAGATAACACAGCGTCTGCTGAAAATGCTCGCGGTTACTCATGGACAGGAATGGAATGCCAGCCAGATTGGAAAGAGCCTGGGGCTTTCGTACCACACCGTGAACAGCTATCTGGATTATCTCGAAGGCGCCTTTTTGATTCGCCGTCTGCCGCCCTTTCATGCCAATATTCGCAAGCGACTGGTCAAACGGCCCAAAGTGTATTGGAGGGATCCCGGCCTGCTCCATTCACTTTTCAATGTGGCGAACCAAAAGGAGTTACTCAACCAGCCGTGGGTCGGGGCAAGCTGGGAAGGATTTGTCATCGAGCAAATTCTTGGGGCGCTGGCGTATACCGGATACTTTTTCGAAGCGTACTTTCTTCGCACCAGTGATCAACACGAGATTGATCTGCTCATTCAACTTGGCAGCGTTTTGTGGGCGATCGAAATCAAATTGACGACACAGCCATCCCCCACGGATATGCATAAATTAAATAAAACTGCTGACCTGATCGGGGCGGATAAACGGTTTCTGGTATCACAACACCAGGAATCTATTTATGCCGGATCACAAATTTCCACTAACCTGCCTGATCTGATTCGATATATTGAGCAAATGGCGTGAGTCAAGTCACGATTGAGGACGAGGCTGCTTCCGTTAAGGTTGGGTCAAGCTCAATTTTTCAGTCTGCTTTCGAGGGAATGCCAATAGCAGCCAAAACGATTTGTTCACTGCTGATCCCAAAATGCGCTCTCAATACGGGTCTTGACTCGCTGAGACCATAGCCGTCCGTGCCCAGGCAAATTAAATCGCCGGGAACCCACCTGGCAATGCTGGCGGGCAGCACTTTCATGTAATCGCTGGCGGCAACGAAACGGCCCGAGGTGCCTTCCAGCACCTGCGAAAGATACTGAATCCTTGCGTCCTGATCCGGATGGGCACGGTTCCACTCCTCGCATTCCATCGCGTCGCGATACAGCAGGTTGTAGCTGGTCACGCTGTACACATCCGTGGCGATGCCTTGTTTCGCAAGCTCGTCCTGGGCGATCAGGACTTGCTGCAAGATGCTGCCGCTGCCGAACAGGTGGACCTGTGGTGATTCATGACCCGGTAGTGAGTCGTCAGCTCTTCTGAAACGATAGATACCTTTCAGAATGCCTTCCTCGGAACCTTCGGCCAAGGCTGGCTGGGCATAGTTCTCGTTGTAAACGGTCAGGTAATAGAAAACATCTTCCTGTTCGGTATACATGCGCCGTATGCCATCGCAGATGATCACGGCCAGTTCGCAGGAAAATGCCGGATCGTAGCTGAGCAGGTTCGGCACAGTATTGGCCAGCACATGGGAGTGGCCGTCTTCGTGCTGTAGGCCTTCACCATTCAACGTAGTGCGCCCAGCCGTGCCGCCAACCAGGAAACCCCGGCACATGGAGTCTCCACAGGCCCAAATCATATCGCCAACGCGCTGGAAGCCGAACATCGAGTAGAAAATATAGAACGGAATGGTCGGCACGCCGAAGTGAGCGTAGGCGGTGCCGGCGGCCAGGAATGAAGCCATTGCGCCCGCTTCGCAGATACCCTCCTGCAGGATCTGGCCATCTTGCGCCTCCTTGTACGGAGAAATGGAGCCGGCATCTACCGGCTGGTATTGCTGGCCCGCGCAGGAGTAGATACCCACTTGTCGGAACAGGTCATCCATGCCGAAGGTCCGCGCCTCATCGGGAACAATCGGGACAACATATTTGCCGACACCTTCATCACGCATCAACTTGGTCAGTATGCGCACCAGTGACATGGTGGTGGAGACGGAGCGCTCGGTACCCTGCAGGGCGTCCTGGAAAGCGCTGTCGTGTGCTTCGGGCAGGCTGGGGCATTCAACTTGCCGGATAGGTTGGTATCCACCCAGCTCTGCGCGCCGTTGCTGCAGGTATTGGATCTCCGCGCTGTCGGCATCGGGTTGGTAGAACTCGGCGTTTTCAATCTGTTCATCCGTTAAGGGGATATTGAATTTCCGGGCGCTTTTCAGCCGCTCCGACGTACTCATCGATTTCTTCTGGTGGGTGAGATTACTGCCTTCGCCCTTGGCGCCCATGCCGTAACCCTTCAGCGTCTTGATCAGGAGTACGGTCGGTTTGCCGCTGGTGTTGACCGCCTCATTAAAGGCCGCGTATATCTTCTTTGGGTCATGGCCGCCACGCTTGATGGTGCGGATTTCCTCGTCGCTGAGCGTTTTCATCAGCTCGGCCAGTTCTGGATTGTCGTGCGTCCAGTGTTCACGCACCTGGTCGCCCGGCAGCACGGAATACATCTGGTAGTCACCATCTACCGCCTGGTTCATGCGCCGCTGCATGACACCATTCACGTCGCGCGCAAACAGCTCATCCCAGGCCGAGCCCCAGATCACCTTGATCACGTTCCACTGGGCGCCGCGGAACACGCTCTCCAGTTCCTGGATGATCTTGGAGTTGCCTCTCACCGGGCCGTCCAGGCGCTGCAGGTTGCAGTTCACCACCAGGATCAGGTTGTCGAGTTTTTCACGTGCGGCAATATTTATCGTACCCAGCACTTCGGGTTCGTCGCTTTCGCCATCGCCTATGAAACACCAGATCTTGCCACCGTTGGCCGGTTTTAATCCCCGGTTCTCCAGGTACTTGGCATAACGCGCCAGGTAGATGGAGGTAACCGTGGACAGGCCCATGGATGCGGTCGGACAAGGCCAGAACTCCGGCATGCGGCGCGGGTGGGGGTAAGAACTGAGACCGCCCTCGGGCGCCAGTTCCCGGCGGAAATTCTTCAGGTTTTGTTCGCTGAGCCGGCCCTCAAGAAAGGCGCGGGCGTAGGTGCCCGGCGCACCATGGGGCTGTACGTTGACGATATCGCCACCGTAGTCGTCGCTGCGGTTGCGGAAGAAGTGGTTGAAGCCCATTTCCAGCATGGTCGCTGCCGAAGCGTAGGTGGCGATGTGACCACCGACCCCGCTACCCGTATCGTAGGCCTGCAGCACCATGGCCATCGCGTTCCAGCGGTTGATGTTCTCGATGCGCTGTTCCAGTTCGATGTCGCCGGGATAGGCCGGCTGGTTCTGCACCGGGATGGTGTTGCGGTAGGGCGTGTTGAGCGTCGCCTCCTCGAGCGGCACACCGGTTTTCAGGGCGTGATTCTGCAGAGCGCGCAGCAGTTCCTGCACACGGGGAATATCATGCGCGGCCTGGAATGCCTGCAGGGAATCCAGCCATTCTTGTTTTTCTGCTGAAAAATCATCCGTGCCTTTTGAGATATTGAACTTATCGAATCTGGTTTTGCTCATAGTGTTTCAATAATGACTGAATTGTCATATGACTAGTGAGTCAGTATACTGCAATCCAACACCAGAGACGACAATCATGCAGGTCATCACGGGCATGCAGGCCAAAGTACGAAGTGCCGCCAAAATAAAGGCAGGGGCGGCCATTGAACACCGTTTCAGCTGCTGGCGCCGACTCTATTAACCAGCCAGGAGCATCTGCATTTTGTCTTTTCCGGAGTTGATAACTACCCCCAGAAGCTGGAGTCAAATACGTTGACAATGCCTTTATTGTAGGTCAGCCCCAGCGGATGATCGTATTTCAACAACAGGGGGCCATCGACATCGACGAAATCACACAGTTGAGCAACCACGAAAGCCGGCGCCATAGCCAGTGACGACCCCCCCATGCAGCCGACCATCAATTGGCAGCCCTTCTCTTTGGCTGCGAAGGCGAGTTTTAGTGCTTCGGTCAGGCCGCCGGTTTTGTCGAGTTTAATGTTGATCATGTCGTAGCGCCGGGCCGCAATCTCCAACTCGCCGGTGTGCAGACAGGACTCATCACCTGCCAATATGATTGGTGAGTTGAAGCCTTCCAGCACGTCGTCGCCACCGCGCGGTAGAGGCTGCTCGATCATACCCAGGTCCAGGTCCAGGCCCATGCATTTGGGAATCACTTCCTTCAGCAGTTCGAAATCCCAGCCCTGGTTGGCGTCGACCACCAGCACGGCGTCGGGCCGGGCTGCGCGGATCGCTGCCAGTTTCTCATAGGGCTGGTGGCCGTCCAGTTTGATTTTCAGAACCGGTGCATCTGCAGCCGCTGCGGCTTTTGAGGCCATCGCTTCGGGGGTAGATTCCAGCCCGATAGTGAAGACGGTGGTCACCGGCTTGGGATCAATGTCAGTCAATTCCCAGATGGTCTTGCCGGATTTCTTGCACTCCAGATCCCACATCGCACAGTCGATTGCATTGCGTGCGCCGCCGGCAGGCAGCAGTTCCTGCAGGTCTTCACGCGAGATACCTTTACGGATCTCGGCGGCAGCTTCATGCACCTGTGCGAAAATGCTGTCGGCATCTTCGTCAAGGTAGTAAACACCCTGGGCCTCACCCCGACCGATGAAGCCGCTCTGGGCCAACTGCACGACAATTCCCCGCAAACGGGTCCACTCGTAGCCAGAAATTCGGAACGGTTGAACTAGTTCCCACTCTTCAATATGTACGCTAATGTTCATCTCTGCTTCCCTTTATTGCATGAGCCACAAGTCGCTGAAACGGAATTTTCGATATTCCGTCTGACAAGGTGGGCCTGACGCAAGATGTAATACCGGATTTTTCCGATCGAGCTGATAGATCATGGACCCAGCTGTATAACCCAGGAATTTTTCACCACTTTCCGGATCAAATGTGCGCGAGACCGGGTTCGCCCGATCATCGTGGGCACTCAGCGCCGCTTTCGCGTCTTCGATGGTATGGTCGCGGCCGGCATCACCCAGGCGGCGCCAGATGGATTCATAGCGCGCTTTGAAGTTTTCATCCAATCCAGCCTGGCTTTTAAACCGGGCCATGGCATCCGGGTCGATGTCCCGGCTAGCCAAGGGGCTGTTGGAATGACAAACAGCCGGGCTATTGGGATAGGGAATGAACTCCGTGACTTCGTTGGCCGAGCATTCGAAGGAGCCGAAACTCTCCGCTGTAGCGATGATGTAATTCTGGCCTGATGCGTGGGTAATTTTCCGAAGAAACTCGCGCGCTGAATCGAAGGATGTACATTCGAGCACTTTGCGAACAATAAACTGGACAGGTAAGCCGAATTGGGTGGAGTACAATTCCATCAAGGTATTGCAGCAGATACCCAACGGTGCGCTGTTCATTCCGTTCAACGCGATCAGTCCGGCGATGCTGTAGACGAAACTCTCTAACTCCCTGTCCGGATACCGGATGTGAAACAGCACCTGGTACCCGTCCACGTAGTTGATATCCATATTCTGTCTGGCCAGCACGCCGCTGGAATTTTTCAGGGCGAACGCAGTGCAATTGTCGCCTGCATTCGACAATTCCGGATAAACTTTCTGTCGAAAAACCCAGTCTTCATCGGTCAGTTGCAGATAGCGGGCGGTGTCTGTATCGATAGCGGCGCCTTCTGCCAGGCCCTCTACCTCTTCCAGGATATCGGGTGCGTATTGCTGAATGCCCGATTCGAAATTGGAATAGGCAAGGAAATCGCGAATATAGTGTGCCGGGTCGATTGAAAGGTTTTTTTCGATTCCACTTTTCGTGATCTCGAGGACAGCACGAATATGTTCACGCAGTTCTTCCCCATGGATACGTCCGCGCTCGCGGGGCGTTCCGGACAACTCGATGACTTTCAGGCTGTGAGTATCCATTACACAATGTTATTTTCCGTGTTCGCAATTTTGAGATTATATGATTATACTGATTCTTTAGTCATATGACTAAAGAATCATATTTTGGTGAGGGCTTATCATCATGGTTAAAAAATCAAGGTTTCGGGCTTCAGTCCTTATCCTGGCAATTGCGGTGCTTTTTACCTTGCAGGCGGGTGCGGTGGAAAATAACGAAGGACTCAACAAGGTTCGTGTGCTGTGGGATCAGCGCGTACCCATGCGGGACGGTGTCGAAACCTCGGCTGATATTTTTCTTCCCAGGGGCGAGGGCCGATACCCAACGCTTCTGATGCGAAATCCCTATACCAAGTCCTCCCGCAGAGCGGTTATTCCCTATGATTTTCTTTACTATTTCACCCAGCGTGGTTATGCGCTGGTTGCTCAGGATGTTCGGGGACGTGGTGATTCTGACGGTGAATTCGGCTATTACCATGCCGACGTTGAGGATGGTTACGATTCGGTTGAGTGGGCCGCGAGCCAATCCTGGTCCAACGGCAAGGTTTGCATGATCGGTTTGTCTTACCTCGGCACTGTTCAATGGGAGGCGGCCAAGGTCAAACCTCCACACCTGGTTTGCATGGTTTCAACGGCAGCTGCCGGTGATTTCATGAATGAGATTGGCTATATCGGTGGTGCATTCACTGCGTCGAGCAACCTGGACTGGGTCTCCAGCGTCTCCGGCAGGACCTGGCAGGATAGTGCTTTGTACGATTTGATGGACAGGGGCTTGTTCGATTGGGAAGACGTTCTCTGGCATCGCCCTCTGATCACCATGGACGAAGTATTCGGACGCAAGATGAACATCTACCGGGATTACCTTGAGCACCCCACCATGGATGATTACTGGAAGCAGATTCGGCTCCAGCCTGAGGATTTCAGAAATATCGAGTTGCCGGTGCTGCATATTACCGGCTGGTTCGATGGGGACCAGGCAGGCGCCATGCACTACTGGCGTGGAATGCAGCAACATTCAACGGTCAAAGATCAACAGTACCTTGTGGTTGGTCCATGGGAGCATGTCAACACGTTTTTTGGGGGTCCTCCCTTTGTGGGTGAGATGCAGTTTAGCCCGGAATCCATGCTGGACCGGATGGGGTTGCACCTTGAATTTTTAGACTACTATCTCAAGGGATCTACAGAGAAATATGACCACCCGAAATCCAGGCTGTACATTACCGGTGCCAACGAATGGCGCGAATATGATGCCTACCCGCCGCGTGAAGCCAAAGAAATCCGTTTCTTTCTGCACAGCGGTGGAAATGCGAACACGCTTGACGGGGATGGCAGCCTTGGTCTCAAGCCGGGCAGCAGCGAGGATACGGACAAATTTACCTTCGATCCAAAAGATCCGGTTCCAACCTACGTTAATGACACGATGGCCATCGTCGCAATCGATCACCGTCCGGTCGAAAGCCGTGATGACGTGCTGGTCTATACCAGTGATGAGCTGAATGAGCCGCTCGATGTCATTGGTAATGTATATGTTGAACTCTATGCCGCCAGTGATGCGCTGGATACTGACTTCACAGCAAAAATACTGGAAGTATATCCGGATGGCCGGGCAATTCGCCTGGGTGCACCAACAATTGGTGTTATTCGAGCGCGCTACCGCAACGGTTTTGACAAGGAAGAACTGTTGACGCCGGGTAAAGTGGAAAAATACATCATCAACCTACACGAAATTGGTCATCGGTTTTTAAAAGGACACCGGATTCGTATCGAAATATCGAGCAGTTCCCATCCGATGTTCACGCCCAACCAAAACACCGGTAACCCGGTGGCAACTGACATCGAGTGGAATATCGCCCACCAGACTATTTATCACGAGAAGAAATATCCCTCGGCCCTTGTGTTACCGGTAATTCCGCAATGAATTTCGACATTAACGAAATCCGCTCACATTTTCCCGCGTTGAAAAGCGGGGCCATTTTTTTTGATGGTCCCGGTGGCACGCAGCTTACTCAGGAGACAATGGACGCGTTAAACAAGTACTTGATTACTGCAAACGCTAATTTCCATGGCTCTTTCATTACTTCAAAGAAAACAGATGAAACAACGCTGAATGCCCGGCAGGCGATGGCTGACTTTCTGAATGCCCGTTCCGAAAAGGAAATCGTGTTTGGAAACAACATGACAAGCCTGACATTCAGCTTCTCGCGGGCAATTGGGCGAACCATGTCGCCGGGTGACGAAATTATTGTCAGCAGACTGGATCATGATGCGAATATTGCGCCTTGGGTTGCCCTGGAAGAACTCGGAATCGTAATTAAATGGATCGACTTTCATCACGACGACTGCACGCTGGACTTGAGTACGTTTGAAAGCAATCTCAGTGAAAAAACACGGCTAGTCGCGGTTGGTTATTCATCCAATATGTTCGGTACGGTCAACAAGCTTGAGAAGATCGTGGCAGCCGTCCGAAAAACCGATGCTCTGGTGTTTGTGGATGCTGTTCATTTTGCACCGCATGCGCCGATTGATGTTCAGGCCCTGGATTGTGATTTCATGGTCTGTTCTGTGTATAAATTTTTTGGCCCACATGTTGGCGTTTTGTATGGAAAATACGACCTCCTGGATCGAATCGAGGCTTACAAAACAAGAGCGGCTGGAGACTTGCCGCCAGATAAGTTTGAAACTGGCACTCAAAATTTTGAGGGCCAGGCAGGCTTGATCGCGACGATCAATTTTCTGGAATCCGTCGGCATTAAATACCAGGGTGATTTTGTCGGGAAGTTTTCCGAATTTGAAGGACGGCGTCGAAATCTGAAAATCGCCATGGCCCTTTGTGAATCCCATGAAGCAGGGTTGTTCACCTACTTAATGGATGGGCTTGAGAAAATCTCCAGGATTAAAATCTACGGCATTACCGACCGGGGCAAGTTTGACGAACGAATCCCGACAGTGGCCTTTCGAGTTAATGGGCAAACGCCAAAACAGACTGCCGAGGCGCTGGGGCAGGAGGGAATTTATGTTTGGGATGGCCACTGCTATGCCTATGAACCGGTCAGTCAATTGGGTTTGCTGGAGTCTGGTGGACTGGTGCGGGTTGGATTGTCTATTTATAACAATAGAGAAGAAGTCGAACAGTTTCTGTCGGTCATGTCCCGCTTGAGTGAGGATTGATCGTTAGTTACCGATAACTTTAATTTCCAGTCTAAGCGCTTCACCGATATTGACCAATACCCCGGTTGCCCATAAGTCAATTTCCAGTTCAAAGATGGCGCCGGGTTCAACATAGTCCACTTTATCGAGGCCAAACCGCTTTGAAATCCGTTTTATCCCGTCGCACAATTGCCGTGCCGCGCCGTCTCTCAATAGTATCAAGTAGCCCCGCCCCTTCAGCCTGCATCCTGACTCCTCTCATGGTACACACCCAGAACCGCTTGTAGCCATGGCAGCCCCAAACGCATTGCCCAATTGAACGATATAGTCCAG
>Ga0164313_10005302_pt1 | contig 11416 bp, 11 predicted proteins | sample GuaBasSedimGuay4_FD_113735 | JGI IMG/M metagenome (GOLD analysis project Ga0164313, IMG submission 113735) | Subseafloor sediment microbial communities from Guaymas Basin, Gulf of California, Mexico - Guay4, Core 4569-4, 0-3 cm | ecosystem: Environmental > Aquatic > Marine > Hydrothermal vents...
AAAGAAATTTAGTGGTAAATTTATGGTTCGTGTCCCACCAGAAACACACCGTCATTTATCAATTCAAGCAGCAGAGTCTGGTGTTAGTTTAAATAGACTTATATCCAGTAAACTGTCATAAAATCAAATGTAACCAGCACTTGTAATGTACCAGTGGGGCTTAGCCTATAGCGCCTATTTAAAATTTGGCGTGTGGTTTGTAGGCTTTCCCTTCTCAATTTCTTCTCTGGGAGCCCCACTGCACATTGAAGTGAACGTTATGTTTTCAAATTCTCACCAATTCAGCAATATGAAAAAAACACCTGCATGTGCTAAAATTCACCTATAATTACAAACGATTGGTATTGCTATGTCTATTAATATAAAACAAGTTATTGAAAGTATTAAAGAACTTTCATCTCAAGATAAAGCGCTGGTTGCACATTGTTTAATTTCTTCCCTAGAGACTAAACAAGAAGATGGTGTTGATGATGCATGGGCTGAATTAGCAGAAAAACGCTACCTAGAGCTTGAGTCAGGTACGGTAAAAGGTGTTTCTTGGCAAACGTTAAAAAAAACAATAAAAAATTAAAATGAATGAAATTGAATTCCATCCAGATGTAGCCACTGATATTAAAGAATCATTTGATTGGTATCAAAAACAGGCAGATGGTTTGGGGGATGATTTTTTAAATGAGTTGGAATCTGCATATCAAGCAGTTTCTGAATTACCTAATACATGGCCTAAATTCCAAAATAATTTCCGAAGATTTCTGTTAAGCAAATTCCCTTTTTCTATCATTTATCGAGCTAGTAATGAGTTGGTTTATGTTGTTGCTGTTATGCATAATAGCAGAAAGCCGAAATATTGGTTAAAACGAACATAAGAGTATCGAGCTGATTGCTAGGTCTATGCGATTTTAAAAAAACTTATGAGTGTACAGATAAAGTGTTTGTTTTTAACAAACTCTTTCCTTGACCTAGCAACAGCTCATACCGGCGTTATGTTTTACAGCCTCAAATTTCACCCATCCCAGAAAGTAATCTTGCAAATAATCTCAAAATGAGATATATTAGAACTCATGCACATTATTACTCGAAAACGATTACTTGATTTTGCAGAAGAACACCCTAATACATCAACACCATTAGATGTATGGTACAGAATTGTTAAAAGCACTGAAATTAAAAATTTTTCTCAATTACGTGAAATATTTCCAAGAGCTGATAAAGTGGAGAATTTAACTGTATTTAATATTGGTGGCAATAAAATAAGATTGATAGCAGCAATACATTACAATACTCAATGCTTATTTATTCGTCATGTGTTGACTCACAAAGAATATGATAAAGAAAATTGGAAGCATTGAATTATGAATACCCAACTAGAAAACATATCAAAAGTATGGCCAAGTATAAAAACAGTTTTTTCTGTTCCTCATTCCGAAAAAGAATACCAAGGTTTAGTAAAAACATTAGACTCCTTAGTTGATGAGATTGGTAACAATGAAAATCATGAACTCACACCAGTAATGGAAACAATCGGAAAACTCATTGAAAATTATGAAGAGCAAAGTTTCACTTTTAAAGAATCTTCTGCTATTGACACTTTAAAATACCTTATGAAAGAGCATAATTTAAAACAATCTGATTTACAAGAAATTGGAAGCCAAGGGGTTGTTTCTGAAATATTAACAGGAAAAAGAATTTTAAATATTGAACAAATTAAAAAAGTCAGTAATAGATTTCATGTTTCACCTCTTGTCTTTATTTAACAAAAGAACATAACCAGAAAATCCATCGGAGGCAAAAAGACGCCCCGATGATTTTGGCGTTATATGTAAGGAAAATCATGAGTCATTCATTTGATATTCAAAACTCAAAAGATCTCTTTCAAGAGTTCTCGCGAAGAGTTGAAGAATATAATCAAGACATAATGTCCTCTGGTAATGCTGTAATTTGCGCAATATTGTGTTGGCACGTAGTTGAGTGGATTAAAAAAGAATGAACTTAGTGATTTAACTAAAGATCAATTGTCAGCTCTAAAAAAAGCAGTTGAATTGGAGTTTGGAAATGGATAATAAATTATTTGATGAATTATTAACCAGCGTTCAGGAAGCTGAAAAGATAATGAGAGGAGGTGAGCTTGAGCCATCACGTAAATTGATGACCCCGTTTTTCCAGTTCTTTATCCAGCTCATCCAGCACGCAAATAACTTTATTGATAGGGGTCTGAAAAGTTGAAATCTTTCAGAATTTTTATTTCCAGAGATTCCATAAGCTGTGCCTCTGTATCCTCTAGATGATCATAGCCTTTAAGATGCAAAACACCATGAATAATCATATGTGCCCAATGGGCTTCAATTGTTTTTTGCTGCTGTTTTGCTTCTTCAACAACAATATCATGACAAATAATTATATCGCCTAATAAAGGCAGTTGTATCTCAATGGGGGCTTCAAAAGGAAAAGAAAGAACGTTAGTGGATTTATCTTTGTGTCGATAAGTTCGGTTCATTGACTGAATTTCTTCTTTATCGACAATACGAATGGTCAGCTCATATTCAGTATCAGCCTTGTCTGGTTCTGCGTCTTCTTTTTCCTCTTCCTTGTCTACAAAAAACAGCGTTTGTCGAACCCAGGATTCAATTTTTTCCTGTTTTGGAATACTGTCAGAAGAAACAATTTTCTGCAGATCTAAATAAAGAGCAAAGTCCGCAATCATTTTGACGTTTGTTTAGCTTTAAAATGGCGGCCTTTTTTTGCCTGTTTTTTTTCCGAAGATGTTGCATGAGCAGCGTGCAAAAGGTCGTTTTGTTCATAGGCATCAACAATCCTCTGAACCAGAGCATGTCTGACCACATCTTTTGAATTAAAATGAGTGAAATATATTCCTTTGACCTTTGACAACACTTCTATTGCATGTTTTAAACCAGAAGGTCTACCTCCGGGAAGATCAATCTGGGTAATATCACCGGTGACAATTGCAGTTGAACCAAAACCAATACGAGTCAAAAACATTTTCATCTGTTCCTGTGTTGTATTTTGAGCCTCATCCAAAATAATGAAAGATTCATTGAGACTTCTGCCGCGCATAAACGCCAGGGGTGCTACTTCGATCACATTGCGCTCAATTAATTTACTGACTTTCTCAAAACCCAGCATTTCATATAGCGCATCATAGAGTGGTCTGAGATAAGGATCAATTTTCTGAGACAGATCGCCCGGTAAAAAACCCAGGTTCTCACCGGCTTCAACTGCTGGGCGCGTTAATATAATGCGTCTGACATCATCACGTTCAAGAGCCTGCACTGCACAGGCAACGGCCAGAAATGTTTTTCCTGTGCCTGCAGGACCAATACCAAAACTGATATCATGCTGTAAAACACCTTTTAAATAGTGCTGTTGATTTTGACCGCGTGGTTTAATTAAACTACGGCCGGCCAAAATTGAAATAGTATCTGTTTGCTCACCATTTTGTTTATCGGCATTCTCTTTCAATTGTGCTTCAATGCCCGACTCCTGTAAAAACAAGTGCACTCGTTGCGGGTCCAGAATGCCATTGGCACTTTCTTCATATAGAGCTTCCAATACCGAGACGGCGGCATCTCGGTCTTTTGGTTTACCCGTTATTTTAAACTGGTTGCCACGGCTTGCGATTTGTACAGCAAGACGCCGTTCAATCAAACGCAGATGTTCATCCAGTTGACCGCAAAGATTGACCAGACGGTGATTATCAAAGGGTTCAATAACTAATTGTGCTGCTGTCATATTTTTTTATCCCCAATTAATTCACCACGCAATGAGTTACTATAAGCTGCTGTTATTTTTACCGGGACAATCTTACCGATGATATCCTGTCCCTGCGGATCAAAATTCACCACACGATTATTTTCTGTCCGGCCTGCGACTTCTGAAGTATCTTTTTTGGATACCCCATGAACTAAAACATTTTGCACACTGCCTACCATCTGCTGGGAATATTCATGAGCAAAACCATTTATACACGCCTGTAACTGATTCAAACGCTGTTTTTTGACTGCCATCGGTATATCATCCGGTAATGATGCGGCAGGTGTGCCCGGTCTGGGACTATAAATAAAACTAAAACTTTGATCGAAACGAACATCTTCGATTAATTGCATGGTTGCCTGGAAATCTGCTTCAGTTTCACCGGGAAAGCCAACAATAAAATCAGAGGACAGATAAATATCGGGACGAGCTTCACGGATACGTCTTATCTTACTCTTATATTCCAGAGCAGAATGACCACGTTTCATCATACTTAAAACACGATCTGAACCACTTTGTACCGGCAGATGAAGGAAGCTAACCAGTTCCGGGACATCACGATAAACATCAATTAGAGAGTCAGAAAATTCATTAGGGTGAGAAGTGGTATAACGAATGCGCTGGATACCTTTAATCTGAGCAATATAATGGATCAATAGTGCCAAATCAGCAATATCACCCTCATGCGTCTCACCACGATAGGCATTGACATTTTGTCCGAGTAAATTGACTTCAATGACACCCTGTCCAGCCAGAGAAGCAACTTCAGCAACTACATCATCCAGAGGGCGGGAAATTTCTTCACCGCGTGTATAGGGGACAACGCAGAAGGTACAATATTTGCTGCAGCCTTCCATGACAGAAACAAAAGCACTGGGACCATCAGCACGCGGCTCGGGCAAATTATCGAATTTTTCAATTTCAGGAAAAGACACATCGATCACCGGATGGTGGATAGTTGTCACTTCATCAAGCATTTGCGGTAAACGATGCAGGGTTTGGGGTCCAAACACCAGATCCACATAAGGTGCTCTGTGACGAATAAGCTCACCTTCCTGACTGGCAACACACCCACCCACACCAATAACAATACTGGGCTTAAGTTCTTTTAGCTGGCGAAAACGTCCCAGCAGAGAAAAAACTTTTTCCTGTGCCTTTTCTCTGATAGAACAGGTGTTTAGCAAGAGAATATCAGCATCCTTCGGCTCCTGAACCAAAACAATACCATGGGATTCATTGAGCACATCGGCCATCTTGGCCGAGTCATACTCATTCATCTGGCAACCAAAAGTTTGGATATACAGCTTACCGGGCATCAGGATGCATCCTCATATTCCATTTATAAATTCAAAGACTTAGGGTGGCAGAGATTCATTCGAACAGCGACCCTGATATTAGCTAAAGAGCGGAAAAATAACATAATTTTGTTATTTTTTCCATAAGAATCTTTTCCGCTTCAGGTATTGATATTGTTATCTGCAGATAATGATGCAGATTTTTAACTCAGTCAGAGGGGTATTGAAAGGTGACAAGAGAGTGCCCTGTCACCCTATTTATGAGCTAATAGCTCTAGAAATCATAGCCACGTTCATCATGAGAGGCGATATCCAGACCTTCAGTCTCTTCTTCACGATCAACACGTAAGTCAACAAACTTGCCCACTATTTTTAAAATAATGTAGGTCATTACCGCAGTGTAAAGCATTGTTGAACCAATACCCACAAGTTGTACCCAGACCTGACTGATCATATTCATACCTTCTGCATAGCCCTGACCAGAAAAAACACCCAGACTTGCTGAGGCAAAAATACCCGCAAGAAAAGTGCCTAAAATACCACCGACACCATGCACCGGGAAGACATCAAGAGAATCATCCAGTTTTAATTTTACTTTAATAATCTGGGTTGCTGTGTAACAAACGCCGCCCGCTGTCAGACCGATAAGCAAGGCACCGGCAGGACCTACAAATCCAGATGCCGGGGTAATTGTACCCAAACCTGCAACCATGCCGGTGACAATACCTAACACCGATGGTTTACCATGTTTTACCCACTCAATTGCAGCCCACATGCCGGCTCCGGCAGCAGCAGAAATATGCGTCACCAGCATTGCCATAGCGGCATTACCATCCGCAGCAAGTGCGCTGCCGCCATTAAAGCCAAACCAGCCAACCCATAACATGCCGGCACCAATAACCGTCATAGTCAGATTATGTGGCGGCAAAGCATGCACACCAAATTCTTTACGTTTACCAATCACTAATGCCGTCACAAGAGCAGCAGTACCGGCGGTAATATGCACGACAGTACCGCCGGCAAAATCCAGCAAGCCCATTTCAAACAACCAGCCGCCTTCTGCCCAAACCCAGTGAGTAATCGGAATATAGACAACAAATAACCAGATAGAACTGAAAATCATCATGGCAGAAAAGCGTGCTCGTTCAGCAAAAGCTCCGACAATCAAAGAAGGTGTAATAATGGCAAAAGTCATTTGAAACAAAGCAAAAAGACCTTCAGGAATGGTACCTGAAACACTGTCTTCCGTGATGCCGGCAAAAAAAACTTTATCAAAACCACCGATAAATGCATTCATTGAACCGCCATCACTGAATGCCAGTGAATAACCGGCAACCAGCCAGAGTATCGACATAATACTGGTGATGGCAAAACACTGCATCAAAATGGACAGAACATTCTTGGTACGCACCAGGCCACCATAGAAAAGTGCCAAACCCGGAAGGGTCATAAACAGGACCAATGCGGTAGAAATCATCACCCAGGCTGTATCCGCACCATTAATAACATCAGCCGCCATAGCATTAGCCGAAAAGAAAAGCAGTAAAAGTGAAATCAGACTTATGCCTAATAATTTATGATTTTTTGTCATTAAAAAGCCCTTTTAATTTTTTGAGATGCTGTGATTAAGCAATTTTTGCACCATAAATGTACATAATCTGAATAATCAAAAGCTTATCAGCTGTTTAGTCAATATCTTTTAGCTAAAAACATAGAGTAGAGCACCTTAATGGTTCAATATATATATAAATGCACCATTTTAGTACATAAGACTAAGAGGCTTTTTTTACGTTACTCATAAAAAATTTATACAATAAGGGAATAACAAATAGCGTCAGCATAGTTGAAAAGGCTAATCCCCAGACAATTGCTGTTGCCAATGGGCCCCAAATCAATGACTTTCCGGCAAAGCCGCTGGCCAGTGAAAAAAGGCCGGCAATGGTGGTGAGTGAGGTGATTAAAATAGGAATAATACGTCGTCTGGCGGCAAAAATAATGGCATGATTGACACTCATACCCTGTTTTAATCTTGAGTTAGCAGCTGAAATTAAGACAATGGATGCATTAACGGCAATTCCAACTAATGCCACAACGCCATAAAGCGTATAGAGACTCAGAGGATTATTGGTCAGGAACAAACCAATAACCACGCCAGTAAAAGCCAGTGGAATGGTTGCCAGAATGAGTAACGGCTGAAAATAGCTGCGAAACTGTGTGCCGATAATAAGGTATATTAAACCAATTCCCATTAAAAAAAGATAGGGCATAACATCCAGGGTTTCTTCCAGATCGTCCAGTTCTCCGGAAAAATCCAGACTGATATCCGGATGTTTCACTTTCAATTCTCGCCAGTACTCCTGAATTAAATGATTCATCTCAAGGGTATTAAGACCCCCTTCCCTAATATCTGCCTCAATGACAACCACGCGTTGTAAATTATGATGGCGGATCTGACTGCGTGATAATTGGTATTTTTCATCGACTAGCTCATTCAGTGGAATTGATAAAACACTTTTGCTTTGCTCATCAAAAAAACTAATGGGTGTCTGCAGCCAGCTGGAAATCATATTTGCAGCAATGGCTTTATCAGAAGCGTATTCATTCATGCCGGCTGTTACTCTGATATTGACTTCTTCACCTCTATACTGAAAACTGGTTACAATCTCACCACCGGCCAGAATACGAATATCACGCATAATCTGGGCAGGTAATAAACCTGCACGATGTACTGCATCCTGGTTAAGCTGTAAAGCCAGTTCCATTGTCCCACTACTGTCTAAAACGCTTATGTTCTCAATGTCATCCGTTTTCTCCAGAAACAATTTTAACTGCTCAACCGCCTTTTGTATTAAATCAAACTCACTGCCCTGTACTTTTATACTAACAGCGCGGCTAACCGGTGGTCCATCCTCAAGCTGCAGTAATGACATTTCATCAACGCCTGTCATGTGCGTAAATTGCCGCTTTAATTTATTATGAATTATTTTGAGATCTTCTGCTGAAGTATCAGGTAATGATAAAAGGATCTGCCCGTAATGTTCTCCGAATAGTGGTTCTGTCTGGGTAAAATAAAATCCTGCATAGGATGCCATTTCCCGGTAATCTTCCCGGGCAAGTACTGTTTTTATCTTCGTTTCCAGCTGCTGAACCTTTTGCAAAGTATAATCAATGGGAGTCCCTTCTTGCATTTTCAGATTAACGTAAATAAGAGGAAATGGCTCACCAGCAAAAAAGTTAATTAATATTTTTCCGCTTTGCAAGGCATAAACAGCACTGCAGAACATTAAAAAAAGACCCAGCAGCATTATTTTGGGTCTGCGCAGTGAACCAATCAATAAGCGAATATAGATGATTTTTAGTTTCTGAGTGAACGACTCACGAAATGACTGCATACGATTAAATCTAAGCCTTTTTACTTTAGCCGAAGATGCTTTAGGCGAAGAATAATCGGGATTACTGGCAATAATGTGAGCAGGAAGCATCCAGTAGGCTTCAATTAAACTCACCGCGAGGGCAATGGTGACCACCAGAGGAATGACCAGCATAAATTCTCCAATAATACCGGGTAGTAGCATCAAGGGTAAAAAAGCGGCCATTGTTGTCAATACAGATGCTGTCACCGGAGAAATCACTTCTTTAATCGATTCAATAGCCGCTTGTGTACTGTCTATGCCATGGCGCATTCGAGTATACATTGATTCAACCACAACAATCGCATCATCCACCAGCATTCCCAGGACAATCACCACACCTAATAAAACCGCATTATTCAGGGTATGTCCCATACCATGTAAAATCCAGAATGTTGCTGCCAAGGTGAACGGAATTCCAATCGTGGTAAAAAAGGCGATACGGCTTCCCAAAAAAAACCAGGTCACCAGAAGAACCAGAGACAAACCAATCAAGGCATTATTCTGCATAATATTAATGGCTTTTCGAGTCAGTAAAGTATTATCATCCAGCAAAGTAACTGCAATACCTGTCACCTCTGACAAGCGATTTTTCTCAGCAATAAAAAGCTTTAAATCATCAATCATTTTCAAGGTATTGATATTATCTTTTTTGAAAACTGAAAGAATAATTGCCGGCTGATTATTATAAAGTGCCTTGCTGCTGAGTTTATCCTGACCCATATAAATTTTAGCAATATCACCCAGCAGAACCTGATGCTCAATGCCCTGCACAGGCAGTTTTGCCAGGTATTCAGGATCACTACTGGTGCCCTTAACACTGATCAACCATTGTTGATCTTCGATATTCATTATACCGGCAGCAGTATCTTTAAATTGTAACTGAATAGTTTGTGCAACCATTGATGGCGATAAACCAAGTCCAGTAAGACGTTCAATATCGACTTCGACAATCATTTCCGGATCACTGCTGCCCAGCATATCAACACGTTCAATGAATGACAGACGCTCCATTTCCTTGTCTAATTCCCGCGCATAAAAGCGCAGGTTCTCATCATAAGCCTTGCCTTTTAAAACAAGAGTCGCAGTAGGAAAGGCACTCGATGAAGTCAGTTCAAGTATCAGCGGTGATTCAGCTTCACCCGGTAAGCGAGTATTTTCAATATGTTGAATTTCCCGACGTAAATCGGCAATTCGCTTATCAAAAACCCGTTCATCTAAATCTTCAAAACGCACCAGAATACTCGACATGGATTCTTTGGAACTGGATGAAATAAAACGAATATCTGAAACTTTAGCAATCCCCTCTTCCAGAGGTTGAGTAATTCTTTTTTCAATATCTTCCGGGGAGGCATTTGCTAAAATGGTACTAATTTGGATCCAGTTAAAGTTTATTGAGGGATCTTTTTCTTTTGGCATGGCCATATAACTCAACAGGCCCATCGCCAGAATCAAAATAAAAGTCAGATTGGCTAACACATGATGCTGTAAAAATCGCTGATATAAAGACGGCGATAAATCACTGTCATTTAGTGGGGCAGGATTCATTGCAGCGGTTCTTTTACTTGAGTGGAGGCTTTACTTTGCACCTTTTGAAGGTAGACAGCCTGACCATCAGATAATGCATTTCTTCCCGAGATAATCACCCTGCTATACAATGGTAAATCTATAATTGCAGCACGACCTGTCAGGGCATTATCAATAGGATAAAAACGAGCCGTCAATGATTTATCCCTGCCCCTGCTGGCCGGTTTTTCATTTAATAAGAAAATACCTGTCTGGGAATTTCGGGTGACTAAATAATTAGCCGGAATATACATGGCCCGTAAAGTTATTTCGACCATACCATAAGCATCGGGCAGCGCTTTTTTATGCACAAAACTTAAGCGTACTTTTTGATGACGAGCCCGAGTTTCTATACTGGGAATTACTGCTCTGATCTTCAACGGGTAGGACTTGTTTCGATAAACAAAATTCAGTGCGGTGTAATCCAGATCATCAATTAATACCACCGGGACCTGAACTTCAACTTCAAGATCATTAATATCAATGAGTCGAACCAGTGGACTATGTGAAGCAACATGTTCACCAATATGAATTAAGCGTTCAGCAATCACGCCGGAAAATGGCGCTTTAATCTGACATCGTGAAATGTTTTTTTCAGATTGTTGTATTTTTGCATCCAGTAATTGTATTTGCGCTGTCAGCTTTGTTACTTCAGTTGCCTGCTTTCTATGAGACTCCTGAGAAACACTTTTACTTTTTATCAGTTTTTTGGAACGTTCATACTGATAATCTGCAAATTGTCTTTGCGCCTGTAATACTTTTTTCTCAGAAAGAATCTGCTGTTTATTCAATTCGTAATCATCACATTCCAGACTGAGCAATAATTGATCTTTAAGCACCTTATCACCAATCTGAACATAGATTTTTTTTACTATCGCTGAAATTTCAGCGCTAAGCAGACTATTTTGTAAGGTTACAACCTGAGCAGGTGCTTTTTTAAGGGGATGAAAAACAAGTTGTTGCAGAGATTTAACGGTAACAGGTATAGCATCTATACTCATGTCATCAATAGCATAGATCGATAGACTAAAAAAAATACCAAGCCATATCATAAGTCCTCTTATAGTATTTTTTATCATATACGCATTCCTGATACTTTACTTGACAGACTGCCAGACATGCTCTAATTGTTCTATAGAGGCTTGTTCCATTTGCTGACGATCAAACTGATAGTGCTGTTCCATTTTTTTAAATCGCTGAGTAAATTTATGGTTACTCATACGCAAGGCCTTTTCAGGATCAATTTTCAGCTTTCGGGCCAGATTTACACAAGTAAATAAAACATCACCCAATTCTTCTTCAATTCGTTCATTGGCTTGTTCAGACGATTTTAAGTTAGAAAGCCTAAGTTCAGCAGAAAGTTCAGCAGAAAGTTCA
>Ga0164313_10005303_pt1 | contig 11413 bp, 9 predicted proteins | sample GuaBasSedimGuay4_FD_113735 | JGI IMG/M metagenome (GOLD analysis project Ga0164313, IMG submission 113735) | Subseafloor sediment microbial communities from Guaymas Basin, Gulf of California, Mexico - Guay4, Core 4569-4, 0-3 cm | ecosystem: Environmental > Aquatic > Marine > Hydrothermal vents >...
AATATAAGGAGGTTGTAAATGAACTTGATCTTCTAATTTGTTTGACACTATCGCTCCTCTCCTTTTGCAGGCTGTCTGCAAGTGCGATAGATGCAAAAAGGGCTTGAGACTCTTTTACAAACTCTTCCATGCCTGCCGGCTCCCTTTCAGGCAGAAGCTGGACCAGAAGTCTGATTCCAACAGACATGATCAGTAGAAAAGAGACCAAAACCAGGGCACGCTGCTCGCCGCGGGGCAGCATATACACCTCACGAAATAATCGTTTGATCATCGAAGGGTTAATGTGACGAACGGTCACATGATCACCCCAGCCCCGGAAATAGCGTTATGACTTTACTGTAGACGCCAAGAGCAAAAAGAAATGCAATGGCCAGTGGTGCTACAAATTTGACCAGGAACAAGAAAAGAGTGTGGTACCTGATCTTGTATGACCCCTCACTGGATAACTCCTTTTTGGATTTATCCCTGGCAAAGAACCAACCAATAAAAACCACGATAAAGAATCCACCCAGGGGAAGCATAAGGTCCGGTGAAGCATTAAAAAAATCAAAGACATTGGATGAAGCAGTACAGAGAATTCCAAGAAATCCAACTGAGATCATCGACAGGAGAGTTGCCTTTCTTCGGGACATGTTTAGTTGCTCTGAAAAATAGGCAACAATCACCTCCAGCATCGATATGGTGGAGGTAATAGCTGCAAAGCAAAGCAACAGGAAAAACATAAATGCCCAGATCAATCCTCCAGGCATATTCTGAAAGATGACTGGCAGGGTTTTATAGACCAGTTCCGGGCCCTCACCCGGATCAATTCCGAAAGCGAATACAGCAGGGAAAATTGCCAGTCCGGCTATTATGGCAACAGAGGTGTCAGCAACAACCACACTTATGGCAGTACCAGCAAGATTCTCCTTTTTCCTGATATATGAACCATAAGTGATGAGGGTACCCATCCCGATGGACAAAGAGAAAAATGCCTGGCCCAAAGCTTCAAGGATTATCCGGAATGGTGCTTCTTTAAAGTGTGTAAAGTCAGGTTTGAAAAGGAATACCAATCCCTGCCTGCCCCCTTCAAGTGTAACAGACCTTAATACCAGGATAAGCAGTAAAACCAGGAAAACTGGCATCAGGATCTTGGAAAATTTCTCAATGCCATTTTTAACTCCCGAAATAACGATGTATCCCGTGAGTAGCATCATCACTACAAACCAGATAATGGGCCTCCATAGTCCTGAAGTGAAGGATTCATAATGATTACTGAAAAACTGGGTCAGCGCAGCATTGTCCATAGATGCAAACCCAAACTTTTCAGGGTTTAATATCCACCTGATGGACTGGACCACATATTCCAGTGTCCAGCCTGCAACAACAGTATAAAATGCAAAGATGATAAAGACGGAAACAACACCCAGCATACCGACCAGGTGCCATTTCGTGCCGGGCGCAATTTTCTTAAATGCGCCCACAGGATTTAACTGGGCAGAACGTCCGATTACGAATTCCGACATCATTACAGGGATCCCGATGGCCGCAACAAAAATCACATAGATCAGCAGAAAAGCTCCACCACCATTTTGTCCGACCACATATGGAAAACGCCAGATGTTGCCCAAACCGATTGCAGATCCGGCCAATGCCGCAAGAACTCCGAACTTGTTACTGAAACTGTCTCTCTCTCCGTTTCCGCCCTGCAACATTCTGTTTCAGATTAAAGCCTGTCGATGCAATTCAGATCTTCAAAAGCCACCTTCATTCGCTCAATCAGTGATTTCTCACTTTCTCTGAGCCAGACCCTTGGATCGTAATACTTCTTATTGGGTTTGTCTTCTCCATCTGGATTACCAATCTGTCCCTGCAGGTAGTCGTGGTTCTTAGCTTCAAAAGCACGTACACCATCCCATGCGGCCCATTGGGTATCGGTATCGATATTCATTTTGATCACCCCGTAACCAATGGCTTCGCGAATCTCCTCCCGGGTTGATCCCGATCCACCGTGGAACACGAAATAGAGAGGCTTTTTACCCAGACCATATTTCTCTTCCACATAATTCTGTGAATTATCAAGAATTTTAGGAGTCAGTTTTACATTACCTGGCTTATAGACACCATGTACATTTCCAAAAGAAGCAGCAATGGTAAACTGATCACTTACCTTGGATAGCTCTTCATAGGCATAAGCCACATCTTCGGGCTGTGTATAGAGCAGTGAATTATCCACATCGGTATTGTCAACACCATCCTCTTCACCGCCGGTTACTCCAAGCTCAATTTCGAGGGTCATTCCAATCTTACTCATGCGCTCCAGGTACTTCTTACTTATAGAGATGTTCTCTTCCAGTGGCTCTTCTGAAAGGTCAAGCATATGAGAGCTAAATAAGGGTTTGCCCCAACTTTCAAAATGCCTCTCTCCAGCATCTAACAATGCATCGATCCAGGGAAGTAATTTTTTAGCAGCATGGTCAGTATGAAGAATTACTGGAACTCCGTACTCTTCAGCCATATAATGGACATGCTTTGCCCCGCTTATAGCACCGGCAATTGCAGACTTATGGTTCTCATTGGAAAGTCCTTTACCTGCATAAAAAGCAGCTCCACCATTTGAGAACTGAATCATAACAGGAGAGTTAACTACTTTGGCAGCCTCAATGACCGCATTGATAGAGTTGGATCCAACTACGTTTACAGCAGGAATAGCGAATTCATTTTGCTTGGCAATAGCAAATACCTTCTTAACATCTTCACCAGTGATAACACCGGGTTTTACTACATCTGAAATCTTATTTGACATGATCAATAATATTAAAATAGATTGGGTTTAAAATGAGCCCAAAATTAGAAATAATATATGGTAATATCAACCGAATCAAAACCTGGACATACCCCAAAATCAAAACGGATAACCAATGGCCAGGTTAAAGGTCAGATCCTGCCAGGTTACTCCAGCATTTCTGGGCAACCAGTTGTGCCCTTCAATGGGGTAAGGATTACGCAACGGGATCCCCAGGTCAAATCTGAATACAAAAAAGCTGGAAACAAAGCGGGTACCCGCACCGGTACCCACCGCAAGTTCTTTATAGAACCTGTTGAATTCAAATCCAGCACCCTCCCGGTCATCCACAGCCGATAGCGACCAGATGTTACCCACATCCAAAAACAGAGCTGCTTCCAGTTTCCAGAATAGTTTAAACCGGTATTCCATATTGGCCTCCAGCTTCACATCTCCGGTCTGGTTTGGATAAACCGACTTAGCCGGATCCTCATAAGATCCCGGTCCCAGACTTTTTACCTGCCAAGCCCTGATGCTATTGGCCCCACCCGAGAAATACTGTTTTTCAAATGGCATGGCTGTGGAGTTTAAATAAGCATAGCCTACCCCCGCAAATCCCCTGAGAATCAGGAGTACATCCTCATAGAGGAAGGTATAACTTCTAAAATCGATATCTACCTTCAGGTATTGTGCAAAATCCACACCCAGAAGCTGGTAATTATTATTACCCGGATCTGGCGCAAGTAAGGAGTAGCCAGCATACAACATGTTTCCGGCAGTCTCCAGATTCAGGCGAATATCCTGGAAATTCTGATTCTTCAATAATTTCTGATTGGTCCAAATCACAGAGTACCTGGTATCGATAATCAGATGTGGTTCATAACTGTAAAAGAGGTATTTTCCATCAAGCCAGTCCTGGAATCCCTGAGATTTATAGGGCGTTAGTATCAAACTGGCTTCAATGGGATATACCTTATGCAATGTTTTCTCATTTCCTCTCCACTCATACCCAAATGAAGCGTTGGCAAGTGTTCGAATGTAGTCGGGCCTTTTTTGGTAATTGTAAGAGAGACGGAGGTTGGTCTGAGGATTGTATTTTCTGATGAACTGCTCCGATTTGAAGGGAAGCAGGAACTTGGGAATCCGAAGTCTGGCTTCAACCCCGAACTCCTGCATCAGGTTTAATCCAGAGTAGGTTGAGTCGGCCTCTGAAATATTCTCTGACAACGCCTCAATGGCACCCTTAAAAGAGAGGTCGAACTGCTCCGAACCGCCAAACAGGTTTCTGTGCCGGTAACTCACATTGGCAGCGGCACCAATGTTTCCTGCTGAGTTGGTTCCTTCCAGTTTCAACTGGTATGCCTGCTTGGTAGATGGAGCCACAATCACTTCGCAATCTAACAAGGAGCTATCTGACTCCACTTCACTGAACCGGATGTTCACTTTTCTGAATGCACTAAGCGAGGAGAGATTTCGGTAAGTGCGTTGAACATCGGAAGCATTATAAAGTGCATTTGGTATGATGTAGTTCTTTTGAGTAACTACACCCGGCCTGATGTTGGGCTTTTCACCATATACGATATGAACCCCGTCATAAAGCAAAGTATCCTTCTGAACCACAGTTCCAGTATCCTCTCCAACTACATTTGACATGGCTTCATAATCGGTAAACAGATAGACTTTCCTGATATTGAAAACCGGGTGATCCACATGGGTAATTCTGCCGTTGCGGTCCTGTTTGGCATAGTTCCTGATATCAAGAGTGATATCGACCAGGTGACTTTGTAAAGAACTGTCCACCGAGTAATTGATGTAATCCCTGTTGAAAGCAAAATATCCACTGTCACGCAGTAGGGTTTCAATTCGGACCCGCTCCTCTTGTAGTACATCCACATCAAACAGTTCGCCTGACTTGAATTTGTTTGAGGTGGTATCGGCCAGAACCATGGGTGCCAGCGTAGCATCCTGAAAAAAATAGTTGATATTCCGTATCCTGTAGGGTTGATTTGGTACTACATTATAATAGACTTTGGCCCTGTGTTTCTTAATGATAGTCGTATCAGTAATCTCTACATCGTAGAATCCTTTATTCTGCATATAGAGATTCAACTGCTCGGAGGATCTTGCTTTAAGGTCCTCATCATATATGACCGGAGGCTCTCCTATCCGCCTCAGCCAATTGTTAAATCCATTCTCTTTTTCGGGTGAGGAGAGGTTGTAAAGTGCCAGGTAAAACTTCCAGAATATGATTCGCTTATTGGGTTTCTGCTTTACGTAATCATTCAACCGCCTGCTGTCATAATCTCCCTTTCCCGTTTCGATTTTGTAACTATCCATGAGGTATTCATCCTCAGGAAGATACTTTATGGCTTTACAGGAAAAGAGAGAAATCGCTAAGATAAAAAGGAGTATATATGGAATCCTGAAGCGCAATGTTGTCTCTTAATACCGTAAAATTACGAATTTTAATCCACCCGATTATTTTTTACATCTTTGTATTATACCCAAGCGATGATTTCTTCTTCACAAATAAAACTGATTCGTTCGTTGAGTCAAAAAAAATTCAGGGATAAGAATCAATTGTACATCATAGAAGGCGAAAAACTTGTGAAAGAGCTTGCCGGAGGTAAGGCTGGCCATGATCACCGAATCAAACTGCTTTTCGCCACCGGAGATTGGATCGGACAAAACCAAACTGAACTGGCCAGATCAGGAATTGAAGCGGTTGAAGCCGGACTTTCAGATATCAAGAGAGTAAGTAACCTGGTCACCCCTCCACAGGTCCTTGCCCTGGTAAACATTCCCAATCCTCAATTCAATGAAGATGAGTTAGCAGACACTCCTGTACTGGCTTTCGAGTCGATCCGGGATCCGGGAAACCTGGGAACCATCATCAGGACTGCTGACTGGTTCGGTATCGGTCACATAATTTGTACACCAGATTCAGTGGATGTATATAACCCAAAGGTGGTACAGTCAACCATGGGTGCCATAGCACGTGTCGATGTTATTTATAAAGATATTTTGCAGATCCTGAATCGACCCGGGATAAAAAAGAAAGCAGTGTATGGAACTTTTCTGGATGGGGAAAATATCTATGAGACCACCCTGGACAAAAATCCGATGATTCTGTTCGGGAATGAATCTCACGGACTGTCAGACCGGTTTGATCCTTATATCCGGCAACGCCTGTCAATTCCTTCATTCTCCACCAATGGTGCTGGATCTGAATCACTTAATGTGGCATCCTCTGTAGCGGTAATATGCTCGGAAATAAGAAGGTGAATCCGGTACAGATCCTTCTATTCGAAATGAAAGTTAATCATCACTAGATATGATGTGGCCCGATTGATGGAGTTCACAAACTGTGGATAGGGAGCCCGTCCTCCCTCATCGGCGATGATATTTGCAAGTCCAACTGCGAACTTTATTTCCGGAGAAAATTTGAAGTACTTCAAATAGGCATCCACCCCAAATCCAAATTCCAAATATAAATCTGCAGGTTTAAACCTGAGATATTGGTTGGAATCCGCATCATACGCTTTTTTAGCAGCCATGTCATACCTGAAATTTATGCCGCCCACCAGGTAGGGTCTGTAATTATTGACCCTGTCAGAACGGTACTTGAAATGAAGGGGGAAATCGAGGAACCCCGGCCCCAGTGCCACCGGGTTATCTGAACCTGCCAGTCGTACTTCATCTCCCGGTCCGGTTACCGGATCATACTCATAATAATAGATCTCTCTGGAACCAAAACTAATTCCAGGCATAAACCTGAGGTTCCAGTTTTTACTTAACCGCAGATCTGAAATAATACCTACTTGAAATCCGGGCAAAGGGTGACTTACATCGGCATAAATAAAATCCTCAGCCTCATAATTCCTGACGAAACCAAGGTCCATCATATTGAATCCCACCGTAAAACCAAAGTGAATTCTCTTGTAATCAAATGCTGTCAGATTCCTGGGCCTCTTTTCCTGATATTGAGAAATAGCACTGAGGCTTATAAGGGAGATCAGTGCAAGAAGTGGGATTTTTTTCATTATTGAATTAACGCCTAAAAAGAGCAATTAGTATAATTTATATGGATGAAACCTTATTCCGCCAGAACCTTTTCAAGTGCATTTTCAAAATCCCGTGCGTAATCGGATATAAAACCAAATGATACATCGTCCATCCTCAGCTCCTCTTTGGTTACATGTCCAAGCGCAGAAAAATGAATTCCGGTTTCCATCATATAATCCAGGAATTCGGTCTCCTTCTCAGATGAAACACTTACCACCACTCTGCTTTGAGACTCTCCAAAAAGGAATGCATCTCCACGGATTTCTGCCGGTGAAGTAATATCAAAACCCAGGCCACCCGGTACAGCGCATTCTACCAGGGTAATAAATAGTCCGCCCAGACTTACATCATGTGCCGAGTCAACCAGGCGATCCTTAATCAAGCTAGCCAACACCTTTTGCAGTTTCATTTCATATTCCAAATCAAATTTAGGGGCAGCCGATTCATTTACCATATGCACAAAGGAGAGGTACTCAGACGCTGAAATATCATTGTCAGACCTGCCAATAAGGAAGATCATGTCTCCCTTATTCCTGAAATTCACGGTCATCACATCCTTGTGGTTGTCTAGTATTCCTACCATACCAATCACCGGAGTGGGGATAACCGATGTGATATCCTCTCCGTTGTAGGTCAGGTTATGAAAGCTAACGTTCCCTGCAATAACTGGTATCTCCATGGTCCTGCATACCTCCGAAATTCCTTTAATACTTTCTGTAAAATCTTTATATACAAATGGATCGGAAGGATCGCCATAGTTTAATCCATCGGTCAGTGCCATGGGTCTGGCTCCCGAACAGATGATGTTCCTTGAAGCTTCAGCCACAGCTATCATAGCTCCTTTTCTTGGCTCCAGCTTCCCATATCGCGAGTTTCCATCCACACTCATGGCAAGTGCCTGATCATATCCTGCAATCTTAACAATACCGGCATCTGAAGCATACCCACCACTCAGGTTTGACAGACCGGCCATGGTATCGAATTGTTCATAAATCCATCTTCTGGATGCAATGTTGGGAAGTGAAACCATCTTACGGGCAATCTCCTTTAGATTTCCTGGCATGGGCACATCTTCAGCAGAGAGTACCAAGGGAGTTTTTCCCCTCTCCTTCATGTCACGGATATAGACCGGGGCACCACCACCACGTACCAACAGGTTAACAGGCAGATCCCCGTGAACAAACTTATTCTCTATTATCCTGATCCGCTCCTCTTTGGTAACTCTCCCTATTTGCGAACATTCCAGTCCCCACCTGTCCGTAATCTCTTTAATTTTTTCAATATCATTCTCATTGACAGCCATGAGCATCTGTTCCTGGGTCTGGGACAAAAGGATGCCAAGTGCATCAATATCCTCCCTGAGCAATGGAATGCGATCAAGCTGGAGCTCAACTCCCCTCTTTCCCCGATCGGCCATTTCAGCAGCAGCACATAATACACCTCCTGCTCCAATATCTTGCATGCCTTCGATTAGTCCCAGTTCATTTAACTCTAAGATACAATCCATCATCATTTTACCAGTAGCTGGATCGGCCACCTGAGACTCTGGAACCATCTGCCCTTTGTTCACAATGGCTTTCGAGGCAAAACCTGCACCATGAACTCCCCTGCCCGAGGTCTTCTTTCCAAGAAGAACCACTTTCTGGGCAGGATTCTTAAATCTTGCCTTGATCATCTTACTCTTCTGGATGATCCCTACACCCATGAGGTTGACCAGGGGATTGAAGTTGTAACTGCTGTCGAACAGAATCTCCCCACCAACTACAGGTACCCCAAAATTGTTAGAATAACTGCCCAGTGCACCCACAACAGCATTTACCATATCCTTCACATTTTTCTCCTTTGGGTTGCCAAAACGGAGAATGTTGAGCTGACCAATGGGTTTTGCACCCATAGTAATCAAATCCCGGTTTAAATTACCTACTCCAACTGCTCCCTGTCTGGGGTCAATGGCAATGGGATGGTTATGAGACTCCATTTTTATTACACAGACCAGCTCTTCATTGATTTGGATTGCTCCGGCATTCTCGTCACCAGCACGCACGTAGACATCTTTGCCCTCACGTGGAATCTCGTCGAGCCACTTGATTGAGCTCTTATAGGAAATATGCTCCGACCACATGGCGGCAAACATATTCAATTCGAATGGATTGGGCTCTCTGCCCAGCATCGACTCAATAGAATAGAGTTCATCCTGGGTCAGGTAAGAGAGGGCACGATCTTTTAGTTGGGCTGCATTCAAATCCATATTTTGTAAAGTTTAATGGCAAATATAGTGAATAGATCATTCCAAGATAATTTTTACTTTTGTTAGAAATCTAATTCAATGAAACAAATCGCGATTATCACCGGAGCAACGGCAGGCATAGGAAGGGCCACAGCCGAATTACTTGCCGGAAATGATTTTGATGTAATTATCACCGGCCGGCGACTTGAGAAGTTGGATTTACTGGAAGAGCAGATACGTTCAAAAACAGAGGCTGATGTGTTATCTCTTGCATTCGATATCAGGGACCAGGCTGCAGTCAATGAGGCCTGTGAACAACTTTCCGGGAAATGGGAAAATGTGGACGTACTTGTTAACAATGCCGGACTTGCCGCCGGACTAAGCCATATTCATGAAGGTTCGGTGGTCGATTGGGAGCAGATGATCGATACCAATATCAAAGGATTACTCTATATTACACGGGTGATTTCTCCTGGCATGGTAAAAAGGCAAAAAGGGCACATTATCAATATAGGCTCCATAGCGGGGAAGGAGTCCTACGAGAAGGGGAATGTTTACAATGCCACCAAGTTTGCAGTAGACGGGCTTACACAGGGCATGCGAATCGATCTGATCGATCATGGGATCAAAGTCACCTCCATCGATCCAGGAGCCGTGGAGACTGAGTTTAGCCTGGTTCGTTTCAAATGGGATTCTGAAATGGCCGACCAGGTATATGATGGATATACCCCTCTCTATGCTGAAGACATTGCCGAGGCCATTTTATTTGCAGTGACCCGGCCACCCCATGTAAATATCGATGACATGCTGATCATGCCCACTGCACAGGCCAGATCAAGGAAATTTAACAGAAAAAACTAAATCTGAAACTATGTACAAAGTAGATTATCTAGAACAGTTTACCAGGACAATCTTTGAAAAAATGGGATGCAGTCCCGAAGATGCTAAAATAGCCACCGATGTGTTTATTGCCGCAGAGTTAAGGGGCTATTCGAGTCACGGAATGATCAGGATCAAAGACTACTTCCAGCTTTGGAAGGCTGGTCGGATTAATGTGAATCCAGACGTGAGAGTCGTTCATGAGTCGCCCAGTACAGCCGTAGTGGACGGGGATGGAGCCATTGGGATGATCGCTGCAACCAAATCCATGCAGATTGCCATTGAAAAGGCCAAAACTGCAGGGACAGGATGGGTATCCACACGGGGTTCCAACCACTTTGGCATCGCAGGATTTTACTCCATGATGGCGCTGGAAAATGATATGATTGGGATCACTATGACCATTGCCAACCCATTGGTTGCCCCTACCTTCTCGGTTTCTCAGATGCTGGGAACCAATCCCATTGCAGTCGCAGTTCCTGCAGGAGTTCACCCACCATTTGTGGCTGACTTCTCCACCACACCTATTGCTCGCGGCAAACTGGCTGTGGCTGCCAAGATGGGTGAAAAAGTTCCATTTGGCTACGTACAGGATGCAAATGGCGCTCCTTCAAATGATCCGGATATTCTCAAAGAGGGGGGCACCATGGTCACCCTGGGCGGAACCCGGGAACAGGGAAGCCACAAAGGATACTGCATGAGTGCCGTTGTGGATATCTTCTCCGCAGTCCTATCAGGTGCCAACTTTGGTCCATTCTGTCCTCCATCGGTGGCATACCTTCCAGTGAAAGAGGAAAAGGTGGGAGAAGGTACCGGACACTTTTTTGGTGCCATGCGCATCGATGCCTTTCAGAAACCGGAAGCCTTCAAATCACAAATGGACAAATGGATTGAAACCTTCCGTGCCGCCAAACCTGCAGAAGGACACGACCGTGTGATGATTCCCGGAGATCCTGAGCGTGAAAATGAAGAACGCATCAGCAAAGAGGGTGTGAATGTGCTGGTTCCGGTTCAGAAGGAGATGAAGGAGATAGCCGACGAACTGGGGATTGAGTTTGAGATGGGGTTATAGGTTAATGGGTTAATGGGTTAATGGGTTAATGATCTTGGGCTATGGAGAAGATATTTGAGCCCATTATATCAGTCAGAAAAGCAAGGGACAATGAAAAAGAAAGTCTCTGATTAAATGGCTAAAAAACAAACACCTCTTCAATAGTCAGCCCAAACTCCTGTGCAATGTCATATGCAAGTTTCAGAGAGGGATTGTATTTTCCCTTCTCCAGGAAGACAATGGTCTCCCGCCTTACTCCTACTTTCCGGGCCAGATCCATCTGGGTGAGCTGATCCCTCGCACGCAGCTCTTTGATGCGGCTAGTCATGTGCTTTCCGGATATAGGTATGATACACCCAACTCAAGGCGTATATAATTGCCATTCCAAGAATCCCGGCACCGATCAGGGTACTTCTTTCCAGATCAA
>Ga0164313_10005304_pt1 | contig 11413 bp, 8 predicted proteins | sample GuaBasSedimGuay4_FD_113735 | JGI IMG/M metagenome (GOLD analysis project Ga0164313, IMG submission 113735) | Subseafloor sediment microbial communities from Guaymas Basin, Gulf of California, Mexico - Guay4, Core 4569-4, 0-3 cm | ecosystem: Environmental > Aquatic > Marine > Hydrothermal vents >...
ACTAAAGTTGGTGAATACCGATTATCTAATGTCATGATCGCTTCAGTTAAAACAATTGCTGTCGAGATCGACAGTCTATTGAAAAGGGTTAATGAAGATCATTCTTTTACATTTGAAGTAAAAGACGTAAATGAGGATAGTGATGAACGTCAGGCATTTGTGTTTAAAATGAAAATTGATGGCGATATTTTAGATGGTGGGTTCGTAAGAGCATCTGTTATTGAAAAAGGCCAATGGCTGACTGTAAAACAGGATCTATCGTGTATTGCTGATGGTTTTGAAAATACTATTAAGCGAGCAAATGAATCCCAGAAAATGGTGGCGTAAAGGTATGACTAATACTGATACAACATCAACCGCAATGAGAAGTGTTTTTATTACTCTATTCGATAAGACGAAATGTAAGCGACGGTTCGAAGAATTAAATCATGAGCAGAAGCTTATCACTAAAAACTTTATAGTTGAGCCTGCTCGAGTGAAGGTGAAGCATAATAGGAAAACGATTGAAAAGAATAGAACATTACTGAATCAGCAATTCCCCAATTTTCAGTATGTCACTAATAGGATCTTTGATAACTTACTACTGACAGCAATTAGTAAAACAAAAGGCATCAAGTTTCGGCCAATGCTTTTAGTGGGCAAACCTGGTATTGGCAAAACATACTACACTGCAAAACTAGCAGAGCTGTTAGCTGTGCCTAAGGTAGCTATTGATTTTGCGACAGCATCAGCGGGTTTTGTGCTGACAGGAACATCATCAAAATGGGGTAATTCTAATGTTGGCACAATTGCCAAATTGTTGATGACACAAAAGATTTGTAACGGCATTGTTGTTTTAGATGAGATTGATAAGACAAGATCTAACGTTACAAATGCACCCGATCCACTTAATTCACTTTTGAGTCTTCTTGAACAACACTCAGCTAAAGTGTTCATTGATGAGTTTTTGGAGTTCTCTATTGATGCATCTGAGATCAGTTATATTGCGACAGCAAATAATGTGAGTGAAATTCCAGATTACGTTTTGTCACGATTTGAAATTTGTCATATTCAGCGGTTGAGTAATAATCAGATTAAAAAGGTAGCAAAGTTGACGTACACAAATTTGTTAACTGAATTAGAAATTGAGGCTGACTTTTCACAAAAATTAAGTCAACAGGTAATTAGTGAGATTGCTAATGTAGCTGATGTAAGACAACTTAAGAGCATTATTACCAATGCACTTATTTTAGCAGTGCGTGATGGTAGAAATTCGCTGCTAAAAAAAGACATGATTAGTAGTATTGGTGAGTCAACTGCAATGAAGCAGACAAAATCTACAATGGGCTTTATTCATTAATTCTGAGGCAGTTTTTTTGCACTTTAGGAATATTAATCAGATGTCTGTTTTTATTGATGGCAACTATAGTTGCCTTAAGTGATATAGAGGTATCTTTGTGTTGGGATGAAGATTGATGAAGAGAAAAAATACCTAAATAAGGATAAAAAATGATGGCCATAGTTAATACCAGAAACTTGGAAGGAGAGTTAACATACAGACCTTTTATTATAATACCTGATTATGCGGCCAATTATAACGTTTCTTATACGTTAACGGCTAAAGAAAGAATAGAATTATTACTAAATTTCAAATCAGTAGATCAATCAAAAGAGAAAGAAAAATATTCTATTGATAGGTTAGATGACATATTGTATACGCGAAAATTTAAACTTCCTTTTTTGGTGAAAGCTACTAAAGAAAGCATTCTAATGGAGGATAGATTAGTTGACTTAGATTTATATTTCGCAAATGTTTTTTATTCTGAATATACTGCTGACAGTGAGCATGATCATATACCAGAAGATTTTTTGGGTGGGCATCGCCGAGATGAATTCTCACGGAGCCTGACTCTGCTATATAGACATAGAAACGAAATTAATATTTATGGCGCTATATTAGATAAAATAATTTTTACTATAAAAAAAGCTTTTGAAGAGGAAGATAAAAAACGAACTTTATCTATCCAGAATGAGTTAGATTTATTTCGTTAGAATAAAGAAGATATAGGCACATGGAAGTTGGCTATTATTGCTGAGATAACTTAAGAGGTTTCTTCGCACACTTCGCTGGCGCTACGGTGCTTCGTCGATAAATCGAACAACCCCACATACTTCCCTCCATTTTTCTTGTTTTTCTACTACGTTAATGCATCAAAATATTCATGGGGAAGTATGGGCACGTATTACGAGGGAAGTATGTTTTTTGCTGTCTTAAATTAAAATTGTAGACATCTAATAATGAATCGCCCAGACTTTCATAAATGGCTCCTCATAGTATCTTTTACTAACTGTCTAAAATAGTTGAACTATTCCAATTCGTAGTGGGGGCAACAATGATCATGATTACAATTTTGTAATGAGGATGTAATGTGACAGACAGTGAGAAGTCAGTAAGCTTTATCCACATAGCTCAATATCTGAACTGAAGATATTTGAATATTCCAGTAAAAGGTTAAGATAGATTTTTAGCGAACCAAGGAAGCCGTCACGATGTGTTTTTCAGCAACAGCAAGTTTTATCGCTGGCATCTCTTTATCTACTCTTGGAGTGGTGACGCTGAAAAAAGTGAAACGGAAAAAGGAAATTCCATTTGCAATGATTCCGCTTTTATTCGGAATTCAGCAGCTTGTTGAGGGATTATTGTGGCTTTCATTTCGGTACGATGCTCCTTTACTTAATGAAACCATGACATATGCATTCACCTTGTTTTCACATGTGATATGGCCAATCTTTGTGCCATTTTCTATTGGGCTAATGGAAACGGTAGCTTGGCAAAAAAATGTGATTTCAGTATTTCTGGTCATGGGGATCGCGGTTGGCTTCTACCTATTGTACTTAACAGTTAAATTTCCGGTCACTTCTGTGATTGATAAAAACATCGTGTATGTTTCACCGCATTTTTATCAGGTTCCAGTGATGGTACTCTACCTTGCTGCAACGTGTATTAGTCCCATGTTTTCTAGCCACAAAGCGATCAATCTTTTTGGTATTTTGGCATTATTGTTTTTCATTGTGGCATATTGGTTTTACACAGTTGCTTTTTTTTCGATATGGTGTTTTTTTGCAGCGATTTTAAGCGTCATTATTTATCTTCACTTTTCATTCATGAAAAATGCATACTTTGGGAAAACATCATAATGAATATTTCAAAAATTAATATGATGTATCAATTTGGTTTTCAATTAACGCTGTTGAGTGGCTTGTTTTTCATTAGTAGCTTATCCGTACATGCAAGTGATTTAGCCGTGACACTGCCACTTGATGTTGCTGTTGAACAGGCACAAAAGAATGATCCTTGGTTGGTAGAAAATCGATTTAGACAGGATGCATTAGAGTCACAATCTGTTGCAGCGGGTACGTTGCCCGACCCGATCGCATCACTTTCACTTCTGAATATGCCAACCGATGGGTATGATTTTGATCAGGAAAATATGACCCAATTAAAAGTAGGGATCAGTCAGATGTTCCCGCGTGGTGATACGCTACGTCTTCAAACCAAGAAATTGCAATTGTTAAGTGAGCAAAACCCCCATCTACGTGCAGATAGAAAAGCACAAATTGCTGTTATGGTGACAGGACTTTGGCTTGACGTTTTCAATGCCAAGGAAAGTATTCGGCTCATTGAAGAAGATCGTGATTTATTTGAACAATTACTTGATATTTCAGCAGCAAGCTACTCTTCAGCTTTTGGTGGCACACAACAACAGGATGTTGTTCGAGCACAACTCGAATTAACTCGTCTGGATGACAGGCTGACAAAATTGAGACAACGGCAAGATGTCGCACAAAAGAAGCTCACTCAATGGGTTAGTGGTCAGTTTGTTGAGCAGTATATAAGTCCTGATTTGGGTTCTTCAAGCTATTCAAATATTGAAATTGATAATCAGCAATTACCGCAACTCGTTTTGCAACAACCTGAATTGATAACATTTGAAGACCCTGATCTTTCAGAAAGACTGGCTACTTATTTTGTGCAACATCCATCAGTCTTAGCATTGGAAAGCCGAATTAAGGCTAGTGAAACTGATGTTGAACTGAGCAAACAAAAATATAAATCACAATGGGGACTTAATGCAGGTTATAGCTATCGAGCGGATGATCCTTCTGGTAGAAGCCGCGCTGATTTCTTATCGGTTGGTATTAACTTTGACTTGCCTTTGTTTACAGAAAATAAACAAGACAAACAGCTTCAAGCCTCTGTTTCAGAAGCAGAAGCTATTAAGAGTCAGAAGTGGTTATTATTACGCAAAATGATTGCTGATTTTCAAGCTGCCAAAGTGCAACTGCAGCGTCTTGAGCAGCGTTCCGAACTGTATCAGCAGCAATTATTACCTAAGATTCATGAGCAGGCAGAAGCAGCATTAACGGCCTATACCAATGATGAAGGTGACTTTGCAGAAGTGGTGCGGGCACGAATTGACGTACTAGATGCCGAAATAGATAACTTGGAAATAGAAGTCAATAGCCAGAAAACAATTTCACAACTTAATTACTATTTAGTTACAAAAGATAAAAGTCTTGCTTCTATGGGTGAAGGAAATTAACAATGAAAATCATGAAAAGTCTACTGTTACTAATGATAGGCGGCATTATTGGTATAGCGGTAATTAAGTATATTGCCCCTGATTTGTTGACTGATTCGTCATCTATGATTAGTAAACAAGCTGATGAAGAAAAGCCACTTTATTGGGTTGCACCTATGAACCCTGATTTCAAGAGTGATAAACCAGGAAAGTCGCCAATGGGTATGGATTTAATTCCTGTCTATGCAGATGATTCATCTGGACCAGATGAAGGGCCAGGTACCATTAGAATTTCTCCTGATGTGGTCAATAATTTGGGGGTTCGTATTACAGAAGTAGTGCGGAAATCACTCCATAGTGCTGTCAAGACGGTGGGTTATGTGCAATATGATGAAGATAGATTAGTTCATGTTCATCCGCGAGTTGAAGGCTGGGTTGAGAAACTTTATGTTAAAGCAACAGGTGACCCAGTCAAACGGGGACAAGCTTTATATACTCTATATTCACCTACTTTAGTCAATGCCCAGGAAGAATTTCTTATTGCTATACAGCGCAAGAATGAACGTCTGATTAATGCTTCAGAAGCCAGATTGAAAGCCCTGGAAATATCATCAGGCTTTATTCAAAATTTGAAAAAGAATCGACAAGTCAAACAGTCAGTGACGTTTTATGCACCCCAATCAGGTGTCATTGCAATGCTTAATATTCGAGAAGGTTTTTTTGTGAAACCAGGTACATCGATGATGTCGATAGGTGTTTTGGATGAAGTATGGGTTCAAGCCGAGATTTTTGAACGACAGGCTGAACAAGTAAAAGTTGGGTTGCCTGTCACCATGACGTTGGGTTATGTACCTGGTAGAGAATGGTTAGGTAAGGTGGATTATATATACCCTACATTAGATCCTTCTACTCGTACTTTACGAATACGCTTACGGTTTAGCAATAAAGACAAAGTGTTAATGCCCAACATGTTTACACAAGTTGCTATACACAACAACAGTGACCATACCGTTTTGATGCTACCTAGAGAAGCAGTGATCCGCACAGGGGAAATGGATAGAGTAGTCTTAGCATTAGGGGAAGGCACATTTAAATCTGTAGCAGTAAAAGTAGGGCGTTCTGACGATGAAAATATTGAGATCTTGGATGGTGTAAGGGAAGGTGAGAAAGTCGTTACATCAGCACAATTCCTGATCGATTCCGAGTCAAATAAAACATCTGATTTCAAGCGAATATATCATGGAACTGATTCTATCCAACAAGTAAAGGTCAATGCAACGATTAATTATCTGCGAGAGCAGCATCGGATGATCAATGTAACGCATCAGCCTATTCCGGAGTGGAATAGATCTGAAATGACAATGAATTTTTCAGTAGCAGAGACAGTAGATTTATCACAGATTCATCAGGACATGGTGGTGGTTTTACACATTACCCATAGTGAGGGTGGTGATTTGGATGTGACATCAATTCAGCCACTTGACACTGATGGTGTCAAAGAAAATCATCAAGATATGGGATTGAAACAATGATTGTGGGAATCATTCGCTGGTCAATTAATAATCGATTTTTTGTAGTATTAGCTGCACTTATTATTGTTGGTTTAGGGCTTTATTCAGTTAAAAACACACCACTAGATGCGATTCCTGATTTATCTGATGTACAGGTCATTATCAAAACTAGCTATCCAGGACAAGCCCCTCAAGTAGTAGAAGATCAAGTGACTTATCCGCTCACTACTGCCATGTTATCAGTACCCGGTGCGGTTACCGTGCGAGGTTATTCATTTTTTGGTGATTCTTATGTCTATATCATCTTTGATGAAAAAACAGATTTGTACTGGGCGAGAAGCCGAGTTCTTGAGTATCTGAGTCAGGTCGCACCTAATCTTCCCTCAACTGCAAAACCTCAGTTAGGTCCAGATGCAACCGGAGTAGGTTGGGTCTACATCTATGCTTTGATTGATAAAACAGGTCAGCACGATATTAGCCAACTTCGCAGTATTCAGGACTGGTTTCTAAAATATGAATTGCAAACAGTGCCGGGCGTGTCGGAAGTATCCGCGGTGGGAGGAATGGTTAAGCAATATCAGGTTCAGGTCGATCCAGATAAGTTACGAGCCTATGGCATCCCACTTACACAGATCCAGATAGCTATTCAACAAGGCAATCAGGAAATCGGTGCATCCGTTGTTGAAATGTCAGAAGCTGAATATATGGTGCGAGCGACAGGTTATATTAAAGGTATTGATGACCTTAATACTATACCATTAGGTGTAAATAATAACGGTACACCCCTGTTACTTAAGGATGTAGCGGATATTAGTACTGGCCCACAAATGCGCCGAGGTATTGCTGAACTAAACGGTGAAGGTGAAACAGTTGGTGGCATCGTAATCATGCGATTTGGTGAAAATGCCCAAACAACAATCAATGCTGTGAAACAAAAACTGGAAGAATTAAAAAAAGGTCTTCCAGAAGGTGTTGAGATTGTACCTGTTTATGATCGCAGCGCCTTGATTGAACGAGCGGTTGATAATCTTTGGCATAAACTGTTGGAAGAATTTATTGTTGTGGCGCTTGTTTGCATGATATTCCTGTTTCATATTCGTTCATCTCTGGTTGCCATTATCAGCTTACCTGTGGGTATTTTGGCTGCATTTATTATCATGCATGCCCAAGGTATTAATGCCAATATTATGTCATTAGGTGGGATAGCGATTGCAATCGGTGCCATGATTGATGGTGCCATAGTCATGATTGAGAATATGCACAAGCATATGGAACGCACTCCATTAACGAAAGAAAATAGATGGCAAATTGTGATGGATTCAGCCACTGAAGTTGGTCCTGCGTTATTTTTCAGTTTATTAATCATCACGATTAGTTTTGTGCCTGTGTTTACTTTAGAAGCACAAGAGGGACGTATGTTTGCCCCTTTGGCCTTTACCAAAACCTACGCGATGGCTGCATCAGCTTTTTTAGCAATTACTCTGGTACCGGTATTAATGGGTTATTTTGTACGAGGCAAGATTCTGCCTGAACATAAAAACCCGATTAATCGTCTGCTAACAGGACTTTATAAGCCTGTGTTAAAAGGCGTGTTGAAAGTACCTTTTCTCACGGTATTGATTGCGATTGTTATAGCTATTGTGGGGTTTATGCCAGCCAAAAATATTGGTAGCGAATTTATCCCTCCTTTAGACGAGGGTGATTTGATGTATATGCCTACTACCTATCCAGGGATTTCAATTGGTAAGGCGCGTGAGTTATTGCAACAAACTGATAAATTAATTAGTACTGTACCTGAGGTTAAAACAGTCTTCGGCAAGGTGGGGCGAGCCGAAACAGCAACTGACCCAGCACCGTTGACCATGATCGAAACCTTTATTCAACTCAAACCCCATTCTGAGTGGCGAGAGGGTATGACTACGGAGAAGTTAAAAAAAGAACTGGATAACTTGATTAAGTTCCCTGGGCTAACAAACGCTTGGGTGATGCCAATCAAGACCCGTATTGATATGTTAGCAACGGGTATTAAAACACCGGTGGGTATTAAGGTCGCAGGCCCAGATTTGAAAGTGATCCAACAAATTGGTCAGCAATTAGAAATGATTATAAAGGATATACCCGGTACGGCATCAGTCTATTCCGAGCGGGTGGCTGGTGGTCGTTATATTAAAATTGATATTCAACGTGAAAAAGCAGCACGTTATGGCCTAAATATTTCAGATATACAACAGGTCATTGCTACAGCTGTTGGAGGCATCAATGTGTCCCAATCTGTTGAAGGCTTAGAGCGTTATCCGATTAACATTCGTTATCCGCAAGATTATCGTAATTCACCAGAACAAATGGCATTATTGCCTATAGTGACAGCAAAAAATGAGCGTATTGCGCTAGGTGATGTGGCTCATATTTATGTTGAGGATGGGCCTCCGGCAATTAAGAGTGAAAACGCACGTTTAAATGGCTGGACGTATATTGATATTGAAAACGTTGATATTGGCAGTTATGTTGAGCGGGCTCAAGAAATTGTTAAGCAACAAGGCGAGTTACCAGCTGGATATTCATTGGTTTGGTCAGGCCAATATGAATATATGCTACGAGCCAAAGAGAAATTAACGTATGTGATTCCACTAACATTGGCGATCATTATTGTATTGCTTTATATCAATTTCCGGCGTTTTGCTGAAGTAGCCATGATTATGGGAACACTACCTCTGGCGATGGTGGGTAGTATTCAACTTATGGCTTATCTTGAATTTAACTTTTCTGTTGCGGTTGGAGTAGGTTTTATTGCCCTATCCGGTGTGGCGGTTGAAATCAGCGTCATTATGTTGGTTTATCTTAATCAAGCTTATGAGCATATGCGATCAGACTGTAAGCAACAAGGTATCAAACCTACCGTTGACATTTTACGACAAGCTATTATGGATGGTGCAGGGATGCGAGTGCGTCCAGTCATGATGACGGCAGCTGCCATTATTGTGGGTTTATTACCGATCATGTATGGAACTGGGACAGGTTCAGAAGTGATGAGCCGGATTGCCGCCCCAATGGTTGGAGGCATGATAACGGCATTGATTATGACTTTACTTGTGTTGCCAGTGGTGTATTTTCTATGGCGAAAACAGTCTATACCCAAATAGTGTGATTGACAGAGGTGATCATGAAAAATCATTCACAACACAATAGTTCGTCACAATATAAAGAGAATAGCTTGACATTAGTTGGTGCAGTTTCAATGGGTACTGGCGTCATGATTGGTGCAGGTATCTTGGCATTGACAGGCCAGATTGCCGAATTGGCGGGTTCACTATTTCCTCTTGCTTTTTTAGCCGCTGCAGTTGTTACTGCCTTTAGTGCATATTCTTATGTGAAATTATCTAATGCTTACCCTTCAGCAGGTGGGATAGCGATGTTTTTACAGAAAGCTTATGGAAAAGGAGTGATGACAGCTGCAGGTGCACTACTCATGTATTTTTCAATGGTTATCAATCAGAGCCTAGTTGCAAAAACGTTTGGTACATATAGCATACAATTATTTGATATTGACCCTGGTAGTTGGGTGGTGTCTGCTCTGGCTGTTGGTCTGCTCATTTTTGCCTTTCTACTTAATATCTCCGGAAATCGTGCGATCGGTCTTTTTTCCCTGCTGATGGCCTTTATCAAAATTGGTGGTATTGTCGTGTTTGCCATTGGTGGATTGTGGATCGCTGACTTTTCGTTCGAAAGTAGTTCAGTCAGTGTGGTAGATACATCTATGACAGGCTTTATTGCTGCAATGGCATTGGCTATTTTGGCTTATAAAGGATTCACCACCATCACAAATAGTGGTTCCGAAATTGTTGATCCACATCGCAATGTTGGTCGCGCTATCATAATTTCAATTGCGATCTGTGTGGTGATTTACATTCTAGTTGCATTGGCTGTAGCAGGTAACCTAAGTTTACCAGAAATCATTAAGGCAAAAGACTTTGCACTTGCAGAGGCGGCGCGTCCAGCACTTGGTGATTATGGGTTATGGTTCACCGTTGTATTAGCGATTGTTGCTACGGTTTCCGGTGTTATTGCAAGTATATTTGCAGTATCGCGTATGCTTACTATGTTGACCGAAATGAAGTTGGTTCCACACCGTCATTTTGGGATGCCTGGTAGCATTCAAAATCACACGTTGGTTTATACTATTGTGATAGCAATATTCTTGACCCTGTTTTTTGACTTGAGCCGTATCGCTTCGCTGGGAGCTATTTTCTATTTATTAATGGATATTGCAGTACACTGGGGTGTGTTGCGTCACCTCCGTGAAGAAATTAAAGCTAATATTGTTATTTTAATAACAGCAATTGCTTTTGATGTCATAGTACTAGGTGCGTTTTTAATGGTAAAAGCATCGACTGATATGATGGTTATCTATGCTGCATTAATAGGGGTGCTGTTTGTTTTTATTGGTGAAAGATATTTTTTACGTAAGTCGCTGAGTGTATGAGTAATTTGTAAATTAAAGATAATAGAAATGGTTCTGTGTGGTATTTGTTTTTGGCTTTTATTGTTGAACTAACTTAAGTAAGTAAGTAAGTAAGTGTCTTATCGACTATCATTTGAATTATTAAGCTAGTTATGCGATATTTAACATTATGAAGTCCCCTTTTATTGTTTTATTTATTATATTTAATTTGCTAACCATTAATTTAGTTTCGGCAAGTAATATGTATGATGAGAAAATGACTGAATCACATTTAATGCAGGCACAAGATGATAGTGATCTTGGTGTGTGTATTGATGAGTCTTCTTGCGATCATTTTTGCCATATTTCTTCACATATGCTTGGGCTTATTAGTCAACTACCACAAGCACCTACAGTTGTTGCTGGCACAACATACTTTACTTCGAATAACCCCTTTCACTCCTTAACACTTCCGCCACCATTTCAACCACCTAAAGCCTGATTTAAAGTTCAAAAACAATTTGTTGTGACAAGGTCGCAATGAATTTTTGTTTTTAATTTTTAATCAGGAAGTTCACATGAATACTATATATTCTCGGCAGTTTATTGCACGGGTATCACTATTAACGATGGCGTTAGTATTAAATACAGTTTCAGCCACAGAAATAGTACCAGATAGCGCGCCTTTGGCCATATCTAACTTCGTAAAAAACAGCATTAATCAGCAACCACCTTTACGCGCTGTACAGGCCGATATTGCTTCTTATGAAGCAAATTTACGGGCATCAAACCAAGCAATTTATAATCCCGAGTTGGAATTATCTTATGAAAATTCAACTGATATAACTAAAACGATAGGGCTTAATCAAACTATTGATTGGGGAGGTCAAAAAGAGAGTCGA
>Ga0164313_10005305_pt1 | contig 11411 bp, 12 predicted proteins | sample GuaBasSedimGuay4_FD_113735 | JGI IMG/M metagenome (GOLD analysis project Ga0164313, IMG submission 113735) | Subseafloor sediment microbial communities from Guaymas Basin, Gulf of California, Mexico - Guay4, Core 4569-4, 0-3 cm | ecosystem: Environmental > Aquatic > Marine > Hydrothermal vents...
GGCTGGAATGATTTCAATTCCTATTTATCCAAGCTTAAATGCAAAAACGATTCGTCAAGTATTAACACATAGTGAATCCAAAGCAATTATTGTGGGTAAATTAGATGATTTCTCTTCTAAAAAAGAAGGAATTCCAGATATTCCAATAATTGGTGTTGAAGCTTATGGTATAAGCGAACAAGATAGTTGGGAGAAAATTATAGCAGTAGAAACAATAGCTGTCGATATTAATTATCCAAAACCAGAGGATTTACATACTATTATTTACACTTCAGGAACTACAGGAACACCGAAAGGAGTGATGCATTCTACCAATAATTTTATGGTGAGTGTACAAACACTAAGCAAGATTATTAAATTGCCCATGTATCCAAGAATGTTTTCATATTTACCCTTAGCTCATGTTGCTGAACGGTTAATTTGGACCTATTTTCTTACCCTAGGAGCTCAAATTAGGTTTCCTGATTCACTTGAAACATTTGCTTCAGATCTAGAAACTACTCAACCTCATGCTTTTTTTGCAGTTCCAAGAATTTGGACAAAATTTCAAGAAAACATACTGAAAAAAATTCCGCAGAAAAAACTGACTCTATTGTTAAAAATCCCCATAATCAATTCTCTTGTGAAGTCTAAGCTTCAAAAAAAAATGGGTTTAAAACACGCAAATTTGATCCTTTCCGGAGCTGCTCCAATTCCAAAAGAGTTATTATTTTGGTATAAAGCTATTGGCGTTGAAATCTTACAAATCTATGGAATGACTGAAGATGGCTGTGTTTCCCATTTTAATTTACCCAATGCTAACAAAATTGGAACTGTTGGAAAAGCATTACCAAATGTGAAAATTAAAATCTCTGATGAAGGAGAAATCTGTATTAAAAATGACTGTTTAATGTTAGGTTATTTTAAACAACCTGAAATAACAGCTTCGGTATTTGATGAAGAAGGGTATTTTAAAACAGGTGATAAAGGAGTGTATGATTCAGAAGGATTTATGACTATTACTGGAAGAGTAAAAGATGAATTTAAAACCGATAAAGGTAAATACATCTCCCCTGCACCAATAGAATTAGACCTTGCAGAAAATTCAAATATCGATCAAGTTTGTATTGTAGGTACGGGAATTCCTCAGCCCATCGCTTTAGTTACTGTTTCTGATCTTGGAAAATCAGCATCAAAAGATCAATTAACAAAAAGTTTAAATGATAGTATCAATACAATTAACCCCCAATTAGAGAAGCACGAAAAAATTGAAAAAGTGATAGTGATCAACAAGCAATGGACCATTGAAAATAATTATTTAACCCCCACTTTAAAATTAAAACGAGTACTTATTGAAAACGAGTATCAAAACAAATACTCAAAATGGTTTAAAGCTGAAGAAACTATTATCTATCTATAAAATAACATTGAAATTATCTGTGGTACAAAACTCTTTTATAAAATATAGTATATTTATAATTCACTAATCAATTTATCATGTCACTAATTAAGTCAACTAGAATTGAGTCTATCGACCTATTACGTGGAGTAGTTATGGTCATCATGGCATTAGATCACGTTCGTGATTATTTTCATTTAGGAGCTTTAGTAGGAGACCCTACGGATTTAGAAACAACCACCCCATTTTTATTTTTCACTCGTTTTATAACGCATTATTGTGCGCCTGTTTTTGTGTTTTTGGCAGGTACTTCAGCTATGCTTTATGGGAAAAACAAGACCAAAGCAGAGCTTTTTAAATTTTTATTCTCAAGAGGGGTTTGGCTTATTTTTATTGAAGTTGTTTTCATGAATTTTTTATGGTGGTTCGATGTATCTTATGAGTTTATCAATTTGCAAGTAATTTGGGCAATCGGATTATCGATGGTTACGCTTTCACTTATAATTATGCTTCCCAAAAAAATAATTCTTGCAGTAGGATTACTATTAGTTTTCGGACATAACTTATTAGATGGTATCATTGCGGAAGGAAGTAGTTTTTCTTCAATCCTCTGGTATATTGCTCACCAACAAAAATTCCTTCAGATAAGCCCCGATCACTTGGTGGCCTTTTATTATCCTATTATTCCATGGATTGGTGTTATTGTTCTTGGCTATTGCTTCGGAAGTCTTTATCACAAAGGATTTGATGCGCGATTAAGAAAAAAATGGCTCTTGGGTTTAGGCTTTGGGTCAATAGCTTTATTTTTTATTTTAAGAGGTATTAATATTTATGGTGATATGGCTCCTTGGTCTAGTCAAAAGAACACTGTTTTTACAATTTTATCCTTTTTTAAAGTCACTAAATATCCTCCATCATTATTATTCCTGCTAATTACATTGGGTCCTGCTTTTTTGTTTTTATATACAACAGAAAATATTAAAAACAAGATTTCTAATTTCTTTTTAGTTTTTGGAAGGGTTCCTTTTTTCTATTATGTATTGCATGTATTTGTCATTCATCTAACCGCTTTAATTGCTCATTATTTATTAGGGGAGAATTGGAGAGATCTGATATTTAATGCAGAGACATTAACAACTAACAAAATGGCAGGTTATGGGTATTCTTTGATGGTCGTATATCTAGTTTGGATTGGGATCGTATTATTATTATATCCTTTAAGTAAGAAATACATGAACTATAAAGCCAATAATAGAGATAAATGGTGGCTGAGTTATTTATAGAATAAAAGAAATATTTATGATTAATTTTTTTAGGAAAAAGCATTATCGAAACAGGGCAGAGCGTTTAAAAAAGGTTTTGAAAACCTTTTTAGCGAATGAGCCAGCTTGCCGCGATGGCTTGCAAAATCAAATGTCCTGTGGACATTTGGTGAAGATAGCCGCTTGCGGACGTACTAATAAATAACAATTAAACTATGATTAACTTCTTCAGAAAAAAGCGCAAATCGCTCGCAGACGATAATAACGCTTTAAAATATGCTCGCTATGCCATTGGGGAGATTTTACTAGTCGTGATTGGTATTCTTATAGCCTTGCAAATTAATAATTGGAATGAGCAAAGAAAGAATGCAAATCAAGAGCTAAAACTATTACATTCTTTTAAAATAGGATTAGAAAAAGATCTATCAGATATCAATTTAAATATAAGAATTCATACAAAAGGTTTTAATTCTGCCAATTTGATTCTAAGTTTATTAGAAAACGATCAACCCTATCACGATTCCTTAGCAACGTATTTTAGTCATGTGATGACACCTACTATTTTCGTTAATTCAACAAGTGCTTTTGAAACACTTAAGTCTAAAGGAATTGATCTAATTTCAAACAAAGAGTTGAAAAACAATTTAATTAATGTGTATGATGCCCAATATACTTTTTTTCAAAAAGCGGAGGATCTATTTTTTGAAGAACAAAACATAGGTTTACGTACTATATTCTCATCGCGTTTTGAGGAATCTTATAAGTATGATACAGAAAGCACTGAGATTGTAGGTGAAATTGTTCCTCTAAATTTTGAAAGTTTAAAAACCGATCAAGAGTTTCTATATTTCTTAAAAACAATAAAAAACAGAACTAATGTAATTGTAAATTTCAATTACAAAAAATTAAAAGCTCAAGTAGTTGGGCTTATTAATGCCATTAAAAATGAAATTGAAATAATTGAAAATTGATAACTATTGAACCCATAATTAATTTTAAAAAAAAAGAATTAATGAAAGGATGAAGCCATCACAAAAGAACAAAAAAATCTAATAACCAATAAAAAATAAAACAATGGGAATATTTTGGGATTTAATACAACAAGATGAACTAGAAGAACAAAAAAAGCAAGCCAGTAGCCTTGAAGAAAAAGTAGAACAGTTAGAAGAATACCTCAACAAGACAAAGGCCTTATTAAAGAAAACCTTAGTGGCTTTAGAAAAACATATCTCTCAAGACATTGACGGCGATGGTAAAATGGGATAATTTGCATTTAAATTTTAGCAATAAACTATGATTAACTATTATAGAAAAAACTGTTGCAGGAACAAACCAATACTAAAATCTAACATAAAAAAATGAAAAAATACTGTTTCCTTTTTGCTTTACTTTTTATAACAGTTTGTGGTTTTAGCCAAGAACTTAAGCTTAAAAAATACACACATACACAATTCTTTAAAATGATTAAAGCCGAAAAAGATTCGGTTTTTACTTTAAAAGATGCCCTAATTACTTATAATGAAGCTACAGATACAATTTATAGCTATACCACAACCGATATAGGCGAACATCATTTTTCAAGTACTGATACGCTAACAATTAACAAGGTAATTGAATTAGAGAATGTCCATTTTATCCATCAAAATGGTATCGAAGGACAAGCCCTTAATCATATTGTTTTTAATAAAGAAGTTTATCTATACAATAGTTCTTCTGCCCTATTTTATAATTGTGTTTTTAATGGCAGTTTAGAAATAGATGTAGACATCCCCTTAAACAAACTCCTCAAAAATATTGAAAATTATTATGACAATTATGAAGCCGAAATAGGTTTTTCTAATTGTATTTTTAAAAGCGATATTATTATAGATATTGGTACTATAGAAAGCTTTTCTTCTATAGATGTAATTGTAGAAAATTCTAAATTTTACACTCAAAAAAACAAAACAGAAGCAGAAATTGCGGTTAATAATATTCGGTCGGTTACAATTAAAAACAACCATTTTTTTGGCAATAGTTTTTTAAATTTATTTATAGATACTGTTAATAGCACCCTATTTACAAACAACAATTTTGGCGATGTTCGCCTTGATTTTTTAAAAGCTACATTAAACGCATCGCAATTATGTACGGTAGAAGGTAATACTTTTAACAAAAATGTTATTGTGACTATTGATAGTTTTGATCCTAATCAGATTTACAGATGGAACCAATGGCGTAATAAAATCACAACCAATTATGGATACGAACTTTATGTTGACAGTCTTTTAGAAAAGGAGCTTGACACTGATATTAATTTTAATGAATTATATCAGAACGACAGTATTTTTAATATCTATAAAGACAAATACCGTTTTGAAATGGAAAAAGCCTATAAATATGAAATGAGACTGTTAGGCAATTTTTACGATTTTTATAAAGCCCAACACGATTCTGATTTTGCCAACGATGTCTATATAGAACTCAAGAATTTAGAAACACAACGTTATGCCTATTTATACCACAAACAACCTTCATTTTCTAACTACTTTACCTGGAAAATAAATCAGTTTTTAAAAATGTTTTCAGACTATGGCACCAAGCCTTCTAAAGCCATTATAGTTTCTATTTATGTAATTATATTTTTTGCCTTTGTTTATTTAGTCTTTCCCAATAATTGGGAAACCAAGAGTAAAAACAAATTGATGGATCGTCTTAAATTATTTGCCAAATATTTTAGAAAAAATGAAGGGATTAAAGAAATTTACGAAGAAGAACAACAACACAAAACAATGTCTTTTGAGGAGTTTAGAACATATATGAATGAAAGTAAAAAAGAGATACCTATTTACTTTTTATGGTTGGCAAAACCTATATATTATTTTTCGTCTTACAACTATAAATTAACAAGTCGCTTTTTAAAATACACCGATATTTTAAAAGGCAAATGGGTAGATTTATCACCAAAAAGACGTTTTGCAACTAGTCTAATTATGGGCTTTTGGATTTTCATTTTAATTGTAGTAAATATCTTTATCAAATTTTTAAATGCCTTAACACTTTCAATCAATATGTTTACAACCTTGGGGTTTGGTGAAATACCCATTAAAGGATTACCTCGCTATCTGGCAATCATCCAAGGCTTTATTGGCTGGTTTATGCTGACCATTTTCTCTGTATCATTAATTTCTCAATTGCTTAATTAACCATGGTTAAACTATTTAACAACATTCGAAAAAAACTGGTCGCAGACAAACCCTCTACTGCTCGTACAGCAAACTACCTAAAATACGCCATTGGCGAAATTGTATTAGTAGTGATTGGTATTCTAATTGCATTACAAATCAATAACTGGAATGAAAACAGAAAAATTAAGATTACAGAAAACACCTATATTGAAAATATTAACACCGACTTAAAAATTAATTTGTTATCGCTCGAAAAATTTTTAACAAAAAGACAAGAGACCGTAAATTCTGTTGAAGCTATTTTAGACTTTTTCAATGAGAAAAGACCACTCGATATAAATGAGTTTAATTTTCATTGTTTAACCGTTATGGGTTGGAGTCCTTTTGAACAACATGATAACACCTATCAAGAACTCCTAAATTCTGGGAAACTGTCTATTCTTAGCAACAAAACAATTAAAGATAGTTTACAAAATATGCAAACCAATTTTAAAAGTATCCGTTTTATAGAGAGTGAAATGGAGGAGGATTATGAACGGTATTTATACGATCCTTTCTTTTCTACCATTGACCTTGAAACTTCCTTGAAGGGTTTACAAGAAAAAGGTTCTAGTATAAAAGACCTGCCAGAATTAGATGTTTTGAACGTACAAATTCTATTAAAAAACAAAACATTTAAAAATGGTTTTGTGCTTGCCGATTATAACAGTAATGACCTTATTGGTGAATATTCTAATATGATTCGTAGTACAAAAAAGCTAATAAAACTAATTGATGCCGAATTAAATAAATCAACTCATTAATGTGAGAAATTTTTTCAGAAAAAAGAGAAAGACTCTCGCAGATGAAAACAAAACCATGAAATACGCCCGCTATGCCATTGGCGAAATCCTCCTAGTGGTTATAGGTATTCTTATCGCATTAAGTATCAATACTTGGAATGAAAAAAGAAAAGCAACTAAAATAGAGTATGAATATTATTGTAGAATTATTGAAGATTTAGAAATAGACTTAGAAAAAATAGACAATCAATACCAAAAAGCTGAAGAACAAATTGAAATTTGTAGAAGTCTTATCATCGATTTATTTTCAATGACAAAAGACAAAAACTATTTAATGAATACTTATTTAAAAGCACTTAGAAGTGACACTTTTTTTCCAAGTAAAGCTGCTTTTCAGGATATAAAATCATCTGGTAATCTCAATTTAATTACTAATATTAAGATCAAAAACAACCTTATTCGTTATTATAGTGAGTTGGAGAATTTAACTAAACAGTTAAATCAAAATACTGACGAAATAGTTAGAAGAGCTTTCGATTATAAGTATGTTAATGAAGTAGGATATCAGGAATTTGATTATCTAAAAAAAGCTCTTGGCCCTGAAATATTGGCATTATTACCAAAAGTAGATTGGCATTTAAACAAAGAAAGCAACTATTTTAAACAATTTGAAAGTAATTTGGTTCTTATGATCGCTTTGAAAGAAAGGAAAAAACAACATTTTGATAGGATTAAAAATGAAATGCAGCCTCTTTATGATTCACTAAAAAATCTTTGCAACAATTAAAACTATGATTAACTTCTTCAGAAAAAAGCGTAAAACCCTCGCAGACGAAAACAAAACACTAAAATATGCCCGATACGCTATTGGAGAAATTGTATTAGTGGTCATTGGTATTCTTATAGCTTTACAAATTAATACTTGGAATCAAGACCGTATTTCAAAAATTGAAGAAAGAAGCATTTTAAAGAATATTCATAGCGAGTTTTTACAAAATAAAAAAGTGCTGAAAGACATTTTAAAATTTAACAAGGGGTGCTATAATACCACACGACTTATTCTTGAACTCGTTGGAGAAGATAGAGAGAAAATAAAAACCCACAACTTAGACAGTTTATTATTTTTTAGTCTTGAAGCCAATACTTTTAGTCCTTCAGACAATTCTATTTCAGATTTATTGCAATCAGGTCGTTTACAACTATTGCACAATGACAATTTAAAAGATTTACTATATCAATGGGATAGGGGCATAAAAGAAAATAAAATTAGTTCACTTAGGAAGGAAAAGAAAATAGATGACGATATTATACCCTATTTATCAAAGAAGTATTCAATTAAAGACATCGATATGTATGGAGATTTAAAGTGGGAAAATAAATCCCAAATTAAAATTGATAAACTTCAAATTTTAGAGGATATTGAATTTGAAAATATTATGGACGATTATCTTTATAGATTATATGGGGAAATAGAAACACTTTCGAAATTTGAAGAAATCATTGATAGTATTTTAATAGAAACAGAATAAAAGCATGATAAACTTCTTCAGAAAAAGGCGCCAAACATTAGCCGAAGAAAACAAAGCACTAAAATACACCCGTTATGCTGTTGGTGAAATAGTACTAGTGGTATTAGGTATTTTAATAGCACTCAGCATCAATAACTGGAATAATAATAGAATTAAGAAAGAGGACGCTGCATCATTATCTATTAGATTATTAACGGAAACAAATAAGAACAAAAAAGAAATCGACCTACAATTAGAGGACCTCCTAGAACTTTTGGATGAAAACGAAGCTTTATTGTCTATGTTCGGACCCGATTATAAAACCATTAACAGCAAATTATTGGATAGTTTACTTTATGGCTACTTATCAACTCCATTATACGATTTTAATACTGCATCATTAGATGAAGCACTAAATACTGGGCAAATATCTATTTTGCAATCCGATTCTTTAAGAACCTTACTGTATGAAATTCCGCAAAGAATGATTCAGATACATAATTACGAAGAAGAATTAGCCAGAGATATTGAAAACCAAATAATACCCTATTTATACAATGAAATCTCTTTGCGACAAATGGATGAACGGTTCTCAGAAAATTTAAAATCAATAGGAAAAAGCAAATTAGAACATCTGGATAACCGAATTATAATGTCGAAGAAAAAATTTGAAAATATGGTCAATAATAAATATTTTTTAATGGAAACATTATTTTTTGGATATAGTGACTTATCTTATCTTTTTGAAGAAACAATTCTATATTTAGAAGAAGAATTAAAAAAATGAAATGAAGGAGATTATCTATCGACTTAAATTATTATTGTATAAAAGTTTTGCCTTTACAAAATCAAAGGCCTGGTAGACTCCGGATAGTTTTCGGGACAAGCATAACTAATATAACAACAGGGATTATGATTAACTTTTTCAGGAAAAAGAGAAAAAACCTAGCAGACGACAACAAGACGTTAAAATATACCCGCTATGCCATTGGCGAAATTGTCTTGGTAGTAATAGGTATTTTAATTGCCTTGAGTATTAATAATTGGAATGAACATAGAAAAGTTAAAAATGAAGAAATGGTATTAATCTCTCAATTATTAGAAGATGCTAAAGCCGATTTCTTTTTTTTTACTTCAAGATCTAATTACTCTAAAACTCATGACACTCTCTACAGCAATTTAAATGATCTTTACAAGAATCACAAGGTCGATTCAATCAGTGCTTTAAAAGCGAACAACAATCCTTTTGGTCTTAATTTGGCTTATCAATCAAACCTTATAAATAATAACCCAGATGCTTACGATTTACTCTTAGATATAGCAATAAAAACTAAATTAAGAGACTATTATTCAAAATACGATTACGTTTCAAGTGCAATAAAGATGTCTAATAATACCTACGACAAATATGGCACTCCACTTAAAATTAAATATTTCAAGGAATTAAATGAAATTAGAAATGACAGTTCGCTTGGAGGGTTTAAAGATATTATTCTAGATAAAGATGTTATGGCTTATTTAAGTATATTAAGAAATGTGAATTTTAATGCCGCTATACAAGTAGATAAGTTTTTAGAAGTTAATCAAGAACTAATACTAATACTTAAAGCTTATTTAAATGAACACCAATGATTAAATTCTTAAAAAATCAATAAACAAAATAATTGAAATGAAAAATAAATTCAACCAACCTTTCATAATAATAAATAATGGATAGTTTCAATATTATCATGGTCATCGCCATCATCCTTTTCGCAAGATTAGGAGTGCGATTGGTTTCAAAGTATATTGAATTGAAAAAAGAAAATAAGAATAAAATCGAAGAAGATGAAAAAAAAGAAAATAACTAAGAGTCTTTTGATAGGAATGAGCTTCCTGCTAATTATTGCATGCAAAAATACAACCAACGAGGTGGTAGTTAATAACAAAAATGAAAATGCAGAAACAGAAAAGCCTCCCAAAAAACAACGCCCTAGTGCAATTAAAAAAGGAAAGTTTTTCACCCTAGATGATAAACAAATGCTCTATGGAGGAAAAGACAGCACACAACATTTCGATATTACCAATTATACTTTAAAAGACGAGCAATTTCATTATGGTATCGGACGAGAAATTTTTCCTGCCTTATTAGATCCTGAATTTATCACGATTCAAGAAGCTGACTCAATTTGGGAAGATAATGCTCGTTTTATTGTAGCTTATGCTGGAGATGAAGTAAAGGCTTATTCGGTAAAAGACCTAACCCGACATGAGGTTGTAAACGATGAACTAAATGGAGAACCCATTATGGCGGTGTATTGTATTTTAGCCGATTTAGGTGCTATCTACGACCGTCAATATGGAGATAAAGAACTCACTTTTGCACTAAGCGGATACACCTATTACGATAATGAAGTTTGGGATGGATTGGATGGGTTTGTATTATGGGACAGAGAGACCGAAAGTCTATGGTGGCCATTGATTGATAAGGCTGTTTCTGGACCACTAAAAGGAGTAGAATTATTAGAAAAAGACAAAGCTAATTGGGAAGATACAACTTGGGCAGTGATTAAAGAAAAGTATCCCAAGGCACAAATATTAAAATCCAATCAAGATTTTGAACGTCCAAAAACCTGGAAAAAAATTGATGATGTTTCCGATATTGTCACAGAATATTCTTCAAAAAACTAAATGCTCATAACAATTCAAAAAGTGTATCTTTAGCCATTCAATTAAAAAATAACAAATGAAATATTTATCTCTATTAGCAATCCTTTTATTAAGTACAAGCACCCTTTTTGCTCAAACAGAAAAAGAATTAGTTGAATCAACAATAACTAAAAGTAAAATTGAAGGCCATATCTATTTTCTTGCAGACGATCTACTAAAAGGACGTGAAACAGGAACAGTTGAAAATAAAATTGCAGCTTCTTATTTAGCAAATGCATTAAGAGGTTATGGTGTTAAACCCAACCCAGAAACAGGAACCTATTATCAGGAAGTATTTCTAAAAAAAACAACTCCTCCCCAACGATTAACACTGAGTATTAATGAAAAAGAATTCAAAGAAAAGGTAGTTGTAAAAGCTCAAAAAATGAATTTTGCAGGTGATGCTGTTTATTTGGGATTCGGATTAGAGGACGACTATAAAGGAGTGGATGTTTCCAAAAAAATAGTGATTGTAAAAGGTGGTGATGCTGAAAATACTGGTGCACGGGCAGCTTATGGTATGAAAAAGGAAAAAGAAGCTCTTGCAAAGGAAAATGGTGCAATGGGTATTTTGGAATTAATCAAAACCGATACTAAAATTTGGGGATATATAGCCCATAGTTTTA
>Ga0164313_10005307_pt1 | contig 11409 bp, 8 predicted proteins | sample GuaBasSedimGuay4_FD_113735 | JGI IMG/M metagenome (GOLD analysis project Ga0164313, IMG submission 113735) | Subseafloor sediment microbial communities from Guaymas Basin, Gulf of California, Mexico - Guay4, Core 4569-4, 0-3 cm | ecosystem: Environmental > Aquatic > Marine > Hydrothermal vents >...
ATGATCGACCATATAGCGCCTGATCCTTACCACCAGCTCCATATCTTCTCCCACCGTATTGGTATGGTAGCCACCTGACGCAATGACAATTTCACGGTCGAACATCCCCAGGGCACCCGAAATAAGCAAAAGACCATCCAGCTCGCTCCAGGCCATCCTCCCCATTAAAAACGCCCTGGTATATTCCATGACCTGGGCTCTGGGAAGGAACTTCCTGGGAAGATTTACTTTCACAATGTGTCCCCCGGAGATCTCACAGGAATTGGCGATGCGAATAACCCCACCTGCACCAATCACCTTCTTATCCTTGGCTTCCATAAAGGGTTTAACCAGTTTGAGAAGGGCATCGGGCTCCATAATGGAATCGGCATCTATACTTACCACCAGGTCGTTCTTGCATACATTTAACCCGGCGTTTAATGAATCGGCTTTCCCTCCGTTTCGCTTATCAATAACGGTTAGTTTTTTGAAGGAGCGGTTCTGAGACTTATATACTGCCCGGATCCTCTTACATGGCAACCGGTAATCAAAATAGTAGTTCACCTTTTCCAGCTCATAGGTCTCAATCATCTTCTCCATGGAATCGTCCGTACTTCCATCGTTCACCACCACAACTTCATAGTTGTTGTAATAGAGAGACAGAAGTGTTCTGATGTTGTCCACAATGGTACGGCTCTCATTGTAGGCCGGGGCAATCACAGAGAGTGAAGGAGCCAGGGGAGATGAGACAATGGAATTGTAATCCACATAACTGTTCTTTCGCAAATACTTTCTCAACGAGATGGCTGAAAAAACGGTTAAGATCAGGTATGTGGTGAAAATTAGTGCTGTTATGATAAATATCGCATTCAGCACAAAAAACTTCAATGCATTATAGGCTCCTTCCATCGCTAATAGATCCGACCATCCAGTACATGCCTGATGATGATCTGGTAATTTTTATATTCAGACTTCGATTTCATTAATTTGATAAGCATGGAAATCCCGGGTTCATCGGTATTTTCCATGGCTTTCGTCGCCAGGATTTGTAATTGCACATCCTCCTCCATATCCAGTACGGATTTCAGAAAGCCCAGATATTTCTCATCGGGTACCTTACCAAAGGTTGTCAGTATTTCCAGCTTATTGGCATAGGACTCATTTTCATATACCTTCTTCATGGCAGGAAGCGAACTTTTCGATTCGATCTGGCCACAGACCCTGTAAGCCGCATTTCGAACCTCTTCGCTCTCATGTTCAAAGAGCCCGATCACTGCCTTACCGGACCCCCTTTGTTTGAACCAGGAGGCCATCTCCAGTGCAAATATGACTACGGAAAGATTTTCTGATTCAAACCATTGTTTGAATAATGGCACTTTCAGATCATGTTGAATTAATAACTCATGCAGGGTAATTTGTTCCCAGACAGCCAGCGGTTTCTCCATGAAATGTAAAAAGTGGTATGGATTCTCATCTGACAGGCCAACCATGGCAATCTGTGCTTCCATCCTCACTATTTCGTTACTGGAGTTAAGACTTTCCAAAATCCGCTCTGATGCCTCCCGGATATTCATATAAGCCAGCTCCCTGAACCCTTTTACATTTTCATGCCATTTCTTACTGTATGCCTTTTTCAGTGAATCTTGCTTTAATTCCAGCACCAGGTATAAGTCTCTGATTGTCTCCTTGATCTCACCCTTCAGGTTGATGCTCAGGTCGATCATCTGATCGATGAGTAGCTGGCGGCTAAACCTGTTTGAAGCAATCTGCTTCAGGTCCTGCAATGCTTCATCCCGCTTCTCCTCTTCAAAAATGTAATCCATCAGCTTCAGCTGGTAAACCTCATTCAAGTAGAACCTCTGCTTTGACTCCCGGATCAACCTATTTCTATTCAGCAGGATGATGATCAGCAAGACAATCAGTGTGACAATTGAATAGATGATTACCCCGTAAAGAATGGTCACAAAAGCCGGGGATTTCTCAAATCTGATCATCACACGGTCACTGTATCGATTGAGGAAATCCTGACCATACAAAAGGGATGATCTTCCACAAAAAAGAATCCACATCAGGATAGGGACCATATGCTTTTTGGGAATACTCACTTTTGCAGCCTGATGTATAACCCTGTTCGGAAATAGTACCGGTTACGGTATGCCTGGTCCTCATACTCTTCATATGAATATCCCAAACTCGATCCCAGACGCAATCTATCATTCAATTGTTTCGATAAGCCCACCCTGAATGAAAGTGCATTCAACCGGTCCAGGTCAGAGACCACCACCAATGGCTCATCAGGTGCGGCGCCAAAGCCAATGGTAGCTGACAAATAATCCTTTTTACCAGCCAGGTATTTCCGTCCACTCAGGTACCAGGAGCTGGACATGCCATACTCTTTAAAGAAGAGGTAGGTTCTCAGGGATATCCAATAATCCCCCATATATTTCTCTCCCGAGAGGGTGAAAAATGTAAAATGTTCTGTCCAGTAGAAATAGCGCAATCCGCCCGACACACCAAAACCAGCCGGCAGAACTTGCCAGACTTCCAGAGCAGCCCTGTGCGTGGGTAGAAAATTGATCGCACCAGGTGGAGAAAAACCATAGCCAGCCATGGCGTAAGTCTTTGATCCCAGGTTGAAGTAAGCATCCAGGTTAAACTGGATGTCGGTGGAGGCACCCTCAATTCCAGGATGAAAACCCGCATTGACATAGGGCATCAGGGTTGCCCAATTGGTTGGGATCAATGCACCAACGGTCAGCATATGCCAGTTCCTCACATAGGGTTTACTAAAATGATCGAAGGAATATGCTACCAGAAGCTCAACATCTTCCTGTGCATTGACGCCCTGTTGCTTTGCAAGCAGGCATTTCTCTTTCACATCCGTTAATGTGGAATCTCTATTTAAGGCATCCGCACAATATTGCTCAAGTTTCTCCCAATCGTTCGCCCAGTAAGCCAGGTCGACACGTACAACCCGCGCTTCAATCAGAGTGGAATCGGCAAGCAGTACCTCGTCTAATATTGCATACGCCGAATCATAGGCTGATTCCCACCCGTAGATCCTTGCAAGGTAGAGGGAAACATCATGATATTTGGGATGCTCTTCCAACAACTGATATCCAATCTGTTTGGAGGCTGCATAGTTCAGATCAACAGCATGTTGTTGCATCAACTTAAATCCTTCTTCAGGAGTCTTGTATTCCACAGGAGATTCCTGCGCCTGAATCAAACCCCGAAAAAATATGGAAAAAACAATAAGGAAAAATACTTTGTGCATTCTTATTTTCAATTCTCTTTGGTAAGCGTATTGACCATGCCAACCAGTATATCCAGATCAAATGGTTTGGTCAAATAACCTTTTGCTCCCAGCTCCATGGCATGGTCTTTTGTCTCTTTTAGAGTAATACTTGATATAATTATTACAGGGACTTTCTCTTCCAGCTTAGTATTGATATGCCGAACCAGTTCAAGTCCTTTGGTGAATGGCATATTAATATCTGTAATTACCATATCTACTATCTCTTCATCAAGTATTTTGATTCCCTGATCCCCATCTACTGCTTTTAAAACTTCAAAGCCTGCCTTCTTTAAGGCGAATTCTACAGTCCTCAGAGTCAGTATATTATCTTCGCATACTAGGATTTTCATGAAACCTCCGATTCTTCTTACGTAAATCTACTGAATAAGGATACGATGCTGCTCCATTTTTTGATCAACGAATACATTAAATAGATAAACCCCTGGAACCACATCCCTGATATCGATCCAGGTAGTGGAATGATCCAACCTGAGGTCAAGCACTTCACGGCCCATCATGTCAACCACCTGCAGAGAAGCTTCCAAAAATGACACTCCTGTTTGTATACAAAACCGGTCTTTACCGGGATTGGGAAATACAGTGCTAAGCAACTGCAACCTGTCTGTTTCGTCGTTGGTTGGGAAGCCAACCCGAAGGTAAACCGGCACCAGTGTAGATAATGTTTGTCCATCACTCAGGTAATACATAAAGTAATCTTCCCCTAAAAATCCCAAATCAGGCATATAGCTGAAACTGCCATCCGGATGAAGGTGGAGGTTTCCATTCCCGGTTCCACCACCAAATGAGAGCAGTGCTTCCATCTCATTACCGTCAATATCAAAATCGTTTGCCATAAGTCCATCACCTTTTCCAATTTCCAGTGGACTCCAGGGCCATACATCAAATGTATCCGGAATACCAATGGGAGGAGAATTAAACATGGGCAACATGTCCTTCAGGTAGTAAAACGATTGCTTCTTTCGCTCGATGGGGGGATTGTTCACAATCTTTTCATAGTCCCACGGACTCCAGGTATACCTTCCTGTCTGAAAAAGATCATCTCCCAGAGAGAGGGTAAGGGCAATACCATCGGAAAGTGTATCTCGCTGGTCAATGACCAGGTCACTGCCATCTTTGTGCGAAACATAGTGCATAGCCCTTCCTACTGTGGGTGCAGGAAAATTGATCAGGGTCCAGGGAATTCGCACTTCCAGGCTATCCTTAAAGACAGTTACCGCGTTCAGGAACTGGTATGGATCCTCCGTATCGGAAATCTTTAGTTCGCCCACATTCTGGGTGATGTTATAAAAATAATTGGTCTTCCACCTGACCGGGTTCCAATCCCCAACATCGCTTGGGATGGACATAACCGTATCCAATCGGTCCAATTTCTTAATTCCATACACATCGTAGGATGGGATCACATAGAGATTGGCCTGCTCGCCTTTCAATGGAACCTGCAATACAAATTCAGCCCGCATGGTATCTGTATCAGACCCGATGGAGGCCCCGTTTGGTAAAACAGACTCACCCAGCCCCTGTTCATAGGTATCCAGAGCAATCCAGAGGGTATCGTTGGAGAATTTCTCTGAATCCATGTGGATCCGTACCCTGAAATACGTATAATCGGAAAGCACCTTGATCCGGCTAACGGATTGATCCGGGAAGGTCCCGGCGTTTGTATAGGGTTCCGGAGGTGGTGTATAGGCCAGGATCCCAAAATTCTGTTCAGGAGAGGTTATGTTGTGCCAGAAATGCCTGTACTCTCTGTCGGAGTAAGGATTTGTGATCCATGTTTGCTTGAACCATTCATCAATAAGTGAAAACTGGATTCCACCTGCACAACCGGCATCAAAAATATTTTCAAACATCCGAATGGTATGGTGTCCCTGCTCTTCCTCTGAGAGTCCGCCATGATTCATCCCCGATGGGGTAAGGTGCCCGCTTCCCCAGCTTGTTGGCACTCCAAATTCGGCAATAATCAGTGGAATGCCTTCATAGTGGGCTTTGAGTGCCTTCAAATACCCTACATAACTGTTGGGCCCCTCAGAGTCGGACTCGTATTTATAATGGGGATCCTGTATGATAAAATCAGGGTAATAGGGGTAGGCGTGGTATCCGATAAAAAAACCTCCAGAACTCTCAGAAGACACAAGGTTTGCAAGATCGATCTGTTCAACATCTTCTGTACTCTCATCAATGAGATGTTCGGTTGGATGGATCAGTGGATCCAGTGTTGGCCAGCTGGAAAAACCCACAGGACGAACCACCTGGTAGTGTTCATTTTCAAAACTCATCAGGTTATCAAGCCTTTCTGCCAGCCAGACCTCAACAGGATCTCCAACTGCCAGCTGAAAATAGGTCCCGGTAAAGCTGTTATCCCCCGGATGGTTCTGGTTGGTCAGGGCCACCTCTTCCGGGAATATCTCCCTGCCGGGCAGGAATCCCAGAACCCAGGATGAGATATCAGTAGCAAATGTTCCATATGCTTTTCCAAAACGGTGATCGATAGTAATGTCTCCATGAACTGCGCTGACTGTTTCTGTGATCTCATTGCTGAACTTCGTGGTTAGCTCATGCAGATCTGTAGCCGGCACATTCTCTTCAAGCCAGATGCCCTGAATGACCAGCAGGGGATTTTGAGGATGATCCTGGTTATATTGGGCCAGCTCCTCATAAAACCTGGGATAGTGAAGTGTATATAAACGGATCGTGTTGTACCCGGCCTCCTTGATAAGGCCAAACCAACGCCGGTAATCCTCCCTGGTTGCAGCCAGTTGCCCCGGCTGGGTTCCTGGTACTGAAATACCAAGGTTGATGCCTTTCACCAGCATGGGGATGTACTCGTTTCCATTCCAGATGGAAAACCGGGCATCCTTGATGGTAAAATTACCTCTGAATTGATCTTTTGCTTCTATACGATGCTGCTCCTGGCTAAATCCAGACATTGCAATGCATGTGAAGAAAACACCTAAGTAAAAAGTGACAGAACGGGTAAATAAACTCATGATATCAATACGACTTGGACGGGAAATTGTTGCCTTTGCAAAGGTAGGGATAATAATACACGGATATCTCTTTATTATTTAACTAGTTATCCAATGTCTTTTATTAGTAGTTCGATATTTTGAACTCCCCTTTGCTCCATGATCAGTTCTTTATTGAGCATCACCCTGTCGATGGTCGATTGATCAAAATAGCGGATGGTGACTAGTTCAAGACCAGTCTGATAAGCCACTTTGTATCTCTCCTCCAGCTCATCAGTAACCAATCTTAATTTTCGTTTATCATTGTTAACGATCAATTTAAAGCTGATCGCTGAATTTTGCATCAGGTTGATCCTCATGCCATGTTTGTTGAATATCCCGAAGATATCCTCCAGGTTGTCCTCATTAATAAAGGAGAAATCAAGGGGAGAGGTGCGGATCAACACCTGGTCCATCTTGAAAATAAAGGATGGTGTAAGTTTGCTGTAGGACAGGTTCCCAACCAGGGTGCCGGGAGCATCAGGATCCAAAAATGACCTTACATGAAGATTGATGTTTTTATTCTGCAGTGGTTTAATGGTTTTGGGATGAATCACACTGGTGCCAAAATAGGCCAGTTCAATGGCATCCAGGTAAGAGAGTTTCTCCAGAAGAACTGTATCATCAAAATATTTGGGATCGGCATTTAATACCCCGGGTACATCTTTCCATATGGTAACACTTTCGGCCTTGAGTATATAAGCCAGGATAGCTGCAGTATAGTCCGATCCCTCCCTTCCCAGGGAGGTGGTCTGATCATTAATGGTGGAACCAAGGAATCCCTGGGTAATCAGGATACGTTCACCATTGAAGGCGAAATGCTCATTCACAAGCTGGGAGGAAAGCTCCCAGTCAATACGCGCTTCCCGCCAGTTATTATCGGTTTTCAGAGATCGTCGAATATCCATCCATCTGGTCTGGACACCAGACTTATTCAGGTAATGATAAATAATTGTAGTGGATAACAATTCGCCAAAGCAGATCAACTGATCGTAATCATAATCAAAATTGAGCGTCGGCTCCTTGGTAAGCCTCTCTGCAAGATTTTCAAATAAACATTCCACTTCGGCATATACAGGGTGATCTTTCTCCTGGAATAGACCGTCCAGGATCTCCAGGTGATATGTTTTTAACTGGTTGTACTCTTCGGAGTAGCAATCTTTATCCTTACCTGCATAGCACTCAATGATTTTTTCCAGTGCATTGGTGGTTTTTCCCATGGCGGAGATCACCACAACAATTTCATTCTCCTGGTACCGCTGAAGAATACTCACGATGTTTTCGACTGCCTCTGCGCTTTTTACTGAAGCTCCACCAAATTTGAATACATACATTCTGAAATCATATTAATTCGTAAATTGAGGTCAAAAGTAGCAATCGAAGGGCTTATTCTAAAACAAGATGAAAATTATTATCAAATTTGCCAGTGTTAATGCAGAAGCAGAATTATTTAACACTCCAACAGGTCGCGCAATCTATGACGCATTACCCATCCGGGAAAATGTAAACCGGTGGGGTGAAGAGATCTACTTCGGGGTCGGGGTCCATTCACCACTTGAACCAGAAGCTAAAGCAGAAGTTGCCGTAGGAGACCTTGCCTACTGGCCCAACATGCCTGCTTTTTGCATTTTTTTCGGTCCCACCCCGGTAAGTTCAGGGGAAAACCCGGTGGCTGCAAGTCCGGTCAACGTGTTTGGAAGATTAACAATGTCGGATCCGGATAAACTCACTCAGATTCCCGACGGTGAAAATTTAACAGTGGAAAAAGTCGATTAATAGATCAGCTAAAGGGTCAACCGAATCAACCTGGCCATTCGCTCACCGGTCCGCTCAAGCAGCTCTTCTGCATGGGATAAGGCATATGCCAGGTCTGCGGGTTTTTCCTGGATGGGCATAATCACCTCAAATCCTTCCTGGTAAAGCACTTCGGCTCCATCGGCCAGGGTACCTGCCACTCCGATGACAGGCTTGTGATGCTTGCAAGCCAGTTGAGCAACCCCATAAGGCGTCTTGCCAAACCGCGTCTGGGAGTCCATCATTCCTTCCCCGGTAATCACAAGGTCAGCCACTTTGACCATCTCCTCAAGCCCCACCACTTCAGCAACCATATCAAAACCTTTTTTCAGCTTTCCATCCAGAAAGGCCATCAATCCAGCTCCCAATCCACCAGCGGCTCCAGATCCCTGAACATGGGTAACTTCTTTGCCAAGCTGATTCTTAATGATCCCTGCAAAATGTTTTAGGTTGTGGTCCAGCTGAACCACCATTTGAGGATTGGCTCCCTTTTGTGGTCCGTAAACCGCTGAAGCTCCCTCATTCCCTGTAAGTGGATTGGTTACATCACAGGCCACTATAATTTCCGTTTCAACAATCCGGGAATCCAACCCTTCCATACTGATTGTGGCCAATTGGCCCAAAAAGCCTCCTCCACCTGCGATGGATACACCGTTTTGGTCAGCAAACTTCACCCCGAGTGCTTCTGCCATTCCTGCTCCTCCATCGTTGGTAGCACTTCCGCCAATTCCCAGTAGAATTCGACCGCATCCCCTTTCCAGGGCGTCTTTAATTAACTGCCCTGTCCCAAAAGTTGAAGTGATCCACGGATTCCTTTCTGACCTCTCCAGCAGTTCAAGTCCTGAAGCCGCAGCCATCTCGATCACGGCCGTGCTCCCGTCCCCTGTAATGCCATAGAATGAACCGATTTCGCGCATCAATGGATCCAATACTGGTAGTTCCACCATTTTGCCACGGGTGGCATCAATTACCGATTCCACAGTTCCTTCCCCGCCGTCTGCCATGGGAGCAATTTGGAATCTGGCTTCGGGATATATTCTCTCAATCCCAAGCCTGATAGCATTTGCTACCTGGTGTGCACTCAGGCAATCTTTAAAGGAATCAGGAGCAATTAAAATTTTCATGGCTATCCTGGTAAATGAATGATTAATAAAAGTAACATAATCGCATCAAATTGAAATATTTTAAATATTTTCGATCTACAACTAAACCGCCTCATTATGTCAGCAGGAGTACTTGCTCTGATCGCCTCCTTACCCATTGTATCCATCTTCGTTTTTATGGTGGGATTTCGGTGGCCAGCCACCAAAGCCATGCCCGTAGCCTTCATAATTGCACTGATTCTTGCGCTGACTGTATGGAAAACCCCGGTCAACTGGATTATGGCCGCCTCAGCAAACGGACTGGTCATTGCCATGAAGATCATTTTTATTGTTTTCGGAGCCCTTCTGGTTCTCTTTACCATGCGCGAAAGCGGTGCCATCGAAGCCATCAACCGTGGATTCACCAACATCTCCACCGATAAGCGCATCCAGGCAATCATCATTGCTTGGTTGTTCGGGGGTTTTATTGAAGGCTCTGCCGGATTTGGCACACCGGCAGCCCTCGCTGCCCCACTCCTGCTCTCACTGGGTTTCCCGGCACTTGCTGCTGTGATGGTGGCACTGATCGCCAATGTGACCCCGGTCTCTTTTGGTGCAGTAGGTACTCCCACGCTTATCGGAATTCAGTCCTCTCTGGATATACCAACCGTACAGCAGGCCATTGCGGAATCGGGAATGACCTACGCAGAATACATACAGCAGGTGGGTGTCTGGACCGCCGCACAACATGCCATTCCGGGATTAATCCTTCCCCTGATAATGGTTGCCATGATGACCCGGTTCTTCGGAGAGAAAAGGAGTATTCGGGACGGACTGGCCATATGGCCATATGCCATTTTCGCCGGATTCTGTTTCGTGGCTCCATATACATTGGTGGCAGTATTTCTCGGGCCTGAATTTCCCAGCCTGTTTGGGGGGCTCATCGGACTGGCCATTCTGATTCCGGCCACCAAAGCCGGGTTCCTGGTTCCAAAAAAGAGCTGGGATTTTCCAAAGAAAGAGAGCTGGGAGAAAAACTGGATGGGAACCATCAGCATGGAATCCCATTCGGGTAATGGAAAGATATCCATATTCAGAGCCTGGAGTCCTTATGTGCTGATCGGACTTTTGCTGGTTCTGACCCGTGTAAGGAGCCTTCCCTTTGGAAGTTGGGTTAAATCGGCTGCCATCAACTACACCAACATTTTTGATACCACTGTGAGTGGGACCGTCGATCCCCTCTACAACCCGGGAATTATGCCCTTTATATTGGTGGCCCTCCTGTGTATCCCCATCTTCGCCATGAAAGGTAAACAGGTAGGTGCTGCCTGGGGGGAGGCTGTGAAACGAATTAAAAATCCCCTCATTGCCATGGTGTTTGCAGTACCTATGGTGCGAATCATGATGCAATCGGGAAACAATCCCGACGGAATTATTGGAATGCCCATTGCCATGGCCACCGCCATGACCAATATATTCCAGGGTGCCTGGCCCCTGGTGGATGCCTTTATCGGTGCCCTGGGATCCTTTATGTCAGGCTCCAACACTGTTTCGAATATGCTCTTCTCTCTTTTCCAGTATTCGGTTGCCGATCAACTGGGAATCTCTACCATACTTATCGTAAGCCTGCAAAACATTGGAGGGGCCATGGGGAACATGATCTGCGTTCACAACGTAATTGCCGCATGTGCTACAGTTGGCCTGGTAGGTATGGAGGGTTTGCTTATCAAACGAAACCTGCTGCCTATGTCCATTGTAGGAGGGATTGTTGGGATCATTGGACTGATCCTGGTCTATACCATTGGAACAGGAATGATGTAAGGGTAAAGGAAAAAGTGAAATTTAGAAAGTGGAATTATGGATTATAAAGAGATGATAGATGGCCTGCTGGCTGATTTCAAGCAGGGAAGATTTATTTATGGAGAAAACTGCCTGGGAGAGGTGGGCGACGCCGTGGCTGCATACGGAACAAAAGCCATCCTGATCAGGAGCCATTTTCCAGGGATCGATCCTTTTGTGGAGATCCTTCGTTCCTCTCTGGATGCTGCCGGAATAGAGTTGGTTTGCGAAAGTATTGATGTGATTCGGCCCAATGCTCCGGAAGCAGATCTTCGGAAAGCTGCAGAAATCCTGAAGGACACCAGGCCCGAAGTGGTCATCAGTATGGGAGGAGGCAGCACCATTGATGCGGTAAAAGCTGCCATTGTTCTGGATGTTCTTGGTGGTGGGA
>Ga0164313_10005308_pt1 | contig 11409 bp, 7 predicted proteins | sample GuaBasSedimGuay4_FD_113735 | JGI IMG/M metagenome (GOLD analysis project Ga0164313, IMG submission 113735) | Subseafloor sediment microbial communities from Guaymas Basin, Gulf of California, Mexico - Guay4, Core 4569-4, 0-3 cm | ecosystem: Environmental > Aquatic > Marine > Hydrothermal vents >...
ATGGGACTCATCACATCCCTTCACCTCCTGGGGCGCGAATCAGCACTTCACATATATGCTTATCATCAGCTGGAGCAGATCATACAAATGCATTTACATGCCTCGAAAACAGTTTTAAGGTACCCATTACATTTTCATGCTATCGATCCCGACAGGAATGAAGTAATCATGGAGAATAAAACCGTTAGTGTGAGCTCCATTCCCATGAAACATAATTTCCCTACCTGCGGTTTTCTTATCCGTGAGCATCAGGGTAAGCCCAATATTCGCAAGGATTTTCTCGAAGGGAAGTCACTGGATGTAAGTGATTATGGACGGATCAAGCGTGGTGAAGATTACATCGATTCTGCGGGTAAGGTGTATCCAAATGCCGATATTACACTTCCTCCCGCTCCTCCGCGCTCCTATGCCTATTGCACCGATACTGCCTATGATGAGGGTATCATTCCCATCATTGAAAATATTGATCTTCTCTATCATGAAGCTACCTTTATGGAAGACCGAAAAGCAGACGCCGAGGCGAAGTTCCATTCAACCGCAATGCAGGCTGCCAGCATCGCCAGGAAGGCCCATGCCGGTCAATTGATCATTGGCCATTTTTCAGCCAGGTACAAAGAAATGGATAAAATGCTTGATGAAGCAAGGGAAATATTCGCGAATACGGTACTTGCAGAAGATGGGCTATCCATCGATATTCATAATTAATGATTTTTGTGCTATTTCAATGCCTCAAAAAGAATCTCCACGGGGTGATATGCCTTCCTCCCTGTTCCATCTTTGATCTGATGCCGGCAACTGGTACCGGGGGCTGCAACGATCACATCCTTGTCAGCCTTCCTCACGGCAGGCAAGAGGACCATTTCACCAACTTTCATCGATAAGTCATAGTGCTCCTTCTCATACCCGAAAGCGCCTGCCATACCGCAGCAACCGGATTTGATCTCCTCTACTGAATAATTTTTGGGAATTTGAAGCATGCTGATGGTGGGTTCTACTGAGGAAAGGGCTTTCTGGTAGCAATGCCCGTGCAGGATGATCTTGCCTTTGTTGTCGCTGAATGAATCACTGCTGATATTTCCTTTCTGGTATTCTGCAGCAAGGAATTCATCTATCGTGAAACAATGCCCGGCCAATTCAAGGGCACTTTCTTTTAAATTTCCCCTTAGCAGTTCCGGGTACTCATCCCTGAAGGTCAGGATGCCGGAAGGCTCTATACCGATCAATGGATGCTCTTCGGTGATCAGCTGCGACAGCATACTGACATTTTGTTTTGCCAGTCGGGCCGCTTTTTTTACCAGTCCTTTCGACAAAAATGTCCTTCCGCTGAATTTATGTTCAGGTATGCATACTTCATACCCAAGTTCATGAAGCAGCTTGATGGCTTTAATGCCAATCTCGGTGTCATTATAATTTGTAAACTCGTCAGCAAATAAGAAAACTTTCCTTGCACCTTTCGCTTTTATTTCTGCCCCATTTTTCTTAGCCCATTTTCTCAGGGTAGTGCGATAAAGCAGAGGAATACTCCTTTCGGGCGCAAACCCCAGCATTTTCTTCATTATTCCCGACAGGGCTTTGTTTCGTATTGCTGCATTATATATTCCGGGCATGCTGCTCCCCAGCTTGTTCAGGTGGCCAATATAGGCGATGGCCCGCGTTCTGAACGGGATGCCGTGGGCATCGTAATAGTGCTGAAGGAATTCGGCCTTATATTTAGTGATGTCTACATTGGAAGGACATTCAGATTTGCAGGCCTTACATGAGAGACATAGGTCCATAACCTCATAGATCTCGCTGTGGTCGAAAGGGTTTTTCTTTTCTGAACGTGTTAAAAATTCCCTGAGTATGTTGGCTCTGGCACGGGTTGAATTATTTTCGTCGCGTGTCGCCATGTAGCTTGGGCACATGGTTCCGCCAATGATCTCGGATTTTCTGCAGTCGCCGGAACCATTGCACTTCTCTGTTGCCCTCAGAAGGCCCTGGTCTGCCGAAAAATCAAATGTGGTTTCAATCTCTTTCGTTTCCTTTCCGGGAATGTAACGGAGACAGGTATTCATAAGTGGGGTATCGACAATCTTCTCAGGATTGAAGATGCCCTCAGGGTCCCAGCATTGTTTGATCTCCTTCAGAATACCATAATTGCGGCTTCCAATCATATCTTGTATGAAGGCCCCACGCAATCTGCCATCTCCATGCTCACCGCTGAGTGAGCCTTTGTATTTCTTTACCAGTGCGGCTGTTTCCTTGCCAATTATCCTGAAGAGCTCAACATCTTTTTTGTCTTTCAGGTTCAGGACAGGCCGTAGGTGCAACTCACCGGTACCAATATGGGCATGGTAAACACACTCCAACTGGTACTTTTCGAGTATCCTTCCGAAATCTTCCATATAGGCAGGCAGGTCCTTCGGTTTCACAGCGGTATCTTCAATCACCGCCACGGGCTTGGCATCACCGGCCATGTTCGACAGTACGCCCAGGCCGGCTTTTCTCAGGGCCCATACCCTGGGTATGTCTGTACCGAAGACTAGCGGAAAGTGGTAACCATATCCGGATTCGCGCATTTCTTTTTCCAGGGAGGATGTTAATTCAAGAATCTCATCCCTGCTATCACGGGCAAACTCAACAATGAGCAAGGCACCCGGATCGCCTTCCAGAAAAAAACGGTTTTTGCTTTGTGTTATATTTCCTTTGGTGAGTTCCAGGGTCTTATCATCCATCAGTTCTACTGCCCCCGGAGCATATTTCAATGCGATCAGGTTCCCGTGGAAGGCATCCTCCAAGCTCTCACAATGGATGCATACCAGTACTTTTTCTTTTGGCGGCAGGGGTATCAGTCCAAGGGTTATCTCAGTGATAAATGCCAGGGTCCCTTCCGATCCGGCAATAAGTTTCGAGAAGTTAAAAGGCTCCTTTCCCTGAGAGAAAGGACCGGTTTCCAACAGGAGGTCGATAGCATACCCGGTATTCCTCCTTTTAATTTCCGGATCGGGATATTCAGCCCTGATAGAAGCCTGGTTCTCCGGGTCTGATAGTATGCCCTCTATATTTCTATAAATATTGCCTTCAAGACTTTCTGCCTCACATTTTTTTCTGAACGTATCCCTGTCGATGGCAGTGAACTCAGCTTCTGAACCATCGCTGAGTAAAGCTTTAACAGAGATAGTATGGTCACGTGTACTTCCATAGATCAATGAATGCGCCCCGCAGGCGTTGTTTCCGACCATCCCGCCCATCATACAGCGGTTTGAAGTGGAGGTTTCCGGGCCAAAGAAAAGGCCGCTGCTTTCAAGTACTTTGTTCAACTCATCCAGGACAACTCCCGGTTCTACCCTGACCCACTTTTCTTCAGCATTGATCTCCAGGATATCAGTCATGTACTTTGATACATCGGCTATAATACCCTGACCAACTACCTGTCCGGCGAGTGATGTTCCGGCAGTTCTGGGGATGATAGAAAGCTTATATTTTCGTGCAAAAAGGATGAGTTCCCTGATATCCCGGCTGTGCTTGGGCCGTGTAACCAGCATTGGCTCTTCCCGGTAAGCGGATGCATCAGTTGCATACTGAAGCCGGCTGGAAAGATCCTGATATATATCCCCTTCGAACTTCAGTTCAAGTTCATGGAGTATTTCAGCGGGGATATGATCCATTTGTTTTTTCAAGACGTTTAAAACAATGCAGTTAAAAAAGCTTCCGGTGATATGTTTTTTGTAATAGATGCAAAGTTAAATTTATTCAGCACATCCAGTACAGGGCCGGGATGGTGCATGATGCCAATAAGCCTGGCAGATATTTCATCCATTTCTTCACCATCGATACTGACCTGCAGAGATGATAGAATTCCTTTTTCTGTTTTGAGTGATACTTTTACTGCCTGGTCTCCAATCCACATGTTACGGTTAAGGACATATTTAGGAGAATAGCCAAAATTCCATTCGAGGCCTGAATACTTTTCATCGACCAATTTCTGTATGGCTGCCCTGTCTTTTTCAGTGAAGCTATATGAGCTTACGTCCCGGAAATCAAGCATGACCTGTTTGATCAATGCATTCCTGAGATCCTCCATGCTGAAGTCTCCTGCCAGGTGCCTGGCCAGGTTCGTGGTTTTGCTGTCGACGGAGCGGACCGATTTATCATCATAAGCTGTATGTGCCGGCCTGATACAATTTCTGAGCATTTCAGGATCAGTATTAAATAGCAAGGTGCCATGATGCAATACCCTGTTTCTGAATACATGCTCTGCATTGCCTGAAAATTTCTTTCCTGCCGTGAATAGGCTGCTTTTCCCTTCCAGGACAGCCTTAACGGACAGCCTTTCTAGTGTACGGATTACAGTCCCTGCATATTTCAGGTAATCAACCAATTTACCCTGCTCACCATTCACTACCAGGCTGTAATTCAGGTTCCCCTCATCATGATATACAGTGCCTCCTCCGGATATTCGTCTTACCACCGGGATATGGTTTTTAAACGTATACATGATATCAGTCTCCGCAACAGCATTCTGGTGTTTGCCGATGATCACAGAAGGACTGTTTACCCAGAGCATGAATACATCCTGATGGAAGACTTTCAGAACATATTCTTCTGCCGCGATATTGAAGTAAGGATCGTTTTCTGTTCTGTTAATCAGAATCATGCAGATTTGCTTTTATAAGAGCGGAAATAACTATCTTTGAGTTGCAATGATTTTTAAAAAAGTAAAGATAATGAATACTTCTGCATTGAGGCTAATTGTCATTAGCATCATCGGCCTGATTATGGTATCCTGTTCGGTTATGAAGCAGGCCAACGAAATGAAGACTTTCGCCAAATGCGAATTTCGTCTTAAAAACATTGAAGACCTGACCCTTGCCGGTGTTGACATCAGCGGTGTTGATCAGTTCAGCGACCTGAGCTTTCCAGAGGCAAGCAGCATCTCCATGGAGGCAATGAAGGGAGATCTTCCTCTATATTTTGTTTTGAATGTTGAAGTGAGAAACCCGAATGCAGAGAAAGCCTCCATGAATCGTTTTCTCTGGGACCTTTTCATCGACGATATTCTCATTACCAAGGGGAAGGTGATAGAAGATATTAAAGTTCCCCCGGATGGAGGGATAGCTGTACTGCCTATTGCAATCAAAGTAGATCTTTTTGATGCCCTTACCGGCGAGTCAGCGGATGCCGTCCTGAATTTTGCTATGAACCTCTCCGGACAGGGTGGCGCTCCCAGCAGGGTGAAGCTCAGGGCAAAACCTACCATCTATGTGGCCATGACACAGGTCAAGTATCCCGGATTTTTTAACATTGAAGAGGAATTTGTGTCGGAGTAGAAGTTTTTGATACTCGATACTTGAGACTCGAAATACCCGATATATTTTCTTAATTTTGCTTTTGAATGGAGAATCTCAGGTCATTTCTGGATAAAGACATTTTTAATGTTATAAGCATTTCAGCTGAAGAACTGGGTGTTGATGCTTACGTGATAGGCGGATATGTGCGTGACCGGATCATGAATCGCGAAACCGGCGATATCGATGTTGTGGCAATTGGAAGCGGTATGGATCTGGCCGCCAAGGTTGCCGAGAAGATAGGCGGGCAAACAAAGGTGAACTATTTTAAGAATTACGGGACTGCTATGCTCAGGTATAAAGATAAGCAGTTGTGGATCATTGAGTTTGTTGGTGCAAGGAAGGAATCCTATATGCGTGATTCCCGAAAACCCATGGTTGAAGATGGTACCCTGGAAGATGATCAGAACCGCAGGGATTTTACGATCAATGCCATGGCAATCAGTCTGCAGAAAGATAGCTATGGCACACTGCTGGACCCTTTTGATGGCCTGGCGGATATTGAACGAAAGATTATTCGCACCCCACTCGACCCCAATATTACATATTCTGATGACCCTCTCCGCATGATGCGTGCCATAAGGTTCGCTACGCAGTTGAGATTTTCGATAGAGGAGGCTTCTTTTGAGGCTATCAGCAGAAACAGGGAAAGGATACTGATCGTTTCGGGAGAAAGGATTGCTGATGAATTGAATAAGATCATCATGGCCAGAGAGCCTTCCTATGGGTTTAAGCTTCTTGAAGAATGCGGCCTCCTTCATATTATTTTCCCACAGTTTGTCGCTTTGAAAGGAGCAGAAACGATGGAGGGAAAAGGCCATAAGGATAATTTCTACCATACCTTGCAGGTGCTCGACAATCTTTCTGAAAATACGGACAATCTCTGGCTGCGTTGGGCTGCCATATTACATGATATTGCCAAGCCGGTCACTAAAAGATTTGATAAAGGTACAGGTTGGACCTTTCATTCTCACGAATTTGTCGGGGCCAAGATGGTTAAGAAAATCTTCAAACAGTTGAAGCTGCCCATGAATGAAAAGATGCGCTATGTGCAGAAACTTGTTTTGTTGCATCTAAGGCCTATTGTGCTTGCTCAGGAAGAGGTTACTGATTCGGCAATCAGGCGCTTGCTATTCGAAGCCGGTGACGATGTTGATGATCTGATGATGCTTTGCGAAGCGGATATTACCTCTAAAAACTCTAAAAAGGTCAGACGCTATCTGAGCAATTTCAAGCTGGTGCGGAAAAAACTGGTGGAGATAGAGGAGAAGGACAGGGTCAGGAATTTTCAGCCACCGATAAGTGGTGAGCTGATCATGGAAACTTTTGGCATAAAGCCCTGCCGGGAAGTAGGAGATATCAAAAACTCCATCAAAGAAGCCATCCTGGATGGGGTCATCCCGAATGAATATGTCTCAGCCTATAATTATATGCTGGAGAAGGGAAAAGAACTTGGATTATCATCGGTAGACAATAAATAGCAGGCACTCGGCAATAAAATAGATGAAGCAAGGTAGCGATAAATGTCTGATTGTGATTACAGGGCCTACGGCTGTTGGGAAAACAATATTTTCCATTAAACTTGCGCAACATTTTAATACTGAAATACTTTCGGCTGATTCCAGGCAGTTTTACAGAGAGATGCGTATTGGAACCGCTTACCCTGAGCCGGAAGAACTGGCAGCGGTAAAACACCACTTTCTTGGAAACCTTTCCATAGCAGAAGATTATAATGTAGCCAGGTATGAGACCGAAGCAATGGCCCTGCTCGATGAACTTTTTAAGAAGCATCAAGTGCTCATCCTTAGCGGTGGCTCCGGGCTTTATATTGATGCCATCAGCAGGGGAATTGATGACCTTCCAGATCATGATCCTACGCTAAGGGAGGAGCTCAAAGCAGAACTGGATGAGATAGGACTGGAGGCTTTTGGGGAGAAGTTGAAAGCTCTTGATCCTGAGTACTTTGAAGTGGTTGATTTGAACAACCCAAACAGGCTGCTTCGGGCCATTGAGGTTTGTATTCAAACCGGGAAGACCTATACATCGCTTCGCAGGAATACAAAAAAAGAAAGACCTTTCCGTATTATCAAGATCGGGTTGAACATGGAGCGGGATCTGCTTTTTAAACGGATAGAGGAGCGGGTCGACCGGATGATGAAAAATGCTTTGCTTGAGGAAGTAAAGTCATTACTGCCTTACCGTGATCATAATGCACTTAATACTGTTGGGTATAAAGAGCTTTTCAGATACCTTGATGAGGAGGTCAGCCTTGAGCAGGCCGTTGAAAATATTAAAACCAACAGCCGTCGATATGCCAAGCGACAGCTGACCTGGTTTAAACGCGATACGGATATTCACTGGTTCGAAGCCGGGGATGTGGAATCGGTTTTGAAGTTCCTGGAAAGCATGGATTAGAGTAAGAGAGTACGTGCGGGTGAGAGAATACGGGAGTACGAGAGAATGAGAGGGTGAGAGGGTGAGAGAATACGAGAATACGAGAGAATGAGAGGGTGAGAGAATACGAGAATACGAGAGAATGAGAGGGTGAGAGAATACGAGAGTACGTGAGTGTGAGGTAATCTCGTATTCCCGTACTCCCGTAATCTCGTACTCCCGTATTCCCGTATTCCCGTATTCTCTTATTCGTATTCTCAAGAATGAAATCTGATCAAGCCTTCCATAGGAGCCTGCTCTATCCTCCCAAGTGATATGCCTGCCTGCCAGGCGGCCTCATTGAGTATATGCCTGAAATGAAAAGCTACCGATCCCACAAAGCTGACCGGTAGTTGTTTATACCTGTCGTATTTCGATACAGATTCCTCAAAGAATTCAACAAAAGATGTATGCAGGATTTCCCGAACATCATCGTGATGCTCGTGCTTTGCAAGAAAGCGTGTAAATGATGCCATATAGCTGCTTGGGTTCCCCTCATTATAAACGGAACGTAGTATGTCTTCAAGGCTATAGTGGTATTCATTGTCAAAAGCATCAAGGATCTCTCTGGCCAGTTTCTTTTTCAGGTAAGCAGCCAGGAATTTCCTTCCAATGTAGGCACCGCTACCCTCATCGCCGAGCATATAACCCAGTGAAGCCACGTTGGCCGTGATTTTTTTTCCATCGTATGCACATGAATTGGAACCTGTACCCAATATGCAGGCAATGCCTTCACTCCTCCCAAGAAGTGCGCGGGCCGCAGCAAGCAGGTCGTGCTGCACTTCTATCCGGGCCTCCGGAAAATGCAATGCAAGAGCGTCACTTACAATACCACAGTTCTTTTCCGTGGAACAGCCTGATCCATAATAATAGATATGGCTGATTGCTGCCCCCATAATGTCGGGGCTCATTTCCTTTTCAAGGATCTGGCGTAAAACATCAGGCCCATTGTAGTATGGGTTAAAGCCAGCTGTATCGTGGGTCATGGCCCCGCTATCTGTTAAGAGTGACCATGTGGTTTTTGTAGCACCACTGTCGGCGATCAGGATCATAGGTCAATGTTATTTTTGGATAAAGATAATCAATCCGGGAATTAGATGTCCAGCCACCAGCCACCAGTTGTATAAATATTACCCAGTATCTACATATTGCAAAAGCATTACTGCAATTCGTTGATTTGCACTGGCATTCTCTTTTTTTTAAAGGTATATTTGGTATTGCTTGGCACCTAAGCGAAATTTCCGGAGGATACCCTGATGAAAAAATACGGAAAGATCCTGATCGTCGATGACCATGACAAGACGCTTCAAGGTTTGATATCATTATTCAACGATCATTTTAACCGGATCGATTGTGAAAAGAATCCCAACCTTATCCCTTCTTATTTATCGAGAGACCGATACGATGCTTATGTTCTAAAAATGAATTTCAAGAGCAGCGTCTATAATGGTAATGAAGGCATTTACTGGATGAATAGAATATTTGAGATCCAGCCGGGTGCTTCTGTAATATTGACGGCCTCCAATGCCAGCATAGAAACTGCCGTAAAAGCAATCAAAGAAGGAGCTTCAGATTTCATCCAAAGGCCCGTTAATAACGAACTTATCAGGGACTCTGTGCTTGCCGTTTGTAAGCCTCGTCGCGGAGAAGAAGGGCCGGTGGCCAGGATGGCTGTCGACAGACGGAAACCCGGAGCCATTAATATCATAGGTGGATCAGAACCCATGATGAAATTACTTCTCCAGGTATCAAAAGTAGCTGCCACAGATGCCAATGTGCTTATCACAGGTGAGAATGGGACAGGAAAGGAATTATTTGCACGTGCCATTCATAAGGCCTCAAACAGGGCAGGTGAAGCATTTGTAGGTGTTGATATGGGATCGCTCACAGGCAGCCTTTTCGAGAGTGAGCTCTTTGGGCACAAGAAAGGTGCCTATACCGATGCTGGAGAAGATCGCCCGGGCCGGTTTGAGATTGCCAGCGGAGGAACACTCTTCCTGGATGAGATTGGTAATATCCCACCGAACTTGCAGCCAAAACTACTTTCTGCTATTCAGAACAGGCAGGTCACCAGGTTGGGGACAAACGAACCGATACCTGTCGATATACGTTTGCTCACTGCTACAAATATGCCCCTCGACCGTATGGTACGTGAGGGTAAGTTCAGGGAAGATCTGCTGTACCGTGTAAATACCATCACCATACACATACCTCCATTGCGTGAAAGGAAGGGAGACATCAAACCACTGTTTTTGCATTTTAAAGAAAAGTATGAAGTTCGTTATGCAAAAAGCGGTTTAAAGGTTCAGCCTTCAACCTTTGATTTGCTGGAATCGTGGCACTGGCCGGGAAATGTTCGTGAGTTGGAGCATGCTGTCGAAAAGGCGGTGATCATGTGTGATTCCGGAGTCATCACTACCGATGATTTTGCTTTTCGCAGGAATGGGGATGCGGTTATCGCAGGTGATACGGATTGTTATAACCTCCAAAAAAATGAAATGCAAATCATCAACAGGGCTATCGAGCAATGCAATGGCAACCTTTCCCAGGCATCACGTATACTGGGTATCACACGAAAGACGCTTTACAATAAAATTTCCAAATACGGCATATAGGTGCTAGGTGTTGGGTGTTGGGTGCTAGGTGGAGCTCCTTACTCTTACTACATAGCTCTTCACTACCAATCATAACTAATCATTTATCATTTGGATCTCATCATTCAGCACCCTCGTCCCCCGTTCCTTGTCCCTCGTCCCCCGTCTTATCTATTTCTCCGTTTCCTTTTTATCAGAAAGATTCACATTAAGATCCTGTATCGGATATGGAATCTTGATGTTGGCTTCTTTGAACGCTTGGAAAATAGCAAGGTTTAGTTCGCTGCGGATTTTGAGTCGTCCGTTTACCTCCAGGGTATATGCATATAGTCTGAAGTTCAACGCGTAATCGCCAAATCCGAAGAAAATGGCGAAGGTTTCAGGGTTCCTGGTAACGTCAGGGTGCAGTTTTGCCTGCATCACCAGGATGTCGATAACCTCCTGTGGATCAGAACCATATTCTGTGCCAACATTGATCTCAATACGCAATATGGGATCAGACAATGTCAGGTTGATCAGTTCTTCAGAAATTAGTTTCCCATTGGGGACGATCACCTCGGAGCCATCGTAGGTCTTGATAATGCTTGAGCGTATCCCGATCTCTTCAACTTTTCCTTCCCTTTCACCAAATTGTATGGTATCGCCAACCTGGATCGGCCGCTCAAATATGAGTATGAAGCCTGATATGAGGTTGTTGATCAGGTCCTGCAAACCAAAACCGATACCCACACCGAGTGCCCCGATAAGGATGGTGAGTTTAGTCATATCGACACCCAGCACAGTCAGCGAAAGGATGAAACCAATAGTGATAATCGTATACCTTACAATAAGGCTGATAATCCCGGGCACTCCCCTGCCAAATTTCACCTTCGGAAACAACTCCTTTTCAAGCAATAACCTGATAAAACGTGCAAGCCATATTGCCAGAAAAATGGTAAGTCCGAACAAAATGATACCTCTCAGGGAAATGGTCGTGTCGTCGTTGACTTTCCACTGAGAGTGGAATATATCCTCCAGCCATCCGACTACCTCATTATAAATGAGAAACCTTTTGA
>Ga0164313_10005309_pt1 | contig 11408 bp, 19 predicted proteins | sample GuaBasSedimGuay4_FD_113735 | JGI IMG/M metagenome (GOLD analysis project Ga0164313, IMG submission 113735) | Subseafloor sediment microbial communities from Guaymas Basin, Gulf of California, Mexico - Guay4, Core 4569-4, 0-3 cm | ecosystem: Environmental > Aquatic > Marine > Hydrothermal vents...
CAAGTTGCGTGCATCTACTGAACCCCTTTCCAATGGGGGCTATGCTTCTGGGCCTGTCTCCTTCATGCTTGTGTATGATGCTAACGCAGAGGTAGTTAAGTCTGCCGGCAAGCGTCGAGCAGCTAAGAGTGAAATCCTAGATGTAGATCATCCTGATATTATGCAGTTCATCAGATGTAAGGGCGAGCAAGACAAGATTGGACGTGTCATCAAGAGTGTGATGGACACGACTGGTATCAACCAGACCCCCGTCCGTCACCAGAATGCTAATCATTCTGTTGCGGTAAGTGATACCTTCATGGCTGCTTGTGAAGCTGACACTGAGTGGGCACTTGTCAGTCGTCGTTACGACGAGGGGAGACCAAACGCATTGTGGTGTCCCAAGATGATCGATGGCGAGAAGGGTAACGTCACCGAGATGGTGAAGGCAAGAGACATCCTTAAGGAGATTGTTGAGTACTCCTGGATGTGCGGCGACCCCGGCCTCTTCTTCGTCGATACGATCAATCAGTGGAATACAGTTCCAAGCTGGGGCAAGATTGTCTCTGCTAACCCATGCTTTGAGTTCCTTCAGCCACCATGGAGTGCTTGCAATCTGGCTTCTATTAACCTGATGAGGTTCATTAGCCGTCAAGAGGATGGCAAGTGGGCGTTCGAGGTTGAGGCTTTTACTACTGTGGTCAGTATTCTTACCGTAGCCATGGATCTCATTGCTGCGCACGCTGACTATCCAGACGAGAGGATCGCAGAGAACTCTCGGAAGTATAGACCTCTGGGTATTGGTTTCTCTAACCTCGGGGCTGTTCTTATCAAGATGGGTATCCCATATGATAGCTTCTATGCGAGAGACATCGCAGCTGCTATCACTGCCACGATGAGCAGCATGGCATGGTACACCAGTGCTCGCATTCAAGAGGCATCCTTTACTGAGCCACGATTCGACACAGACGATGTGGTTAAGGTTCTTCAAAAGCATGCATCAGCACTTGGTGCTTATGATAGCACTGTAGCAATGCCAGGGCTAGACTGGCGAGAGATTAGTTGTCTTTGGGAGAACACTATCGAGAAGGTTCTGGAGTATGGCTGTAGTAACAGTCAAACTACGCTTCTCGCTCCAACAGGTACTATCTCCTTCCTTATGGATTGCGAAACTACAGGGGTAGAACCTCTACCCATGCTCGGTGGCGTAAAGAGGATGGCAGACTCTGGAGTCTTTGCATTCAAGCTACCTGATTGTGTAATATCATATCTTGAGGATCAATCATTCTGGGTTAGCGATATCGTTAAGGATGACGGGAAGGGTAAGCTTACCTGGAATCTATCTCAAGATGAAATCAACGAACTTCAAGAAGGGCACGTGCTAGATACTGCCATGGGTGGTATGGACTTGTCAGACATCAATTACATGGGTCATATCAAGATGATGGCAGCAGTCCAACCGTTCTTGTCAGGGGCTATCAGCAAGACTGTCAATCTTCCCAATACCATCTCGAAGGAAGAGATGTACGACCTCCATTTGGAGGCATGGAAGCTCGGTCTAAAGAGTATCGCTGTTTACCGTGACGGTTCCAAATTTGAACAGGTGTATGTGAAGGACAAGCCGGAGGAGATGATTCCGGAGGACCCAAAGAGTAACGGTCTTCGCCTTAAGCTTCCTGACACTCGTCAAGCTGTTAACCACAAGTTTAGGATTGGAGAGCATAGCGGTTACCTTAACCTAGGGTTCTATCCAGATGGTCAACTTGGTGAAATGTTTATCAACATGGCCAAGCAGGGCTCAACTGTACGTGGACTACTAGACTGGTGCGCAATCCTTACGTCGATGTGCTTGCAGTATGGTGTCCCGCTAGAAGACCTAGTCGACAAGGGTAAGGGTGTTAAGTTCGAACCGAATGGTATTACGAACAACAAGGACATCCTATTCGCTCAATCTCCAGTAGACTACATCTTCAGGTACCTCGATAGGGAGTACCTAGAGAAAAAGACTCCAGAGGAACTAGGAGCAATAGCAGTTGATGCTCAAGTAATAGATGATCTCCTTGGTTCACTTGAAGATACGGGTGAACCATGCTCTTCTTGCGGAAGTATCATGAAGCGTCGTGGTACTTGCCATTACTGCGACAACTGTGACACAACAACAGGGTGCTCGTAAGAGCCCCCTTGACTGGAGCAAGAAATGAGTGTCTACAAAGAGGTGTGTGCCCGGTGTAGCAAAGCTCTAGACGTAGACTTCATGCTAGAGTGTCTAGGGTGCGGAAAGCTCATCTGTGTTAAGTGTTGTGTCTCTGAACAAGACCTGTTAGCCTTCATCAGGAAGACGGAAAAGGGTAGCATTATCACCGGCCGTGGAAGCAAGGACGAGAACGGTCCTTGCGGAGGCTGGGTCTGTGGACCTTGCTTCCAGAAAGAGACTGGTAACACACCGAGGGTATCAAAATGGACGCAAGACTCCCCTTCATCTGGAGAAACACCAACTCCTTCCACGGAGACGCCGCTCGACTTAAAGTGATGGCTCTCACCAATAGCTTTATGCTTGTTGAAGACTTTGGAGGTTTTACGAGGTGGGAACGTCACAGGGGTAGCAGTCCAGCCACGATAGTTATCCTCATTCCTGGTAACCTATTTTATCGGAACAACCAGAGTTACCGAAGCGACATCAAATGGATGTGGAAGCTGTTGCGCGGTAACATGAATCAAATCACAATCGGCAAGAAGGGTTACCTCTCCCTTATGTTGACCGATGAGCAGAACTACTACGAGCCCGGTACCGTAGTTAACACAGGAAGCTTCGCAGAAGCTGAGCTTATGTGGCAATGGATCAAACTTGTTTGTGGCCATAGTTGGTACAAACAGAAGAGAGGCCAGATTCGTCGACTGCTTGAGTCTCATGATACGTTCGAAGAGATGTTGGCAACAGTCAACACCGAACTCATTAGGAGGAGCGATGCCTGAACCAACTACTCCTGAGGGCTGGGCTGTCGCAATTAAAACTGCTCTTGAAGAGACAGGGTTTCCGCCAGGTAATCGGGACTTTCTTAAGAGTGTAATGGCTCAAGCTTCTCGTGGTTCCATCTCTACGAGGCAACTCTTCTATGTAAGAAAGAGGATCACCGATAGGTTGCCGAACTTCCTTCGGGATTTCAAGCTAGTCGGTCATGCCAGAGTGCCTCCCATTATGGATCTCAATACGACTGGTAGAAGAGCTCCAGTTGGTAGGCGTGGTAATCCTCGTCCCCTTGAGCGTGTTCCTCTTGAAGCTGAGATAGACGATCTCTTCTAGGATACTAATAAACCAGAGGTAGAGGAGATTGAGTTCGAGAACCCAATGGACCAGGTGGTGGAAGAGTGACGCACTATACAGACAAGGCATGTGCTGGATGTCGGTCAGGCAAGTTCCTGGCTTACCCTCCTTTGAAGCTTCCAACTGGTGAACTGGATGCTTCTCGTTACCCTGCGATTTCAGTTGAGTACATGACATATTGTCATGCCTGTACCCTCGCTATCCTAATCCCTCCTATCCCACAGAGAAAGTGGTATCAGTGGTGGCTTCCGAAGCCTAGTGCTTTGGACGAATGGCGAGAAGAGCGTGGGCTTAAGTACCTTTCCAGAGAAGACTTGGAGCAAATCTATGAAAAACTTCCTAGACCCGGATGATAACATCGAGCTCGACATGGGCATCTTTGATGAAGAGGACGAGGATGTAATCGTCGAGGAAGAGAAAAAGAAAGAACCAGGGACTAAGCCAGGACCAGGGGATTTGACTGTTGATGTAGACGGTGATACCGTGGATCCAGTCACAGGAGAGGTTCTAATCGAAGCCTTGGTTGAGAACAAGGGCCCCGAAGTAGACAAGGTCGTTGAGAACATGGAGAAGCTTGGTCTCACTACTGATTGGGAAGGGAAGCCCGAGAAGGCCCCTGAGAGCCCGCTAGAGGACCTCGCCGAGATGCAGGATCCGTCATGTGATATGAATGGAGAACAGGGCACAGAGGGCGACGTAGGAGCTCCTGCGGAGAAACCAAAGGATACGGTCAAGGGAAACTCTATCCAGAAGGCTATTTCTCTGCTAGACTATCATCATGTCAAGGATTTGGAGCCTGATGTTCAGTTCTCTGACTGTGACTTTGGTGTCTTTGAGACAGAGATTGCTGAGGCTCAGGAAATTATCGACCGGTACTACAACGAGGGGTTTGAGCAAAACCTCGGTCGAGCCGAGTGGGATCTTGGCAAGCTGTCAGCTATCATGGTAAGGTTGGGTAGGGCAGTTGGCTTCTTCCAGGGTGGTGGTGAGCAGATCGAGAAGTTCAGAAGAGCAACTGAGGCAGGGGTTTATGTCGAACTTAAGGAGCTAAAGGTAGAGCATGAACTTGCTGTATCCGATAAGGATGCCGACAAGACCTCCCGGATGCTCGCGGCCAAGTACACGAAGAAGCACGTGAAGAACGAGCTCTTGGCTAAGATGATTACCAACTTCTGGTTCTCTGCCAGGAAGTTCATCGATGTACTAGAGGGTATCATCGTACGTAACAGGTCAGGAGCCAAGACAGAGGTACATGCAGAGGCTGCCGCGAGACGTCCAGATCCTGATGACAGGCCAGTGGCTCCTGAGGTAGAAGTCTTCAAGGAAAGAGACATGCCTAAGCCACCAGAAATGGTAGAAAAAAATTTAGAGGGTGATGCCCTTGACTTTTAAGGTCCAGAAGGTTGACCTTATGGAGGGCTTTAAGGTCGCCGCCAAGGTAGTTGGTCGGTCAGCGAAGAAGGCTGACGCCACGGTAGAGCTCAAGGAGGAAAACGGCAAGGTTGTATTACGTGCCGCACATCCAGGGCTCTCCTATCTTAGGTGGACGATCTGTGGGACTGGAACCGTGCCGTTCCAAAGGTTGATTGTCCCACTTGATATGTTACGCGGTGTGGTGGAGAGGATGCCCAAAGAGGACATCTCCATAACGACCGACCCAAAGAACCCAAACAAGTTGAAGGTCAAGTCTGGCAGTAGGAGCGGGACAATTACGGCTGTTGATGGCCGTATCTCTGCTGCTGAGATCGACAACGGAGTCAAGATCACGTATGAGGGAGTGATGAAGGATCTCTCCCCATCGATTAAGATCTTTGACAAGGTCTCACTCGGAGGGTTCAATACCTGGGGCTGCGTTTGTGCGGCCCAAAATGGAACAGGGTATGCGACGGACGAGGGTAATCTATATGCAGCACCCTTCCCCATCATGGAGAAGAGTGACCGAGACGTCATGATTCCTACCCAGTTTCTCATTCCAGTCACGTTATTGCATGGCGATGTAGCCGTGCGCCTGACAGAAGACGAGGTTGAGTTCAGCCAGGAAGGCTGGGCCTTCGTCCTCTCTCTAAACTACGTACAGGCGCCTAATTATAAACGTGTGTTGGACAGATTCAAGAAGTCTAAGATGGTTCCCATCGACATGGATCCCTTGACCAAGGAGGTCAAGGATTTCCGCAAAGCATGCAAGGATGGATCCTTGATTGTGTCGGTGGTAGATGGTACACTGAAGGTAAGAGCGGCAAGAGATGCCGCGATAGCGTACCAGAGTGAGCGAGCCATTAAGGAATCGCCTGATTTTGAATTCACGGTGATTCCGGAAAACTACTTGAAGGTCGGTCCTAACTTCAAGAGTGATGTGTCGATCGCTAAAGCCGACGGCAGTCACATCTACTTGGAGAGCGGAGGTTGTTGCGGCATCGTCTCTTGTCACGCCGGTACTATCAAGTTCGGCTAGGAGACAAATGTGAGTACTCTAATTTCGCAACAGGATATTAATGACTACGAGCAGATGGAAGAGGAGTGGCTTGAAGATCTTGGAGCTTTCGATCAGTTTTGGGAGAGAAAACGTCAAGACGAGAGCTTACTCTTCGATTGGTTCCGTGACCGCAACGAGAGAACGGTTGAGAACTTCGCCCGCCTTGCTAAGTTGCCAGGTACATTTCATACCAAGGTAATGGACATTACTGAAGAGGCTTTCCTCGTCGGTATGTTCTTCGGTGAGCTTCGCTGGAACAAAGACATCAATAGGATGATGGAGTTTGCGCTGGAGCCAGCAACCGGAGAGGGTTAATGAGTAACCGTGTGTTCCAACTTCTGGTTGTCAACCTCGGTCTTGCTATCCTCTATGCTATCCAAAGAAAGGTAGCATGGAAGGTAGCAGACATGGTTGATGACGCCGTACTTCGGGGGAGGTACGAGAAGGAGGCAGCACATAGGTTCCGTCCTTACCCTACGCCTAAGAGAAAGAACCTGTATTATCGGGACACTACCGATTGGGAGTAGAATGTGCCTGCTAAGAAGAAGGTAGAAGTAAAAGCGAAGAAGGTTGACAGGCTAGTAGAGATTCAACGTATGCTAAAGAAGAAAGAGTTCCAGGAACTCGGTGGAGCTATCGGGATCGGGTCAGACATGACCTACGAAAAATTAGAGACTCCATTCTTCCAGATCAACAAGGCTATTGGTGGAGGTTTCCCGCGCACCAAACATACTTGTGTCTCAGGACACCCAGGTACGGGTAAGACCGTACTCATCCTTCATACGATCGCATACCATCAAGCTCGTGATCCTGATTTTGTTTGCGCGTTTCTAGATGTCGAAAACTCTTTGGATCTAGACTGGATGAGAAGACTCGGTATTGATACCGATCGCCTGATCATCGTGACAAAACTAGAGAAGTTGGAAGACTATCTCGATGTGTTCCTAAAGATTGCGGCGAGCGGCTACGTCGACATGATTGTGTTGGATAGTGTCGGTGCAGCTGCTCCTCGTGGTGAACTCCACTCTAAGGGCGGACAGCTTCGCTCTGTGGAGGATGACACGCAGGGGCTTCAGGCCCGAAAGTACGGACAGTTCTTCCGTATGGTGACCCCGCTGGTCGCTAAGAATAACATTGCTTCGATCCTTATCGCACAGGTCTACACTGATATCAACTCGTATGGTGGAATGACAATGGTTAAGGGCGGCAACGCCTTCAAGCATTTCACCCACCTGAGACTGATGTCTCGTAGGTCCCGTGACAAAACGGTCACCAAGATTCGTATGCCCGACGGGGCTATAAGAGAGATCGAGTTGGGCTGGGACATGCATATCCGAGTCGACAAGACGAAGCAGTCCGCAACAGAGGGGCAAGAGGTTGTCCTACCATTTCGTAAGGGCGCCGGAATTGTGGCTGAAGAGGCCGCAATCATTACAGCTATCAATCTAGGTATCATTGAAAAGAATGGTGCTTGGTTGAACTGGGGCGAACACAAGTGGCATGGAGAGCCGAAAACGATCGCTCACTTCAAGAAAAATGGCACGGACTTGGAGAAGTTGAGCGATGAACTGATGCGTGTCGTAGAAGAAGAGACTGTCACAGTCGAAAGCGTCTATGGCAGTCCAAATGTAGGGGCACCTCAGCAGGACCCCATAGAGCTTTAGGCTCTAGAGAGGCTTATAGATGAATCTTACCGCAGAAATCACACTCGGAACCCAGAACATGCTTGACAAGGGTCTTATGGCCCGCGTCACCGTAAACATTCATCCGGAAAAGGGTGCGGAGCCTGTCTTCGAGGTTAACAACATCCTTATTCGGAAGAGTAAAGAGGGCGACGAGTTGTGGGTAGCAATGCCAGCCGAGCCGTTCAAGGTTAACACCGAGAATGGCGAGGAGACCCGCTGGAAGACCATCGTTAAGGTTGGTCCGAAGGAAGGGAAGCGTAACGGCGAAGCTCCCACTCCTATTCAGGACAAGTGGACAACATTCATCCTGGACGAGTATCGTAAGAAGTTGGATGAGGGCAAGGCAAACCAGACCGTACAGGAGCCCGCACCAGCAACAGCGCCAACTGATCAGGGCGAGCCCCAGTTTTAAGTGGGAGACACCGCCTGGAAAGAGCATGAGAGGATTGTCGCGCGCTACTTCGGGGTAGAGCGTGGCAAGCGGGGCGACGACTTCGGCCAAGTTGGCTGTGAGGTGGTCGCCCCCCTCCTTGCTTGGAGAGACGCTGCAAAGATAGCAAATGCTGTTAAGCTGCCACGAAAAGGTGAGTATGCCGGTGTAATCGTGGAGTGCAAGCAGGGCTACAGCAAGCTACCTGTCACGATGTTTCGTGACGTGCATAAGAATAACCCGAACAAGGATGGCCTCATAACGCTAATGAATTGGGGCCCCTACCTAATGTCATGGATGCAAGACAGAGATGGAGTTCGCGTCTTTGACTTAGCTTGGAACGATCTGATCGCTGGGAGGATGACCGCAGTGAGTTTCTTGCGCGGTTATTACATGGAGACAGTGAGACGTCAGGTCCCCAAGTATCTAGATGACTTCATGGAACAATCTGAGGATTACGGACCAGCCGGAGAGGAGCAGCTTGGTGGGAAGGTCAAGCCTCTCGTGGCTCTGCATGCGAAGGGGATGCAAGGTCGACTCATTGTTTGGAGGTTTTGATGCAGGACAAGACCCCACCTAAACATTACTTTGAACGCGCAAGAACAATGGGCCAGGAGATGGCCGGTAAGGGTGGTAAGAACACAGTTATCTTTACAGATCATGCAATCAAGAGGTGCTACAACAGGAGGATTGACCCCTGGAAAGCACTGATGGTTGTCGACCACCCAGACCAAAGGTTAGATAACCAACGTATCGGAAAGAAAGATTACGAGAGATACGTTAAGACCATTGGTGAGCGCAAAGTGTATGTGTCTCTCATCCGAGAGCCAAAGGTAATAGACGGCAAACAGGTTGAGGTAATCATCTTGACAAGCGTGGCTTGGAGAGCACGCGGAAAGAAGAAGAAGTGAGACCGCCAACCATCGCTATCGATCTGGATGGCACACTATACAAGCAGGATAAGTGGAACAGGAAAACCCTTGGGAACCTGTTGCCCGGTGCCATGGAGCAACTAGAGCTCTTCAAGGCAGCTGGTTGGGATATCGTGATCCATACAGCTCGTCTACCATGCGACTTTCCTGATGTTAAAGATATCCTGAAGAAGGACAAGGTTCCTTATGACAAGTTGTGGGAAGGCGTGGGTAAGCCACTGGCTGACGTGTATCTTGATGACAGGGGCGTCACCTTCAAAGGTAACTGGGAGGGGATGTTCGACAAGATTAACGAGTGGAACCCCTGGTACGGGGACAAGTTTTTAAGGCCACCGCCGGGGAGTGAAGATGAGCAGCTCTGTAAATCTAGGTAGGATCAATGAAGTGCACATCGATATGGTAAAGACCATCTATGTGGCTGGATCCTTCATTGGTAAAACCCCTTGGCTGACTCACCTTAACGCAAGTCGTGGTGAGGAACAAGCAGCAAAGATTTGGGCCTTGGGAGCCGAGCATGTTTTCGTTATCTCGCCCCATCAAAATTCTCGCCAGATGGTAGGTGTAAGTAGTGAGCGAACATTTGTCCTTGGTTACTTGAAGGCTGTGGATCTTTCAGACGCCCTGTATGTGATGGGCGGTTGGAAGCAGAGCAAGGGAACCAAGGGTGAGATCGTGCGAGCCACAGAGAAGGGTAAGCCAATCTTCTTCCATCTTGAGGATGTAGTTTCCTGGGCTCGTGGCGAGAGGAAGCTTCTCAAGGGCCAGTGCCCTTACTGCCATGCAACCTATGATTCCTTGCATGGCATGTGGGCTATCCCGCAAAGTCTTTGCGACAATTGTCTTGTCACAGCTTGGCGAGATGCACGGTATCAGACCGATTGGCTTGGCAATTACTTGAAGACAAAGGAATTGATCCCATGAGTATGGAACGACTAAGAAACATCCTTAGCGAGGCTGGCATTAAGCCACGAGGTGAGGACGATGCGGATATCAACGCAATGTGTGAGCTCTATACAGTTCAGACGTGTGGACAAACACCTCCTCTTATTACTGCCAACGGCCTGCGGAACGTACATATCGCTTCTGCTATGAGGATGGTTGTGGAGGGCTGGGGCCTAAATGTTACCTCACGTCTAGATGACGAAACGGGTAGGGTAATCTATGAGCTCAAGACTGTAGAGACTATGGACCCAGAGATGGTTGGCAAGACACACAAGGTAGATGGAGAGGACGTTGCCTATGTTCCTCGTACTATCGGCCTTGGTATTCGTTCTCCATCACCTGATGTCCCGAACGATCTTGCTAACTCGATCCTCAACATTCATTTTTCAAATGCACTGAATGCTATCCACAGGCATCAATGCGATATTCATAACGACTTGGTGGCTGAAAATGTGCCAGAGTGATGAGTATGGAGCAGAAAAGGTTTGCGGCGCGACTCTTGACAGGTCTTCTCCTATCAGAGGAAGAGCTAGAACTAGCAGATGAGGGGTTTCAACTAATCTCCTGCATGGATAGCTTGGCTGAAGGAACCGATCCTGATGAAGTCAACTATGAAGTATACGATGAGAGGTTCTATAAGCATCTCTCTATGCGTGATAGGACAACCATCGCAACTGATGTGAGTGGACGTCGTGTCAAAAGAACTGCGGGAGAATAACATGAAGTTGCCAACGTTTGTACACAACTGTTCTGTTTGTAACATGGCGCATAAGATCAAGCTAACCAAGCTGAAGAAGGCCAAGAAGATCGGTGACCACAACTATACTCATAGTTTTAAGTGTGGAAATCGTGCGGTCTATTCCAGGTCAGGAGACAAGGATGCCACAACTAAGAAAGGTTAATCTTGAGCAGTGCGGGCCAATGAACAAGTACAAGCAGCGAAAGACCTCACACCATGATGAGATTAAAAAGGGGCAGCCTTATCTCATTCGTACAGGTGGGCATTATCGTTTAGGCTATTCTTCTATGGCTCACTACGGATGGAGTTTTCATGTTGGTGCCTTTAGCATGCAGCTAGACCACATTGAAACTCTTTGGGAGATCGTAGGATGATCGACAAAACAGGTAGTGAGAGATGGACCATGGAGCTGAAGGAAGAGTTCGACGTACTCAAGTCCAGGTTCAACAGGGCTGACTACATCCCCACTGAAGAGGACAGGGAGAGGCTCTATCGTGTTAAGCCTACTAGGGCTGAGTGTGAGAGTTGCACCGGGTGTAGCCTACATCAGGCCACGGAAGAGGTAAGTGGTGTGGCAACGGCCTGTTACGACCACGAGTGGATCCCCAGAGAAGACAATAGCATTGATGATCCCGCCTACACCATCCTGTTCCTGATCGCTTGTGTGGTTGGGATAATCTTACTATTCACACTATAGGGAGATAGAGTAATGTATAGCCGCGAGAAGCAGACGAACGCAGAACCCCTGAGAGGCTAAAGGAAAAGTATGCTCCTAAGTGAGCAGAGAGGTAGGAAGATGATTAACACAGCAGAATTGACGATTGAAGGTGTAGCTCCGTTACTCCTTAACAACGTTCGTGGAGCTGACCCATCTGATCTCTTGGGCCGTTTGCTCAAAACTTTCTC
>Ga0164313_10005310_pt1 | contig 11407 bp, 10 predicted proteins | sample GuaBasSedimGuay4_FD_113735 | JGI IMG/M metagenome (GOLD analysis project Ga0164313, IMG submission 113735) | Subseafloor sediment microbial communities from Guaymas Basin, Gulf of California, Mexico - Guay4, Core 4569-4, 0-3 cm | ecosystem: Environmental > Aquatic > Marine > Hydrothermal vents...
GAAGACCCTCCTTTTGGATTTGCTAACATGTATCTACTAAAAGAAATTAAATAATTAGCCTAATTATATTTTATGTCTGAGGCTTGCAAATTAATTTTTGCAGGCTTCAATTTTTTATGATAAATAGTTAATAAACTTCGCTCAAGTCCATTTGTTTGTTAGAATAAATAGATATTTTTGTAGAACTATGACTATAGCAGAAAATCTCCATCAAATAAAATCAACTATTCCTAAAGAAGTAACCTTAGTGGCAGTTTCAAAAACTAAGCCTACGAGTGACATCATGGAGGCTTACGAAACTGGGCATCGCATATTTGGTGAAAATAGAATTCAGGAAATGGTTGCCAAACATGAAGAAATGCCAAAAGATATTGAATGGCATATGATAGGACATATACAGCGAAATAAAGTGAAGTACATGGCTTCGTTTGTGAGTTTAATTCATGCAGTCGATAGTTTACGTTTACTGAAAGAAATAAACAAACAAGCAAAGAAAAACGATCGAGTAATTGATTGTTTGCTTCAGATAAAAATAGCTTCAGAAGAAAGTAAGTTTGGCTTAACAGAAGCTGATGTAACTACATTAATAGCTTCAGAAGAACTTAAATCCTTTCAGAATATTAATATAATAGGTCTTATGGGAATGGCTACTTTTACAAGTGATCAAGAACAACTTCAGAAAGAATTCGGTTTATTAAAAACCGTTTTCGATAATTTAAAACAACTTGAAACCAAAAACCTTAAACTTGAAACCTTGTCTATGGGAATGAGTGATGATTACCCTATCGCAATTAAAAACGGAAGTACGATGATACGTGTTGGGAGTTCTATTTTTGGAAAACGAGCTTGTAGCATTACTCTATAATTTGTACGCAATACTCGACATAGAAACTACTGGTGGTAAATACAACGAAGAAGGTATTACCGAAATTGCTATATATAAATTTGACGGACATGAAATTGTAGATCAGTTTTGTAGTTTAGTAAATCCTGAGCGTAGCATTCAGCCATTTGTTGTAAATCTTACTGGCATTAACAATGAGATGCTTCGTAATGCTCCAAAGTTTTATGAAGTTGCTAAACGCATCATAGAGATTACCGAAGGGTGTACCCTTGTTGCCCATAACGCACAATTCGATAATAGAATTTTAACCACCGAATTTGATCGATTAGGATTTGCTTTTGAAAAAAACATGCTTTGTACTGTTGAGCTTTCAAAAAAACTAATCCCAGATTTACCTTCTTATAGTTTGGGGAAATTAGTGCGTTCCTTAGGAATTCCAATAACAGATCGCCATCGTGCACAAGGTGATGCTAAAGCAACAGTTACTTTATTTAAGATGTTGTTAGAAAAAGATATTGAGAAAGAAATTATTTCCACTTCAGTAAAAAAAGATCCAAAACGCCAATTAGAACCTAAATTATTCGATATAATAGAATCTGCCCCTACCTGTACCGGAGTGTACTATATGCACAGAAAAGATGGGACTATTATTTACGTTGGCAAAAGTAAAAATATAAAAAAAAGGCTGACGCAACATTTCACAAATGACAATAAAAAATCCAAGAAAATACAATTAGAAGTTGTTGATGTAAGTTATGAAAAAACTGGAAATGACCTTATTGCTCAACTCAAAGAAAGTGAAGAAATAAAACGTCTAAAGCCTGTATTTAATCACGCTTTAAAGAGGTCATTATTTCAATATCAACTAGTGCACATAAAGGATGATGAAGGTTATATTAATTTAAAAATTGAAAAAGTAAACTCTAAAAATTCTACAGATAAAAATATCATTACCACCTTTACCAATTACCAACAGGCTAAATCTGTTTTATTCAGAATTACTGAAGAATTTAATTTATGCCAGAAATTAAATGGATTGCAAAAAACCGAAGGCAGTTGTTTTAATCACAGTATCAAATTATGCTATGGCGCTTGTATTGGAGAGGAAGATTTAGAAACCTATAATAAAAGATTACAAACATTCATAGATCGATATAGCTTTAAAAATCAAAGCATGTTAATTATTGATAAAGGCAGAGAGGTAGATGAACATTCGGTTATACTAATAGAGGACGGAAAGTATAAAGGCTTTGGTTTTTATAATTTAAACTTTCAAATAAACAGTCCAGAAATATTAAAATCTATTATAATCCCGATGACAAATGATAGAGATACACAACATATAATTCAAACTTATTTACGTAAAAATAAAAACCTTAAAGTTGTTAAGTTAAACTAGCTTATGCTAATTAAGAAAACTTAAGTAACTTTATATTTTTAAAAACTAATTATTAAATCAATAAAAAAACATACTTGGCGTAGTAAACTTCACGAAATAATTTATGAAGCAGATACTCCTTTGGGGAAAATATTTGATGTAACATTACTCATCCTCATCATTTTAAGCATTATACTCGTAATGCTAGAAAGTGTTAAGGAAATTGATAAGATATACCACAAAATTTTATATTACGGTGAATGGATCATCACTATCTTTTTTACTATAGAATATATTGCACGCGTAATTACTGTTAAAAAACCATCAAAATATATTTTTAGTTTTTACGGAATTATAGATTTTGTTTCAACAATTCCCTTATATCTCTCCTTTTTTATTGTCGGTTCGCAAACATTACTTACCGTACGTGCTTTGCGATTATTGAGGGTTTTTAGAATATTAAAGATTACACGATATATTGGGGAATCTAATAAGCTTGTAGAAGCCTTAAAAAATAGTAGAGTAAAGATATTTGTGTTTCTATTTGCTGTCTTTATAATTGCAATTATTTCTGGAACATTAATGTATTTAATCGAAGGTGAAGCAAGTGGTTTTGATAATATTCCTGTTAGTGTTTACTGGAGTATTGTTACATTAACAACTGTTGGGTATGGTGATATTGCTCCTATTACTCCATTTGGTCAATTAATAGCATCTTTTATAATGATATTGGGTTATGGTATAATTGCAGTTCCTACCGGAATAGTTAGCGCAGAATACACAAAAAGCAGCCTTGATACTATTCATATCAACACACAAGCTTGTAGAACTTGTAATGAAAAGCAACATAATGATGGTGCTGAATATTGCCATAAATGTGGTGCGAAATTACACCCTGAAATAGAATAATAAAGTGACTAACAAACCATTACTTATCTGTGTTGTTGGGCCTACAGCCATTGGTAAAACTAGTCTTGCAATAGAAATTGCAAAATATTTTTCTACTGAAATAATTTCTGCAGATTCTAGACAGTTTTATAAAGAAATGGCTATTGGAACTGCTGTTCCATCTTTGGAGGAATTAGCAGCTGTTAAACATCATTTTATTCAGAATAGAAGCATTTTTGATGAGTATAGCGTAGGGAATTTTGAAAGAGACGCAATATCATTATTGGATACTTTATTTGAAACCCAAGACACCGTTGTTATGGTTGGCGGCTCAGGCTTATATGTTGATGCTGTAGTAAAGGGTTTAGATAAGTTTCCCGATGTTCCTATAAGTATTATTGATGAACTAAAGAGGGAGTATGAATCAAATGGAATAGAATCTCTACAAAAAGAACTACTAGAAAAAGATCCTGATTATTATAATAAGGTTGACCTTCAAAATCAACATAGAGTTATTAGAGCTTTAGGAGTATGTAGATCTCAAGAAGCTCCTTATTCTTCATTCTTAAATGTAATTAAAGAATCTAGAAATTTTAATACTATCTTTATTGGGCTTACCACAGATAGAGAGGTTGTTTACAATCGTATTAATATGCGGGTAGATATTATGCTGAACGAAGGGCTTGAGAATGAAGCAAGAGAGTTACTTCAACACAAAAAACTTAATGCACTACAAACAGTGGGTTACAGAGAATTATTTTCTTATCTCGAAGGGAACTTTACAAAGGAATTTGCAATAGAAGAAATCAAGAAAAACACCCGGAGATTTGCCAAACGACAAGGCACTTGGTTTCGAAAAAACGAAGCTATTAACTGGTTTGATTATAAAACCAATCCTTCAGAAATCATAAATTATATTAATAACGCCCAATCCAAATAAACATCTGGTGGGCGCTATTAGATAACACTTAATGTTCTACTTCACTTTTAACCACTAGACGAAATCCTTCACCGTGGATATTGATAATTTCCACATCATCATCTTTACTTAAATATTTCCGCAATTTGGCGATATATACATCCATACTTCTAGAAGTGAAATAATTATCATCTCTCCATATTTTTGTAAGAGCCAATTCACGAGGCATTAAATCATTTTTATGCAATGCCAACAATCTAAGTAAGTCGTTTTCTTTTGGCGATAATTTAACTGGATTCTCTTTATTATAAGTAAGAAAACGCAATCTAGAATTTAAGAAAAAGCCTCCAACTGCAAATTCATACTCCTTACTATCTGCAAGAGTATCTGTAGCTTTACGCTGAATGATTGCTTTTATCTTCATCAATAAAACTTCACTATCAAATGGCTTGTTTAGATAGTCATCTGCTCCTACTTTGTAACCTCTTAAAACATCTTCTTTTAATGCTTTAGCAGTTAGAAATATAATAGGAACTTCCTTGTTTTTTTCACGTATTTCTTTCGCAAGTGTAAACCCGTCTTTATACGGCATCATTACATCGAGGATACAAAGATCGTAATCACCTTTTTTAAATTTTTCAAATCCTTCCATTCCATTTTTAGCATGAGTGACATTATAATCATTCATTGCTAAATAATCCCTAAGGATTGTTCCAAAATTTGGGTCGTCTTCTACAAGTAGAATTTTTTTGTTTTCAGTTTCCATATTTTTATGATATTAAGTGCATTTTAATAAAAAAGGTACTCCCTTTCCCTTTTTCGCTTTCAACATATATTTCGGCATTATGGTCATCGAGAATACGTTTTACATAAGACAATCCAAGACCGTGCCCTTTTACATTATGAATGTCTCCCATTTGTTCTCTATAAAATTTTTCAAATATTTTCTTCTGTACTACTTTACTCATCCCTATTCCCTTATCTACAACTTTAAGAATGATGTGGTCATCTTCATTTTCAGTATAAATATCTACTTCTGGTGCTCCTTCTGTATACTTAATGGCATTATCAATCACATTTACAATAATATTAGTTAAGTGAACATCACTTGCGAATACTGAAGATTTATGTGCGCTAAAATGAGTTTTAATATAGCCTCCTTTATTTTCTACAATTAAACTCACATGGGTAATTGAATCTTCAATGATTTCATGTAGTAAAACTCTATTTTTTTCTAAATCTAGTTCGTCTTTTTCCAATTTAGAAATTCGCAAAACATTTTCTACTTGAGTATGCATCCTTCTATTCTCCTCGCGAATCATATTCTGGTACTTAGCAACAAGTTCCTTATTATCATAGACCTTTGGATTTTTTAAAGCATCTAAAGCTAAATTAATCGTTGCTATAGGTGTTTTAAATTCATGAGTCATATTATTTATAAAATCTGTTTTTATCTGTGATATTTGTCGTTGTTTTAGCAGTTGCCTTAAAGCACTTGTATAAGTAAATATAATTATCCCTGTAAAAACCAATGATAACAAGGCCATACCCAGTATTGAACTTAAAACAAATTTCTTTTTATCTGAAAAATTCACATATAATTGAAAGCCTGTTTTAATTTCTTCATTTACAAAAAGCGGAACACCATAAGTTGAAACTGGATTTAAGCTAAAGTCTCTAGACCTAATTTTGGTTGCTAAATCATTACTATAAACTGCATACTCAAAATTGGTGCTTAGCCCTCTTTCTTTTAACTCAGCTGTTATTAATCTTTCAATCTTTTTACCAGAAACTCTTTTATGAATAGGTGTTTTTGATAGAAGGTTTTTGTAAGCATTTTCAAATTGGTTCTGCTCATAGTCCTTTAATCTCTTAAAATTTTCAGTTTTAGATTGTACACTTTTACTACCATCTATTCCTGAAGTTATTTTAGTAGTAATTTTTCTACTTGTAATTTTTCTAAATTGAATGCTATCAACATCTAAATCTAGAGCACTTGTAGATAATTTATAATTCTCTTCTAAAACACCATCTGAAAAAATAAATGTCTCGTCATTTCGATTGTTGGTAATCGTATAAATTAATTCGCTAAAACTTGCTTGATCTGGCACAGCGATAGTGTCTATAATACCACTGTAAACATCGTAGTACTTTTCGATTTCATCTAGCTGTATTTCTTTTGAAACTGAAATTAATAATTGCCGAACATTTAATGTAAACTGATCCTCTCTGGTTTCATAGGAGTTTCTTATCCAATATCCTTGAACAAAAATTATCCCTAACAAAGACAAAGTCATTAAAGCAATTAATAACGAAAACAGCCTATTATTCATAAGTCAAAAATAGGATTTTAACATTTAGAGGACCTTCTATTTAACCAAATGTTAACAAAATACAGAATTACTGTTTAATCTAACTTTTTAACAGAAATAAATGAATCTCATCAACTCTTTTTCGAGTAATCTTCAAGTCTATATTTTCAATAACAAAATCTGCTAATTCACTCTTTACATCATCACTCCACTGATTTTTAATACGATCTTCGATTTCTTTTTCAGTAATTGAATCACGTTCTAAAACTCTTTTAATTCTTTCTTGCAATGGAGCTGTTATCAAAACAGTGAAATCGCAGCTTTTATAACCCTCATTTTCAAAAAGTATGGCTGCTTCTTTTATTATATAAGAAGTTTTTTGCTTCTCACACCAATTATTAAAATGCTCTGCTACTCTGGGGTGAATTATTGAATTTACTTTTTCTAACAATTCCTTATCGTTAAAAATTAAGTTGGCAACATACTTTTTATTTAGCATCCCTTTTAAATAGGCTTCTTCACCCAAAATACCGATAAGTTCTTTCTTAATAAGATCAGAGGAATTAGTGAGTTTTTTAGCTTCTATATCTGCAATATAAACTGGAATGCCTAATTCATTAAACATTTTTGAGACAGTAGTTTTACCGCTACCAATTCCGCCTGTTAGACCTACAATTTTCATTTAAATACTAAATAGTTAATTTTATCATTCTTTAACAAAATACCCTTAATTATAATTGGTTTTTTAACTAATTCTGGAATCATATAATTCTCCTCTATATTTCTTTTATTATAATCACATACAATAATAAAATCATTCTCTGTTATAGCATTAAATTTTGAAACAGATACATCAAAAACAATAGAAACAGCATCTGGTAATAACTTAATACTAGTGCCAAGTGGTAAGTTTTCTATCTTTATTGGAATAGAAAGTTCTTTCTGAGTAAATTCTTCTACAGCAATAGAATATAAAACCTTTTCTACTGAATACGATAAGTTTAAATTATTGGAAGTGTCTATTTCAATTTCACCAGAAGTTGCTGTACTTAAGGAATTCAATTTTATTGATTTTGTAAATACTTGCCCTAAACTATCTATAACTAATGAAGGTCCCGACACAGTAATAAGGTTAGGGCTTATTGTTAATTCTTCAACTGCTTTAAATCCATTTTGATAAGTAATTTCAGAAATAACATTTATTGGAATCTCTCTAGAAACAATAACATCTAAAGCTATATTAACTTCATTTAAAGAAACATTTTTAACAGCTATATTACTATTCAATTCTGAAGTAATTATTTTAATTAACTCAATATTAGAAAAAGTAACAATTTGATTCCCTGCTTTAAAATTGTCAAACACATTTATAGTGACAGTAGGCTTTTTAAGCCTATAAGACAAGAAATCAAAACCACTAGAAGTTAAGTCGAAAGAAACTTTATCTGTATTATTTGATGCCAACACAGTATTATTTGGCAAGTTTTCATATTGAATAGTTGCTTCAACAGTTGCCGTAAATTCTTTTGAAAATTTTGTCAAAAACCAAATAAAAAAAGTAACAACCAAAAAAAACAAAAGCATTTTTAGCTTTCCTTTTTTAACTTGATTTACATGAGTCCTTGGCATATTTTTTAAATTGGATTTCCGTTAAAATTACTTAAAAAATAAATGAGGAAACTGTTTTTCAGGATCTCTTTTTAAAATATTTACAAAGAAAGTAGATTTCAAAAATGCCAATCCATAACCAAAGAATTGTATAAACAATGCAAATACCGACAATAAGCCAATGTAAATGCTTTTGTTTTTAATGCTAGAATCAATAAAGATCAAACTAATATACAGTTCTAATGGCAAAATAAAAGCTAAATCAATCATAACAGAAAATAACACTGATAGGATTACAAATAAAACAAAAACGGTAGGCAACCAATAGGTAAGTTTAAATGCTGTGGGGTGCCAATTATTTAAAATAGGTCTTACCATTCCAAACTTTTTAACTTGTGTATAAAATTTCCTCCAAGACATTCTTCGTTTATGATAAACAAATGCATTGGAGATAAAAGTTGTTTCAAAGCCTAATTTTAAAATACGAATTGATAAGTCAGGATCCTCTCCAGGATGAATTTTGGCAAAACCTTTGGAGACTTCAAAAGCTTTTTTAGACAAACCCATATTAAAACTTCTAGGCTCAAATCTATTTATACTTTTTTCACTGCCTCTAATTCCACCAGTCGTATAGAAAGATGTCATTACATAGTTAATTGCTTTTTGTAAAGCAGAAAAACTACTATGAGCTGCATCTGCTCCTCCGTAGCAATCAAAATAGTTGTTCTTTAAAAATTTTGTTACCGTATTTAAATAATGTGGAGGAATAATACAATCTGAATCTAAAATGATAAAATAATTTCCTTTTGCTCTCAACATTCCATAATTCCGAGAGTCTCCAGGTCCAGAATTTTCTTTATAATAATAGCTAATATTTAATTGTGAAGAATATGTAGAGATAATTTCTTTGGAAGTCTGTGAAGATCCATCTTCAATAATAACAATCTCAAAATCTTTATTATACTCTAATTGAGCGAAACTTTCTAAAAGTTCCTTTATCTCCTGAGGCCTATTATAAACAGGAATAATAAAAGAAAAACTTAACTCCATAAAGCAAAGATAAATAAAAAACCCTACTCCTCTGTAGAAGCATGTTCTATATAATATCTTATTTTTTAATAACTCTTAAATTTGAGTTTTAAAGCTATTCACTTTTGTATAATTCTAAATCTTCAGAATCGAAATTATTTATGTAATGGTATTTTTCAATATTTTCTGACCTCACTAAATTAATATACAATTTCGCAGATTTTTTGAATTTTCCATCCCGTTGACTATCTAGCAATAACAAATAACCCATAATGATATTACCAGCCATTTCTACCAACCTTCTAGAATGGAAATCTAATATTTCAGTCTCTTCTAATTCTGTGATTTTAATGCTAATCTCTTCATAATCCTTAGTCATTTCCATTAATACATCCAATAATTCTTTATTCTCCTCTATGACTTCACTTTCATATTGTTTTATTTGATTCAAATAAACATCTGTTGTAACTCCTTTTATTGCAGCAATGGCTTGCAATTGAGTTGTTCCTTCATATATAGAAGTAATTCTGGCATCTCTATAAATACGCTCGATAGGGAAATCTTTCATAAACCCTGTACCCCCATGAATTTGTAAAGAATCATAAGCTATTGTGTTACAGGTCTCACTAGCAGTTAATTTTATTAATGGAGTAAACACATTGGCTAATTTAGAATATGCTTTCATCTCCATTCTTTCATCTTTTTCTAAACGCCTATCTTTCATTATCTCTTCATAGGCCTTAAAGAGATCCACAAACCTGGTAGTTTCGTATAATAAGGAACGTAAAGCATCAATACGAACCCCCATATTTGAAATCATCTCATAGACTGCTGGGAATTTTATAATTATTTTACCAAACTGTGCTCTCTCGTCTGCATATTTTAAAGCTTCTCGATAAGCAGCATCAGCAATCCCGACAGATTGAGCTCCTACTCCTAAACGGGCAGAATTCATCAAAGCCATTACATATTTTATCAATCCAAACCGTTCTTTACCTACCAATTCTGCAGGTGCATCTTTAAAAACTAATTCACAAGTTGGAGATCCTTTTATTCCTAATTTCTTTTCCAAATGCCTAACCTCAACAGCGTGGTTATTTCGGTCGTAAATAAACATAGATAATCCCCTGGCATCTAATGTGTTTTCTTCAGATCTTGCCAAAACAAGTGAAATATCAGCATCCCCATTAGTTATAAATCTTTTTACTCCATTTAATATCCAAGTTTTAGATTCTTCATCATAAGTAGCTTTAAGCTTAACAGACTGTAAATCTGATCCAGCATCTGGTTCTGTTAAAACCATAGCTGCAGTAGCTCCATCCCTGTTAAATCTTGGAAGATATTTATCTTTTTGTTCTTCTGAACCAAACTCATAAATTGTTTCAGCACAATCTTGAAGCCCCCAAATATTTGCGAATCCTGCATCTGCTCTTGCTACCATTTCAGCTGCCATTACATAAGGTAATAACGGGAAATTTAAGCCTTCATATTTTCTAGGCAAAGCCATCCCGATTAATCCTGCGTCATATAATGCTTTATAATCTGCAGTAGTTCCCTTAGCATAAATAACTTCATTATCTACTAAACTAGGCCCCTCTAAATCTACTGATTCTGCATTTTTAGCAACCGTATTGGCACAAATATCACCTACAATATCTAAAATTTTATCATAGGTATCTATCGCATCTTCATGATTCTGAGGTGCATAATCATATTCATCAGCTTCCTTAAAATCATTCTCTTTAAGTTTTACTATTTTACGAACAAGAGGATGTTCTAAATGAAATTTAAAATCGGGAGTATCTTTAAAAAAATTATCCATTATTTATCTTTTTTGAGTTTAGTTTGAAACTCATTTACTTTGCATTCTTTTTATAAAATTTAATCATTTTGGGAACTACTTCTGCTAAGTCTCCTTCAATCACATAATCAGCTATTTTATTGATAGGCGCTTCAGGATCATTATTAATTGAAATAATAAGTGATGACTCTTGCATACCTGCTCTATGCTGAATTGCACCCGATATACCAGCTGCTATATATAACTTAGGTCTAACGGTAGTACCTGTCTGTCCTATTTGACGATCGTGATCTATAAACCCAGCATCAACTGCTGCTCTGGAACCTCCTACTTCACCACCTAACAAATCTGCCAGATCTATTAAATGTTGAAAGTTTTCTTTAGACCCAACACCATAACCTCCTGCTACAATTATTGATGATTCTTTAAGGTTCACTCCAGATTCTTCAATATGACGGTCTATAATTTTCACCACAAAATCTTCTTCATTCAAAATATCATCTACAGCGACTTCTACTACTTCTGTGCTGTAATTATCATCAATTATTTCTTTTTTCATCACCCCTTCTCTAACGGTAGCCATTTGAGGGTGTTGATCCCAATTGATAATGTTTGCCATAATACTACC
>Ga0164313_10005311_pt1 | contig 11405 bp, 5 predicted proteins | sample GuaBasSedimGuay4_FD_113735 | JGI IMG/M metagenome (GOLD analysis project Ga0164313, IMG submission 113735) | Subseafloor sediment microbial communities from Guaymas Basin, Gulf of California, Mexico - Guay4, Core 4569-4, 0-3 cm | ecosystem: Environmental > Aquatic > Marine > Hydrothermal vents >...
GCCGCGGTGAAGCACCGTCGCCAGCGCGTGGCTCATGGCCTCCTCCTTCGGATGAGGCCTGAGCTCACTCCGCTGCCGCCGGCGGTTTGAGGACAACATCATGTCGGGATGCCAGGCACCTCCACCCAACGCGCGCACACGCCTCTGCCCCTCTGCGCCGTGCTCCCGTACAATGGCGCGATGGACGGTTCTTCGATCTTCGATGAACCCGTTGCCGAGGCGGCGCCGGGCGAGACCGACGCTCCAGCGACGCCCGAGCTTGGGCTCGAGTCACCTGCGACGGGTAAGGAGTCGTGGCGCGAGGGCTCTGGATGCGGCAGCCGGCTATCGCTCTACGGGTGCATCATTGCGGTGGCGCTTCTGATCGCGGCGCTGATGGCAGGGACGTCGATGATGCGAAGGACCGTGTGGCTCAACATGGACCGGGGGCGCGCTGCGGTGGTGCAGGCGCTTCCCGCGGATCTGCCGCCGGCCGAACGGGCGCGCACCACCCGCAACCTCGAACGCTTCCGCGCCGTCCTCGAGGCGTCGAAGGATCCGTACCCGATGATGGGCGAGTTCATGAAGATGGTGCGCAGCGCCTTCTCCGACGACCGGCTCGAGCCCAACGAAGTTGAGGAGCTCAATCTCTTCCTCGAGCGGGTGGTCGATGATTCGGGTATCCCGCTCATGCAGCTCGGAGTAGAAATTAGGAATGAGGAATTAGGAATTAGGAATGCCGCCCTCCCATCCCTCAGATCCGAACCACATCAGGGGAAGGATGGATGGGAATTCCTAATTCCTAATTCCTAATTCTTATGGCTGATTCTCGATTCATCCTCAAAACTCCCTTCGAGCCCGCCGGCGACCAGGTGCAGGCCATCGATCGCCTGGTGGAGGGGGTGGACGGTGGGGTCGCCTTCCAGACCCTGCTCGGGGTCACGGGCTCGGGCAAGACCTTCACCATGGCGAAGGTGATCGAGGCGACCAATCGGCCGACCCTCGTCCTCAGCCACAACAAGACCCTCGCCGCCCAGCTCTACCAGGAGTTCAAGGCGTTCTTCCCGGACAACGCGGTCGAGTACTTCGTCTCCTACTACGACTACTACCAGCCCGAGGCCTACGTGGCCGCGAGCGACACCTTCATCGAGAAGGAGACCTCGATCAATGAGGAGATCGACCGCATGCGGCTGTCGGCGACGCGATCGTTATTCGAGCGCCGCGACGTTCTGATCGTCGCCTCGGTGAGCTGCATTTACGGTCTCGGTTCCCCAGAGGCGTACTTCGGGATGCTCCAACTCTTCGAAAAAGACCACGAAGAACCGCTCGACGACATTCTCCGACAGCTCGCCAAGATGCAGTACGAGCGGACCCATCTCGATCTCGCGCCGGGATCGTTCCGACTCCGCGGCGACTCGCTCGAGATCTACCCGCCGTATGACGACACCGCCGTGCGACTCTCGTTCTGGGGCGATGTGGTGGAGCGCATCGAGCGCATCGACCCGGTGCGCGGCGCGGTGATCGAGGAGCTCGATCGCTTGCCCGTTTATCCCCGCACCCACTACGTGACGCCACGGTCGCAGCTGCTTGTCGCAATCGACGGCATCCGCGCCGAGCTCGACGAGCGTCTGACCGAGCTCAATGACCAGGGCAAGCTCCTCGAGGCGCAGCGGCTTGCGCAGCGGGCCAACTTCGACCTCGAGATGCTGACCGAGCTCGGCTTCTGCCAGGGCATCGAGAACTACTCCCGCCACATCACGGGCCGCGCTCCAGGCGAACCGCCGCCGACGCTTCTCGATTACTTCCCTGACGACTTCCTGTGCATCATCGACGAATCCCACGTCACCGTGCCCCAGGTCGGCGGCATGTTCCACGGCGACCGCTCGCGCAAACAGAACCTGGTCGACTTCGGCTTTCGCCTGCCGTCGGCGCTCGACAACCGGCCGTTGATGTTCGAGGAGTTCGAGGATCGGATCCGGCAGGTGGTTTTCGTGTCGGCGACGCCGGGGCCGTATGAGCTCGCGCACTCCGAGGGGGAGGTGGTGGAGCAGCTGATTCGCCCCACCGGTCTCATCGATCCCCAGGTCGAGGTGCGGCCGGCGACCCACCAGGTGGACGATTTGCTGGCCGAGATCCGCACCGTCGTCGCGCGCGGAGAGCGGGTACTTGTCACGACCCTCACCAAGCGCATGGCAGAGGATCTGAGCACCTATCTGGCCGAGGTCGATGTTCGGGTTCGCTATCTACATTCGGAGATCAAGACCCTCGAACGCTCCGCTATCCTCGCCGATCTTCGCAAGGGGGAGTTCGACGTGCTGGTCGGGATCAACCTCCTGCGCGAGGGTCTCGATCTCCCAGAGGTCTCACTGGTGGCGATCCTGGACGCCGACAAAGAGGGCTTCCTGCGCTCCGAAACCTCGCTCATCCAGACCATCGGACGCGCTGCGCGCAACATCGAGGGTCGAGCGATCCTCTATGCCGACCGTGAGACCGGCTCAATGCAGCGGGCGCTGTCGGAGACCCGGCGCCGACGCGAGAAACAGGCCGACTACAACGACGAGCACGGTATCGAGCCCCGGACCATCGTCAAGGATGTGGCGAGCCCGTTGCTTGCGATGGCCGAGCTCGACTACTACGGCCCCGGCGCCCGGCTCATGCGGGTCGCCGACGGCGACGAGCTTCCCGAGGACGATGTGTCGCTGAACAAGCTCATCACCGAACTCGAAAAGCGCATGCGGGCGGCGGCCAAGGCGCTCGAGTTCGAGGAAGCGGCGCGGCTCCGCGATCGACTCAAAGAAGTGAGAAGACAGCAGATCTATAAGACGTGATTTCGAATTTCGAATTTCGAATTTGATCTCGCGCTCTTGGAACACAGAGGCGGCGATTGGAAAATCCGAAATCCGAAATCCGAAATCCGAAATTCCTCATGCGATTCGCACGGCAATGAAACCCAGGTAGGCGGTGAAGAGCGCGAGCATCACCGCGCCTTCCCAGCGGTTGATGCGGCCGTCTCGGAGAACGAAAAAGCCCACGACCAGGGTTGCCGCGATGAGGACGGGGATGTCCCACAGGATCACGTTGACAGGGACGGCCGAGGGCCGAACGGAAAAGGCCGTCCCGACCACGAGCCCGAGGTTGAAGACGTTGGAGCCCAGGACATTACCGACGCCGATCTCGCACTGGCCCTTGAGGACGGCAGCCACCGAGGTCGCGAGCTCGGGCAAGGAGGTGCCGAAGGCAACCACTGTGAGACCGATCAGGGCCTCGGAGATTCCGAAGCGTGTGGCGAGCTCGACACCGCCGATGACCAGCATTTCAGAGCCTCCGACGAGGACGGCGATGCCGATCACGGTGAGCGCGATCTGACTCGCCGGCGAGCCGGCGACCACGATTTTTTCGTCGCCGGTGGGCCGGGCCTGTGAGATCGCCGTGACCATGAAGATCACGAAGATTGTAACCAGGAGCAGGGCGGTCGGGCGCGAGATCCAACCATTGTGGGCAAAGGCGATCAGGATAATTGCTGGGATCAGCCCGAAGAGGAAATCGCGGTAGAGCAGGCGCCGGCTACCGACAACGTGGATCGGAACCAGCACCGCAGCCACCCCGAGCACCAACAGCAGGTTCATGATATTCGAGCCGACAGCATTGGCGAGGCTGAGACCGCCGCTGCCTTTGAGGGCGGCTATCAATGAAACGGCAAATTCCGGCATCGAGGTACCGAACCCGACCACCGTCAGACCGATGACCATTGGCGAGATGCCGAAACGAAGGGCGAGCCGGGAGGCGCCCTCGACCAACCACGACGCGCCCAGACCGAGGCAGACAATGCCGGCGGTCACGAGAAACCAGGGGAGTAGGATCTCAAGAGTCACAACGCGGGGAATCCTATCATCGTTCAACGTTGGGACGGTTAGCGGTAGCGATGCCTCGTCCCGGAGAGGCGCTCCTGGCTTCGAGGCGACCCGTTTCCCATCGCGCTTCCCGAGAGGATGCCAGGCACGCCGCCATGATGTCGAGGACAACATCATGGCGGGATGCCAGGCACCTCCGGTGGACGAGCTTTCCCCGCACCTCAAATCCAAAATTCAACAAAACTCGACACGTACTCCCCTGTTCCTCTGCTCAGAATGGGACGCCGAAGCTGACGAAAAATTGGCCGCTGTCCTCACCCGGCTCCGCATCGATCTTCCAGCCGTACTCGGCGCGCAGTGGGCCCGCGGGGGTGAGGTAGTTGAGGCCGATCCCGGGTCCCCAGCGGATGTCTCCGAAGCTGATGTTTGACGGCGAGGCCCAGACGTTGCCGGCATCGACAAAGATGGCGGCATAGAGCTCGCCTGCAATCCGTCGCCGATACTCGAGGTTGAGGAGAATGAGGGCGTTGCCGCCGATTGCGATGTCTTTGATGATGGTCTGGCCGGGGATGCCGAGCCTGTCGGTTTTGAATGCTCGGTGGGTGGTGCGACCGCCGGCAAAGAAACGATAGGCAAACGGGATTCGGAGGTTGTCGGGTAGGCGCGGGTCGCCGCCGATCGGTTCGATGGCCCCCAGGCGCAGACCTGCGGCGCCGAACCCACGCCAAACCGGGCCATAGACGGTGGCGCCAGTCTGGACCCTGAGGAAGTGCGAGTCGGCCTGGAAGGCGGGGAAGGCGTACTGCACCGATGCCGACGCAAAGACTCCGCGGGTCGGCGCCAACGGGTTGTCCCGGGTGTCCCACTCGATGCTAGGCGTGATCGAGGCGACCTTCGATTCCTGGAACTCATCGTCGATGACGGGCGGGAGGTCGGGTGGGAGATTCTCCTGCTGGATGATCTCGTACTCGTAGCGGAACCACGGTCGCAGGGGCCGTTTGAGGCGGTCGCCGAAGTCGATCCATAGCCCACGGCGCAGCAGATCGCGGTCGGCCAGGATCTCGTCGGTCCGATAGATGGCCAGGAAAGCGGGTACATTGAGACCGAAGAGGCGCCGCTTGCGAAGGGAGAGAGAGTACCGCTGCTGACTCCTCGACAACGAAGCCTCGGCCGAGAACGCATACGCCCTGCCCAGGAGGTTGAGGTGGGACCAGCCGAGAATAATCCGTGCGGCGTCCCTGTCGGAGTAGCCGACGCCGAAGAGATAGGACTTCTGATCGCCTTCCTCCAAGCGAACGACGATGTTGCGCTCGACCCGATGCTCCTGCCCCGGCATTGGGACGAGCTCCGCGCGGCGGAAGAGCCCAAGCTCGAACAGGCCCCGCTGGGCGTCGAGCATCTTCCTGCGGGAGAGCGGCTCGCCGGTGCGAACCCCTGCGCGACGCACGACCCCTGCCACGACTTCCTCGCGGGTGTGGCGGAGGCCGCTGATGATCACATCTCCGACCCGCACAAAGGGCCCGGATTCGACGCGAAAGACCACCGCGGCTTTTCCCGGCGATGAGGTGTCGACCTCGGCCTCGACGCTGCCTCCCGGGTAGCCGGTGTCCGCCAGCGCCTCCTCGATGCGGCGCACGTCGCGGTCCACCAACCCGGGACTCCAGGGGGCGCCTTCCGCGAGCTCGAGCGGTCGTGCCTCGAGCTCGGCCGCCGCTTCCACCGGCAGACCTTCCACGCGGACCTCGGCCATAAACCAACGTTGACCTTCATCGACCGGAAAGAGAACGACCACCGCGTCCTCGTCGTCCACCGGCGCCAGCTCCGACGGGGCGATGACTGCGAACGGAAATCCTTCGCTGTTGTACAGATCCTCGACGGCCCTGCGGTCGGACTCGAGGGTCCGATTGCTGACGCTCTGCTGGAATCTCCCGCCGACCCCACCCCGTTTGACCCGAATGGTTTCGGAGAGCGTCTTTGGCGAAAAATGGTCGGCGCCGGGAAACTCCACCGCCGAAATCTTGAGCTTGCGACCGGGGGCGACCGTGAGGCGCAGAACCTGTTCGTCGCCCTCGGCATGGAGCTCTGCACTGACTTCGGCCAATAAATAGCCGGACTCCTGCAGGCGCTCCTTGACCAGCTCGGCGAGGGCGTCGGTCTGGGCGGGGTGCAGCTCTTCCTTGGCCGGATCGGGGAATGCCTCTTCGGCAGTCTTCTGGCTCTCGGACGGTGCGATCAGATCGAGGCGATACCGGGGCCCCGATTCGATCCGCATGTGGAGCGTGACCCCGGCCCCATCGACGCGGCGGTCAACCTCGAGAACCTCCGCCTCCCAATAACCCATCCGTCGAAGATTCTGCTCGGTGCGGTCTCGCAACCGGTTTTCGAGCCGTGTGGTGAGCCGTGCCCCGGTCTTGAACTTGGGATGTGCGGCCTGTGCATCGTCCTCGTCGGCCAACCCATCGAGCACTACCGCGGCCAGTACCTGAGGAGGCCCGGCCACAACCATGAAGTCAAGTGCGACGGTGTTGGTCTTGCGGTTGAAATCGAGGTAGGCTTCGACCGTTGCGTCGGCATAACCGCGGTCGTGAAGCCGGCGCTCCACCCTCCTCCGGCTCGCCTCGATCCCGCCCACGGGGATAGGGTCACCGGGTTCGAGTTGCAGCCACCTGTGGATCTTGACTTTCAGAATCGGGCTCTTGGTATGGACGTTGATCTGCGACAAACGCGATCGGAAGCTGAGGTAGATGACGACATCGGCGCCCTCGGCCGTTTCGGCGGACTCGACCCGCAGCCATTCCACGTCCCCACCCGCGTAGAGCGTCATGATGACCTCTCGCAGGCGTTGCTTGTCGAGATGGCTGCCGACCTCGAGCTCAAGTATTTCGATGATGGCTGTCTCGTCTACGGGACCGGTGGATTCGACTCGGACGCTCGACACGATCGGACCTTCGATTGCCTCGGCGGAGACCGGAAACAGGAGGAGAGCGATCGCGAACGACAGCAGAAGCGGGCGGTGCATGAACGCGGGCGCCGACTGAAAAGAAATCACTGAGGCACCATCAGTAGGGACGCCGCATCTTGAGGTCGAACGACAACGTCCCGTCCTCGTGCTGAGCCGCCTCGATGAAGAGACCCGGCGCGAGGTACCAACGGCTGACCACGAGCTGCTCCCGTTCCCCCGACAGGGTCGACTGGAGAATGACGGTCCACGCAGGTGTGATCTGTTTGATGACCGACACCCGGGCTGTGGGGTTGCCGGTCGAATCGGCGGCAAAGGGGTCGACCCGCACCTGGTCGACGGGCAAGACCATCTGGCCGCGACGTTTGAGCACTGATGTGAGCTCGCTCGAGAGGATCGAGGAGGCGAGGCCGAGACCCATGGCGCTGCTCCCCAGTGAGCTCCCGCGATGACCGACGCCGAGCAGCGAGTAGATCTCCGGCGTGCTCAGGGGCGGGGTGGATGTCGCGGTGGAAACGAACCGGTCGAGGGTGCCGGAGAGCCGAACGGTGATCTGAAACTCCTGGACCCATGTTGACGCCTGCAGATTGATGAACGGCTCGATGGTGTCCGGATTGGAGAAGCTCAAGCTCCCGCGTTCGATCTCGTACCGGTTGCCGAGCAGAGTGGCCTCGCCGCCTTCCAAGAACTCGACCTGGCCGATCAAGGCGGGGCGGTTGGAGGTTCCGGAGACGTCGAGGGATGCCGACCCTTTGAGACGGACGAACGGGTTGCGAAGATCGATGGTCTCCTCGGCCTCTACATGGAGGTTGAGGTTGAGACCGCCCTCGCCCGGCGTACCACTTCCGTCGCCCACCCACCCGAGGAGCATGGTCGTCAGATCTTCCTTGGTTGACAGGCTCATGCGATCGACTCTGAGGTCGCCGGACAGCGTGAGATCGTCCACGGGACCGAAAAGACGCCAGTTCCCGGACACTCGCGCGTTGATGTTCGGGAGAGGCTCAAAGCGGACGCCGCTGGCGGTACCAGCGAGCGAAAGAACGATGCTCTCATCCCGTTCTCTGATATGGCCGCTGCATCGCCCACGGCCGCCCATGATTCGAAAATCGACGCCCTCGAGCTGCACGTCGCCGGATGACAGGAGCACGGTGCCGGTGACCTGAGACAGGATGGTGCGCGTGCCGGGAAGCCGGAAGGACCCCTTTTCAACCTCGGCAATGCCCTCGAAGAGGGGTTGGCCGATGGTGCCGAGAAACTCGACCACGCCGGTGGCGCGTCCCGCCGGCTCCCAGTCGGGTAGAAGGAAACGCAGGACCAGGGTGTCCATGGTGCCGGCGAGATTTCCGCTGAGCTGTCCATCGGCATCGATGGTCCAGCGCACGAAGAGATCGTGATTTCGGGCTCGGAGTTGGAGTCCGGGAACGATGAAACCCTGTGGCCCGAGGACGAAATCGGCGGGCTCGATCAGGTGCACCGGCTGTTCCTCGAGCTCGAGATTGATGCTCTCGAAGCGGCCAGTCAGTTGCGGCCATGATTCGTCCCCCCAGTCGACCTGAAAGGCCGCGCGGCCGCTGCCGGTCAGCGGTACGCCCGAATCCGGCGCCAGGAGCGAGATGAGCTTGCCGGCTGAGTTCATCACGAGAGTTCCATTACCGTGGAGGGCGCCGTCGTGTCCGCGGTCGAGACTGGCGCTGGCTTCGGCTGCGCCGTCCAGCGCGGCCGTCACGGCCACCGTCTCGGGTTCGACCGCGACCTCCAGTCGGGCATGCTCCGAGCTCGCGAGCATATGGCCCGTGGGTCTTTCCGCCTGCGGCAGTTTGAAATCCAGACGGACGTCCGCAAGGTTACCGGCCAATTGTGAAATGTTCTCGCCGAGGACCGCCAACGGCATCTGAGGCCAGGACAGTATGCCGCCGATCTCGGCCGCACCCACGTCCCACCACAGCTCACCCTCGAGCCCACTGTCGCAGCTCAGGTCATGACATGTGAAGCGGGCTTCGGCGAGCCCGATCGAGGTCGAGGCGTTACCGATCTCGAGCCCTGCCATTCCGAGGTCCTCGAGCTCAATGGCCCAGCGGCCCCGGGGCAGGCTGAAGGGACCGGTGAGATCGCCCGTGAATGAAACTGAGCCGGAATCGACCCACGACTCGAGATCGAGCCAGGAGGCGATGGATGAAAGCGGAATGAGCCGCCCGCGAATTCGGAGGTCGAGCTGTTCCTCGCCGGCCGCCTCACCCCAGGCCAGCCCGCCGTTGATCTCACCGAAGCCGTCACCGATTTGAAACCGGGCCGAGCCGATGTGCAAACGCGAACCGCCGATGGTGGCCTCGGCCACCAACCGGTCGAGCTCAACCGGGGCCAGCCTCACCGGCGCCGCCTCGACCCTCGCGTTGACCACGAGATCCTTGAAAGGCCCGCTGAGGTTGACTTGGACCTTGCCGGTCCCTGAAAGCTCGTCGGGCAGGACGGTCGATCCGACCCACGTGTTGACCATGGGGATGATCTCGTCGAAGACCGCCGGCTGGACGTCAATCGCCCACGTCGGTTCCCAAGTGCCGAGAGTCAGCGGCCCTTGCCAGCGTGCGATCGAATGGCCGATCGCCAACTCCTGGGCGTCGAAGCGGAGGAAGCCGTCGCCGGTCAGACCGATGTTGACGACGCCGTCGACTGGCAATCCGGGCGCATCTCCGCGGAGGAGGATGGTCGCGTAGCCGTTGCCCGCTGCAAATTTCTTGCCGTCCCAAACGGCGCTGACGTCGAGGTCCATGGCGGCGGCGAGACCGGCGGATTTGACCCGAAGGTCGTCGAGAAAGCCCTTCAGCGAGACACCGCGCCCATGCAACCGAACCGAGTGCGAGTATCGTCCTCCGATCTCCTCGAGGTCGTACTCCCCGGCGATCACGCCGTCGTGGAATCGGGCGCGTGAAAGGGTGCCGTGGAGGCTTCTCCCCGCGAGTTCGAGGCGGCCTTCCACCTCTTCGAAGTGGAATCTCGCCGCTTTCAGGTGTGGCGCACTGACCTCGGCCACGAGAAGCGACTCAGCCGAGGTGTCGAGGACGATCGTGACCTTGGCGGCGCCGGACAGTAGCCCGTGGGTCCGAATAAAGCCGTCGAGCCAGCCCACGTCGAGCGGCCCACCGACCTCGAACCGAGCGACCCCGGGCGCCACTCGACCGTTGCCTCGCAAGGTGAACCCATCGCCCTCGATCCGGTAGTTGTGGAACTCGAGACCGTCGTCGGAGAGGCCGAAGCGCGCCTGAATGGCAGCGTCGATTGGTTCCATTTTGCCGATCTGGACCCGAGCGCCGGCGACCTCGGTAAACCCCTGGGCCACACCGCTCTCAGTGACCCAGCCTGCGCGGAGACCCTCCAGGTCGAGGGCAATTCCGCCCGGGAGATCGACCCCCTCAAATGTGACGTCGTCCAGCTCCAGGTGTTGGACCCGGATCTTGAGCGGTCGCCGAGCGCTGCCCGATGACCGGGGGAGACCGTCGAGGGAGAGGCGGACCCCGCTCGCGACCACGGTGCCGAGCTCTATGGTGCGCCGGGCAAACCACACTCGTCCGAGGTCTACCTGGAGGACATCCACCTCGGCGGCCATGCCGGCGGCCCTGAAGTTGACCCCGCGGAGACGAACCCCGGGAGGCAGAATCCCCCAGTGAAGATCATCAATACTGAGTTCGGCGCCGTAGCCGCCGGCGATCCGCTCGATCCAGAGTACGGCCATGCGGCGCGTCGGCGCCGCCTCGAGGATGGCTCGAATCAGCAGCCCAAAAACGAGGACGAAAGCGACGGTCGCCAGCACGGCGATCACCGTGCGTCGCAGATGGCGGTATCTCACCCGCCCCTCTCCCCCCATTTCAGCTTCCGATGGAGGATCTGGAAGTAGGAGCGGCTTGGACGAGTGATCAGGGTTACCGGGTCCGGGCAGCGATCGATACTGATGACGTCGCTCATGCTGATCGGGAAGCCCTGCTGTCCGTCGAGGGTCAGATACACCTCCTCGGTGTGGCTCTCGAGACGGATCTCGACCGTCGAGTCAAGGGAGAGGACGATTGGCCGGTTGGTCAGCGTGTGCGGGCAGATCGGCGTGACCACGATGGTTTCCAGGGTGGGGTAGAGGATCGGTCCGCCTGCCGACAGGTTGTAGGCCGTGGATCCGGTCGGCGTGGCCACGATCAGACCGTCGGCCTTGAACCGGCTGACGAACTCCCCGTTGACATGCACCGACAGCACCAACATGCGCGCCAGGGCGGATTTGTTGACCACCGCGTCGTTGAGCACGCAGCGGGTGATGGGTTTGCTGCCGGGCGTCTCGACGGTGACCAGGAGGCGTTCCCGGCGTGCTGATTCGGCGCGGCCCTCCAACGCCGCATGCAGCATCGGCAGCAGCTCCTCCGGGCTGTGCTCGGTGAGAAAGCCGAGGGTGCCCATGTTGATGCCGAGGATTGGTGTTCCGCCCATGGCGCCGCGAGTGACTGAAAGGAGGGTGCCGTCGCCTCCCAGGACCACAATCAGGTCGACGAGTCCGGCCAACACGTCCCGTTCGATCTCGTCGTTACCGTCGAGGACCTGCGCCGATTCGCGATCGACCACCGGTTCGAGACCCAGTCGAC
>Ga0164313_10005312_pt1 | contig 11403 bp, 10 predicted proteins | sample GuaBasSedimGuay4_FD_113735 | JGI IMG/M metagenome (GOLD analysis project Ga0164313, IMG submission 113735) | Subseafloor sediment microbial communities from Guaymas Basin, Gulf of California, Mexico - Guay4, Core 4569-4, 0-3 cm | ecosystem: Environmental > Aquatic > Marine > Hydrothermal vents...
ATGTATGAATCTGATGATGTGCCAGTTGTTTTTCTAAATTCATTTTTTTAATTCACTTTTCCGATCTTATTTTCCCAGTCTTAATTTTTATGGTCTTAATCTTTCTGGTCCTAATTTTTCTGGTCTTATCCGTTTAAGAAATAGCAGGCTTTTAAAATCCCTTCCCATATGAAATGGGATAAACGCTTCCAAAAGCCTGGTTCCCTCTTTTATGGCAAAGCCTGAAAATCTGATTCTGTCTGCCCTGCTGATATCGCTGTTATTTATCCAGACAAGCTGCTTTAAAGTGCCTTTTGAGATTGTCATACCATATTTTGGCCTTGTTTTAACACAATTTTGACAAATAATCCGGCCTTCCTTAAAATCAAACCTGATATTATTTTGTTCAATAGAATCAATGGTTGTATTACATATATCACAGTTTTCAATGTTAGGGGAAAATCCGGATATGCTCATAAATCTGATCTGAAAGAAAAGACTTAACACTTCTTTTTCTATAGTTCCTTTATTCAATGCATCAAGAGAAAATAACAGCAGATCATACAAATCGGACTGGACTTTATCTTCCTCCAGCCAAAAATGAATCAACTCAACCCAGAAACTGGCATAAGCTGTTTTAAAAACATCATACCGGATATTTGCAAATCCATTTTCCAGGTCAGCCTGGGAAAGTATGATCAGGCCATCTTTCTTTTTTTTAGGGAAAGTGCAGTGTATCTGATTGACAAAAAAAAGGTCCAAAGCTCCTGAAAAGCGTTTAACACTCTTTTTTGCATTTTTAGCAATTACCGATATTTTCCCTTTGGATTTAGTTAGAAAGCTTATGATAAAATCATGGTCGCCATATTCAATTTTTCTAAGCAATATGGCATCTGTTATGAAATCAGGCATATAAAAAAAGCCGCCCTAAAAACCTAAAAGAAGACTTGCTATCATAAAATAACAATACACACTGACGATATCAATGGAAGTTGTGACAATAGGCCCTGTTGCAACGGCAGGATCGATATTGAGTCTTTCAAAAATAAGCGGAACCATGGAACCCACAAGTGCTGCAATGGACATGGAAGACAAGATGGCAAGCCCAACAGCAAATGCCAGGGGCAAAGCAAACAGCTCTGATGCAAAAGCAAATCTCGCGATAACTCCGATGAAAAGACCGTATATAACCCCCAGAATCAACCCGACTGCAAGTTCTTTTGAGACAACTTTGGAAAAATCGCTAAGATCAATTCTCCCAGTGGCAATACCCCGGACTACGATGGTGGAACTCTGGGTACCGATATTTCCCCCCATCCCCATAATAACAGGAATAAACGCAGCCAGACTTGTAAATTTTGCAAGATCTTCCTCAAATCCCCCTATAATAAAAAAAGCCGCCACACCCCCCAAAAAACTTGCAAACAACCAGGGCAGACGAATTCGTGTCCCCCCAAGAATAGACTGGGTTTCAATGTATTCTTCTCCCACACCGGCCATTTTCAACATATCTTCGGTTGCAGCTTCATGGAGAATGTCAATAACATCATCAACAGTTACAATTCCGACAATCTTGTTATCATCATCCACAACAGGGACAGCCAGGTAATCATACCTTGCCACCAGCCTTGCCACCTCTTCTCTGTCCGTATAAGGTTTTACAGTGACAAGATCCTTTGCCATAAATTCTTTTAATGGTTTTTGGGGATGTACAACAACTAACTGCCTTAATGAGCTGACCCCGACCAATTTTTCATATTCATCGACTACATAGATATAAAACGGCATTTCAACATCCAGATACTTGTTCTGTAATGTTTCAATGGCTTGTTTGGCACCCACTTCCTCTTCCAATGCAATAAAATCAGTTACCATGAGGCTGCCGGCAGTATCTTCTCCGTAGCTCATCAACTGCTCGACATTATCTGATTCTTCTTTCTGCATCTCTGAAAGAATCTGATCCGAAAGTTCTTCGTCTAAAAGCGTTAAAAGGGATGCAGCATCATCAGACGGCATATGATCGAATACATCCACGAGTTTATTAAATTCTACTTTTTTTACAAATTCTATGAAAAGATTCTCTTCCAGCAAGGAAAACAGAAGACCGATCTGCTCCGGATCATCCATAAGCTTGAACAATCTTTCACGGTTATCGGCAGACAGATCTTTAAAAGCAATGGAAAGATCCGCCATATGGGTTTTCTTTATGATATTGATCAACTGTTTGGTTGCCCCGCGCCGTAACAGTCTTTTTAAACTGGTATTTAAAATTTTTATCCGTTCATTGTGCATGATCTTCCCCGTCTAACAAGGCTAAAGCTAAAATTAAAGCATAATTTTTATATGCGCCTTTTTCTTTAATGATTCAAGCCAGGTTTCAAATTTTTTCTCAACCTGCTCATTATACAAGCTTGCATGAATTGCGTCGTAGGCCTGCTCGAATGTTTTGACACCTTCCACAACAATGTCTTCTATGTAAAAAATTTGAAACCCCTGTGCAGTCGAGATTACATCTGTATGATCACCTTTATTTAATTTTGATAGACTATCTTTAATACTTAGAGAAAAATTATTGATGTCAAATGTTCCAAGATCACCGCCATCTGTTGCATTAGATGCGATTGAGTGTTCTTTTGCAAGAGAGATAAAGTCCTTGTTTTTATCCAGTTTCTTTTTTATCTCTTTTATCTCATCCTCATTTTTCATGAGAATATTTCTTAAGTGATACTTTTTTTTACCGGAATATTTTTTTGTATTGACGTCATATACTTCTTTGATTTCAGATTCCGTTATAATCACTTTTGATTTTATCGCATAGTTAATCAGCCTAGCTTGTAATATCTGTTTTTTGATATTTTCTCGATAGCCTTTCAGGGTGAGTCCATCCTGTTCCAGAGCTTTCTCAAATTCTTCCTGGGTGAGTGATTTGGATTCTTTGACATTTTCCACTGCATTGTCAATCTCAATAACAGATACATCAAGATGATATTTTTTGGCTTCCTGCTGGGTTAATGATTGATCAACAAGTGCATTGAGTATTTTTTTATTGATTGACTGTATCATCTCTTCTTTCTTTTCATCTGAATACTCGGAAGACTTAATATTTTTTATATATGGAGATGTTTCTTTTTTTAACTGAACCAGAGTCACAATATCATCATCCACAATGGCTACAATCCTGTCGATCACTTCCGCTGATATCAACCCATAAAAACTAATGCTTATTATAATTAAAGAAAAAATAATCCAGTTATTTCTCATTTATTACTTCCTTTGGTTTTTCAATATCTATTAGAAAAGCTTTTAGCTCTTCCTTATTAATCTCAACAGGATAATCATTTCCGAGCTGTTGTATCCATTCATCGTAATGATCCTGGGTCTTTTGCAACCGAAGCCTGTATACCAATTCTTTTTCTGTTTCTCTCTTTTCCAACTCACCGGTTTTATTATCAGTATTCTGAGCATCGGCACGATGATACTTTTTGTAAAAGTCCACTATATCCCGGGATGTAATTTCGACTTTTTGTTTGAGTTCCTGATCAATGAGTTTGTCAATGATCATATTTTTTTTGAACCGTCTTTTCCAAAAAGAGTATGATATGGCATTTTTCAACAAAAGCTGATCAAAGCTGTCTTCCGGATAATCTTTTTTAAATTCATCCTCTGCCAGATCAATATCCTGATCCGTTACAATCACACCCTTATCAACAGCTGCGCTGAGAAGAATAATCTCTTCAGAAAGTGTTTTAACAAGATAGATTACCATTTCATTATATTCTGCAGGATTTTCATTAATATTGTATGGATATGCCGCCCTTTTCAGATCAAGTTCTTCTAAAAAGTCCGAGTTGGTAATACTCATTAACGGCGTTTTAATTAAATACCGGGGGATCTTTTCTTTTGCAGGCTCACTACAGCCCATAAGACTTATAGCGCCATATAAAAAAAACCAGCAGATAAGACTCTTTTTTAAAAAATCCATCAATATTTTAACCCTGCCCTCTATAATGAATATGAAAATAACTCTTTTAACAAAATTAATAAGATTAGCACTACAATTTATATTGTGCAAGATAATTCAAATCCTACAATTTAAAGAATTTGTCTAATTGATTTCCTATTTTTTTGATTTTTCCCATACTTCTCTTGACAAAAAGTGAATCCATGTCCTATTGATTGGCAGTGGGAGGTAAAATGAGAAAAGCAGTATTGATCATTATAATATTTTTTTTCGCACTCAGCTCACAGACTCATGCTCAGGACCAGATGAATGCTGAACTAATAGTAAAAAAAGCATTTGATTACTGGCGCGGTGAGGCCTCTGTCTCAACGTCAATCATGACCATTCACCGCTCTGACTGGGAGCGCAGCATGACCATCAAGGCCTGGACACGGGGAGAATCCGATTCCTTATTTATTATCACTAAACCTGCAAAGGACCGGGGGAACGGCACTCTTAAAACCGGTAATGGAATGTGGATGTACAATCCCAAAGTAAACAGGGTCATTAAGCTTCCCCCTTCCATGATGTCTCAAGGCTGGCAGGGATCGGACTTTTCCAACAACGACCTTGCAAAGACCGACAGCCTTATCAAAGATTATGTGCATACTCTGGAGGACACAAAAACGGATAAGGGTAAAAAAATTTATTCTATAACATCAATCCCCAAACCTGATGCCCCTGTTATCTGGGGCATGATCAAACTTAGGATACGTGAGGACAATATCCTTTTAAGCGAAGAATTTTTTGATGAAGACTTTCAAGCGGTAAAAATAATGACGGCATGGGATATTCAAAAGACCCGTGACAAGCTTTTCCCCATGAAATGGAAAATGCAGAAATCAGATGCAATAAATGAATATACCCAGTTTGTATATGAAAAGATTGCTTTTAAAAAAAAATTAAACAAAAATATTTTTACCCAGACTAATCTTAAAAATTCAGGGTTATAAGGGAGTAATTGCATGCCGATAGAATTAAAAATGGCGTGGCGCAATATATGGCGAAACCCTCGAAGGACACTTCTTACCATTTCTGCCATTGCCTTTGCTAGTATGATCCTTGTGTTTATGCTCTCTTTCCAGCTGGGGTGTTATGAAACAATGATCAATACATCTGTTAAAATCAGTACCGGCCATTTGCAGGTACAGGCAAAGGGGTATCTTAACGACAAAAAAATGCGCCTTGTCATTAAAGATCCGGGTCAGGTTGCAAGGGTTCTTGACACGATACAAGGTATTGATGCTTACACCTTCAGGGCCAGTGGGTTCGCTTTGGTATCGTCTGATAAAAGAACTTACGGGGTTGTCGTAACCGGCATAGACCCCATAAGGGAAGCCAGTGTTTCAACCATAAAATCCCTTGTTCGCAAGGGAACTTACCTGACAGAAGATGATGAGACTACAGCTCTTATAGGAGAGCATCTTTCAAATAATCTAAAAGTGGATGTCAATGATGAGCTTATCATATTGGGACAGGGACGTGACGGTTCAATTGCAGCGGCAGTTCTTACTATAAAAGGCATTTTTAACTCAGGCATTGATGAGTTTGACCGAAACGTTATCATGATGGGGCTTAAAGGATTCCAGGAAATATTTTCAATGGGGAGAACTGTTCATCAAACCATTATTACAGCAGATTCCCTTGGTGATGTCTCCATGGTTCAACAGGAAATCCAAAATAATTTCTCTAAAACCAAAGAAGATGAATATCTTGCTATACCTGACTGGATGGAGATTATGCCGGGGCTGCTGCAGGGGATTCAAATAGATCTTGTCTCCGGCATCATCATGTATATCATCCTTATCATTGTCGTTGCCTTCAGCATTTTTAATACATTTTTAATGGCCATGTTTGAAAGAACCCGGGAGTTTGGCATCATGATAGCCATCGGAACTACCCCTTCACGGATTACAAAGATTGTCATGTTTGAATCCGGATGCATGACCATTGTGGGAATTATTCTGGGAATCGTCATTGGAAGCCTTGCAACACTTTATTTTCAAAGCAAAGGAATTTATATTGCCGGCACCGAAGACATACTTAAACAATACGGGCTTCCCGACAGGCTATACCCGAGACTATCCATGATCTCTGCCTCAGCAGGGCCTTTGGTGGTATTAGTTATTACCTTTGTGTCTTCTGTTTTCCCTGCTTTGAAGATCAGAAAACTCAAACCTGTTGAAGCCATGAATAATATATAAATGTCCAATGTATAAATACCAAATGTATGGATATGAAAGATAAAAAATCATGTATGCAATATTAGCGTGGAGAAATATCTGGAGAAACCCGAGAAGAACCATTGTGATCCTGCTGGCAGTGATCATTGGTGTCTGGAGTATGATTTTTCTGGGGTCACTCATGCGGGGAATGGAAACCCAAATGGTAAGAAATTCCATATCCACCCTTACCGGAAGTATCCAAATCCATCACAGGGATTATCGTAATGACCCTGTTGTTGAAAATTCCATGGATGATATTGATAACCTTGACAAGGCCCTTTCTACAAGCCTTGGACAAGGGGGTGCCCTTTGGGCAAAAAGGATAAGGGTAAATGCTGTTGCTTCCAATGCCAGGCACTCGGGAGGAGTGATCCTTGTGGGGATTGAGCCTGAAAAGGAAGCAAAGATATCATTCATTGGCAAGGCCGTGACATCAGGACGTTACCTTAAATCAGAAGATAAAAATAAGATTATTGTCGGAAGGGCGTTTCTTAAAAAATTTAATACAAAAATCGGTAATAAGCTGATTCTTATGTCCCAGGATACCAAAAAGGAGATTGCTTCAAAAGCTTTCAGGATTGTCGGAATTTTCAGTGCAGAATCAGAAAGTGTTGAAAAACAATTTATTTTTGTCCCCATATCACAGGCTGACGGGATGCTTAAAATGGGGGATAAAATTTCAGAAGTTTCCATCATCCTGCCCAGACTTGATATTACCGGCAAAGAAGAAACCCGTATTGCAAGAAAATTAAAAGCTGCTATTTCCAATGACACATACCACGTTGAAACATGGCAGCAGCTTTTACCCATGATAAATGCATATCTTGAGATGTCAGGATTTTTTCTTTATATCTGGTATTTCGTGGTTTTTGTTGCAATGGGGTTTGGCATTGTCAATACAACCCTTATGGCCATCTTTGAAAGAATGAGAGAGTTTGGTTTGATGAAAGCCCTTGGAATGAAGCCCTTCCAGGTAATTAAAGGGGTTGTGACAGAGACTTTTTTTCTTTTGGTTATAGGGATAACTGTAGGGAATATTCTGGGATTTTTAAGTGTTGCAGCCATTGCAAGAAACGGGATTGATTTGTCAGCCCTGGCAGCCGGCGTGGAAATGTGGGGAATCCCGAGGAAACTCTATCCGGAAATATGGGCCCAGGATGTCGCTGTGGCAGGGCTTGTGGTACTTGTTTTAGGTCTTTTAGTCAGCTTGTATCCGGCGTTTAAGGCTGCCAGGTTCACCCCGACCCAGGCCATGAGGAAATATTAGTGGGATCAATTCACATGGAGACATGATATGGCAATTGTTGAAGCAAAAAATATCAAGAAAACATACTTGCAGGGAAAAGTAAAAGTTGAGGCCCTCCGTGGTGTTAATCTTATGGTAGACAAAGCTGAGTTTGTTGCCCTTGCCGGTCCGTCAGGGTCAGGCAAAACCACACTGCTGAATATTATTGGCGGACTTGACCTGCCCGACTCAGGAAATGTAATAGTTGGCAACAATGACTTTGCAAAAATGAACCCGTCAGGTCTTGCTTCTTTAAGGCTGCATAAAATAGGCTTTGTTTTTCAAGCCTTTAATCTTATCCCGGTTTTATCGGCTATTGAGAATGTCGAGTATGTCATGCTTTTACAGGGCGTGCCAAAAACTGAAAGATACGACAGAGCAAAAGCAATACTTGATGATGTGGGTCTTGAGAAAAAATATGACAGACGTCCTGCCGAACTTTCTGGTGGCCAGCAGCAAAGGGTTGCCATTGCAAGGGCTATTGTTTCAGGCCCTGCAATCGTTCTTGCAGACGAACCCACTGCAAACCTTGATTCAAAAACAGGGGAAGGCCTTGTTTTAATGATGGAAAAAATGAATAAAGAAAAAAATGTCACCTTTATTTTTTCAACCCATGACAATATGGTCATGGAGTATGCCAGACGTCTTGTCACTATCAAAGACGGACTCATTGTAAATGATGAAAAAAAAAATTGATTGCATCTACTGGTTCATATCCTTTCTTTTATCGATGTTATTTATCCCAATTCTTTGGGCCGGGCAGGATCCAGCTTTGTATGAGAATAAGACCTGGTATGAAAATATTGATAACCGGTTCGGAGGGCATTTAAGGCTTGAAGGGGGAGTAACGGGATATGATAGCGGGTCTTATTTTGAACCGGTAGGAACCGATACAGGCATGGACGGTCTTGCTAATGTCAGGCTGACTGATAAACTTATTTTATCTGAAAAAATTTATTTTGAAGCCCATTATGAGGCCTTCCTCAGGTGGGGGGATACCTATGAAAAAAGACTTGAGCTTCAAAACCATTTCGACCCTTCGAATATTGATGAAAGGCGCCTTTTAGACTTAACAAAAACCGTTAAGGAAACAGAGGATTACATTTTATGGAACCGGCTTGACCGTTTATTTTTTTCAATAAAACCGTCCTGGGGGGATATAATAATTGGAAGACAGGCTGTCACATGGGGAAACGGTCTTGTTTTCAATCCCATGGATCTTTTCAATCCTTTTGCACCTTCTGATACGGTCCGCGACTACAAAATGGGTGATGATCTTGTTTCTGTCCGGTTTAATACCGAACTTTTAGGAGAATGCAACCTGCTTTATGTCCCCAGAAGGGATATAATATCAGGAGAAGTTGATTTTAAAAAATCGTCTGTTGCAGGAAAATTTCATTTTTTTGCCGGGGATATTGAAATGGATGTAATGGGTGCCCTGCATTATAATGAAACAGTTTTAGGCCTGGGAGGTACCGGTTATTTTGGGAATGCTGCATGGCGAACCGATCTTATCTGGTCCACCCTGAAAGAGACAAAAGATGAAAGTGGATATTTTGAATTTGTGGCAAATATTGATTATTCCTGGGTATGGCTCAAAAAGAACATGTACGGCCTTATTGAATATTATCATAACGGGCTTGGGAAAAACAACTATACGGATGCCATACAAGATCCACAGGTTGTGGAAAGAATTGACAGAGGGGAATTATTTGCCCTTGGAAAGAATTATTTAAGCGGCCAAGTTCAGGTGGAACTCCATCCTTTGTTTAATGTTTATTTAAGTGTTATCAACAATGTCAAAGACCCTTCCGGTATCATCCAGCCCTGGGCAATCTGGAGTGTTACTCAAAATTCAAATCTCCATTTCGGTGCAAATATCTTTTATGGCAAACAAGGAAGCGAATACGGCGGTTTTCTAATTCCAAACACAAATTATTATACCAATGCCGCATCAAACGCCTATGTGTTGTTTACCTATTATTTTTAAAACAAATGTGCCCGGAAAAGCAGGATGAGATCAAAAGAAAAAATGGCAGGCCGTTAAATGGTTTGGATCTTTTTTGTTTTTGAGTAGTTTTGGCTCTTTTTTATGACAGATATCTTGAACATACTCACACCGGGTATTGAATCTGCACCCGGCAGGAGGATTCTCCACTGAAGGCACCTCACCCGTTAAAACGATACGGTCCTGACTGGATTCCGGATCTGGTATGGGGATGGAAGATATCAGCGCTCTGGTGTAGGGATGCAATCCATTATTATAGATATCATCTGCATCTGCCATCTCAACAATTTTGCCCAGATACATGACGGCAATCCTGTCGGAAATATGTTTTACAACAGACAAATCATGGGAGATAAAAAGTAATGTCAGCCCCATTGTTTTTTGAAGCTTAAGTAAAAGGTTTAAAATTTTAGATTGAACAGAAACATCCAATGCTGAAACCGGTTCATCACAAATAATAATTTCAGGCTCCATGCTGATGGCTCTTGCTATGCCAATTCTCTGGCGCTGACCGCCGGAAAACTCATGGGGAAATTTAGAAAGTGCTTCAGGCAAGAGCCCTACCCTTTCAATCAAATTGTTAATTTCCGGGCCTAACCTCCCATTTTTTTTGCCATGGATCATATATTTTTCTTCGAGGATCTCTTTAACGGTCTGCCTGGGATCCAATGATTCAAACGGATCCTGGAAAATCATCTGCAAGTTTAATGCAAGTTCTTTTCTCTGGCGTGAATTGAGCCTGGAAACAACCTGACCGTTTATAATGACCTGACCGTCCGATGGATCATAGAGTCCCATGAGGCATCTGGCCAGTGTTGTTTTGCCGCATCCTGATTCTCCAACAATACCAAGAGTTTCTCCTTTGTTCAGTTTAAAAGATACATCATCAAGGGCATATACCCATCCGGTACGTCTTAAAAATACTCCGCCTGTCACAGGAAAATATTTTTTAAGTTTTTTTACTTCAAGAATTGTCATGCCATCCTGTATATTAATTTTTAGTTTTTAATTTTTAGTTGTGAGATATGTATTGTCTGTTCTCACAACTTAATAGGATCTATATATCATGATATTTAAAATAAAATAAATATATCATTGATATTAATTGAAAATTACTTAAAACAATTCTAATGTAGCGATTGATTTTTTTCCAAATGACTTTATAAGGATAGATACAATGGGATCAAATAACGATGTGATTATTATCGGCGGCGGCATTATCGGTCTTGCCTGCGCTCATTATCTTATAAAAAAGAATATATCCGTCAGGATTATTGAACAAGATATTATTGGTTCAGGTGCATCCCATGGTAATTGCGGTCTGCTCTACTTTTCAGGAGTCATTCCCTTATGTTCACCCGGTGTTGTCAAACATGAGATTTACAGAACAATTCTTGGGAAGTCTCCACTTTATATCAAACCCACACTGGATACAGGGCTCATCCTCTGGCTGCTGAAATTTGCAGCACATTGCAATGCAGCCCATATGGATGCTGCTTCAAAGGCTAAAAATGATATTTTAAGATATTCTCTTGATCTTTTTGAAACACTTTTTTCTGAACATGATATTGAATGCGATTTTGAGAAAAAAGGACTTTTACTTTTATTCAAAAATAAAAAATACTTTGAAGAGTATAAATCCACCAATGCTTTTCTTGAAAATTTCGGTTTTGGTGCAACAGCACTTGACAGGGATGAAGCCCTACAGTTGGAACCTGCAATCCATAAAAACATTGCCGGTGTCTGGTACAATAAACATGACTGGCATTTAAGACCGGAGATGCTGGTTGATTCCTGGAAAAAGCTGTTGATCAAAAAAGGACTCATCATTGAAGAAAAATGTAAAATAATAGATTTTGAAATTAAGCAGGGTAAGATCAGACATGCCAATACAATAACGGGTCGA
>Ga0164313_10005313_pt1 | contig 11403 bp, 26 predicted proteins | sample GuaBasSedimGuay4_FD_113735 | JGI IMG/M metagenome (GOLD analysis project Ga0164313, IMG submission 113735) | Subseafloor sediment microbial communities from Guaymas Basin, Gulf of California, Mexico - Guay4, Core 4569-4, 0-3 cm | ecosystem: Environmental > Aquatic > Marine > Hydrothermal vents...
AGAGTGTGATTGGGGGCCTATTCACTCTGAAACTGGTAACATACCACTACAAACACACCATATAGATGGTGACTGTAAAAATAATATGTTTGAGAACCTCGCGTTACTGTGCCCTAATTGTCATGTTATGACACTTAATCATGGCAGCCGGAATGAAAACTGTACCAGAGTAGACAATAGAAGGAGATACTAAATGAAATGTCCAGGACAAGACTCAAGATATTGGGACAACAATTATATATTTGAAAAAGAATGCCCTAAGTGTAAAAATATTATAGAATTTTATAAAGACGACTCCTTTAGGAGATGCTCTAAGTGTGAATCAAGAGTAAAGAACCCAAAGAAAGACTTAGGGTGTGCTGAGTATTGTGAGTTCGCTGAGCAGTGTATAGAGATCACAGAAGAATAAAATTAACAATCCTCCTTTAGTTAGAAGCAACATAATTTTAATTAAAGGAGATTATTATGTCAAATTTTAGTGCAGTTTTAGTCGGGATAAATAAGTATCCTGGAGCACCTTTAAGGGGGTGCATAAACGACGTAATCATCATGCGCGACATCTTAGTGAAGAAGTATGGAATACAAGCAAAGAATATCAGACTTATATTAGACGAGCGAGCAACCAAAAACAATATCGAAGAACGTTTAGAGTGGTTAGCAACCAACGATGCAGAGTACAAGATGTTCCATTACTCTGGACACGGCGCACAAATCCCTGTGCAGCAGTATCTACCAGATAACTATGAACCAGATGGAATGGATGAACTACTTTGTCCGTTCGATTTCAACTGGAATGGTACCTACATCACGGATAACAAAATAGAAGCGATATTGTCTAAGATGAAAGAAGAACACCACATGACAATGGTAGTTGATGCTTGTCACAGCGGCACTATTGATAGGGCTGCTGACCCTAATGTTAGATACAGAACTATACCTACACCATTAGACTTGTTAGCTAGGCTGTCTACTGTGTCTCTAGCGAGAGAGCAACTAATAGCAGAACCAGGTTCTTTCGATTTAGATTCTTTATTTGCTGAGCTAACTGAGAAATCAGCTGCACCTAAAAGAAATAGTATAAAGACAAGTAAGCACAATGTATCTATACTAACTGGTTGTAGAGAAGATCAAACATCTTCTGATGCTTATTTCAATGGTAGGTTTCATGGAGCATTATCCTACTACATGCAGAGAACTCTTATACGTGAACCACAAATTTCTATAAAAGAGTTAAGACAAAAATGTGAAAACAAACTAAGACTAAATAAATTCTCTCAAGTACCACAGCTAATAGCTAGCGAAGCCAATCTAGACCTGCCTTTCATCCAGAAGTAATCATTAACTACCCCCTAGTACTATAGAGACTATATACTAGGGGGTATCATGAATAAACTAATTTTTTTATTGACAATCATTCTCACATGTATTATAAGTATAGCACAGGCTGGGAATAAAACCTATGGCGATTTTTACGGGGTGACCTACGTGAAAAATTACGACGGTGACACTATAACTTTTGATATACCTTATCTCCCGCCTTTAATTGGTGAGAATATTAATATCAGAGTGGATGGTTTAGACACACCCGAGATTAAAGGTAAGTGTAAAAAAGAAAAAGCTTTAGCTAAAGAAGTACGGAACTACGTAACTCTATTAATGTTAAACGCTCATCAAATAGATTTATTGAATACCAAAAGAGGGAAGTATTTTAGGATAGTAGCTGATGTTATGATAGATAACGAAAGTTTAACTCAGATTTTACTTGACAAAGGCTATGCAATAGAGTATGATGGTGACACAAAAACTAAGAACTGGTGTGCAAATGATTGAGCCTTACAATAAAATTAAAGATATGGAAGGCGAACCTTGCGTGAATGGTGATGGTGGTGTGTATAGAGTAACCGCTGTTTTAGACCATTTTGATGGTAAATTACGGTGTGTAGTTTGTCATGAAAGAATAGACAGGTATGTACTAATAGACTACGATAAAAGTCCCCGCTCTACTTAGTATCGGGCTCAAGTCCACAATTAAGTGGCCTCTACCTTAGCTTAAGAATTTAAGGTAGCGACTGGTGGTATGGCCGAGTGGTCGAAGGCGGTAGCTTGCAACCCTACTATTCGGGGGTTCGAATCCCTCTACCACCTAAGAATTAAAGGAGAATGTAATGATTGACTTAGTATTTAAAACAGCAGATACAGTACCAGTAGGCAGAGACTCAAGAGATATTCTTACTTCTTTAGTAGAAGAAGTAGGAGAATTATCTACAGAAATAGGCATACAGTCAGGACACACAGGTAAAACTCCTGGCTCTGATGGTATACTAGGAGAGGCCGTTGATGTAATCTTATGTGCTTTAGACATGATTAGAGTCAATTATCCAGACGTTACTGAAGAGGATATAGTCAGAATAGCAGAAAAGAAATGCGATAAATGGTTATACATGAGGAACAAATGGGCACGTTAGATTTACATGGAGTTAGACATGCAGATGTCAGAAGAAAAGTAATAAGATTTATTGAGGCCGGTTGGAGCGACCCCTTTGACAGTGAGATTATTACTGGATATAGTAAAAGAATGAAAGAGTTAGTTACAGAAGTATTAGATGAGTATAAGATACCTTATACCGTAGGCACAGAGTTAGATCCTTACGCGCCAAAAATAATTGTTTGGGGAGGAGATGAAATATGAAAAAAGACGGCGGAACAATAACGAATTGGCAAGTACATAATTTGACCTTTACTGAAGAGCAGCTTGATAGTGTATATCCTGGCCAAAATTTAAAACCGCAAGTAATGACAGGTACCGTAGTAAATGACCCAACAGGGCGTTGGTATCCTGGTTATCATATGAGGTCTTCTCTTATTGTTAATATAGATAGGAAGAAAGGCACAGTCGAAACAAAAAACACAAGATATAAAGTCAGCGGTACAGAGGGAGCAGATATTGTACCAGATTTAGGCAACGATGTCTTTAATATTCAATATTAGGGTTTATTATGCTTAAAAAAATAGCAACAATAGCGGGCGTTATAGTAAGTATAGGCGCTATAGCAGGTTTTATATTTCAACACGACCAATCTCTAGCCCGAGCGTCTGATTTATTAAAAGTTCGAGCAGAGATAGCCATTCTATACGAAAAGTATGCAGACGACAAAAAAACTGACCGGTCTAAGGTTGTACAAGAACGCATATGGACTTTGGATGAACGCTTTATTGAAAAGCCAATGCCGAAGTCCGTTAAAGAAGAGTACCGTAGGTTAGTAGTAGAGTTAAACAAACTTAGACAAGCAGGATATTGACGGAGAGTAAAGAATTTATAATTGGTGAAGAAGTCATTTATAAAGGACATGAGGATTGGGGTAAGGGCACTGTAGAGATGCTCTTTGGGGATGACACTGTATTAATTTGTTTTGCCCATAGACCGGACACCCACCCAACGAATACAAACAGGTTCAGATACTACAGTCATGAACTTAAATATTTTACTAAAGGCAACTGATATGAGGAATCCAATTACAGCAGTAAAAACAAGAGAAATAACAAGGGCAGAAGACACCGTCTATGCTCAAACAAGTAAAGTTGGTTTTGCGGTTATAGGTATGACTATCTGTGCGATAGGCGCATGGGCAGCAGTTGCCTTTGTAGCAGGAATTGTTGCAAGTGGTGGCCCTATATCTTTAATTACTAAATGGTTTATCGCAGTTTCAGGGTAAGCACAGGAGGCCTTATGATAATTTCAGGATTTGTTTAGGTAGCACGGCCCCCTCCATAACTTTATTAGTTTTAAAAGTATAAACTAAACTAATAAATTTAATGGAGAAACACTATGAAAATTAATACAAGACTAGAAACAACGAAAGAATTAAAAGCAGCATTGAAAGAAGCAGCAGTAGCGATTAGAGTTAAAAAGTCTAAGAGAAAAAGCCGCCCGCACGGTAGAGTAGCTGGCTTAGACAGTCTTAGATTTGAAGTAAGGCATCATCACGTGGCCTACTGCCTATTGAGAGGTAAAACGATAGAGCAGATAGAACCTAAGCACGATAAAGAGAACAACCCCCGTGATAACGACTACATTGAACGTATAATGGCCCCTGTAGAGAAACATTGGGAATCACTGCAGAAGGAGCTTGAGGTAAATGCGTGAGAAGTTATACGTAATTACACGTACAGACCTTGCTACCTCACAACAAGCAGTACAGGCAGGTCACGCAGTAGCGGAATATGTGCTGGAGCATGAAGATTCTTGGGATGAAAAATGGGACAACGGTACCCTAGTTTATCTGGGAATAAAGAATGAAGATGAGTTAAAGTCCTTGACAAAAGCTTTAGGTTGTGCTAATATACCCTATACAAGCTTTCAAGAGCCTGATTATGGCAATCAACTTACAGCCATAGCAAGCTTAGGTAGTAATCACTACTTTAAAAGGATGCAGTTACTTTAACAGGAGTCTATACTCATTCAATAAAAACCAAGGGGCTCATGCCTAACCTATTTGGTGTGAGTCCCTGTCATTTGGAGAAATTATGAAAAAATTATTATTTAATGTCCCAACACATAAGAGCGGCATAAATTTAACTGTACGAAAAGGTATTAAGTGGAGCTTGGAGAACGAAGCTGACGTGCAGGGGTTAGGTATAGTACCTATTACTACTAAGGTAATGAATTTCGATGCCCTCACAGAGGCAGATGTATGTGTACTGGAACATGACCCTAAATGTAGAAACCTTACTGGTCTGTTTTTAGCTATGAGAAGAGCTTACCCAGATTTTGACGAGCGAGAGATGGTTACATTGGTTTATTATGAAAGTTGATGTTGAGAGAATCTTGTATCTCAAAAATGAGTTAAAGAAAATAAATGACCTAGCCCTAGAAGATATTGAGTTTTATGAAGACGGCAAAAAAGTTGAAATATCTAAAGAGGTTATAGACGACTTTAGTTTTGTAGGATTAAGCAATATATATTTTATTACTACAGGCTACTACAAAGAACAAAGTGAAGAAGTGTGCGGCTGTAAAGGACCATGCATGTGTTGGTCAAGATAAACGGAGCCCCTGTAGTTCAGTGGTAGAACAGCTGCTTCTAAACCAGTGTGTCGGGGGTTCGATTCCCTTCAGGGGCAAAGGAGGATTATGAAAAAATTATATGTTGTTACAATGTACAGATGGGCCAGCAGAGAAAACCATAGTTATTTACTTGGTGTATTTGACGATAAAATTAAAGCCCTAGAAACGGCTGCCGAACACGAGGAGTACAGGGGTAATAAGTACGATGCTGAAGTAGTAGAGTTAGATTTAAATGTAAGCTACGATACTTATAGTACGGCGGATGATTATCTATTTATTAAGAGCTTAGGAGAGTGATATGATGAGTAGTACTATGGGGGTTTTCTTTAGGGTGAGGGATGATGTATATGAACACTACGGAATTGACCCTTGGTACTTGATTGAAGATAGGATGTACACTTATTGGTTTAAAGACAATAGTGCTGTATATTTCTGTGAGGATAAAGCTGACGCTATTGCCAGTTTAACTGACAAAGAAGCAGAATATGTAGTGTCTATAGTAGGCAATATACATATAAATGCTAAAGAAGTAGAAAAAGACGGTCTATATATAGTAGCTGTTGATGATGGCTGTGGTGGCGATCCGTACTATATGGTTTTTGACTTAAAACATAAAGTAGGAAACTAGAATGAAATTAAACATGATGACCATATTGATTCTTTTGGGAATGCTGGCACTGGCTACCTTCGTCCGTGCTGATTTAGAAGCGTTAGAAGATGAGCTTACCGTCAAGGGAGACCCACTGAATACGGAGTACGGGTTCAGTGAAGTCGATGATTCGTGGACTCAATGGAATATCTTTTGGGCTACTAGCGCATTTGTCGGACAGTCGGCTGATGTGATGTCTACGGCTGATACCGTCAATGGCACCACCTGTACCGAAACCAATAGAATACTCGGTGAAGACCCTTCTGTTGGCGCGATGCTTGCCTTGAAGGTCGTCGTCATCGGTACAAGTGTCTACATCATTGAGAACTTGGTAGACTCTGAAATTCGACAAACTGTAAGAAATTGGTGGTATGGATCTTTAGGTGTAGTCGGAATGGCTTCGGCTGTTCACAACTATAACGAGTGTGATTAACGCTTACGCAGGAGAAAGGAGAAGGGTGGAAACGAAACAAGTAATAATGGTTAGAAAAGATTTAAAGATGCCTAAAGGTAAGCTAGCAGCACAGGTTGCTCACGCTAGCTTATCTGTTATTTTAAAGTACAGCAAGCGTCTTAATAAGATTCCAGAACCTATGCAACACTGGTTAGATAATGCATTTACAAAAGTTGTTGTAGGTGTGGCTGACTTAGACGAGTTGTGGGAAATTTATATGGAAGTCATGCTCGCAAACATACCTTGTTCTATTATAAAAGATGAGGGGCGAACCGTATTCAAGGAAGCTACTTTCACTTGTGTAGGTGTCGGCCCTGATAGAGTAGAGAAGATTGACAAACTTGTAGGGCATTTAAAATTATACTAATTAAATTAACTGACCGGACTAAATAGTAATGAAACAACTACTCGTATTCTTTGTGGTACTTTGTAGCCTAATGACTTTTAGTTACCAAGAAAGTGTAGCAACTCAAACGCATGAGGAAGAAATGGTAATTAAAAAGAAAGCCAAGAAAAAATCCTTGACAGCCCCTACCAAATCTGGTAGACTCACAAAAACAGAATATGCAAAGGCGTTACAACACCCTAAGTGGCAAAAGAAAAGACTTAGGACAATGAATAGAGACAAATGGAAATGTAGAGGTTGTGGTGATACAGAAACTACTCTGCATATACATCATCTACGTTATACTACTAAGTATCCGTGGAACGAATTGATGAAGAATTTAATAACTTATTGTAAACGGTGCCATGCTAAAGCGCATGGTAAAAAAGAGGTTGTGAGGTGAATTATGAAAGCTAGTAATATAAATAAATACTTTAAACGTTGTACCTCCTGCAAAGGTAAGAAGTACAAATGGATCGAGTCTCACGATTGTTGGGGAAAAGACGACAGTTACCAAGTGGCTTGTTATACTTGTGCTGGTCTGGGTTTTAGTATAGTTGCAGCTTTGATGAAGGAAGTTACACAGGAGTTGTGTATATGAAAAAAGCTATAGTTGATATAGATGGTATACTGTGGTTGATGGGCCCTTCTTGGGATAAAGTTATAAAAAGAGACTACCCTGAGTGCCCTATGCCAGGCCATGGGAAGAATGGTGAGAAGGCTAAGTGGAAGTTCTATGAGGGTTATATGACGGAAGAACAGATGCAGGCGACAGTTCTTGAAGTTCATATGAGACAGCCGGAGTTTCAAAGTTTTCAAAATGCTGGGAGCTTAACAAAAAGCTTGACAAGAGCTGGTTACCATGTTACAATAGCTTCTCATAGAAATCCTAGAACAAAAGCACCAACAGAAGAGTGGTTAAAGTTACGTGACATATCCTACGATGACATTTATATAGGTATGGACAAACACTTTCTACTAGACGACGCTGATTTATTTATAGACGACTCTCCTTTGAGCCAAAAGATTGCGTTGGATAAAGGTGTAGAGGTATTCTCTATAGAGTATGATTATAACGAGCATATGGAAGGTGTTAATTTCTTCCCAGACTTTTTTAATTTAATGATTGGATTATCCTATTGGATAAGAACAGACGGAGGTAATATACATGAGCACAGAAAAGACAACGGAAATGGTTTTGACAAAGGAAGCGTACGACAAGCTAGTCAAAGATTCTGAGTATTTAGGAACACTTGATTTGGATCAACTCTTTGAAGACTCGCAGTTCCTAGCAGCACTACTCGCAGTAGGTGTAGATAATTGGGATGGTTATGAGGAAGCACAGAACATTGTAGAGCAGAGGGACGAAGAAGATTAGCGGGAGGGTATTAATGTTACCATAGTATTGTATAAGAGCAACTATTATACAACATAACTAGGTAACAAAAAGGAGAATGGTATGGAGGGTGTTTACTTTGTAACTTCCGCTAATGAAGAGCCTGACGCGATATATTTTTCTGAAGAAGACGCCTTTGCATCAGGGTTTCAGTATATAGATGTCTTTGACACAGAAGGAATTAAGACTATTAGTTATAAATTAATTTCAGACAATGAAAATACTTGTGAGGACGATTATACAACAAACTTTTAACAGAGAAGAACAATGGTTAGCGAGAGAACAATAAAGATATTGAAAAAAATATCTAGAGAAAAATGTAAGGATTTGGATACACGCACCAGGGTAGCACCTGAAAATGTGAAAAAAACATATTCCAGAAAAGAAAAACACAAAAAGCCTTTAGAATAAAGTTGACAAATGATGATTATTGTAGTATAGTGTACCCCATAATCGAAATTTAACTAAGGAGTTAATTATGGAACAAACCACGATTGATAAGTTGTACGAAGATTTTGACATAGCTATTAAGCCAGGACAAGGCTTTAAGTATGTTAGGACAAGAGATATACTAGACAGGCTGAACAAAACTTTCGAAGGTAATTGGGGTATAGAAGTAAAGTACCACGGTATGGTCGAAGATGAGGTCTTAGTATTGGTATCAGTTCATTTATACGATAATGACGGACATATTAAAGCGACACAAGAAGGTTTTGGGTCAGCTAGGAAGTTTAGAAACACAGACTTAGGTAACATATACAAGTCTGCTACATCCAAAGCTGTAAAAAGTGCGGTAAGAAACTGGGGCGTTGCTTTATTCTTAGATGAAGACAGTAACCAGGGTACTGAGACAGGTCGTTCTGATTCTAGTATGCCTAATATGTCTGGTGCCCCACAGTCTATGCCTTCGGTAACACCTGGGCCATCACAGACTGGCGGAATGCCTCCAAGTACTGGTAATAGTGTTACACCACCACCTTCTAGCGGTGGAATGCCACCAAGTATGCCTCAAGCTGGGGTTCCTGCTCCGCCTTCTACGCCAGAAGGTATGAGTAACCCAGCACCGCCACAGCAAGGAGAAACTAATAGTATGCCTCCAAGTACAGGCGGGGTGCCAAGTAGTGCACCACCCAGTAATCCACCTAACAGTGGAGGACTACCTCCTATGTCAGCAGTACCAGGAGCGCCTCCTGAAGCCGTGCTTTCAGGTGATGAGACACATAGTATAACAGCAGTACAAAAAGTAGCCATAACATCAAGATTGGGTGCCAAAGGCCTCACTTTTGACCAAATATCTGAAGAGTTCTACACTAGTAGAACAGCCACAGCACCTGATAGTATTGATGGTATGATGTATATAGATGCTTTGGACATGGTTGCTTTCCTAAACACTAAGTAAAGGAGATTCGATGTCAGAAAATAATAACGGGGTACATGAAGTTTATTGTGAGCAGATTGACTTCAGTGTGCTTATCCTTGAACTACCCATAGAAGAACTAGAGGATAAGCTCGCTTATTTCGCTAAAGATAAGGGCTTGATTGCTAAAGCCCTTTATGATGACTACCTTATAGCTACTTTTATAGCTAATATTAATCAGATTATGCATCGCATAAGTGAAGACACTATCTCAGCTAATCTTGACCACCTAAAGCTGCGTGAATTTATTGTTACAGCTATTTTAAAAAAGAACTCTAGTTTAGTATATGAAAATATCTATATTAATAAGAACTACATCTTAAAACTAAAAGGAGACAGAAAATTAGAGTTGGGTGAGAAGATTGTTACAGCTAACGATAAATGGAATTATACAGGTGAAGAAGATCTACCATCTAAGGATGCTATAGTAGAAGTGCCCCCTAAAGATGTTGTACTAAAAGATATTGAAGAACTAGGGTTCATCACCAAGCAGAAATGGTGGAAACGTATAGGTCGTTATGTTAGTGTTAAAGTTTATAACAAGATTGACCTACCTAGTCTACTGAATGACAGATTTTTTCATAGTGGTGTGAGCTTTAATACTTTTGTAGTGACTCTATGTATAGAGGATTTTGAAGAACTTTTTCAACTTCTTGAGAACATGGGAGTACCTGCACGTGTAGCCCCGCCTTTGTTGATGAAAGAGTTATACGACTTATGCCATACTTGCAATCCGTTCCTTACGCATGAGAATGCTCAGTTGTTTACTGAAAAAGGACCGAAAGATACCGAATGCAAGTCGTGTAAAACCGATAACAAAAGTGTATCAACAGGGGCTACCACTATGGACCAGTTTGCTAACAAGGTAGATAAGAAAAAGAAAACCTTTGCCACAGTACCTGAGGCAGACCTTCTACACTTGTCTACTAACATGAAGATATCCTTAATTGGACAAGATAAGGCTATAGAGAGTGTTGTGCAAGCTATTCAACGAGCTAGTGTAGGCCTCAAAGATCCAGTTAAACCTATAGGTTCCTTTTTGTTTGCAGGCTCCACAGGTACCGGCAAGAGTTTAACAAGTAAAATATTAGCAGATGAATTGATCAAAGATAGAGATAATTTAATCACTATTGATTGCTCAGAGTACTCTGCAGACCATGAGTATGCTAAGTTGATTGGCGCACCTAATGGTTACACAGGCTTTGAACAGGGCGGTATCTTAACTAACGCTGTACTTGAACACCCATTTAGTGTAGTTGTTTTTGACGAGATAGAGAAGGCTTCATCTAAGATATACCAATTACTACTACAGGTATTTGAGGAAGGTAGACTCACTGATAATAAAGGTATTAAAGTTTCTTTTAAGGACACTGTGATTATTCTCACATCTAATGTAGGTGTAAATGAGATTAATGATATTGTTAAGTCTATTGGTTTCGGTGCTGTAGCAGAAGTTACACCTGACAAGAAAGAAGCAGCTATTGAAAAAGCGCTGAAAAAGAAATTCAAACCAGAGTTTTTAAATCGACTAGATGAGATAGTATACTTTAACGATTTAAATAAGGATGACTATCTAAAGATTATTGATATTGAATTATTCAAATTGAATGATAATTTACAGAGTAATAACACTAAGTATAAAACCCTAAACTTGAACTTTGATAAGAAGATTAGACAATTCATTTATGATGTTGGTATCAATAAAGAATATGGTGCGAGACCTCTTAAGAGGGCTATCGAGAGGCACATTTCTACACCTTTAGCAGTACAACTACTAAAAGGTAAAGTAGCTTCAGACTCTACGGTTAAAATTAGTACCCTGAAAAGTGAACCTACTTTTAAGTTCATTGATAAAACACCCGAACCTACTAAGGATATACTACCCACGGCAGATAAAGAAGTGGTAATATTAGGTAGTTCAGATGCTTAAAGTAGAGCCCCTACTAGATGAAATAAACATAATGTTATCTGCTCTATGGATACCTTTTAAGAGAGTGTCCTTAGGGTCCAACTTTCCAGATGTATTTATAGTAGAGG